>Ga0182030_10015837_pt1 | contig 14746 bp, 14 predicted proteins | sample 812S3MmetaG_FD_121299 | JGI IMG/M metagenome (GOLD analysis project Ga0182030, IMG submission 121299) | Permafrost microbial communities from Stordalen Mire, Sweden - 812S3M metaG (Illumina Assembly) | ecosystem: Environmental > Terrestrial > Soil > Wetlands > Permafrost | place: Sweden... | reverse complement strand
TCCGGCAGGCCCTGGACGGTCCAACCGCCATCAACCACGATGGACTGCCCCGTCATATACGAACTTTCCTCGCCGGCCAGAAAACGCACCGCCTCGGCGATCTCCTCGACCTCGGCGAGCCTGTGCATCGGCACGCGCGCTGTCATCCAGTCCTCGCGCAACGATCCGTCGGCGAGCCCTTGCTCGATGAACTTGGTGCGGGTGAAGCCGGGCGCGACGGCGTTGACGCGGATCTTCGCGGCGGCGACTTCAAGCGCCAGCGCGCGCGTCAACCCTAGGATGCCGGCCTTGGCGGCGCAATAGGGGCCGCGCCCGGGCAGACCGACAAAGGCGGCGGTGGAGGCGATCGAGACGATGGCGCCGCCCGATCCCTGTCGCGTCATGCGCGGCACGGCCTCGGAGGCGCAGAGAAACAACCCGTGCAGATGGGTCGCGATGACGCTGGCGTAGTCCTCGAACGAGATCCTGCCGATGAGACCCACCCGCTGGATGCCGGCGTTGCTGACGAGGATGTCGATCCGGCCGCGCGCCTCGTCGAGTTTTCGGAACGCTGCGGCGACGCTGTGCGGATCGGTCACGTCGGCTTCGAGCCAAGTCACGCCGTCTCGCGGGCTTTCCGGGGCGTTTCTGTCGAGCGCGAACACCTCGGCGCCGTCGCGCACGAGCCGCGCGGCGATGCCGTCGCCGATGCCGCGCGCGCCGCCGGTCACTACCGCGACCTTACCCGCAAGGGATGTCATTGAAACTCCCTCAATACATCAACCAGCCGCCGCTGACGTTTATCGTTGCGCCGGTGACGTAGTCGGCGTGGCCGGAGGCGAGGAACAACACCGCGCCCGCCAATTGCGACGGCTGCGCCATATAGCCGAGCGGGATTTGCGCGACTGTCGCGGCGAGCGCCGCGTCGTCCATGCCGCTGCGCATCATCGAGGTGTCGGCGGCGCCGGGCGAAACGGCGTTGACGGTGATCCTGTCCTTGGCGAGCGAACGCGCGAGGCCTCGGGTCATGGAGACAATGCCGCCTTTGCTGGCGGCGTAGGCGACCGAGCCGCCAAATCCGCCGCTCTGCCAGCCCTGCGACGTGAAGTTGATAATGCGGCCGCCTTTGCCCTGCTGCACCATCACACGCGCCGCCGTCTGCGCCAGGAAGAACGAAGCCTTCAGATTGACGTCGTGCTGAATGTCCCAATCGGCCTCGCTGACGTCGAACAGGCTGGCGCGGCGGATCAGCACGGCGGCCGTCTGCACGAGCGCATCGAGGCTTCCGAAGGCTTCGACGACTCTCTCGACGAGCGGCTTGTGGGTCGACAAGCGCCTCAAGTCGCATCCGACTGCGAGATGTGGACCGCCTTCCATCTTGGCGACGACCGCGTCAGCCTGAGCTTGATCCAGGTCGACCGCGGCGACGCGAGCGCCGGCCGCCGCGAAGGCGAGCGCCGTCTCGCGGCCGATGCCGCCGGCGGCGCCCGTCAACAGAACCGACTTTCCTTTTAGTCCTGCGCCGAGATCGAACGCCATGCTGGCTTGCCTCCCTCGCCTTCGCTACCGGCCGTCGGGCGGCGGGACTGCCGTCTCTTCCTCGACGAAACAGGCCTGGATCTCGCGGGTGAATTTCGGCCGGTCCTCGGCCAGAGCCGAGCGGTGCGGCTCGGTCGCAAACGCCCGCTCAGCCGCCTCGACGGTGTCAAACCACAATTCGCCGACGCCGTCCCAGGCGGCCTGCGGCGGCGACCAACTCTGCACCTTGCCGAAGCGCAGTCCGCGCAGTCCCGGCATGCGCTTGACGATCTCGGCGTGCGGGCCGGTCCAATGGGCGAAGAACTCTTCGCGAGTCATGCCTTCCTTGCGGCGCAGGAAGCTCACGCGCTTGATCATGTCGAACTCGGCTCCCGGCGGACGGGTTGAAACAACTCCAGTGTGACATTCTCGTGGATGCGCAGATAGGCGGCCTTGGCGCCCTTGTTGGGACCTGCCTCGATATCGACGGGACCGTCCGGGCTCACGGGGCGAGCGCCGCATGCGACGGCATGATCCCAGACTGCGCGGAGGTCGGCGGCGGCGAGGCAGAGATGCACATTGCCGGGATTGGCCGTGGCCTCGGGATTGGCGGCGCGATCCGCAACGCGATGGTAGTCGAGCAACTCGATCACGACGCCGCCGGGCAGGTCGACGAAAGCCGCCTTGATTGAAGCGTCGGGATAGCCGACGACGCGGCTCAAATAGGGGCTTTCGAGCACTGCAGTCCAACGCGCTGGCTTGCCGAGAAACGATTCCCAGAATTCGAGCGCGCGGTCGAGGCTCACCACCGTGACGCCGACATGATGTACGCCGGAGACCGCTGCGGCTTCAGGGATTGTCGTTGGCTGCGCCATGTCGCCGGCCTCGATCAGATTCGAAAGATACGTTCGGCGTTGCCGGAGAACATCTTTGTTTGCTCCTCGCGCGTGAAGGACGAAATGATTTCGGCATAGGCGTTCACGACGTCGGGATAGGAGCTGTACATGCGGTCGACTGGCCAGTTGGTCCCGAACACGACGCGATCGACCCCGAAGGCCTCAATCGCGCCGAGCACGTAGGGGCGAATCGAGGCGACGGTCCAGCGCGGATCGCACATGCCAAGGCCGGAAATCTTCATCGCCACGTTGGGCGCCTTCGCAATTTCGCTCATCGCCGCGCGCCAAAGCCGGAACGACTCCGCGTCGCGCCCCATCGGGATCGCGCAATGATCGACGCAGACGACGGTCGCAGGAAACGCGCGGGCGAGATCGAGTAGTTCGGGCGCAAGCTCGACGCGCGTGTCGATGCACGACACGAGGTTGCGCGGCTGCAACTCGGCGAAGCCGCGCCGCCACGCCGGGTCGACCAGATAACGGCCCTCGCCGAAATTGCGAATTCCCCGCACGTTGGAATAGGCCACATGGCGGTCGAGCACTTGCGCCGCGTCGGGGCGGGCCAGATGACATTCCGCAACGATGCCCTGAGGAAAGCCGGTTTCGTCGGCGAAACCCTGCAGCCACTGCGTCTCCGCCACCGGGTCGGGCGTATCGACGGCGGCCTGGACATGAATAGCTTTGGACACATTGGCGAAGCGTATTTCCGCCAGATAATCCTTGATGCGATAACGCTGCGCCTTCAGCGGGTCGGTGTCGGGCAGAAAACCGTGCATGGCGTCGGGTTCGAGCCACGCATAGCGCAGCTTCGGGTGTTTCATGTCGTGAAGATGAAAGTGCGTGTCGATGAAGGGAAGCTCAGCCATGCGCCGCGGCTTTCTGTTGGCCGCGGGCGGTGACCGCGTCGGCGATCGCCATCCCGAGCGATGTCGTGGACGCCGTGCCACCCATGTCGGGCGTCAGATTCTCGCCGGAGGCCAGCACAAGCTCGATCCCGGCGACAATCGAGGCCGCCGCATCCGTCGCGCCGAGATGATCGAGCATCATCGCGCCCGACCAGATCTGGCCGATGGGGTTGGCGATGTTCCTGCCGGCGATATCCGGCGCCGAGCCGTGCACGGGCTCGAACATCGAGGGGAAACGCCGCTCGGGATTGAGATTGCCTGACGGCGCAATGCCGATGGCGCCCGTCACCGCCGGCCCGAGGTCGGAAAGGATGTCGCCGAACAGATTGCTGGCGACGACGACATCGAAGCTCGCGGGGCGGCGTACGAAATGCGCGGTCAGAATATCGATGTGATATTGTTCGGTCGCCACGTCGGGGTAGGACTGGGCGACGGCGCGAAATCTCTCGTCCCAGTAGGGCATGGTGTGGATGATGCCGTTCGACTTCGTCGCCGAGGTGAGCTTGCGCTTGCGCCGTGTGGCCAGATCGAAGGCGAAGCGCATCACGCGGTCGCAGCCGTGTTTGGTGAATATGGAGTCCTGCACGACCATTTCCTGCTCCGTGCCAGGAAACATGCGACCGCCGATCTCCGAATACTCGCCTTCGTTGTTCTCGCGCACGATCATCATGTCGATCCGCCCGGGGTCGGCGAGAGGCGACGGCACGCCCTCGAACAACCGAACCGGACGCAGATTCACGTATTGTTGAAAGCCCCGCCGGATCGGCATCAACAAGGTCCACAAAGATTCGACGTCCGAAACCGTCGGCGACCCGATGGCGCCAAGATATATGGCGTCGTGACCGGCGATGCCGTCGAGGCCCCGTTCAGGCATCATCCGCCCGAACCGCGCGTGGTAGTCGCAACCCCAGTCCAACCGATCCCAGCGCAGGTCGAGACCGAAAACCTTCGCCGCCCGCTCCAAGACGCGAACGCCTTCCGGCACGACCTCCTTGCCGATGCCGTCGCCTTCGATCACTGCGATCCTGAACGCCGCCATGCGTTTGCCTGCCCTTGAAGCCCGAGCTTGGTGTGCGGGGTCTTCTCGTAATATCGTTTCCATCCTAGCAGCCGTCCGCGCCCGTTACAAGCGGCCAGCCCCTCCGGCGATGATCGTGAATGCGCTCGCGCCGGGCGCCGCGCCGCGGCGCAGACCGACGTCAGGCCGCTCGTCCGCACCGGAACGCGCCGCAAACAGCGCGACAAGCGGCGCCGGCGACGCAGCCCGCCCGTCGCCAAAAATTCGCTTGCGTCGCGCGGGAACGTTTCAATATAGTCGGGCAAAAGCGTCTCGATGGCGGTCTCTCGACCGGGTCGCACACAGGAAGGGAGGCAGGGAGCGCATGGTCTCCGCCGGACGTAGGGCCGTGGTCACGGGCGGCGCGAGCGGCATCGGCAGAGCCGTGGCGGAACGCCTGCAGAAGGCCGGCGCCGAGGTTCTCGTCGTCGATGTCGATGCGGAGCGCCTGAAGCCGGTTGAGGCGTCGGGCTGCGAAATCTGCGTCGCCGACCTCGCCGATCCCGCGCAGCGCGAGCGCGTTGCAGCCTACGCCCGCGATTTCGATTATCTCGTCAACGCCGCCGGCGTCCTGCGCGTCAAACCCATCCTGGAGGTGACGGTGGCGGACTGGCGCACGATCCAGACGGTCAACGCCGAATCCGTTTTCTTCATGTGTCAGTTGATCGGCGCGCGCCTGAATCCCGGCGGCGCCGTGGTCAATCTGTCCTCCAGCTCCGCAAAGCTCGCAACCTCTGTGGATGTCGCGGCCTACGCTGCCTCGAAAACGACGATACTGTCGATCACGCGCTCGTTCGCCTACGCGCTCGCGGATCGTCCGGTACGGGTGAATGCAGTCTGCCCGGGCATCGTCGAAACCGAGATGCAGCAGCGATTTCTCGCCGGCGTCGCGGCCAAGCGCGGGATCGCTGCGTCCGAGCTCGACGCGCAACGCAAGCAAGCCGTCCCGCTCAACCGCGGCGCCAGCGCCGACGAATGCGCCGGCCTCATTTGTTTTCTTCTGTCGGACGCGGCGGCCTATATGACGGGACAGGCGATCAACTTCACCGGCGGCTTGGTCAACTGGTAGACAAGGAGGGCGAACGTGAAGAAGCCAATCATCGTGCGCGCTGTCGGGCTTGGCCACCCGGAGGGGCCTTATGAGCTCGACGACGGCCGCGTGATTTTCGCCAACACCTATGCGAGCGAGATTGGCTGCTGGGACCCGAAGACTAACGCCAAAAGCGCCTACGCCTTTGTCGGCGGCGGCCCGAACGCCTGCATGCTCGGCTCCGACGGCGCCATTTACTCCACCCAGACGCCCAATGTCGGCACATGGGTCGCGCCCGTCCATCGTCCGCCCTCGATCCAGAAAACGACGCGCGACGGAAAGGTCGAAGTGCTCGTGACCGAGGCCGATGGGATTAAGTTCGACGGGCCGAACGATCTGACGTTCGGGCCCGATGAACGACTCTATTTCACGGATTCCGGCGATTGGAATCAAACCGACAAACCGCATCCGGGCCGGATCGTCGTCGTTGAACCGAATGGCGTGGCCCGCATTCTTGAGGAGCTCGATCACACCTATCCCAATGGCATCGTCGCCGAACCCGACGGTTCGCTGGTTTGGGTTGAATCCTACACGCTGAACGTCATCCGCCGCACGCCCGATGGTCGAAAATCGGTGCTGTGCAAGATGCCGGAGGGCCATATTCCCGACGGTCTCAAGATCGACGTGAACGGCGACCTGTGGATCACCGCGGTCGCCGCCGGGGGCGTCGATCGCTACGACAAGAACGGCCGACACATTGAATTCGTCGAGACCGGCGGCACGATACTCAATTGCTGCTTCGGCAAGGGCGGCAAATTGTTCTGCTGCGACATGGGTCCGTTCGACACGACCGGCGCCGCGATGACGGGCCGGTTGATTGAAGTGGACGTCGGGGTCGAGGGAATGCCGCTGTTTCGCGGCGCGATCTCCTGAGGAGCGTTGGATGAAGATCGTCAAGGTCGAGCCGATCCCGGTAAGCTATCCTGAGCCCAACGACTTCAACGCGCTGAGGCATCTCTGTCTCGTCAAGATAACCGCCGACGACGGACAGGTCGGATGGGGCGAGTCGATCACGCAATTCCCCGAGGCCAATTTTGCCGCCAAGGCGATTGTCGAAGGCATGGCGCCCAATCTGATCGGCAAGGATCCCGTGCAGACCGAGACGCTGTGGCGACAGAACAAGCAGCAGGCCTGGTGGTACGGATATCACGGCGGCATCGCCTCGTATGCGACCGCCGCCATCGACATTGCGCTGTGGGATTTGAAGGGCAAGGCGCTCGGGCGCAGCGTGCTCGATCTGCTCGGCGGCCCCGCGCACGAGCGGCTCCCCGCCATCGCCTCGTGTCACGCGCACTACGAGTCGATTCCTGAAATGGCTGAGGAAACCGCCGAGTGGCTGTCGACCGGATTACAGGGGCTGAAGACCGGCTTCGGTAAGCGCGGCAGCGCCAATCTCGGCTACGATCACGACCGTGACGTGCAGTACGTCAAGGCGATGCGCGATGTGCTCGGCCCGAACAAGATGCTGATGATCGACAACGGCATCGCCATCAAATGGGACGTGACCGACGCCGTCCGCCGCGCCAAGGCGATGGAGGAATTCAATCTCGCCTGGATCGAGGAGCCGCTCGGCGCCTGGGATCCCGAGGGCTACGCCAATCTGCGCGCCAAGACGACGACGCGCATTGCCTACGGCGAACGCGAATGGACGCTGGAGCAGTTCGAACGCGTGCTGGCGACCGGCACGGTCGACGTGATCGGTGTCGACCCCGGGCGCGCCGAGGGCATCACGGGTTTCAAGAAGGTGACGGAGCGCTGCGAGTTCTATCGCCGGCAGGCGAATGCGCACGCCTGGTCCTCGGCGATCGTCTCCGCCGCCAGTCTTGCGATCTCGTTCAACTCTCCCGCGTGCAAGTTGTTTGAGATCAAGCCGCTTCGCAATCCGATGCAGCACGACCTTGTCGCCACGCCGTTCGGACACGTTGACGGTTGGGTCTACCCACCGACCGGACCGGGCCTCGGAATCGAAGTCATCGAAGATGTCGTAGAGGGCTATCGCAGCGAAAAAGTGCTGAGGTGATTGGCGCAGCGCTCAGGAATTGCGGACATACAGTCGACCAACGATTTACAAAGGAGGGAACCTATGAAAGCAGCAGTCAAGCCCTGGGTGGGTGTTTCATTCGCATGCGGCGCGCTCGCGCTGACCGCTGCCGTCGCTCTCGCGCAGCAACCCAGCGAGAGCCAGATCCCCACGAGCGGCGAAAAGGTCGAAGGCGCGCCGTTTCAGGTCAAACGCGATTGGGGCGAGTTCAAACTCGCCGACCGCATCGCGGAGAAAATCAAGAAGGGTGAGCCGATCAATTATGTCTTCTCTTATCAGGCTTCCGGCATTCCGCTGTTTTCGCCGCAATATAAGGCTGGTTTCGATATGGGATGCAAGATGGGGAAAGCCATCTATCCCATGACTTGCGCCTCCATCGCACCGGTGCAAAATGACCCGAACCAGCAGGTGAGCCAGATCGAAGCGAAGCTGGCGGCGGGCGAGATCGACTGCATCGGCATCGAGCCGGTGAGCTCCGACGCCATGACCGCCGTCACCAACAAGCTTATGGATCAGGGAATTCCCGTGTTCACTGCGGGCGTCACCTCGCGCGGGCACGAGTTCACCAATTTTACCCAGACCCCTGACAAAGAGGGCAAGACAGCGGCTGAGACCGTGCTGAAATGGATCAAGGACAACAACAAGTCCGACATCAAAGTGTTCGCGGTGTCCGGCGGCGACCCCGCGCAGTTCTGGGCGCAGGGCCGAATGAAGGGTTTCGAGGACACAATCACGGCAGCGATTCCCGACGCCAAATTCGTCACGGCGGCGAAGAACGGCCTCAACACGTCCTACGAGCCCGGCAAGGCCTACGACATCTACCGCTCGTTCCTCACCGCCAATCCCGATGTACAGTTCATCGAGAACGTCGACATCGGCGCCGAACACGCCGACCGCGCCATCAAGAGCCTGGGGATGCAGGGTAAGGTGTTCACGATTGGTTGGAATTCGTCAAAGGGGCAACTCGCCGCCATCGAGGAAGGCACGCAGGTCGCGCAACTCGACCAGCGCTGGCCGGACCAGGCCGCCTTCGGCGCGCCGGCTTGCGCGCAATTCCTCAAGAACGGCGTCATCCTGCCCAACACACAGACGCTCAAACCGGTGCTGAAACCGGACGTCGAGGAAGCGCGCAAGGAGTTGGACCGCACGATGAAGCAGCAACAATAGACGCGCGGAATGGCGACGGGGCCCAGTCGGCCCCGAGTCTCCATAGCAAGATGGCGGCCGATGAGCACCGATGTGACGCGGACGATTGGTCAAGGGTCGACAATGTCAGGCGTGGGGCGAGCCACGCTGGCTATCGCCGCGCGCATCGGCGGCCTGTTTGCGGCGGTGATCGTCGTCGCCATCGTATTCCTGCTGATCAATCCCAACTTCGCCAATCCCAATCTCGGCGTTTCGATACTGCGCGCGATGAGTTCGGTCGCGATCATGGCGATGGGGCTGACATTGGTCATCGTCGTCGGCGAGATCGATCTTTCCTTCGGCGCCATGTATGGCCTCGCCGCCAATTGCCTCGCCGTGATGTGGGTCGTCCACGGCCTCTCGGTCTATGCCGCCATTCCGGCGACTCTGGTTGTCGCCGTGGCGATCGGGACGTTCAACGGATATCTCGTGACGACACTGAAGATCCCGTCCTTCATTGTCACACTCGGCAGCTACAATCTGCTCTACGGTCTGTCGCTGTGGGTCAGCAATTCCGGCACATTCAATCCCAACTATCCTCCGTCAGGGGTCGACCTGCCGCAGGGACAGCTGGACTTCTTCATCGGGCTGACCCGCAGCTTCGGCAGATATCAGCTATCTGCGGAAGTCTTTTGGATGTTCGCGGTGGCTGTCGTCGTCGGCTTTCTCCTGCATCGTTCTCTGTTCGGTTTTCGTTTGATGGCGATTGGCGGCAATCCGGAGGCGGCGAGGCTCGCGAGGCTTCCGGTGCGCCGTTACAAGATCCTCGCCTTCGTTCTCTGCTCGGTGCTCGCGGCGACGGCCGGGATACTCGATTTTTCGTTCATCCAGACCAGCCAACCCGACATCGGCCTGTCGCAGACCTTCCCTGTATTCGCCGCCGTCATCATCGGCGGGGCGAGCCTGAGCGGCGGCAAGGGGACGATCGTCGGGACGTTGGGCGGCGCGCTTTTGCTCGCGGAATTGCAGATCGGCCTCGCGTTGCTTTCGCCTGGCCCGCACGTGCAACAAATATTCCTCGGCGCCGTCACCATCATCGCCGTGGCGCTCGACCTTTTCCTGACGAACTTGCGCAGGGTTCGCGCATGACGGTCACCGCGACGCCAGGCATCCGAATCGCCAAGCTGACCAAGCGCTACGGCGGCACCTTGGCGCTCGACGGGCTCGATCTCGAAATTTTTCCCGGCGAAGTTCTTGGAGTCGCCGGCCCGAACGGGGCCGGGAAATCAACGCTCGTTCGTATAATTGCGGGCGAAGAGCGTCCGAGTTCCGGCGCCCTGACTTTGGATGGACGGCCGTGGTCGCCGAGCCAGGAAAGGGACGTCGCGTCTGTCGTGCATCAGGAGCCTCAGCTGTTTCCCAATTTGACGGTCGCCGAGAACATGGTTGCCGGGCGCGAAAGCAACGGCGTCGCGTGGCCGAAACCGAGCGGCGCCGATCTCGCGACGATGGATGCGATGGGTTTGGGTGCGGTGCGCGATCTGCCGCTGGGGGAATGTTCGCTGGCCATGCAACAGCGAACCGAAATTGCGCGCGCCGTGGCTCGCGACGCGCGCGTCTTCCTGTTCGACGAACCCAATTCTGCGTTGACTGACGTCGAGTCTGACGAACTGTTTCGCGAGATGCTGAAGCTCGCTGAGTCCGGCCGCATTGTCCTGCTGATTACGCATCGGCTCGGCGACCTCGTCAAACACTGTCGCCGCGTGGCGGTCGTGCGCGACGGACGCGTCCGCGCGATCCTTTCGGGCGAGGCGCTTACTGAGGAAGGTTTGGCGCGCCAGTTGGTGACGGAAGGCGCGGTCGCCCGCGCATCGGCGCCCACTCCTCGGCCGGTTGGCGGCTCGAAGGCGGCGCCGGCATTCTCGGTGCGCAATTGGACGTGCGAGGGCCGCTTCGCAAACATAGAATTTTCTGCTGACGCCGGCGAAATCGTAGCTTTGATGGGTGTGGAGGGTTCGGAGGCGCGCGAACTTCTGCGCTCCTTCGCAGCCCTTGAGCGAACAACCGGAGACATCGCGCTCGCAGGAGCGTCCGACATCGATTCCCGACGCGCCTACGTTCCCGCCACTCGCTCCTTGAGTCTCTACTCAAACTTCACCGTAGGCGAAAATCTGCTGGTTCGGCTCGGCGCGCCGGATATCGCCAACTTTTGGCTGGCCCTGCGAAGGCGACAGATGGCGGCGCTGGCGCAACAGGCGATGCGGCGCTTTCTGGTGAAGGCCGCGTCGACTGCGCAACCGATCCGTTCGCTGTCGGGCGGCAATCAGCAGAAGGTCGCGATCGCGCAAGCCTTGAATTGCTCGCCGGACCTGCTTCTGCTGGAAGAGCCGACGCGCGGCGTCGACATTCATTCGAAAGCCGAGATCTATCACCTGCTGCGCGATTACGCCTCGGCCGGAAAGGTGGTGATTGTCTACTGCACCGAGGTGCTTGAGATATTCGAACTTGCTGACCGCGCCTATGTCGTCGCCGATGGCCGCCTGTCGCCGCCGCTGGCGATTGCCGATTACGATCATGTCGAGCGGCTCGCCACCGATATTTCGCGTCTCGAGCGAAAGCGCAGCGCCGCCTGAAGTCCGCGGCTACACCTTGTACTTCTCTATGGTTTGAGCGTCGAGCTGAAGTCCAAACCCCGCCCCCTGCGGCAGCGCATACAAGCCGTTGTCAAACTTGGAGCGGTTGGCGACGAGCGCGTAGAACAGCGGGTCGCGGTCCGGATGAAACGTTTCCAGATACGTTCCATTGGCGACCGACGCCAACAGGTGCGCGGCGATCTGCGGCTCCTCGTGGTGGCCCATTTGCACGGCGAAGGCGGCGGCGAGCGCTGCGACGCGACGCCACTCGGTTGGTCCGCCGCCCCAGCTGGCGTCGAAATTGCAGACGTCGATCGCGCCCGCCATCCTGAGATCGCGACAGCCGGAACGGCTGATTTCGCTTTGTCCGGCGCAGACGGGAATGCCTGTCTGGTTGCGCACCGCGGCCATGTCTAGCCGATCGTTCGGCCAGTGGACGGGCTCCTCGAACCAGCGAATGTTGAGCGCCTCGACTTCGCGCGAGAAGGCGACCGCTTCGCGCAGGCTCCAGCCCTGGTTGGCGTCGACGGTGAGGATGAAATCCTCGCCCGCAGCCTTTCGGGCGACGCGCACGCGTTCGGCGTCCTCCTTCGGCGTCCGGCCGCCGACCTTGAACTTGCAGCCGGCGTAGCCGCTGGCCTTGATCTGCTCCATCTCGCGGCCGAAGTCGGCGAGCGTCTTGTTCTCCTCATAATAGCCGGCGATGCACATGACCGGCAGGCGCTCGGCGTAACCGCCCCAGAGTTGGTAGAGCGGCGCGTCGAGCGCCTTGCCTACCGCGTCCCACAGGGCGCTGTCGACGCAGGCCTGCGCGCACATCGACAGTTTGCGGTCGCGCAGGATGTTGTTGCTGGGCTTGCGCATTGCCTCCCAGCAACCCTCGATATTGAACGCGTCCTTGCCGACGACGAGCGGCTGTATCTCGTCGAGAATGATCTTGACGACCTCCGCCTGGGTCTCGAATTCGTCGCCGTTGTAGACCTCTCCGACCACGCCCTCCTGCGTATAGACGCGGGTGATGATCGTGCATCGATGCGTCATGAAGTAGCTGCTGCCGCGAAAGGTTCGCGGCAGCGGCATGCACAGAGGCACGCACTCGATCTTCTGGATGGTGAGTCGCCTTGTCACGGTCGCTCCGCCGGGCTAGACAATAGCTGTAGAAACGTTTCCAATTTAGGCGTTTGGCCGCGCTCCAGTCAAGCGGCCTTGCGGACGTCGCCGGGTGAGGCGAAACTTCGAACTGGGGCGGTCGATTCGTACAGGCGCGCAGGAGCGGGGATCGGGACGTGGGGGGCAAGACGACGACTATTCGCGACGTAGCCCGTCTCTCCGGCGTTTCGGTGGGAACGGTCTCGCGCAGCCTCAACGCTCCTGACGCCGTGCGTCCCGACACCTTGGGCAAGGTGCGCGCCGCCATCAAATCGCTTGGCTTTCAGCCTGACGCGCGCGCCCAGACCATGCGCAGGCGCACCACGATGACCGTCGGCCTCGTTGTCGACGACATCGCCAACCCCTGGCACGCCAGCTGTTTCAAGGCGATCGACAGCGAAATGCGCGCGCAGGGCTATTCGCTTTATCTCATGAGCACGAACGGTCGCGCGGTCGACGAGGCGGCGGCGATCGACATGCTGCAACACGGACGCGCGGACGGAGTCATCCTTACGCTCAACAACGAACAGGATCCGCGCACGATTGCGCGGCTCAAGGCGTTGCGCATTCCCTCCGTCCTGCTCGACCGCGAGCTGCCGCTCGAAATCGACGCGGTTCTCACCGATCACGCCAGCGGCATAAGGCAGGCGACGAGCTATCTCCTCGGCCTCGGACATAGCCGCATCGCCATTATCACCGCAGGCCCCGACATCCGGCCAGGACGCGAGCGCGTGCGCGGCTTCGTCGAGGCGTTCGCTCAGGGCGGTCTCGAGCCGCCGCGAGATCTGATCCGCTCGCAAAGCCTGTCGGTCGATTTCGGCTTCCGCGAGGCGAGTTCGTTGCTGCAAATGCGAGAGCGCCCGACCGCAATCATCGCCGCCGGCAATCGCATTCTCGTCGGCGTCTTGCGCGCAATTCAGCAGCAGAACGTGTCCATCCCGCGCGACCTTTCGCTGATTGCTTGCGACAGGTCCGATGTCGCCTTGTTATATCCGGGCCCGATTACGTTGATCGACCGCCCCGTTGAGGAGATCGGGCGGACAGCGGCGCAACTTCTCCTGGAGCGGCTTGGAGGTCAGATCGACCGCTCCGCGCGGCGCATATTGTTCCCGACACAGCTTATCCTCGGCGGATCTTGTGTTCCGATTGCCTGAGAGGCGCCTGGGCGCTCGGCTTTATATGACCACAGAAGCGGCCCGAGCCGCGTAGGGAGACAACGATGTTCGCAATGACCTCGGAGCAAGCCGCGGCTTACGCGCGCGATGGCTACATTCTCTGCAAGGGCCTTCTCGGCCGCGACGAGGTCGAGCGTTTTCGCGACACGGCCCGGGAACATCTCGAGAGAGAGAGCCGCGAGGGCGCCGTCACGACCAAGGGCGACAGGCAAGGCAAGACGACGTTGCTCAAGATGTGGACCCGCGCGGAGGACGATCAATATGGCCTGCTCGCGCGCGACGAGCGCCTCGTGAACCTTGCCGAAGATGCGATCGGCAAACCGATCTACCTCTATAGCCATAAGATGACGATGAAGCAGCCGCGCGAAGGCGGCGCCTGGGAATGGCACCAGGATTTCGGCTATTGGTACAATTATGGCTGTCTCGCGCCTGAGATGATGAGCATCTATGTGGCGCTCGACAGGTCGACGAAGGAGAACGGCTGTCTCCAGCTTCTGACGGGCTCGCACAAACTCGGCCGGCTCGATCACATCCGCGAAGACGGCCAGACCAACGTCGAGCCGGAGCATCTCGAAGCGGCGTTGAAGCGTTACCGGCATGAATACGCCGAGATGGAAGCCGGCGATGCGCTGGCGTTTGACGGCAACCTGCTGCACCGCTCGGACGCCAATAACTCCAGCGCCTATCGCTGGGGCTATATCGCCTCCTATAACGCCGTGGAGAATGCGCCTTTCAAACGCGTGCGCGAATATGGCAACTACGAGCCGTTGCACAAGGTCGCCGCCGGCTCGTTCCTGAAGAGCCCTACGCGGGCGGCTTGATTGCGGGCGAAGGTGTCGCGAGCGTGTTGAACTCGAAAGCAAGCTTCGGCCTTGTCAGCATTGCCGAATGTGTGTTTGTTAGCGCGAGGGGCCGCGGTCACCGCAGCGAAGGCGCCGCTGAGACGGAGAGCCTTGAAGGGGAGGGGGCGTCATGACGTCGGAGGCGGGCGTGCGTCCTGAGATCACCGTAGTTGGAAGTTTTGCTGTCGGCCTGACTATGCGTGCGTCGAAACTGCCCGTGTTTGGCGAGACGATGCTCGGCTCCGACTTCGACATGGGGCCCGGCGGCAAGGGCTCCAATCAGGCGGTCGCAACCGCGCGGCTCGGCGCGCGTTCGGCGCTGGTTGGGATGATCGGGCG
>Ga0182030_10015836_pt1 | contig 14746 bp, 11 predicted proteins | sample 812S3MmetaG_FD_121299 | JGI IMG/M metagenome (GOLD analysis project Ga0182030, IMG submission 121299) | Permafrost microbial communities from Stordalen Mire, Sweden - 812S3M metaG (Illumina Assembly) | ecosystem: Environmental > Terrestrial > Soil > Wetlands > Permafrost | place: Sweden... | reverse complement strand
TTGGCTGCGATGTCTGGGTTGAAGTAAAGAGAGATACCTGTGAATATTGAAGCATGAAGAGACGTCGCGAGGCAGGAAAGAAACGTGATTGGTGTACAATGCTCGTTGAAATGAAATGAAATGAAATGGCGCCTCAAAGTGGTCCCCACGTGTCCGCACCTTCTCCGACTGTGGCGCACGAAACCCACAGCGGTAGGGGTCGGTCAACTGACCATCTAGGCCTACATCACATTTCATTTCATTGTGTTTCATTCCATTCTACTTTTCTTCTATTCAATCCATATTATATGGACTGGTCTTTGCTTCAACGAATATTCCAGATTGGCTTCTAATTATGGATTAGTCTATATCTTTTGAAGTGAGTTGTGTCACTATACTAAATTCTAATTTGCAAAACGAATTTCTTACTAAAATTATTGTAAAAGTCAAGGAGTTGAATACAAACGGTGTTATGTGTGGTGATTAAGAAATCTTGAACTATTGTTTTAATTTTAATTAGACTAACGAGGAATCTGATGGCAAAAAGGAATTAGCAACTTTATAGTGGAATATCCGGGCCTATTGTACTTACAAGAAAATCTAAGATGCAAATAATTACCTATTCCTTATTATTATATTGGTTATTTTATTAATGGAATACTTTAAGTCAAGTTTCGATAATATTTTGAATTACTTTACTAGTCTTGAAAACTATCAACTATATTGCCTAAACTTGAGTCCAGTAGTCAAAAGATATTTCGAGTTAATAGCTACAAAGCAGAGCTTTGTTAGCAGTTGTTATTATCTTAGTTTCCTATAGGCTTTATTCTTTCTAGGTTTTTGAGACTACTTGAGAAGGCCGAGTAAAGAAACTAATAGGTTACTAGACGCTGGGGACGTGGTTGCCGAACTACGAAAACGAAAACGAGTCGAGACGCAAAGCGAGCCCACGGCAGTGCCCGAAATCTCCTCGAACCGTCCGAACTTTACCAGCGCACAGGAAGAAGTGATCGAAAATGCTTCACTACCAGGGATCGCGAAAGTTTTCGACAAATACATGTGTGGTGCAATTAGAAGAGTCAATGTCCAGAGTAACTTGAAAGCTATAGTGACAATGATCTTGCCTCTATGGAAAGGACCAGTCGATTGTCTTATAAGTCTAAATATCTGTGAACAGGAGATGGAATAACTTACAATAACTCTATTCAACACAAAAGTAAAATAGGTAAAACAGATTCTGTATATTATCCTAAAAAAAAAAATTACGCTAATCATACTAAACTCCAAAGCTACTCTAAAGGGTATCCTAGATAAAGTCATCATTAAAGTGTTTGGCCCTAAAATATATAACACTATCACCAAAAGCCCTGTACACAAAAGAGAATTGAAAAAAGGAAAGCGTATAACGAAATATATCTCAATAATCCTTACAAAAAATAGGACTATTATCAATTTATTTTTGGGTTTAGAGGAAGATCTTCAGATACAGAACAAGTTATATACCTAGAATACAAATCCATATTCTCTATTGTATGTAGTACTATCCTTCCTTCACCTTTTCTTAGGTAATATACAACTTAGTACCTGATGATACCTGCCCTTGCTTATTAGGTATACTAACCAACTTTGTTGTCTACTCCTTCTCTTTGCTATCTTTTTTATAGACAATAACATTGCATCTCTTCCAGTATACCATCTAATCTTAGTCTATGATTATTATAGCGACATTGGCAGCAATATCCTCGAAATCTATTGTTGAATTGAGTTCCGTAGCTTTAAAAGCCTGACGGTATATTAGATGAGTTATGCTTGCGGATGGAGAGTAACTTACCATTAAGACGTCCTCTTCCCTTGATCCGGCCCGGAATCGATCAAGCCCAGCTTGCGCTTCTTCTCTATGCTGAGGTGACGGTAGGGTCCCTTTGAGGGGATATATTTGTCGGCAGATTGTTTAGATGACGTCTCGCGTTGAATGCTTGCAAATCTAAGCGGATCAGACGAGAGATCGTTCGCGCTTCGCAGACTGGATTGGGATTTTGGGTTCGTAAAGGCCGTCGTCGTAATTAATACTTATCAGAAGCGCACTTTCCTAGTTTCAAGGCACGGTGGGATGAAGAATATTGGTGGACGTCGTCAAGTTGCAAAACCAAGTCATAATCATCGCTCAAAAAGGCGGTTGGATGGTTGGTTGATCTCGAATTGCGACCTCGAGGTGGATTCCATCATGATGGGGAAATTGAAGAGTTTGGGTGGGCTGAAGGAACATGTGATTAGTCCGGCAGCCCGATACTGACCGAGAAGCCCCCTGATGCAATTAGGCTTCAATGCTTTTTAGGCTGCAAAGGGTGGACCAAGCCCTCGAAAGCGTGAGAACGACATTTTTGAAATTCTGCAATATCAACCACATCGAGCTGTCCTTCTTTGGTCATCTGAATAGTCAACTCTTGTGTGCATCATCATGGGATCAACGTGGCCCCAAGCAATAGTATGGCCATCCGACTCCCGCGATGCCAGGCCTCTTTGAAGCGTTCGTATCAACCTTGAGATGGAGTCTGATCTCTTACAATTTGAAGAAGTTGAAGAGGTTGTGGTTTGGGGGACTTTTTAGGGCTTGATGCCATGTGATTTGCTGAGCAATCTAACAACTGACCTCCGCCTCCCGGCGCAATTAGGCTTCAATACCTTTGAGTGCCTCGGCTGAAAGGAGAAAGTTTGAGAAATTTTAACTATTTGGGATTCTTACATATCTTTCGCGCTAAATCAAACCCTCCGAGAACCCTCAGTTTTTGAGCTGGAAGGGAGTACCTCAAATAGTACTAGTGCCTATGCGGCCCAAAACAGTGCATCCTGTGCCTGGATCGTTGCCTAGACAATAATAGTGGTGGCGCACCCAAAATTGATAACAGGCCCCAATCCATGCTCTCAATTCGACAACAAACTCACATCCCACGAAATGTCGTCACGCCGGGACTCGGATTTTGAGCGTCTAGAGCAGTTGCTTCAGGAAGAGCGGCGAAATCGACAAGAAGCAGACGAGCGGGCAAAGGACGCCGATGAGAGGGCTGAACTGGCACAAAGATGTGTGGAGAACAAGCAGCAAAATCATTGAGAAGCCGAGTCCTGTGCTCAGATTAAGGGAAAGAAGATAAGATCTATAATATTCGAAGAATATATATGTATCTACTATACACTTTTTTTGAAATCGCTTTGTATTTAGATAAACAAGAGTCTTAGTATACAGGGCTTTATCACTAGTCCTAAGAATAAGCCGTACTTGACTATATTGAAATCTTAAACAGACTTTTTAGTACTACAGTAGTAGCTTTTTAAAAGAATTTACAAATATATACTACAAAATATAGAACTTTTTAGCTTTATCTAGTATTTTACTAAACTTGAGTAGAATCTTTGCGACTGACTATTAGTAAGTAAGAAGAATTTAAAGGCTTATTAGTATCTAGTTATTAAGTGATTAATAATATATATTATTTTCTATTTTTAATAAATAGAAGAGGCTTGCTAAGTATTTAATCTTAGCAAAGATATTATTTTCAAAAACTATGCCAATATTTTTAGTAATAGTAATAAAAAGGTTTAGCAAAGTCTATAAGATTTTTATATCTTAAGCAAATTATAAGCCTTAAGCTTAAATCCAAAACTGTGAAACGCTGATCAGATTTGTATTTACAAAAAGATAGATAGCTTATAAAGCCTGTATATGATTATAGAATACAAACCGTCTTATAAGCTGTCTATCTTTAATCTAAGGACTAAACTTTTATAAGCTAATAAAGGATCTATGAATATTTCAGAGGATATTATTAATCGAATTACAATACCGACTAGTTCAGAAGACAAGTTTGTATACTACTCTAAATGACTAATAGTAGTAGCTTTTATATAAATGTATACTTATATAATTAAAAATGGCCTTGAGTATAGCAAATTGATTACAAAAAAAGCCAATGTTTTTCTTTAGCTAAAGAAAGATAAGCTATATACGCTTTATTATTACTTTGTAGAACTTAATATCAAAGCCAAAGCATAGAATAAAGTCGATATTTTACTATATTGTATTGTAGTAAGTTAGATCTTAATCTTTTATTTAATAGTACTGAAATCAAAGTCTCAAAACCAGAAATAGCAAAATAATGTATTAAAGACTACTTATAGAGCTGTAATTGATCACAAAATAATCTTATAATAGATATCTGCTAAAAAAAAGATCTTGACTTCTTTATTCTTAGTATTTTATATACAAATCTATCTCTTTAAGTGGTTACTAATCAAGTTAAGACCTAGAAAGTCACGGAAGATAAGGAATAGCTATAGCTCTATAAATATAATTGTATACAAAGATTTGCAGAGTTCATCTAGCTTATCAAATAAGATCTTAGATATTAAAATACTAAGTAAGCCAAGGACTTATATATACTAATCTAGTACTAAACAGATATATTCTATTAAATTATTATAAGTAGCTAAAAAAAGCAAAGTTTGTTATTAACAATACTATATACAAGTCTATTTATTAGAACTTATACAAAAACATTTCTTAAATAATACTTATTCAAATATCAATGTATATTGTATTTATAGGACAGATAACTACTATATATTAGAACAGAAATCTTTTACAAAATATATATTATATTAACTTACTAAAAACCTTAACAATAAGTATAAATCACTTGAAAAGCAAGGTACCTATAGTACTTTATTTAGATTAACTCTGAAATCGTATAAATATACTTTCATTATTAAAAAGACTATAACGGTATTCAAAGCCAAGTTGAAGCACAAAGAGTTGGTCTATTAGTACCTAAATAAAGTTTAAGAAAAGCTTATACTAGTCTATCTTAGAAATATCTTTCTTGTTCGTCTATACTTTCTTGATATTAATATCCAAATAGTTTATATACTACTATTATCATAGGCAGACAAACAGGTACACTAGGATTTGTTATTAGACATAAAACGAGATTAGGCTATGAAAACTAGCAGAGCAGCTACTAAAATATTAGATTACAAAGTAGACCATTGTAATATACAGCCACCAAACATTCTATAGAATCCCAAAAACAGAAATATAGTACTAATAGATTTTGAGCATTCAAAGATTTTGAAGCAAGTACCAGTTCTTCAAGAGACATCGCCTAACCGAAAGCAGAAGCACCTCCACTTCGCCCCTGAGGCATCCCCTCGAACTCTTTCTAACAGACTTGTCATTAATCCCAGCAAATGCTTCAATTCGAGCGATTCATGTATTTAGATAGCCTACAGATATCAACTCATCAGATGTGAAGGCCTGGAAAAGTACATCTTGTAACCATCGCGCACCAACCAATCGATTCCTTGGACAACTACTCGGCGAGCCTTCTTCACACCATCAAAACCCTGGTCGTGCTGCAACTTTTTCCCAATGCGTGAATGTGATGTGAGTCATCGACGCCTGCCTTCCGCAGGTAGCGCAAGAAGGGCTGAGTCGAGTTGTCGAGAGGCAACTGGGGTGCACGATGTGAGCGAAAGCGGGCTTCTCGGCATGATGCACTGATTTGGATGCCTACCACAACCTCCCGAATCTGTTTCTTGTGCATTTGCACGAAGATTGGATGCCGGAGGGATCTGCCCCGGCCAGAAATGCTGTAGTTAGATATAGACGCCTGGGATAATAAGAAAGCAGACACAGCTTCTAATCAGGTTCAAGTCAATCGACCTTTCAACACAAAAGGCCTATCCATCACTCCGTAAGTTTTCTTAGAGTTCAGCCGCAGGTGTTCGACTAACCAAGGCCTCTAAGGGACATTATCAACAAACCAGTCAACATGAGCGGCTCCGGACCACCTAACCCCACTCCACCACGCTACCAAAATTGTTGGCATTGCAAGCAGCCGCAACACAGTTCTACTTATCAGTGCACCAACTGCAACAAACGCCCTTTTCAGGCCTGCGACCAGGCTGGTTGCAGCTCCACAGCTCCTGCACACTGAGTCGACGCTCTGGCCTCTTAAAGCCATCCATCCGGCTGTTTTACTTTACGACACTCCTCTGCTGGGTCTCGTTCCAGCATTCAAGCGCGTTATTCAGTCAGGCCGGTTTTAGAGAATCCACAAAGGCTATATATGGGCAAGGAGGATGACGGGTTGACACGAGACTGATGATGTGGCATTATCTTAGCACAAAATCGACACCACTCTCATTGTGTTCACAATCCTATCCCGCGTTTAGGTTCACGCGTATGTGTATGTAATGGACGCTCTCCAGTCAACCAAAGATTGAGTTCGCTAAACCACCGTCTTGATCCCTCGCTATCAGGTGTCAATGTGCTTTTAATGGAAACATACATCAAGGGCATGGAGACGGTGAGAACAGAACTAAGAGACTATCCTTCCGAAGACCATCAGTCGCCGGCACTCTACGCATCGAGGAGCGCTATGAGGCGTCTAACCTTTGGGACATCCTCGAACTGGGCATCAAATTCTTGCCGGGAACGGTTCACAAATTGAAACTCTGGAGGGAAAAAGCCGGCGTTCTCCCAGTCGTACACCCCAATGACTTCCAACGTCCCATAGTTAAACATCATGTTGTGAGCGCCGATGTCCCAATTACAGAAGACATACTGGTCGGTATCAGACACCTTGGAAACCCAGGTCGGTCTGTTGTCGTGATACCGCACCCAAGGTGGCGGGACGACCTTCCCGTCGAGCCCCATCGTCTTCGATCTTAGCTTCGCGAGCTCGGGGAGCACCACATTCGTGACGTAACTTTCGGCATTGGCCCATGCTTTCTCTTCGCAGAGGGTACATTCTCCTGCATCGACATGTTTCTCTCCGTCTGGCATCCGGCATTCTTCTCTAACACGCGAGCCAGGGATGCCCCCCCAAAGCTCCATTTCGATAAAAGCAAGTCCGTTCTCGTCTGGGCCGCTGTCTACGAGTTTGGGCACCTTGATCTTTGTTTGCGAGAGCAGGTTGAGCGCGGAAGCTTCGATCTGAAAGAGTTCCTTGACGAAGGGATCGATAATATATTCTCCACGCTGGTTCTTTTGTCGTCTCTTGGGTGGAACCTCGCGTTTGATGAAGGTGGTAGGAGTCCAACTGTAAATCCTGAGCGCTGTGCTGTAGACTTCTTTTTCATCCGGCTTTCCTGATGAAATTAGCGCTGCCATTTTTGTCGTAGAATGGAGATTCGCAAGCAGGTATGTGTAGGTTTGAAAGTTATGAGTAGATCTTTAAAAGAACAGGTATGTGGGACCGCCGTTGCTTTATAGACACGGTGTAGTGGGGGCCTTGCTCTCCGAATTCGTGTGAGGGCGCTGGCCAAATTTGATAACGATGGTCACGTGATGAGAGCCAATTTACAGGAAAGCCTGACAAGGCAAAAATAGAGGATCCCATCATCGATTGACCAGGTGTGCGCATGCACAAAATTGTACAACGCTCGTGCAGATAATCTTCCTAGCCATTACGACCTGAGTGGCTCGGGTTCATTCTCTCGCTGTGCCCTTTGCGACTCTCACAAAGATCAATATAACCGTTGCTCCAATACTCTTCTAGCTGCTACGCTATCTTGCCTGTTGAGGTGGAAAAGAGATGTGATTAAGATGCCTGCCAAAACTAGTTAAAGGTTTGGCGCGGATGCCAGTGGCAACGCCGTCTCGATTGTATGGAGTAGGACTAGTCGATATGTCTCACACGAGGCAAGATGCAACTAATCATCAGACCTTATTAAAACGAAGTTCTCCCTCGAGTGTAGTCGAACGTAACGATGCTGATAGACGGCGGCACTTATCTGATGGGGTAGCTACACAATCTCTCTTTTTTCCGATGTGCCACAAAATTACCTTTTGTCGTTTCCAAGGCTAATAATCCCAAGCAACGCCATAACAGCCAAAAGGTTACAAGAATAACTGGTATTCTTCTGTTATCAGCACTTATAGCTCAGTAAGCAGCCATTCACGTGACGATAATGGCACTTTATTGTCCTGATCTCACGTGACATGCCCTTTCAACTTCGTCGAACAGCGCACCCGGATTGCCCCTAGGCTCCGGTCAGGGAGGGCAGCACTGATCTTTTCCCACGAACGGCCGTCGTCCCTCATCTGGAGCAGCGTTGCATCTTCTTCTGGTGTCCATTTAACACAGCTTTTCTTAGGCTGCGCTCTTGTCATATTTTCTCATATTTAGGACCTATTTCTGAGAAACCGCCCTCCCCCTTTGGACTAACGCGTACACATACGAGTCCAAAAATTAAGATGTGTTTCGGAAAGAAGCCAAGACCCGAATACTATGGTCCAGCAGGCGGTGGTGCTCGACCTGTTCCCGGTTACGATCCATACCAAGGAGGTGGAAGGGCGAGGTAAGTGCTCTGAGATCGTGAGTTTGCTTATGCTTGATAGTTTTTAACGCTTTTTGACAGAAGTCAAACCCAACAATTCCAGATGGAAGTGGTAATTCGCTACAGAACCCAACCGGAGAACGATGGATCGGCCCGAGGAAAACGAGGGGTTCGGCCCAAAACCTCACTTTCTATACCACTAGTTCAAATCACCCCACCTCCAAAGCAGAGGGAACGACTGCCAATCAAGTCTGTGTAACTACGCGTGACCCTACTCCCGTTACCAACAAACATGTGACATGGGGCGCATCCAGATGCTCATTAGGTATATCACGCACTATTTGAGAATGGATGCAAGGGTTTTCACTTCGGATGTAACTGTCTTGTTCCCCGGCGTCCACTGGTCTTCTGTGACACGATTTCTGGCGGGGTTGGTTAGCGGCAAGCTATGCCCTACGGCTGAGAATGGTGCGGGGCATCAGATTCGGTTGGATTGATAAGAAAGGAAGCGCCTTCTATTGGGGGAGAATAAATGAAGGGTAACGCCCCTGGTCACACAAGTCTGTGCAATCGTGACGTGTCTCGGCCAAGGCTTGCTTGCAGACTGAGCCGTATTCTCAGCCTCCTCCTTATCATGTAGTAGGATCTCTATAAGAACTGCTAACAATCTCAATTCTTCTGGCTGAAGTCCATATCCAAGTCACAGGCCGTCTGCTTCAAGATCCCAAAATCGTCTTTCTAAGAAATTACGCTCGCAAAAATGTCAGTGTGCATCGACTCTTCCCCAACCCAGCCGCTCAACAACCGCCTGAACCTTCCCGATGCCGGTGCTCCAAATTTGCGCTTAGAATCGTATGACCCTGAAACCTATCAGAGGCTTCCATCTATTTCCGATGCCGTTGTGAAGTTTGATTCCATCGATGGAGATAGTCTCATCTCGACTACCGTCCAAGCCCTCTTTCTCAGTCACAAAATGGATCGAACATTTGGTCTCATTCTTCTTCATCGCCATTTCGACCTCGACGAAAATGAAAGACTCGTGGAGTATGGTGGGACCTCCGTACCTTGGCGACTAAGCAAGTCCTCAGGAAACATAAGGCCATCCAACTGGCTTCTCACCGCCGATGGAGCTATACGGCCATATGAGTTTTACTACGCCTCTGTAAGGGATGAAGCCACGGAGCCTGACCTTGCGAACACGGCCCAACAGGCCTTTTTTAATGCATTCAAGGATCTCCTCCGCAAATATAATACGGAGGGACTCTGGGGTCTCTGTCGATACCCAGGGGATGACTTTCCGGGACGAGTTGAAGTTACCGAAGGGCGTGCCAATATCAACTTGAGGCCGGAGGATGTAAGTGATCATCTCCATCATCCTCCTTCTCCGGACTATCACTGACCAGTGTTGATATTGCAGTACCCGAAAGACATGACGTCGCGCATAGCCGCCTGGTTTTTCTCTCCCCCACTTTGGCAGTTCAAGTGCAATTGCGGCTGCAAGTACGAGGGCTCAAGTCACACTGGCGATCACAATGGTCATAGGGAGAGCACTTGAGAATTGCAAATGGACGGATGGGCTAAAATGGGCCAATTTTATCCACCCTCTGAAATTCATTTGAATTTTCATATTTCATGTCACCAAATTCACCGCATAATACAAGGCAATGTACCACAACATCAGCAAAGCACGTGAACGAAAAGTCATTGAATGAAGATCACGTTGAAATCCTCATGAATTAGACTCTCTTTCGGTGTTTGAGCGGTTGATGAGTGGAAACTTACATAGGTGATTTTCCAGAAAGGCTAATTGGAATGGAACGCCGTTCGAGAGGGTGAAAACACGTGAATTCCTCATTCTGGTCGCCGATTAAGCCTTAAAATCGGGGCACCAGTTACCTCAGGCACTCAGGCCATTATGGTCGTGCCGAGGCAGCGGACCTGACTATACCTAATCGGTAAGGTCCTCGACCAAATGGAGGAGTGTAAGCAAAACGTGATCTGTCGGAAGCGGAAGTACCTTTATCCGAGCGGGGCTAAACTCCTCTTGGATAATGGCCTGAGTGCCTGAGGTAACGAAATTACAGGTGACTGCTTACGTACAAACGCGTGATCTGAAACAACAAAAAGCGAGTGTATCGCCAGGCAAAACTCCACAGAACCTCTTGGCTTCATCAACCCCATTATGGCGCCCTCCGTTGAGGGCTTTCATCCGGAGAATATACCTAGCATTGTCACTGGTCTTCGGAATGATGGGACCGCGGCCTCTTTCTGTCTCGGCACGGCAGACCGTCCGCTCTCTGGCAAAGAGTGTGTCATTTATGCCGTTCAGTTTCCTGACGCCGCCACCTGGGCTGTGCGTGTACCTGTGCATACAAGCCATCTACCGCCAGAATCCATCACGAACTTCGTGGAGACGGAGGTGTCTATCTTGAAGCGTTTACAAACGAGCGGGTTCTCCAGGTCGCCGAGGTTGTTAGGTTACAATTCCGGGTTTGATAATCCCATTGGATTCCCGTACCTCGTGTTGAGTTGGTTCGAAGGGACACCACTAGAATGGTCAGATACCATCCCTCCACAGAGAGAAAGCCGAAATAAGATTATCCGTCAAATGGTAGACATAATATTGGAGTTAGCAGACTGTACAAAGGAATTGCGTAGGAATGGCGCCCCCTCTCTTTGATGCATAACGCTTACCCGTTTTAATAGGTACCGGAACCTCCGCCAGCAAATATCTGATTGAGATCATCGACCGTAAGATCGTTCGCGTCATCAATGATCAGATGCCTGAGTTACAACTTCGAGATTGCTTCATCCAGCGAGCACTGGTGTCGAGAGTCGTTCATCCTGCTCTTGAAAACTCTCCGTTCTTGATCTCGCACGAAGACTTGGCCCCACAGAACATTATCGTCGACAGCGAATATAACATCAAAGGGTATATCTTGACGGTTCCTATACGTTGCAGCCGGCATAGGCTGACTGGTTTCTACATAGGATAATCGACTGGGGTTTTGCTAGACCTCTCCCTCTTCAATTTGCAGTCGGTTTTCCACGCTTTTTAGCCATCGAACCGATTGAAATAGACGCTCCCAGACCCCCGGACGTCGTTTCCTTTACTTCTACCTTTCTCCAACCGTCTCCAGTCCTCCAGATCGACCGCCAGGATTTCATATCATATCTCTCATTCAGATCTCCTCTCGTGGAGCCCTCAACTCCATCCAGAACGATTTCACTCACGCAATCTATCAAGTTGGTCTTATCGGCTTCTGATGTTGATTGGCGACGTCTCCTATTCGAAGCAGCCAGTAGCAAGGGCCTTCACAAGTGGATGGCGAAGAGATCGTGGCTGCTTCATGGTAAAGGCAGTGAATGGAGTACTCGTGGAAATTCTTTGGTTGAAGAGGTGGACGGATTTTTAGCTGGTAAGATAGGGCAGAAAAGCGGCCTAAGCTGGGAGATATTGGCAGATGGTATCAAAATCTAGACGATGAACTATTGGTTAATAGAAAGGGTGCAAGTACGAAGGATGGACTGAAAGAAGGTTTCAGCAAGAAGACAAAGTCATGAGCAAGCAGAGTAGTAGGTAAATGCACGGGGAGGCGATGACTGGGCATCAACATTGTTTGCAGGGCTTCGGGAAAGCTGTACGAAACATGATGCCATCGAAGCAAATGAAAGCATGACTTATTCCTCATCGTTTCTTTTGTGGTGCTTCGCGCTACTCATCCAGCTTTGACCATGGGCTGTGCTTGCTCACTGCTCAGCTTCCCTTGAATCTTGCAGGAGAAAGCAAGCTCAAATGAAACCACATTGCCAACACCCAACATGACAGTCTCCAACTACGGACCATCAATCCATCGACCCATCACTTCCCACCACTTCCCATAACACTGAAATCTCATGCCCTTCCTACAACTTCACAGCTAGCCTCACGTTTGCTTCCGGGGCCGGCCTCGCCGCCTCTTCTATTACTGGCCACCCGATACATCAACTTCACCAACACCCGCTCGGATAGCATAGTAGTATGCCTGGATCGTCCCTGGAATCCGGTGGAGAAGAGCATCACAGATCTCTTCCCAGGAACAGCCATCCTCGTCCCTCATCTTGAGCACCGTCGCATCCTCTTCTGCTATCCATTTAACATACTTCCGCTTCTTCTTAGACTACAATGGTGCTTGACGTATCTTGAAATATACGGCAGCTTCGTAATAGGTCAAAGCCTTTGCCGACACCTCCTTGCTAAAACAGATATCCAATGCTTTAGAATCAATAGATAAGTAAAGATATTCTGAGATCGATGGTAGTTTGAACTCAAGATTGTACGTCACATCATCCCCGATTCTAATACATTTAAGGAAGCCTTAAAAGAGCCACTTCTGATACTCAGCAACTAATACTGCCTCTGATGCCACAAATAGGCTTCAAGAAGTTCGTAAGGTATGCTTGTGACTATTATCAATAAAGATCGACGAATATTCGTAATTAATCTAAGGCTGTGTGTCATCAATCTCAGATATAGCAGTCAACAGTGTCACAAGGGAGCTAAGCTGTTTAATATGGAGCTCTAAAATATGTCCTTGGCAGATAATTGGAGTTGCAGCAGACATTAAACGTAACTTTTGCTGCTTTACAGATCGTGGATCCTTGTTGTTTGTATTGTATATATTATGATTATCATTGGTATTCATAGAATAGTAGATTTTGCTACTGATCTCTATATATATGTCTTAGTAACCTTGCTTCTGTGTTATAGGCTTACCTTCTAGTATCAGGTTGGCTGAGGCAGAGAAGCGAGAGGCTTGTGATGTATGGCAGTACTCGTCATTGATCGGAGTTGCTGAGTATCTGAGAAGGATCTTACACTGTGCTTCGCTTAAGAAATGGGAAAAAGACGCTGTTTGAGATGTGTTTTATCAGCAACCTTTTTCTCAAGATTTCCAAAACAGGGCATTTATAAGGCAACTAGTTATCTTTAAGCTTAGCAATTAATATGGGGCTGAGTGAGATTCTTAATTGATCTTTAGTGGTCTAGATGCGGCTATTAAGACCAAATATATTGATCAGGTACTCGAAAACTTTTCTGTTTTTGCGCAGGCTAGAGTGTATGCCGCAAACTTGGAAAACGTTTATCTGTAAAGCCAAGTCTTGAGAGTATAGTTCGCAAGGCATTGATATCTGTATATTGTCTTTATTGAACTAATAATCTGATCTGTTTGGATATTTCTTCTATATGACTTGGTACTAAGTTGTTTTTGTCTGGGGTTCAGGAAGCTGCCGGACTTGTATTCCACAGAGTTGAAAACGGTGCTCGTCGATCTCGGGGATCTGAGGTTACATGGCTGGCAGAGGCTCGGTGGCTTCCTTGTCTTCAGGGTCGTCCGCATCGGCGACCTCCACCAGGTCCTGCTGATCACCCACTGCTGATTGCCCGAACTCTTCCACCACCACCATCACCTCACTCCCCCGATGCTCCGAGTCCTCAAGGCCCCGAGCAGTTCCATGTCGAGAAACTTCTTGCAGCTCTTCTGATCTACTACCGATGGCTTCGCTGCGTTCTCGGCTCTGGATCTTGTCCTGTAATACCTCAACTAAGCAAGGACTTAGGGAGGGTGGTACGCTGGCTAATGATAACTCTACTTGCTCCTCTTTCAAAGCTAAACTTAGTTCTTTCTTCAATTTAGTTACGCTATTATTAGTCTATTTATCATTGCTATTGTTGAAAGGCTTAGGGAGGGAGTAAGGCACAGATCCTACTAATATACTCTAAGTAATATTGTTGATATCTTGTTGATTAATCTGATTTTGTAGTAGTGTAAAGAATTGTAAAAGGATCTGAGTTTGATCTTGTTTAGGAGCAAAAGGCACATCTTACTACTCACAAGATCCAAGTCTTAGAGTAGGCTTATTGATGTAGTAGTTATCTCTACTACTATACTATGGACTGGATGTATTAATGGACTTTTCTGGCTTTAATACAAGCTCTGAGATTATGAGGGTATTATATAGACTTGTATTCTGTTTAATATACCCAGTATTAACATCACTAATAGTGTCTTTGGCCTTATCCTTAGCATATACATTATCTAAGTTGTTATTATTAAGAATTATTAGTTGATTTGTATATAATTAGCGGATCACTTCTTTGTATAAAGGATAGCCAGTTGGTTACCTGGATTGTCATCCGCTGCTGATTTTGTCTGGTTGGCAGCACTAAGAGCTGGCTGTTTAAGATGCCGAAGAATGCACTTGGTTTTCAAAGCTTTGGTTAAGATCTCTGGAGGCGAAGCAATCAAGAAAAGCTTTTTAAAAGATAGAAGATTGTCATCTGTTTTATTGTAATTTAGATTAATATATTAGAATAATTCATTTTGTAGTATATTTTTTTTATATATATTTAGTTCTTGCTACAATATTTTTATACTTAGCTTAATAG
>Ga0182030_10015835_pt1 | contig 14746 bp, 10 predicted proteins | sample 812S3MmetaG_FD_121299 | JGI IMG/M metagenome (GOLD analysis project Ga0182030, IMG submission 121299) | Permafrost microbial communities from Stordalen Mire, Sweden - 812S3M metaG (Illumina Assembly) | ecosystem: Environmental > Terrestrial > Soil > Wetlands > Permafrost | place: Sweden... | reverse complement strand
GGGGCCGAAGTAAATCACGCCCACGGTATCCAGAAACACCACGCGATCCGCCACCTTGTACATCAGGTCGAGATCGTGCGTCACCACCACGCTGGTCAGCTTCAGTTGCTTCTTGAGGCGCAGCATGAGGTCGCCCAGGTGGTCGCTCATGATGGGGTCCACCATGGTGGTGGGCTCGTCGTAGAGGACGCACTGCGGTTGCGCGGCCAGGGCGCGGGCGATGGCCACGGCGCGTTTGTATCCGGTGGAGAGGTCGGAGGGATAGGCGTCGGCGGCATCGGCGATGTCCACCATGTCCAGCAAGCCGTGGACCACGTCTTCCTTATTCTGAAAGTCGTAATCCTCGCGCAGTTCCAGCGAAAAGAGCACGTTTTCGGCGACGGTCAGCGAATCGAAGAGAGCCCCGGATTGGAACACCATGGTCACTTTGTGCCGGATGCGGCGCCACTCGGTTTCGGAAAAATCGCTCACATCCTCGTGGGCCACGATGACGCGTCCGCTATCCGGCTTGAGGAATCCCATGATGTGGCCCAGCGTGACGCTTTTGCCCACGCCGCTGCGCCCGATGATCGCCACCGTCTCGCCCGGGTCCACGCCGAAGTTGCAATCGACTAAAACCGGGCGGTCGAACGTCTTATAGATATGCCGGAACTCGATGTAGTGCGGAAAGGGATCACTTTGCGGCATAGGCGGCCCAATCTTCGGGGGTGTTAACGTTTTGAAAATGCGAGAGTTCCGCGACGCTAAACGGCTCCACTGCGAGGCCGGCAAGGGCCTGCGTGACCTGGCGCACGCCGCCAGTGAACTGTTCTTCCAGGGCAGCCAGAGTGCGCCGGTGGTAGACCGCGCACAGGGGCTGCGGCAGAGCGTCCGGCCCGACCGGCAGCAGAACGTCGGCCGTGGACCGCATGGCCCGGGCCAGCAGTTCGCCCAGAAAAGCGGCCGACACCTCCGGCATGTCGCAGGCGACGATCAGGTTCCAATCGGCCGAACTGTGATCGAGGGCGGTGAGGATTGCGCCCAGCGGACCTTGCCCCGGGTAGCGATCGGGAATGGCCGGCAGTCCGGTGTGCCCCACCAGGGTGACATTGCCGGCGGCGCGGGCCACCGCATCGGCCACGGCGCATGCCAGTTCGCTCCCGCGGAACGGCAGGCGGGCCTTGTCCACGCCCATCCGGGAACTGCGCCCCCCCGCCAGCACATAACCCGAGCACGTCACAGGGAAATGATAACATTAGGCTTGCTCGGACCTCCGCCCCCGGGCGGGCCGGCCCGCGCGGAGGGCCGGTCTTGGTGATAGGATTAGGGGAAACATTTTGCGCCAATTCTGTTTTATACTGATTATCGCAGGCGTCACCGGGGGCGTGCTGTTGGGTGCCGGCCCGGATAGTCCGCAACGCGTCACCAGTGTGGTGCGTCCAGATCTGCGGACAGGGAAATTGGTGAGAAGCGTGGTGGTCAGCCCCAAACCCGTCACCGAAGTCAGAGTCGCCGAAGCCGTGGTGCCGCCCAGCGTGGTGGGCGCCGCCGTTCCCGTTCCCGGCCCCGCGCCCGCCGCGCCGCCCTCCGGCATTAACGAGGCCGTGCGCCGGATTGCCGCCGAGCACGCCCTGCCGGAGCAGTTGATCCATTCCGTGATCAAAGTGGAGAGCAACTACAACGCCCGGGCGATTTCCAATAAGGGCGCGCAGGGATTGATGCAACTGATTCCCGCCACGGCGCGCCGCTTCGGCGTTGGCGATGCCTTCAACCCGGTGGAGAACATTCAGGGCGGGGCCAGATATCTGCGCTATCTGCTCGATCTTTACAACGGCGACTACCCGCTGGCGCTGGCCGCATACAATGCCGGCGAAGGCGCCGTAGCCCGCTACGGCGGCGTGCCGCCGTTCGCCGAGACCCAGAATTACGTGATCCTTGTGCGGCGGCAACTGGAATTGGCCAGAAAGGCCGCTGCCGCCAAAACCGTCGCGGCGTCCGCGCTGCCGCAAGCCGTCGAGGCCAAGGAAGCAGGTCCCGCCCACGTCGTGGAAATAGTCCAGGCGGACGGTTCCGTGCGCTACGTCTCGAGATAACGCCATGCTATGAAGCCGCTCGCCGCGCTCGCAATTTCGGCCACGATGTTGTTCGCGCAAAACGATCGCGCCCCTGTGCATTCCGTCACCGCCATCCGCCACTGGTCGCTCACCGAGATCACCCGCATCGCCGTGGAAGTGTCCGGCGATTTCCACTTCCGCACCGACCGGCTGCACAATCCCGAACGGGTTTACTTCGATATCCTGAATGCCCGGCCGCGCCTGGACGCCAAACGGATCTGGTCCACGGAGATCGGCGACAAGCTGGTGCAGCGCGTGCGGGTGGCCGAAACCAACCCGGGCACGACACGCATCGTGCTGGACCTGGCGAGTCCGGTGGAAGTGAGCACGTCGCAACTTTCCAATCCCAACCGGCTGATTGTCGAACTGCGGCCCGGGAGGGGGCCCGTGATTCCTACCGGACCCGAGCCTGGGCTGCCGGCGGTGAAGCCGCCTCCGGTCATCCGCGCCGAAACCGCCGAGCCGGTTCCGCCCCCCGTAAAGCCGCCGGAAGCGGAGTGGCCGGTGGTGTCACCGAAGCCGGAAACGCCGGCCGTCAAAGCCGAAGCCGAGCTGCTGCCCGTGAAACCCGGGACCACTCCCGCGGTCAAAGGCAAATCGGCGGCGGCCAAATCGAAATCGGCGGAAGCGGCTAAATCCAAACCGGCGCCGCCCGTGGTGGTGGCCGAAGCGCCGCCACCCGAACCTTCCGACGCCCCGGCGGAGTCTCGCGGCGCCGCCGAGCCGGCCGCGCTCCATGCGGAGCCTCCCGTGCCTGCCACCTCCGCGCCACCCGCGCCCGTGCCCGGCGAGTTCGGTAAGGCGGCCCGGCGTACTTCCACCGGCGGCAGCTCGCTCACCCGCGCGCTGGGGCTCAAGGTGGGGCGAATCGTGATCGATGCCGGCCACGGAGGGCACGATCAGGGCACCGAGGGGCCCCACGGTCTGGTGGAAAAGGAACTCGTGCTCGACGTGGCGCAGCGCGTGGGCAAACTCATCGAAGAGCGCCTCAACGCGGAAGTGATTTACACCCGTTCCGACGACACGTTCGTTCCTCTGGAGGGCCGCACGGCCATCGCCAACCAGAAGAAGGCCGACTTGTTTCTCTCCATCCATGCCAACTCGTCAACCTACCCGCGCATCTCCGGAATGGAGACGTTTTACCTCAACTTCACCGATTCCAAGGACGCTCTCGACGTGGCCGCGCGGGAGAATGCCAGCTCGCAAAAATCCATTTTCGAATTGCAGGACATCATCCAGAAAATCACCCTGCACGAAAAACTGGACGAATCCCGCGAGTTCGCCGGCCGCATCCAGGGCGCGCTTTTTTCCTTCTCTTCGCGCAACATTCCCGGGCAGAAGAACCGCGGCGTCAAGAAGGCGCCCTTTGTCGTGCTGATCGGCGCCAACATGCCCAGCGTGCTGGCCGAGATCGGCTTTCTGAGCAATCCGCGGGAAGAGAGCCTGCTGAAGAAATCGGATTATCGCCAGAAGCTGGCCGAATCGCTGTATCGCGGCGTCGCCAAGTACGCCGAGAGTCTCAGCCACTTCCAGTTGGCGGCCAATTGACGCCTATGCGCGTGTTGGCTTTCCGTCACGTGCCCTTCGAAGGCCTGGGACTCGTCGAGCCCGCGCTCCGCGCGCGGCATATCGCGGTGGACTTCGCCGACCTCTACCAGACCGGCGCTCCGCTGCCCGATATCGCCGCCTATGACGCCTTGATCTTCCTCGGCGGCCCGATGTCGGTCAACGACGATCTGCCCTTTCTCCGCCGCGAGATGGAGTTTATCCGCCAGGCCATGGCGCGGCGCCAGCCCATCCTCGGCATCTGCCTGGGGGCGCAGTTGATCGCCCGCGCGCTGGGCGCGGCGGTGCGGCGCAATTCTTCCAAGGAGATCGGCTGGTACGCCCTGCGATTTACCGAAGCCGCCGCGGGCGACCGGCTCTTTGACGGGCTGTCCATGGAGACCGTTTTCCACTGGCACGGCGAGACCTTCGACCTGCCGCCGGGCGCCGAACTCCTGGCATCGTCGGATCTCTGCCGCCACCAGGCCTACCGCATCGGTGATCGCGTTTACGCCCTTCAGTTTCACCTGGAGGTCACGCCGGAGATGATCGCCGACTGGTGCGCTCAGGACGAAAACAGCGGCGATGTGCGCGCATTGGAGTTGGCGATCGATCCGTTCTCCCATGCTCCCCGCCTGGTGGCGTTGTCCGCCCTGGTGTTTGGACGCTGGGGTGAAATGCTACAGCAGTTTAGGCATGACTCCGGCGCCGCGACTTGTCATACTTAGGGTAGTGGTGCGATCTTGCAGGCGTGAGCGATGAAAATGGCTAAGGATCCGGATAGGAAGTCCGAACCCGAAGATCATGACGAACAGGCGGCGGCCGAGGCGGCCGAGGAAGCCGAAGTAGAAGCGGCTGCCAGCGCCCACCCTCCCACTTGCCCGCAGTGCGGCTGGCACAATACCCGTCTGTCTCACACCCGGAATGCACTGGATTCCATCCTGCGCCTGCTCTCGCTTCGTGCCTTCCGCTGCCGCGCCTGTGGCAACCGCTTCCGCGTGAGGTATTCTTCCAAGGCGTGATCCGATGGGCTTCTATCTTTGGCTGGACGAGCAGTTAGCCTGGGCGCAAGGCACTTACGAATACCGCCCCATGGGCGCCGCCGTCATCTCTAAGTCCGATCTCTTCCGCCGCCGCGATTTCAGCGCGCGTCGCCCGCCGCGTCCCCCGCGTACCGCCCGCTTCGCCGGTCAGTTCGCCAGCCTGGGACATTTGAATCAGCACTTGCAGATCGCCCGCAAGCGATCACGGCGCTGACTGCAAGCGTTCGAATTCCGCCGTCGCGCTCTGAACCCGCCGGCCGCGTCTTCACTCCGTCCTACAAGCCCACAAGGGAGGCAAAATGAAAAAGAGGAAACCAACCGCGGGCCAACGGATGATCGAGAGTGCCAGATAAGCTCTCGCTTTCGCCAAGGGCATGGAAAACCATGGCTGTGAAGTACACGTGCCAGACGACATCGATGTTAAGGCGATCAGGGAGAAGATCTCCCTATCGCAAGGCGAGTTCGCCAAGTTGTCGGTCTGAGCAAACCGACCTTGGAACATTGGGAGCATGGCCGGCGAGTCCCCAGCGGCCCTGCTCGGGCCTTCCTGACTGTAATCGCACGTGAACCGGACGCGGTACGGCGTGCGTTGCTTGCCTAAAACCTGGCCTTCGTTCTGCCGCCCCTACCGCGCCGCCCGCGTCAATTCCGCCGTCGCCCCCTGTATCGCTTCGCCGGTGATTTCCAGCACTTTGCCGACGCGCACGATCTGTTCTTCGGCCAGCTTCCAATCCTTCTGCTCGATGCTCTCCCGCACCGCCGGAAGCGTCTTCACGCCGTACCCGGTATAGAATCCGGGGGCGTAGATCTGGTGCTTGAACCAGTCGCGATGGGGCAGCCCGTCCGCGAGCGTCATGGCGCGCTCGATGGCGATCAGGCGGGCGTTTACCTCGCGCAGCGAGGCGCGCGCCAGCGCATCGCCGCCATTTTCCGAGGCGTGCGCCAGCGCCTCATCGTAGGCCCTGGCGGTCCGTTGCAGGGCCGCGAACCCGTTTTCCAGCGGAGCGAAGTTCAAAAACGGCGGCACCGTCTCCTTCGCCGGTATCGTTCGCGGACGCCGCGGGTCGTCGATCAGTGCGAACACCCCGTCGTCGATCTGCCGGTTGCGCTCCAGCGTCTGCTCTCGCTTATCGCGCGCCAGTTTCTGCACTTCGTCGATGTAGCGCCGCAGCGTGTCGGTGAAGTTGTCGAAATCGAGCGGCAGCAGCTCCGCGTCCGCCAATCGCATCACGCTGGTGCCCGCCGTCTGCGCCAGCGCCCGTCCATAAACGAATTCCGTGTCCGCGAAATGCGTGTACCAGTAGAAATCGTCGTAGACGGAGTGGTAGATGCCGCCTCCATCCTCGCCGCCGAAGCCCATATTCACGCTGGCGATCCCCAGGTGATCCAGAAACGCCGTGTAATCCGAGCCCGAGCCGAGCGCCCCGATGCGCAGGTCCGCGCGCGTCCGCGCCTCGCCGCGGTCGGATTGCCGGTCCCCCGCCGCGCCGTCGCTATCGCGCGCCAGCCGTGCCGCCTGCAGCCGCTTCCACACCGTCACCTTGGTCTCCGGGTCGTCGATATCCCGCGCCACCCCGTTGATGAACTTCTCCAGCGTGTGCGAGCCCTCCACTTGCAGGAAGCCCCGGCCGTTGGAATCCGAGTTGATGTAGACCGCCGCTTTGCGCTGTAATTCGGCGGCGTGCGTTTCCGCCCACTCCGTGGAGCCGAGCAGTCCCGGTTCCTCGCCGTCCCACGCGCAATAAATAATCGTGCGCTTGGGTCTCCATCCCTGCTTCAGCAGCGCGCCCAGCGCGCGCATCTCTTCCATCAGCGGCCCCGTGCCGGACACCGGATCGTCCGCCCCGTTGACCCACGCGTCGTGATGATTGCCGCGGATGATCCACTCGTCCGGGAACGCGCTCCCCGGAATGCGCACGATCACGTCGTACAGCGTCTTCATGTCCCAGTTGAACTTCAGCTTCAAATGGACCTTCGCCGGCCCCGGACCCACGTGATAGGTGATGGGCAGCGCGCCGCGCCATGCGGCCGGCGCCACCGGTCCTTTGAGCGCGGCCATTAGCGGCTGCGCGTCGCCGTAGGAAACCGGCATTACCGGAATGGTGGTCAGCGTTTTCGCTTCGCTCAAGGGCAGGCGCCTGGCGTCCTTGGTGGCGCCGACCCCCGGCGTCAGCGGGTCGCCCGGATACACCGGCATGTCCATCACGCTGCCGCGCTGGGCCCCATCGCTCGGGCGGTACGGACCGTTGGGAAAGGTGTCGCCCTGCGCGTACCCGTCGTCGCGCGGGTCGGAAAAGATCAGGCATCCCACCGCGCCGTGCTCGCCCGCTACCTTCGGCTTGATGCCGCGCCAACTGCCGCCGTAGCGCGCGATCACGATGGCGCCCTTCACACTGATGCCGAGCCGCTCCAGTTCCTCGTAATCCGCCGGGATGCCGTAATTCACGTACACCAGGGGCGCCGTGACCTCGCCATCGATCGAGTAGGCGTTATACACCGGCAACTGCTCGTTCTGCTGCGCCGAGGTCGCGTCGCCCGCCACCGCCGGTTCGGCGATCCGGGCCACCACGTGCGCCGGCTCCATCAATTCCAGCGCGCGTTCTTTCGGGGTAGGGAAGAGCACGTCGAAGGTTTCGATCTGCGCGTCCAACCCCCACTCCTTCGCCTTGGCCGCGATCCATTCGGCGTTCTCTTTATCGTAGGCCGACCCCACGTGATGCGGCCGCGCCGAGAGGCGCTGCATGTAGGCGCGCAACGCCGCCGGGTCCGGAATGCCGCGGAACTTCGTCTCCCACTCGCGCTCGGCGCGCGCCGCCTCCGCCGAATATCCGCGCAAAGGAGCGCTATCGGCGCTCCACACCGCCGGCGCCGCCATGGCGAGGCAGAGCGAGTAAACCATCAGTGTCCGATTCTTCTCCATCGTCGAATTGTACCGAACTGTCGGCGGAGGACGCGCGCGGACTGACGGCCCCCTTCGCATCAAAGCCCGAAAAATCGCCCCCGCGCGCAGCGTTTTCGTGCGCCCCGGTGACGGTCTCGGAGGGGCCGTGCGACCCGGTGTACTAAACCGCTTCGCCGCAGATTGCGAGGGTGATACCCGGTTCGGCCGCAGTTCGGCACTTGGTTCGCACAGACACGCGCCTGGCGCGCGACGAGGCGCTAGAGCCCTTCCGGCGCGCCGGAACCATGTCCAAAGCTAATTTGGCCCTTCGGCCCCGCGACGACCGCTTTCGGTTTCGGCTCGCTCAGTTCCGCTTCGAGACCCGTGAGCTTGAGCTTCGTCAGGGACGGCAATAATACGGAGACAACCAGAAGACCGAGGCAAACCGGTACGAGAACGGTGATCATTACCGGGGTAACGACGCTTTTGTCGCCGCCCTGCAATCGCAGGTACCAAAGTCCGCCGAGTTGACACAGCGCTGCCATGCCCACAACCATACTCGCCACCAGACTGGCTCTCGAACGGGTCTTATCCTCCCGAATCATCGCCTGCACTCTCTTCGCGTTAATTTCCGCTTCCACGTGGTTTGGATCGATCTCGTGGCATCGCCGGAAAGCTCTTAAAGATCCACCAAAATCATCCATTTTGAAACGCACAATACCATCGTAAAAATGCGGATCGGCGTGCGCCGGCTTGAGACGCAGCGCGATATTCACTTCTTTCAGCGCCTCTCCCATAAGATCTGGATCGCCCGCATCTTCCGCAGTCCGGGTAAGAACCTGGCTCAACGCTAAATGAAGTTTCCACCGCTTGAATTCGTCGAGATTCCGGATTGCGCGCCGGAGAACGCTTTCCGCCTCCATCGCGTTATCGTTCTCAAGCAAGGAGATGGCAAGAGCCCGCGGAAAATCCGGATTGGCGGGATCGAGAACCATCGCCTGTCGAAACTCCAGAATGGCCTTTCTGGGCTCTTCTTTCTGGGCATAAAGGTTGCCCAATTCGAGGTGCAATGCGGCTTCTTGTGGCTTCACGGCAAGGCCTTTTCCAAGAATTTGTTGTGCATCCTCCAGTCTGCCCATATGAACGTAAAGCGCACCAAGATCCGCACATTGCGCGCATGCGGGGTCGGCCGCTATAGAGCGAAGCAGATAGTTTTCGGCTTCATGGATTCGCCCCAGGCGGAATGCCACAACTCCAAGACATCCTAGCGCTTCCGGCAGATTGGGCACCAGATCCAGCGCATTCTGGCACTGTATTGAAGCTTCGAGCAGGGGCTCCTTTCCCGCTTCTTTCAGCAATGCCCACGCAAGATTTATCCGGCAATCGGGATCGTCTGGTGTAAGCGCCTGCACGTTACGAAAGACCCTCTCGGCTTCATAGAACTCCTCGCACGCAAAACTCACCCATCCCAGTTCGCTCTGAATTCCGGCACTGGCCGGAAACAGCCTCAGGGCGGATTGGGCTTCTCGTCTCGCCTCGGCGAACCGGCCTCTTAATCGAAGAGTGGCGATCTTACCCTGGAAAGCCCCTTCATTTCTTTCGTCGATCCGTAACACCTCCGCGAAAATCCCGGCTGCTTCGTCCAGTTGGTTCTGATGGAAATGAAGCCACGCCAGTTGAATGAGCAACTGTGGGCTTTGGGGAAAAGTCTTGAGCGCTTCGCGAACTGCGGTGTACGCCTCGTCGAACCTCTGTCTGGTTCGAAGCAGTGAGACTTTCCAGGAGAGCTGCGCCTCCGTCGCGGTTGAGTGCCGAAAAACCTCATCCAGAGCGAGAACCGCGTCGTCGTAGCGACGCTGGTCCACATTCAGCCAAACTCGTTCCGCCAGGATGCCGGCGCTGTCCGGCCGTTTTCGCAGCGCCTCCGAGAGAAGTTCCGCCGCCTCGGAAAACCTGCGTGCCCCGCGAAGAGAGGCAATTTTCCCTTGCAACGCGCCTTCGTTCGCCGGATCTTTGTGCAGCAGTTCATCGAACGTGGCGAGCGCCGCGGACCACGAGCGTTCTTTGAGCAAATCCCAACCATGGTCCATCGAAGCTTTGCTATCCATAATTTCCAACTATACAGTTCAAGACAGGGTTCCAGTGGGACCGGTTGATCCTAAACCGGAAAAACTGTCAGCCCGGGACTGGCCCCTCGCTACTGCCCCGCCGCCGCTTTCGATTCCGCCGCCGTCACTTCCAGCGCCTTCAGATTCCGCTCCGCCAGCAGTTTGTTCACCGCCGCCAAATCCGTCTTCAGCACCGCGTCCAGTTTGCCCTTCTGCGCCGCCACCTGGTCGCTCAGCTCCTTGAACACCGTGTACGACGAAGCATTCGGCCGCCCGTCGCCGCTCTCCACCACGCGCTCCAGCGCCGCCAGTTTATTATTCAGCTTGATGGGAAAATTCAGCGGGTCCTGGTTGCTGCGATTGCGCACCTGATAGATCTCTTCCTCCACCGCGCTCAGTTTCTTGCCGAAGTCTTCGAACGCCGTCTTCAACGCCGCCTCGGAGTTCTGTTTCAGGCGATCCTCCATCTGCTTCTTCAACTCGCGCACCGCGATCACCATCTCGTTGGCTTCGGTAGTTCTGTCGCGAATCTGTATCGCCAGCTTGAACTGCTCGGTGAGATCGGCGATGGTGACGCTGTCGATGCGCGGGTCCTTTTCCAGATTGAGCCGCTCGCTCAGCACCTGCCCGTTGACGCTCAGCCGCACCGTGTACTGCCCCGGCACCGCCACCGCCCCACCGCGCCCGCCACTCCACAGAATCATCCCCTGGAATCCCTTGGCGCCCGGATAGCGCAGGTCCCAGGCGAAATTGTTGATCCCGGCTTTGCGCGGCACGGGCGGTGCCGCCGCGCCGCGTCCGCCGCCGCCGCCGCCCTCATCCTCCGAGGGGGCATCCTCCGCCGCCCCACGTCCTCCGCGTCCACCGCGCCCGCCGCGCGCGTCGTCCTCGGGGCTTCCCGTGTAAGTGCGGACAATCTGCCCCTTGGCGTCCAGGATATCGATCTGCACCTTCTCGGCGGGCTGCTTGAGGAAATACGAGATCCGCCCCTGTCCCACGTTGCGCACCGCCGTGGGCGGCTTGAACAGGTAGGCGCTCGCGGTCACCACCGCCGGCGTCAACTGGCGCAGCGGCGTGATGTTGTCCAGCACGTAGAACGAGCGTCCGTGGGTGGCGATCACCAGGTCGTTGCCCTCGATCACCAGGTCCGGCACCTGCGTGTCGGGCAGGTTCAGCGCCAGCGATTGCCACTCCCCGCCGTCGTTGAACGAAACGTAGATGCCGTGTTCCGTTCCGGCGAACAGCAGGCCGCGCTTGCCCGGATCCTCGCGCACGGCGTGCACGAAATCGTTCTCCCCAATTCCGTTGGTGATCTTGCTCCACGTTTTGCCGTAATCGCCGGTCTTGAAAATGTACGGCCGCAGGTCGTCATTCTGGTAATTCTTCACCGCCACGTAGGCCGCCGCCGCATCGTTCGGCGAAGCGTCGATCAGGCTCACCCGCCCGAAATCCGGCATGCCGGGCGGCGTGATCTTGCTCCAATGCTTGCCGCCGTCGCGCGTGATCTCCACCACGCCATCGTCGGAGCCCGTCCAGATGGTGTCTTTCTCCTTGTGCGAGGGCGCGATGGTGAAAATGGTGCCGTAGATCTCCGGACCGTTCTGATCGTGCGTGATCGGCCCGCCCGAATCGCCCAGCGTTTTCGGGTCGCCGCGTGTCAGGTCGGGCGAAATCTGCTGCCAGGTGCGCCCGTCGTCCACCGTCTTCCACAGGTGCTGCGACGACGTGTACAGAATGCTCGCGTCCATGGGGTGGAACACGATGGGGAACGTCCACTGCCAGCGCTCCTTGAGCGAGCCGGCCGATTCGCCGGAGAAGAACATGGGATAGACCTGGATATCGCGCGTGGTGCCGCTGCGCCGGTCGAAGCGCGTCAACAGCGCTCCCTGGCTGCCCGCGTAAAAGAGGTTGGGATTGGTGGGGTGCGGCGCGATGTAGCCGCTCTCGCCGCCGCCCACCGCGTAGGGCGCCGTCCCGCCGCGTCCGCCGCGCCCGGCCGCCGCGCTGGAAACGCAAATTGTCGAGCTGTCCTGCTGCGCCCCGCAGACGTGATACGGAATGTCGCGCGTGGTGGCCACGTGGTAAAGCTGCGCGGTGGGGTACTCCTGGCCGGTCCATGTCTGGCCGCCGTTCTGCGAGACATCGGCGCCGCCATCGTTGCTTTCCACCATGCGCAGCGGGTTGGCCGGGTCGATCCACAGATCGTGATTGTCGCCGTGCGGCGTGGGCACGGTGCGATAGGTTTTGCCGCCGTCGGTGGAGCGGAAGAAGCTGGTATTGAGCACGTAGAGCGTGTCCTTGGCCTTCGGGTCGGCATAGATGCGCGTGTAGTAGAAGGCGCGCTGCCGCAGCCGCCGGTCATCGCTGAGCAGCTTCCACGTCGCGCCCCCGTCGTCGGAAACGAACACGCCGCCATTCTCGTTTTCCACGATGGCGTACACCCGATTGCCATCGGCGCCCGATACCGCCACGCCGATCTTGCCGACGATGCCTCCTGGCATCCCCGGATTGCGCGTGATTTCGGTCCAGTGGTCGCCGCCGTCGGTGGATTTGAAAAGGCCGCTGCCCGGTCCGCCGCTGGAAAGGCTCCACGGCGTGCGATAGGCGTCCCAGATGGCGGCGAAAAGCACGTCGGGGTTCTTGGGGTCGAGGCACAAGTCCACCGCGCCCGAGCGGAGGTTGCGGAAGAGGACTTTCGTCCAGGTCTGCCCGCCGTCCCTGGAACGGAAAACGCCGCGCTCCGCGTTGGGGCCGTAGGGGTGGCCCAGCGCCGAGACATAGACCACGTCGGCGTTGGCGGGATGCACGCGGATGCGCGAGATGGCCTGCGTATCGGCCAGGCCCATGTGCTTCCACGTCTTGCCGGCGTCGGTGGATTTGTAGACGCCATCGCCCTGCATGATGTTGCCGCGCAGTTCGGTCTCGCCCATGCCGATATAGACCACGTCGGGGTTTGATTGCGACACCGCCACGGCACCCACCGAAGAGCTCTTCACCTGCCCGTCGGTCACCGGATGCCAGGTCAGGCCGCCGTCGGTGGTCTTCCACAGGCCGCCGCCGGTGGCGCCGAAATAGTATTCCAGCGGGCGGCTGGAACTGCCCGCCGAGGCGATGGAGCGGCCCCCGCGCGGTGGTCCGATGCTCCGCCACGTGAGCGAGCCGAACAGGGCCGGATCATAGGCCGGAGCGGCCAACAACGTGGCCGCGGCAACGCACGCCAGCAGGGCAAATCCAATTTTTCGCATTCCGCAAATTATACCCCGCCCGGCCGCCGCGACGCCCTGCTAAACTGCCCTGTATGAAAGGCAATCCGAAAGTCATCGCAGCCCTCAACGAAGCCCTCAAGGAAGAGTTGACGGCCATCAACCAATACTTCCTGCACGCCGAGATGTGCGAGAACTGGCACTTCACACGTTTGGGCAAGTTCATTAAGAAACAGTCCATCGATGAAATGAAGCATGCCGAAGCTCTGGTCGAGCGCATCCTCTTTTTCGATGCCACGCCCACTCTGACCGATCCCATGCACCTCACCATCGGCAAAAACGTCAAGGAACAACTGGAAAGCGATCTCAAACTGGAGATCGAGGCCGTGGCGCTCTACAACAACGCCGTGCGCCTCGCCCGCGACGAGGGCGACAACGCTTCCCGGGAATTGTTCGAACGCCTGCTCAAGGACGAAGAGGAGCACGTGGACTGGCTGGAGGCGCAAGTCTACCAGATCAATGAAATCGGCTACGAGCGCTACCTCTCGCAGCAGATTCGCGAAGAGAAGTAGCGGCCTCCAAGGGCGCCCGGCCGGAGTTCCGACGGCAAATATCGCCGGTGCGCTAGCGCCGGTTTTTCCCCGTGCTGCTATGCTAAAAGATCGTCGAGACCACGCGCGATTTAAAGAGGATGGAATGAGTACTATAACGAGGACTGCTCTGAAAGTCAGACTTTACCGCTCCGACTTGCCGATTGTAGAGGAAGGCGCGGCGGATACGGCGCAGGCTGCGGCCGAGGCCGGCGGCGGCGTGCTCCGGTGTTTTCCGAGCTTCGTGGGACGCAAATTCTGCCTTCCCGGCAAGAACCTGGAACTGGCGGATGCCGATTACTTCCCCGAAGGCCCCGACGGATGGGCGATCGATGAAAGATGGAACGGCAGTGCCATTCTTGCCGACACGGGGAACGGGATTCACGGCGAAGGCCTGTGCCACTTCCATCACCCGGACGGCTTCCTGATCCCGATGGATGCGGCAGTCCACGGCGCGCCAAACTTCATGGTGGGCCCGATGTACCGGACGTTGGGCGGCACCGGCTTCTACAACAAGGAGTTCGACAATCTGTACCCGCTCGGGCACCATATGCATCCCTGGAAGCCCGAGGCGTACAACTTCAACCCCTGGCGCAATAAGCGTTACAACAACGATTGCCATACATCCGTCGGGCTGATGCACTACGTGACCGAGGAGACGCTGGCCGATGCCGTCCGCGACTTTATCGCCGGCCGGGACAACCACCTTCGCAGCCACGCGCGCAACCTGCTGATCCGTATGGGGACCGGATATTTCACCCCGACCCGCATCCTGCACGGGCCGGCCGCGGTGAACACCGAAGAGCCGCAGCGGGACCGCGACGATTTCCGGTTCTACCAGAGCCACGTCCTGTGCCCGGAAGGCGAGGTGTTCTTAGGGCAGGACCTGCTGTTCCGTCACCTTCCCGAAGGACTGGACGGAGAGGATCGCGTGCAGCGATTGGTGGCTGACATCGATCTCGCCCGGAACAAGGATCCCTTCATCGTGGAGAAGCACCTGCTTCTGCCCATCGTGGATCCGGAAACGAGCCGCGACGGTTTCCAGGATGAGTGGCGGGTGTACGGCAAGCCCAACGGCGACGAGTGCTTCAGCCTGCGCCAGTTTGAGCTGGCGCCCCACGCCGAAACCGTGCTGAGGGGACCGGCGTCATTGTGCATCATCCACTTCAGCCATGGGACGGGAACCATCGGCCATCACAAGGTTGAGGTCAAGTCGGGGATTCGCTTGGGCGAGCCGCTGCACGATGAGTTCGTCATCCCCTACGATGCGGCCAAGAACGGTG
>Ga0182030_10015833_pt1 | contig 14747 bp, 9 predicted proteins | sample 812S3MmetaG_FD_121299 | JGI IMG/M metagenome (GOLD analysis project Ga0182030, IMG submission 121299) | Permafrost microbial communities from Stordalen Mire, Sweden - 812S3M metaG (Illumina Assembly) | ecosystem: Environmental > Terrestrial > Soil > Wetlands > Permafrost | place: Sweden... | reverse complement strand
TTGCGAAATAGGGTAAGATTTTTTTCATGTTTTAGGATTTAGATTTTAAAACTACAAAGCATAAATTGTAAAACAAAATATATTTTAAATATTTTTTGACTCTATTTAAGAAATTGTATTCTTAAACATCACAGTTGTTTAAACATGCAACAATTGTTTTATGTCTATTTTTTAGCATAACAACAAGACACTTAACCTCAAAAGCAAAGGGATACTTTTGCTTCTTAAAGGCATTTTTTTGAAAACCACAATGAAACTTGTTATCATCATTGGGGTTGTGAATTTTCACATCAACCATCATCTATTAATGCATAAGTAGTGACAGCAACCCTAGTTCACTGTGCAATGATATGGTCAAAAAATATAATAATCAATGCCAATTTTTCTCTTATAATCGGAAAGCCAAATAATTGATGTTTATACTTTCTGAGGTCCATCACTGCAGAGAAATTGCCTTAAGGATAGGATGAACCTGTGACCGTCTTTTGTTTTTTTATCATTGATCCGCTATCACATCACGTATTATCAAGTAGCTTTTTTCTATTTTCACACTATCATGGAACAAGTATATATCAAACAGTTGGCGCAGCATGAGGGGCAGGAAGTGGTCCTCAAAGGATGGTTGGCGCAAAAGCGTGACTCTAAGGGGTTGGCATTTCTCGTGCTCAGAGATGGGACAGGATTCGTACAGTGTGTAGTAGATATAAATACGGTCGGCGAAGAAAATTTTGAACTGGCAAAGAAACTTTCTCAGGAGAGCAGCCTTTCTATATCAGGTGTCGTGCGCAAAGACGATAAGCAGTTTGGCGGCTATGAGATCACGGTCAAGTCTGTCTCTGTGTATGCTATCTCTCAGGAGTATCCTATCACTCCCAAAGATCATGGGGTAGAGTTTCTGATGGACCACCGCCATCTGTGGCTGCGCTCACGCCGCCAATGGGCTATCATGCGGGTGCGCAATACAATAATTTTTGCGATACATAAATTCTTTCAGGAGCGTGGCTTCGTGCAGATGGATGCTCCTATCTTCACCGGCAATGCCTGTGAGGGGACATCGACACTTTTTGAAACGGATTTTTACGGTGATCCCGCCTATCTCTCCCAGTCAGGGCAGCTATATGGTGAGGCAATGGCAATGGCACAGGGCCTGATCTATACCTTCGGGCCTACATTCCGCGCTGAGAAATCCAAGACACGCAGGCACCTGTCTGAGTTCTGGATGATAGAGCCGGAGATGGCATTCTATGATCTCAAGATGGATATGGACCTGATAGAAGATTTCATTCGTTATGTAGTGAGCGATGTGCTAAAGACCTGTACATTAGAATTTGAAGTGCTCGAGCGCAAGACAGACTACCTGTCAAGGATCACAGAGCCATTCATCCGCATGAAATATGAGGAAGCAGTAGACATTATAAAAGGCGAAAAAGCTGTCAACGGAAAGACTTCTATTCTTATGCTTGAAGAGGACCTGCAAATAATTGAAAATGAAAAATTGAAAATTGAAAATGAAATAAAGGAAAGAGAAACAAAAATAGCATCAGGTGCATTGACCAAGGGCGAGAAGAATTTTAACCAAAACAAAATAGACCAGCTCAAAAACGATGTCAAAGACCTCAATGAAAAAGCAACTAATATTCCGGAGTGGCTACATAGTGCCAAACACTTTGTGCGCGGCGAGGATTTCGGCGGTAGCCATGAGACAGTCCTGACACGTATGTTTGGCCTGCCTGTCATGGTATATAACTGGCCTCAGGCGGTGAAAGCTTTCTATATGAAAGAAGATGAAACAGACATCGGCTATGCAAAGGGAGTCGATCTGCTCGCACCGGAAGGTTACGGTGAAGTAGTGGGAGGAGGTGAACGTGAAACTGATCTCGCGAAACTCACTCATAAGATAAAGGAACACGATCTGCCGATGGAGGCATTCGAGTGGTATCTCGACCTGCGCCGCTATGGCAATATCCCTCATTCAGGTTTCGGACTGGGGCTCGAAAGGCTGGTGGCATGGATATGTGGGCTGCAACACATCAGAGAGACTATACCTTTCCCTCGTGCATATGGTAGGTTATTACCATAAATAGGTATTACGATTCAATCAGTTTGTTATAGACTTTCATCCAGCGGTCGGGGAGTTCATCTTTGCATGCCATTTCGTAGTCGGCATATGAGCAAGGCACCATCTGATGGCGGGCATATTTTTTCTTGTCACCATATGGCAGCTCCATCCACCAGCGTTCTGTGACCTTACTTTTCCAAAAGATCAACTCATGGTCATACTGTTCGAACTTGACTGTAAACTTCAGGAAGTTGCTCATATTGATCGGGAAGTCCCCCCGCCTGCTGTAGTATCCTTCTATAAAATACCATACCATCTGTGCGATGAGCTGTGAGGTTTGGTTGTTGTTGTCATAGTGAGGGTTATATTCATAGATACCCAGCGAGGTGAGTTTATCGCTTAGTCCTGCATAGCGTGTGATCTGACAAAGCTCCTCGCCTGAGAATCCATTCGGTGTAGCACCGAACCTGCCGGGTGCATCTGCAAATCTGATGGCAGACACGTCTATGCTGAGCATATCTGCATCGCGGAGCACCGGTTCTACTTCTTCGATATTCTGACGTACGATACCGAGCCTGATACAGTCAAAGTTGAGTGCATCAAGCATACCGATGGCCTGCGGATCATTGAGATAGGTCTGATATCCGAGATGTGAATAGTTAAAAAGGTAATTGGGATTATGCGCGAGTATGGGCATCATGTATGAAGAAGCATCGACATGCTGGCCCGGATCATCGAGATCGATCTTCTCATCTACGATGACCATATTGATAAGCGTATATAACTCCTGATAGCCGAGAAACTGCCCAAAGGTATTGTCATGTGTACCACCGAGTATGATGGGTATGACATTATTGGTCAGCAGGTTTAGCATGACAGACGCAAGGCCGAAGTAGGAGTCTTTCAGTTTTGCACCTAGTTTCATATTGCCCAGATCGATGAGGCGTAGTGGTTTGTCTGAATCAGGGGTATAGAGATTGTATAGTTCTCTGCGTATATTGACTTGTCCGTCCTCGACGCCTTTGTTTTGTATGTTTCCACGGTTTTCCTCTATACCGATGATAGCGAGGTCAAAGTCATCCAGATTTACTTTCGCGCCTTCATAAAAATCAATAGTATTACCTATTTGGTTAGGCTTAAAGACAATGTTGCCCAGATATTTTTCTTTGTCAAAAGGTGTGAGAAACTCGTAAAACATTTATGCTTATAATGGGCGGTTAAATTAGTTTAAAAAAGAAAGGTTGCAAGCCTTTTTTACACAATTACGGTGTCATACAAACACTATCCTTACTATATAAAGATAATTAAATTGTGATTGTCAGGCACTAGTGTTTATTCCATTTTCATAAATAATTGACAAGCAGTATCATTTTATCAATCAAATTATATAATTATAAATATCAATACAGCAGATATTACATGGGCGATATGCTATTTATTCAAAAAAAACGAGACTTGAAATCCGACAAATTTTCTTTTGATTACCTTAGGCTTGCCTTAAATTAATGCTCAGCATGATCATCCGGGAAAGTATTTTAGCTCTTCTTTTGTTTTTTAATTATATCATACATGCTCAGACATGGAAACCATTGGGGCCAATTGGTTCTGAGCAGTATAATCTGAAAACTTCTGCATGGGGTGGTGGTACAGGCCAGATACATGCATTTGCATTTGCTCCCCGGAGTGACAGTAAAGATAAATATGACTGGTACTGTGTATCGCAATGGGGCGGCCTCTGGAAATCTACTGATGAAGGACAACAATGGACGGACCTCAATCCGCAACTGGAGCAAGTAGCAGGAATATGCAGCGCTATAGATGTGGCTGTAGATCCACGACATCCATCTACTATCTATGTAGCCACAGGCAATGGCAATAAAGTAAACAAACTGGATGCTCCCTGTATACCAAGTACAGGGATTTATAGATCTAGTGACGGAGGAAAGACATTCCAGCATACCGGATTAAAATTTGACTATGAGGATGATGACCATATCCCACGACTGATAGCAAATCCCTGGTCAAAGGATGATGCCATACAGCTTTTTGCCGCGACAAACAAAGGGCTATATGTGAATCAATCAGATGTAGATAAAAAATGGCAAAAGGTGTTGAATGATGAAAACATATTTACCGTTGAGGTGAGTCCGAATTTTACAAAAAACCACACCATATATGCATCAGGCGATGATATATATGTCTCGCTCAAAGATGGCAGCAAAAATTCCTTTCACCCAATGGAGCCTCCGATAGGCGATGTTTTGCCTAAGGCCAAAGAGCCAAGGAATATAGAGATAGCAGTGGCAGACAGAAACGGCGCAGATGTCATCTATGCCCTGGTGTATCAGGACAAGCAGAATTTCTTTCTGTGCTATGATGGAAGCAAGTGGGAGATAAGAAAACCGCCTTTGGTAGAAGGGCTATATATACCTACTCCCGACAGACTAAAGATGGCTGTGAATCCGACCCAGCCCGATAATGTATATGTGGGAATAACCTATGTAAGCAGGACAGATGATGGAGGCAAGACCTGGCAACTGGCAGGTAAATACTGTCAGCCCAGCACACAGAAAGACCCGCTCAATATACATGGCGATATACATGCTGTCACATTCATTCCCGGCACTAATGATATTATGATAGGGACTGATGGTGGAGTATTCAGGTATCTGGCTGCCGAGAAAAGAGATGTAGAACTCAATAACGGTTTGAATATTTCACAGGTACTGGGCATGAGCGCCCCGGCTCAGGCACCTCAGCGGATCATGATCGGCAAACAGGATACAGGGTTCGATATATATGATGGCAGTGAGTGGACGAATTTTTTCGGCGGCGATGGGTTCTCTGTTCATGCATCTCCTATCGATAGCACAATTTATCTATGTAATCTGAGTCGTAAGTTTACGACAAAAGAAAAAAGGCCTAATTGGGAAAACGTGACACCCTGCATGGCCAAAGAGACTGCTTTGTTTTCAAATGTAGTCTTTGATCCTAAAGTGCCGAATCGCTGCTTCATGGGCGGGACTAACATTTCCTATAGTGATGACGGGGCCAAAGCTTTTACCATCCTATATAAGTATCATACTGCCGGTGACCAGCCTGTAGACTTTGACTCACAGATCGAAAGTATGGCAGTGAGTCATGATAATACAACCGGAGAGTCGGTGGTATATGCGACAAATTATGGCTTCTATGGTGGAAATGTATGTAAAATGATAAAGGGAAAGATCACAGTGCCTAAAGGAAGCGGCAAAGCCTGTGATGAAAACCTCTGTGGCAGCTGCTGGTCCAAAGTGACATTGCCCAATGAAAAAAATGAATGGTTGGACAATACTGTCTATAGTGTATCAGGTATAGCAGTCTCTCCTGATGACCACGAGGAGCTATGGATATGCTATGAACATTGGGCGTTTGATAAAACTGACCTGAAGGTATTTCACTCGACAGATGGAGGAGCATCATGGGACGCCATGAATAAGGGCCTGCCTGACTACACACTGTGCACAGTCATCAAGTATGATGCGAAAACAAAGTACCTGTATCTTGGTACATCTACAGGGGTATATATCAATAAAAATGATGGCAGCGGCTGGAAGGTTTTTGGAGAATCTCTGCCTAAGTCATATGTCAAGGTACTCGAGATACAGCAGAGTATAGGAAAGATCCGCGCAGGGCTCTACGGACGCGGTGTGTGGGAGGCCGATCTGGCTGTCAATTGATCTTTCTGCTTTCTATCGTTTTCAGGCAGCTGGCCCACAGCAGGTCAGCAGATCTAGCCCATGAATATTTTTGCGCTTGAACTATTCCTTTCTGTATGAGACTTTCACGTAGTGACGGGTTTGTACATAGAGTTTCTATTGCCTGGCATATTGCATTTACATCGAGAGGATCAACGAGCAGCGCTGCATCTCCGCATATCTCAGGCAGAGATGAGTTGTCAGAAGTGATCACAGGTACACCGCATTTCATACCTTCGACAGGAGGTACTCCGAAGCCTTCGAAAAGTGATACATACAGCAGCGCAAATGAACCTGCTATAAGTTTAGCCAGTTCATCGAGCGGCTGCCTACCCAGAAATATCACCTCATCTTTATTCTGCATGGAGTGTATGATCTCTTTCAGTTCGCTGTTCTGCCAGCCTAAAGCACCTACCACCAGAAATATTAACTCAGATGAAGGATTTGTTTTTTTAAACTGATCAAAGGCCAGAAGCATGTTCTTCAGGTTCTTTCGCGGATGTATCGAGCCTACGTATATCAGATATGGTTTATCCTGAGTGTATTGGGCTGCAAGGCGATTTTTTTCTTCTGTACTTATTGGCTGAAATACATCCTTAGCTGCGTTATATATGACATCTATTTTGTCTCCCGATGTCCCGTAGTTTTTTATAATGTCTGCCTTTGAATATTCTGATACGGTGGCTATACGAGCAGCATGTGCCATAAACCTGGGCACATAGTATTTATAATACCTGCAATGCAAAGCAGGGATGAAATCCGGATAATGCTCGAAAGCGATGTCATGCTGTATGGCCAGTGTGGGAGCATCTGAGCGCAGGCTGACATATCCATCAGGCGAGAGAAAGAGATCAAAATTATTTTTCCGGAGATAGCCGGCTACTGACCATTCGAACCACCAATACCAAAGCAGTGGATGACGTGCGGGAGGAAAGAGTACTATAGGTTTGACATTTTCCGAAAAAACAAAACTCGGATCGTATGCCCTGTCAAAAAGAAAATGAAACTCGACATCAGGATTAGCACGTGTGATGCGAAGCAGGGTCTCATATTCGAAATAGCCGATGCCCTCCAGCCGGTCACGGAGCAGCAGACGTGTATTGACAGCTATTTTGAGCTTTGGCTTCATATGAAGATGCTAAGTAAATGAATTATTGGATTAAAGGCATTTTTGAACTTACACTCCTTTTATCACTATAATCTATAAATTCGCCTATCAGGTATGCGAAAAAAATTTGCCGGCAATCTCCTACTACTCATCTTTGCCAATGTATTGGTCAAACCATTCTGGATATTTGGCATAGACCGTGTCGTGCAGAACCGCATAGGACCGGATGAATATGGTACCTATTTCGCTTTGTTCAATTTCTCTTTTCTTTTTGGCATCGTCCTCGATTTCGGCCTCAATAATTTCAATAACCGTGCAGTAGCGCGCCATCCATCCCGCCTGGCCACCTACCTGCCCAATCTGATGGTACTCAAGCTAGGCTTGTCTTTGTTATACTTTCTGGTAGCCTTCGGATCTGCCATGCTCACAGGCTACTCAGCACTCCAGATCAAAATGCTCGCCTTTCTGGCGATCAATCAGGTCATATTGTCCTACATACTTTATCTGCGGTCAAATCTCACGGCACTTCATCTCTTTAAAATTGATTCTGTCATCTCAGTACTCGACAGATTGCTTGCTATTATTTTTTGCAGTTGCTTCTTATATCTGCCATATTTTGCCGGCCCTGATTTTAATATCAACTATTTTATTTTCTCTCAGACAGCTGCACTGCTCATTACAGCAATTATCGCATTGATAGGGCTAAGGGGCCGTCAGGCATATCAGATGACCATGTGGCGCTGGCGATTTGTGAAAGCTATCCTGCTTAAATCAGCTCCTTTTGCCATGCTCGGGCTGCTGATGACGATCTACTACCGCATTGATGCTATCATGCTGGAGCGTATGTATAGTGCGGCTGAGACAGGGATCTATGCGCAGTCATATCGTTTGCTGGACGCGATGAACCAGTTCGGCTACCTCTTTGGTGTGCCCTTGATGCCGCTCTTCGCATCTATGATCCGCCGCAGAGAGAGCATCCATGATCTTTTGAGTTTTAGTGCAGTACTTATGTTTCTTTTTTCAGGTTGTGCGGCTATACTCTGTATGTTTTTTGGCAGTGACATCATGCACCTGCTCTACCACAATGCCAGTCCATACAGCAGCAGAATATTTTCACTGCTGATGATCTCATTCATTCCTATCTCAAGTGTATATATTTTCGGGACGCTGCTCACTGCTCATGGCAGCATGAAAATTCTTAATATCATAGCTGTCGGCGGTATATTGGTCAATGTCATTCTTAATCTCGTCCTGATACCTAGCTATGGTGCTCTCGGCACTACTACAGCTACACTTTTTACCCAGACAGTAGTGGCGATGTTCCATATTTATGCCGCCAATGTGACCTTCAGGATCAAGTGGGAATGGTCGCTGTTATTGCGTTTAGCGGGTTTTGTGGTTCTCGGAATAGGACTGTCCTGGTTCTTATCTACGACACAGATCCAGTGGATGCTCAGACTGGTGATCAATGGAGGAGTGCTGGTAGTGCTGATATTGGTGTTTCAGCTTCTGCCGTTTAGTATGCTGAAGCAGCTAAAGGCATTTGCCAAATAGATAAACTGACTAAGGCGAAATTTCTATATTTGAGCCCTAAATAAAAAATGAATGGATAATGACTATAATCTGATAGGTATCGTGAGAGTATTGATCAGATGGAAAAATCAGATACTCATAGCCTCAGTGACAGCCACTATTATCGCCGCGGCGTATTCGTGGTTCTTTATGCCCGACTACTACAAATCATCCGCTACTATCTACCCCATCAATCTGGCCTATGGCGACCGTGCTGCGGTGTTTAACCTCGACCACGTAGAGTATTACGGCAATAAGGAAGATGTGAACCGCGTGCTCACCATATGCCAGTCAGGCCCGATAGAAGGTTATATCATTGATAAGTATAAACTGGCAGATCACTATAAGATCAATAAGGAGAAGAAATACTGGAAAACCAAAGTACAGAAAGAATTCGAGAGCAACTATAAAGCCATAAAAACCGAACAGGGTGCCATTGAGATCTCCATATTAGATACAGATCCAAAACTGGCAGCTGAGATCATCAGTGATGTGATACATGAGATAGATCGTATCTACAGGGGCAGCCTTACTGATTCTAAGAGGCAGCAATTGGCATCTTTCACAAAACAGATGGCTGAACAGCAAGCGATGATCTCTGCCTATGGCGATACGCTCGCTGTACTGGGCAAAGAATATCATATTGTGGTCAAGGCCGGCTCAGGGGCAGGATCCAGAAAGGCTGATATTGATATAGTAGAAGGCTCTGACCTCAAGGCCGTCGAGATCTATAAATCGATATATGCCCGCCAAAAAAATGCACTGATAGAATATAATGCACATGCCAATATCAAAGGCGAGATCGAGATATCGCTGACAAACGATACGAATAGCATTGCCATTATCGATGAACCTACCATAGCCGATCAGAAAGAAAAACCTGTGCGCTCGCTGATTTGCCTTACAGTATTTATACTCGTTTTTGTATTTTCCATTTTCGGTGTATTGCTGATCGATCAGATACAGGAGATCCGTAAGCAGCTATGATCGCTGAGAGACATATCGGCAGGATGGAGTTAGGGCTTTTTTATGCCTTTGCAGCTTTATCGCTGGTGTGTATGTTGCTGGCGTTTCGTTTCGACACTACCTTTCTGCTTGCCATACCAGCCCTGCTACTGGTGATATGTTTTACCATCGTTGATTACAAGAACATGTATTTTCTACTGATGGCCATGTTGCCATGTTCGGTAGAATACTATTTCCCCAACGGTCTGGGGACTGACCTTCCTACCGAGCCGCTCATGGCCGGATTGATGATCGTCACCCTTGCGCTTATCTTTTCCAGAAAAAATGTTTTGCCAAAAGGCTTCCTCAGCAATCCGCTTGTCGTGCTCCTGCTGCTGCATCTTTTCTGGATATTCATGTGCGCCCTCAATTCGGGCATGCCGGTTTTTTCCTTTAAAGTTTTCCTTGCCAAGTTGTGGTACTTTGTTCCGTTTACCATGCTCACCGCTATTGTGATGAGGAAGCGCGCCGATGTGAAAAAACTTTTTTGGTGCATCTTTATCCCGCTCACCATACTGGTCATCATTACTATACTGAGGCATGGCATTATCTATCAGTTTTCTTTCCAGGAGATCAACAGGTGCGTAGGCCCATACTTTCGCAACCATGTGAACTACGCCGCCATGATCAGTATCTTTTTCCCGTTCATACTCTGGGCTGCCAGCTGGTACCGCAAAAATACATTCACTCACAAAATGTTATTGTTCTGTATCCTGATCTATGTGGTGGCCATATACCTCTCATATACACGCACAGCTATGCTTGCCATTATCGGCATGATCCCCTTTTACTTTATGGTTAAATGGAGGTTTACACGCATCGCTGTCGGGGCTTTAATAGTCTTTGGTTCCATTGGCTTGTCATGGCTTTTTTATGATAATCACTATCTCCGCTTTTCACCGACCTACGCAGAAACCATTTATCATGATGATTTCGGCTCGCATCTCACCTCTACTTTTGAGGGGAAAGATGTATCAAGCATGGAGCGTATTTACCGCTGGGTGGCTGCTGCACGTATGTCGCGCGAAAGGCCTTATATGGGTGTAGGTTCAGGGAATTTCTATAACTACTATCAGTCATATACCGTCTATGACTTTGAAACGTATATAAGTGACAATGATGAGCATTCGACTGTACACAATTACTATCTGCTGATGCTGGCTGAGCAGGGCTGGATAGGGTTGGTTATTTTCCTGCTGCTTACGTTCGCTGTATTTGTTTATGGAGAGTATATTTATTTCAAGATGAAAAGCAGGGAGAACAAACGTGCCGTGATGATATTACTGCTGGTCATGTTTTCCATCATCATCAATCTGCTGCTCAGTGATATGCTGGAGTCGGACAAGGTAGGCCCTTTCTTCTTTATGGTCATCGCACTGCTTGCCTTGCTTGATCTGGGTGCACTGTCAATGGAACCGGACGGTCAGTAGCGTCAGATCATCATCAAAATCATCGCTGCCTTTGAAAGTATTGATGTGCTCTACCAGATTATTATTAAAGATGGCGAGCGGCGCCAGATGATTTTTGTCGATATAGGTCAGCAGTCCTTCTACTTCGAATAGTTCCCCATTTTCATTACTCGCCTCGGTGAGCCCGTCTGTATAGTTTATCAAGAGGCCGCCTTTTGGTATTTTGACCTCTCCGATATTGATAAAAGGTAGCACATCAAACATACCAAGTATAGTACAACCTTTGTCCAGCAACTGTACCTCACCATTGCTGTGCAGTATAGATGGATTGTGCCCGGCATTGACATATTGCAGGAGGCGGGTTTTGACATTGTATTTGGCTATGAAGAGTGTGATAAATTTCTCGCCTTTAGTGATCTCGCCCACTTTTCTATTGAGCAGGTCCACGACGGTGTCGAGTGAGTAGTTCCTCGCGACAATGGCGCGCAGGTTAGCCTGAAAGTTTGCCATAAGAAGTGCGGCTGGTACACCTTTGCCTGATATATCGCTGATACAAAAAACAAATTCATCTTCCGTGAGCTTGATGAAATCATAATAATCGCCGCCAATGTCTTTGTGTGGCTTGTAGAATGCCGCTGTCTCTATCACCTCATTATTCATCATCGTAGAGGGTACGAGCATGTTTTGCATATCGGCTGCCAGCTTCAGTTCCTTCTCCAGGATGGCTTTGTCCAACTGGCTTTTGAAAAGCCTTTTGTTTTCATTTGCGACCAGGATGATATTGGTGATGGTTTGAGTGAATTTCAGTTTCTCTTCTTTGGTGTCGAGCTCCTCTCCTGATCGGAAGTCACCTACGAAAGCCATTCCTATCGGAGTTTTTTTATGCGCTACCGGGATCACAAATTCAAACTCAGGCAGCTCATAGCTATTGACAGCGCCTACCGTGGTCAATTCTAAAAAGGGCATCGTAAAATCATTGAAATTCAGTTGCAGAAAACCGCTATCATTACCGGTATAAGAGAGGCATATCCATTTATCATTGTCTCCTTTTATCAGCAGGGCTATCTTCTGGATACCAAGTTGTGCTATCAGGATAGATTCATATACCCTGACGAGGGCATGTATCGGCCAATTATTATTGACCGCCTCAGTGATCTCCAGCAGTGAATTTATCTGCTGCTGCTTGAGCGTAAACAGCGGTTCCAGTTTTGAAAGCCGTGATTTGTAAAAATCTATTTCTGTAAGTTGACTCAAGGGTGATCAGTTTGTATGGCAAAATAAGGAATTGGCAGCGAAATTTTGATTTAATGTTTTCCGTCTGGGAAAAGTTATGTCTTTCACTCAGCCTTTCCCTTCACGTCCAGCGCATCACGAAGGCCATTGCCCACCAGATTGAATGCCAGTACGAGCAGCATGATGGCCAGCCCCGGTGCGAGTGCCAGGTAAGCTTTGTCTGAGTCAATAAAATTCTTGTATTCGCTCAGCATACCGCCCCATGATGGTGTCGGGGGCTGCACGCCGAGGCCGATATAGCTCAGCCCCGACTCGATGAGTATGGCATTGGCGAAGTTGGCGCAGGCAACAACGATCACCGGTCCCATAATATTGGGCAGTATATGCCGGAAGATGGTTCTGACATGACCATATCCCAGACTACGGGCAGCGGTCACATACTCAAACTCCCTCACCAGGATGAACTGCCCCCTCACGATACGCGCTACCTCGACCCACATGGTCAACCCCACTGCGATAAAGATCAGAAGGAGCTTGGATGGGATCAGTGTGCCTGCACCGACATACAGGCCCATAGCGAGCAGTATGGTAGGGATGGACCAGAATACATTGATGATCCATAGAATCACAGCATCGGTCCAACCTCTGAAGTATCCGGCCAGTGCCCCTGCTATGATACCAATCAATAAAGAGATAAGTACTGAGATGAGGCCTACGAAAAGTGATATCCGTGAGCCAATGATGAGCCTGCTGAGGATGTCCCTGCCGAAGCGGTCAGTGCCCAGCCAATATCTGCGTGGGGCCAGATTGAGTTTAAAGACTTCAGTCCTGATCCTGGTACAGAACCTGTCATACTCTGTCGTATCGCTTTTGATCTGGCTGAGCGATAGCTCACAGGCACTTGTTTGACCGGCTATGGCATTCTTTTTACACAGGCTGATAAATTTCTCAGAAGTTACATCATGTTTATTTATTTCGAGCCTGTACCTGCGGGGTGGGAAATGATAGCTATAATCCTCTGTGTTCGAAGAGGTGTCATTGCCCGCCTGGGCGGATGTATCTTTTACAATACCCGTTTGGATCATCGAGTCCAGCCTGAGGATGTCAGTATAGTAATACGTGCGCTCTTCGGCTGGAGTATTTTTGCCTTTATAGACAAACACATAGATGAAGTCCTTCTTGAGCTTAAAGCTGTCAAGTATCGGTATCATGTCATATCCGGACGGCGTACCGAAGAAGAAGTTTTTAAAGCGATGAGAAGTAGTGGAGTTTATTTCGGTCTGCGGCTTACGTATATAGAGCATCAGTACCTTAGATCCGGGTGGCATCATTTCGAGCTGAAGTGTTTGCTCATTGGCATCGGGGCTATGGTCGGGGGCCAGTTGATATGCAAAAATAGCCATCAGGAATACCCCAATAATGACAAAGAGTCCAAACATAGCAGCCTTGTTGCGTTTAAACCGCATCCAGGCCTTCTGATTTAAACTCTTGCTGTCTGACATAATGATATTATTCGGACTGTATTACTACCAATTTTGAAGCACTTAAAAAAATTTCTTCGCAAAACTTCCTGATGCTTCGAAAAGACAATTGTATTTCATTATTCGTTATTCTCTATTCTCTATTCATTGTTATGATATTTTTCTTTCCTTCCAGGTGTATTTGCCACTCAGACCGAGTACACCGATACATACTATATAAATGATATGCAGTGGTTCGAATATGGGTAGCAGCAGTAGCAGTATCCTCTTTTTGAAAAAGCCTGTCACGCCTATATTGAATGAAAGGTCCATGATAAATTTGACACCAAATGCCAGTGCCAGCGGCAACCAAGCCAGTTCGGATTTTTCAAAGGCTATCGGTATCAGGATCAAGATAAGGAGATTGAATAAATAGGCAAACATCAGAATGCCTGTGACAGACCTTTTCTGAAAGGCAGTGGATTTGCTCGTCCATCTGACCCGCTGTGCTAAGAAATCAGCAAAGGAGCTTTCGGGTTTTGAGTAAACGCAGGCATCTATATTTTTGACAAAACCGATCGAATCAGGGAAAGCCATTTCCATTTTCTGCATCAGAAATATATCATCGCCGGTCGGTATATCGGTATTGCCCTTATAGCCATCCACCTCCATAAAGGCTTTTTTCTCATAGAGCAGATTGGCGCCATTGCACATAGTGGGGTAGTTGTTTGCGATCGTGCCGGCTGTAATGCCGAGCATATTGATCACATCTATCTGCTGAAATAACTCCAGCAGTCCCTTAGCCGGGCTCAGCATCACCGGACCTGTGATAAATTTAAAATCATGCTGCTGATAGTAGCCGACCATCGTGCTGATCCAATGCTGCTCCATGATACAATCACCATCTGTAGTGATGATGAGCTGGCCTTTGGCATTTTTCACACCGATGGTGATCGCCTTTTTTTTGTTGGGGACCTTCTCAGCCGCATCGCCAAAGTATTTCGCGAGGTTGAGCACAAGAAGATTATCACTCTGTATCTCTCTAGCCAAGGCATATGTGTCATCTGTGCTATAATCGTCTATTACTATTATTTCGAAAAGATGCCGGGGATAGTTTTGTGCCATCACGGCCTTCAGACAGTCCTGTATATGTGCAGATTCATT
>Ga0182030_10015832_pt1 | contig 14748 bp, 16 predicted proteins | sample 812S3MmetaG_FD_121299 | JGI IMG/M metagenome (GOLD analysis project Ga0182030, IMG submission 121299) | Permafrost microbial communities from Stordalen Mire, Sweden - 812S3M metaG (Illumina Assembly) | ecosystem: Environmental > Terrestrial > Soil > Wetlands > Permafrost | place: Sweden... | reverse complement strand
GCTCGCTACGCTCGCGCCTCATCCTTCGAGGCTCGCTACGCTCGCGCCTCATCCTTCGAGGCTCGCTACGCTCGCGCCTCAGGACGAGGGCGGTTGATGGCGGAAGCGTTGTGCCTGCTCGCAATGACGGGCGCCGCAGCATCAAACAATCCCCAGCTCGCGCCCCGCATCCTCGAACGCGCCAATCGCGAAATCCACGTCGGCCTCGCTTAAGCCCGCCGACATTTGCGTGCGAATGCGGGCGCGCCCCTTCGGCACCACGGGATAGAAGAAGCCCGCGACATAGACGCCGCGCTTGTCGAGCGCCGCCGCCAGCTCCTGCGCGGCGCGCGCCTCGCCGGTCATCACAGGAATGATCGGCGTCTCGCCGTCGATCAGCGTGAAGCCGGCTCGGGCGAGCCCGTCGCGGAAACGACGCGCGTGGCCCGTCAGCCGAGCGCGCAGATCGTCGGCGGCGTAAGCGATCTCCAGCGCCTTGCGCGAGCCGGCGACGACCGGCGGGGCGAGGCTGTTGGAGAACAGATAGGGCCGCGCGCGCTGCCGCAGCAGATCGACCACAGGCTGCGCCGCGGCGACGAAGCCGCCCATCGCGCCGCCGAGCGTCTTGCCGAACGTTCCGGTGACGATGTCGACGCGGCCTCCGGTCAAGGCGGGAGTTCCCTTGCCGTGGTCCCCAAGATGGCCGGTGGCGTGGCAATCGTCGACCATCACCAGCGCGTCGTATTTGTCGGCGAGCGCGCGGATGTCGGCGAGGCGAGCGACATGGCCGTCCATCGAGAACACGCCGTCGGTGACGATCAGGCGGAAGCGCGCGCCGGCGGCCTCCTTCAACCGCGTCTCCAGTTCGTCCATGTCGGAATTGGCGTAGCGATAGCGCTGCGCCTTGGACAGCCGCACGCCGTCGATGATCGAAGCGTGATTGAGCGCGTCGGAGACGATCGCGTCGTTCTCGTCGAGCAGCGGCTCGAACACGCCGCCGTTCGCGTCGAAACAGGCGGCGAACAGGATCGCGTCGTCCTGATCCAGATGCGCGGCGATCTCGCGCTCCAGCGCCCGGTGCTGATCCTGCGCGCCGCAGATGAAGCGCACCGAGGCCATGCCGAAGCCGTAGGTTTCCAGCGCCTCGCGCGCGGCGGCGATCACCTCAGGATGATCGGCTAGCCCTAAGTAATTGTTGGCGCAGAGATTGACCATCTCGCGCCCGGCGACGCGGATTCGTCCGCCCTGCGGGCCTTCGATCAACCGTTCGCGCTTGTAGAGCCCGTCCGCCTCGACGCCAGCGAGCCGGGTCTTCAGGTCTTCGAGCAAAGCACGCGACAAAGGCGGCCTCCTAGCGGATCAGCAGGGGCAGGATAAGCGGAACCAGCACCGGCGTCACCACCGCATTGAGCCCCATCGCGATCCCGGCGAACGCGCCGGCTATCGGGTTGACGGTGAACGCGCGCGCCGTGCCGATGCCGTGCGAGGCGAGCCCCGCCGCAAAGCCGCGCGCGGCGTAGTCGCGGATGCGCAGCAGATTCATCATCGGCGTGACCACGACCGCGCCGATGACGCCGGTCAGGATGACCAGCACCGCGGTCAGCGGCGGCAGCCCGCCGAGCTTTTCGGAAACCGCCATCGCCACGCCCGCCGTCACCGATTTCGGCGCCATCGAGACCAGCGCCTCGCGCGGCGCGCCGAGCCAGGCGGCGATCAGCACCGAGGAGACGATGGCGACGACCGCGCCGACGACCAGCGCCGCCGCCATCGGCAGCGCGTTGCGGCGCACCAGCGCGAAGTTCTTGTAGAACGGCGCGCCGAGCGCCACCGTCGCGGGGCCGAGCAGGAAATGCACGAATTGCGCGCCGTCGAAATAAGTTTTGTACGGCGTGTCCGAGAGCTTGAGCAGCGCGGCGACCAACGCCACCGCGATCAACACGGGATTGGCGAGCGGATGCCGGCGCAGCCGCTTGGAGAGTTCGTCGGCGATCAGGAACGCGCCGAGCGTCGCCGTCAGCCAGAACAGCGGCGTGGTTTGCAGATAGACCCAGAGCCGCCAGTTCATTCCGCCATCCGCCGCTTGACGAGAAGGAACACGCCGACCGTCGCGAGCAAAGTCAGAACCGTCGAGACGACCAGCGCGACGGCGAGCGCGACGCCATAAGCGGTCAGCAGGTCGAAATATTGCACGACGCCGACGCCGGCCGGCACGAACAGCAGCGACAGCGAGGCCAGCATCGCATTGGCCGCCTTGCCGACGTCGGTGGCGTCGACGTCGGCAGCCGGCGAGCGACGCGCCCACAGCGCGAGCCCAGCGGCGAGCAGGGCGATCCCGATCACCGGCCCCGGCGCCGGCAGGCTCAAGCTCCGGACGAGGACCTCGCCGACGAGCTGACAAAAAAGGAGCAGGAAAACGCCGCGCAGCATGTGGAGAACTTTGGCGCAGAGGTGGCGCGAACGTCAACGCGGGCGGCTCAATCCTCCGCCGGCGCGTTGAGGCTCTCGGTCAGCGCCTCGACGCGCGCCGCCGTCTCCTCGATCGCGGCCTCCAGTTCCGCCGACTGCCGCTCGGCGGCTTCGCGCGCCGCGGTTTCGCGCGCCAGCGCGTCGGTCGCCGCGGCTTCGCCGGCCTGCGCCTTTCGCCTGGCCTCGGCGAGATCGTCGGCGAGGGCCACGGCGGCCATGACGACGATGCGCTGGTCGTCGAGGTCGCGGAAGGCGGCGCGCATGTCCTCGATCTTGGCGTCGACGACCTTGGCGAGCCCTTCGAGATGCGCCTCTTCGCCGGGGCCGCAGCCCATGCGGTAGTTGCGGCCGCCGATATGCACCGTCACTTGCGGCATTCTCGTCCCTCCTCAGGCGCCCGAGCGCCCGAGCCAGCCCTCGATGGCGCCCGCGGCGCGCCCGATTCGCTCGCTCGCCGCCGTGTTCGCGTCGGCGAGCGCGCGCTGCGCGTCGAGCGCCGCGTCAAGCTCCACCGCGAGGCGGGCGCGGTCGTCCTGCATCATGGCGAACTCGGCCTCGGCGTCGCGGCTCGCGAACCGGCTGCGCAGCCGCCGCTCCACCGCCGCTTCGAGACTGTCCAGGGCCGCGCGCAGCCGCGCTGTCGCCGGGTCGGGGGACGCGCTGGACACGTGATCTCCGTTAAATAGAGCCGCGGGGGTCATAACTTAACGCCGCCGCCGAGGTCAACGCGACGGGTCGACCCGCGCCCAGGCATGCCAGACTCAATTTTTTCGAATAGGCCGGCGCGATGAAATGAGTTGACTAGGGTCATGTCGCGTGGCTCAGGGTCGGGTAGGAAATGCGGGCGAAGTCGCGCCCAAATGACGCGCGACGCTTTGGCGATTTCTAGGAGGCCGCTATGACGGTGAGAGTTGCGATCAATGGTTTCGGGCGTATCGGACGCAACATCTTGCGCGCCATCGTCGAGTCTGGCCGCACGGATGTCGAGGTCGTGGGGATCAACGATCTCGGCCCGGTCGAGACCAACGCCCACCTGCTGCGCTTCGACAGCGTGCACGGCCGCTTCCCGCACGAGGTGAAGGTCGACGGCGACACGATCAGCGTCGGCCGCGGCAAGATCAAGGTCACGGCGATCAAGAACCCGGCCGAGCTGCCCTATAAGGATCTCGGCGTCGACATCGCGATGGAGTGCACCGGCATCTTCACCGCGCGCGACAAGGCCGCTGCGCTGCTGACCGCCGGCGCCAAGCGCGTCATCGTCTCGGCGCCCTCCGACGGCGCCGACCTCACCGTCGTCTACGGCGTCAATCACGACAAGCTCACCAAAGAGCACCTCGTGATCTCCAACGCCTCGTGCACGACCAACTGCCTCGCCCCGGTCGCCAAGGTGCTCAACGACCTCATCGGCATCGACCACGGCTTCATGACGACGATTCACGCCTATACCGGCGACCAGCCGACGCTCGACACGTTGCACAAGGACCTCTACCGCGGCCGCGCGGCGGCCTTGTCGATGATTCCGACGACGACCGGCGCCGCCAAGGCGGTCGGCCTCGTGTTGCCGGAACTCAAGGGCAAGCTCGACGGCTCGGCGATTCGCGTACCGACGCCGAACGTCTCGGTGGTCGATCTCAAGTTCGTCGCCAAGCGCGCGACGACGAAGGAGGAGATCAACGCGGCGATCGTCGCCGCCGCCAACAGCGGCCCGCTGAAGGGCATCCTCGGCTTCACCGACAAGCCGAACGTCTCGATCGACTTCAACCACGACAGCCGGTCCTCGGTGTTCCACCTCGACCAGACCAAGGTGATCGACGGCACGTTCGTGCGCATCCTGAGCTGGTACGACAACGAATGGGGCTTCTCCAACCGCATGGCCGACACGGCGGTGGCGCTGAGCAAGCTGATCTGAGAGTAACAGGTCCGAAATGACCGACGAGGTAGACACCGAAGGCGTTGAAGCTCTCTCGCAATTGGTAGAGCAGAGCTTTCCTGACCTTCGGTGTCTGCGCTGCGGCAACACGGACTTTTATCTATCAACGCAACGAGACGCTGGCGTACCGGATATCGCTCGTCGGACGGAACCCCGAGATCCGGACCCGCGAACTTCGCTCGTTACGCTAGCTTGCACTCGCTGCGGTATGATTGAGCGGCACGTGGCGGGAGCGCTTCGTGTTGCCGAAAAACCGATCACGGTGGCTCAGCCGGGCTCAAAATGACGGTCATCCCAATTCGCTCATCTGGTGGGGGTCCGGAGGGGCCAATGCTTGAACAACGCATTGCGGTTTTGGAAGCAGCGGTCGGTGATATCAGAACTTCCGGCGTTCGCGTCGAGGCCAAGCTCGAGCGTCATGACGAAGCCTTAAGGCGAATTGAAGAGGCCCTAAAGGTTCTGGCGGACGTGCGCGAGAAGGTGGCCCATATCGATGGCCGGCTCGCGAACATCCCGACATTCTGGCAGACGATTGCGCTGATAACCACGCTGCTCATCGGCATCGCCGGCCTCATCTTCACAGCATCGAGGTTGTTTCACCCATGACCCAAGCTTTCCGCACTCTCGACTCCGCCGACGTCAAAGGCAAACGCGTCCTGCTGCGCGTCGATCTCAACGTACCCGTCAAGGACGGCAAGGTCAGCGACGCCACTCGCATCGAGCGCGTGCTGCCGACGATCCGCGAGATCTCCGACAAGGGCGGCAAGGTGATCCTGCTCGCCCATTTCGGCCGCCCAAAGGCCGGGCCGGACGAGGCGAACTCGCTGAGGCCCGTCGCCGCAGCGGTGGCCGAGCATCTCGGCCGGCCCGTCGGCTTCGCCGCCGACTGCATCGGCGACGTGCCCGCGAAAGCCATCGCCGCAATGAAGGACGGCGATGTGATCCTGCTGGAGAACACTCGATTCTACAAGCAGGAGGAGAAGAACGAGCCCGGCTTCGTCGAGGCTTTGGCCAAGCTCGGCGACATCTTTGTCAACGACGCCTTCTCCGCCGCGCATCGCGCCCACGCCTCGACCGAAGGCGTCGCGCACAAGCTGCCCGCCTACTGCGGTCGCGCCATGCAGCAGGAACTGGACGCGCTGACGCTCGCGCTCGGCTCGCCGGTTCGCCCCGTGGCGGCCATCGTCGGCGGCGCCAAGGTCTCCACCAAGCTCGAACTGCTCGGCAATCTCGTCAAGAAGGTCGACACGCTTATCATCGGCGGCGGCATGGCCAACACCTTCCTGTTCGCGCAGGGCAAGCCGATCGGCAAGTCGCTGGCCGAGCGCGATCTCGCCGACGCCGCGCGCTCGATCCTGGAGGCCGCGAAGGCCGCGGGCTGCCGCATTCTGTTGCCGGTCGACGTCGTCGCGGCCAAGGAGTTCAAGGCCCACGCCGACGTCCGCATCGTCGACGTCGACCACATCGCCGAGGACGAGATGGCGCTCGACATCGGGCCGAAGTCGGTGATCGCGGTCGAGGAGGCGCTGGCTACGACGAAGACGCTGGTGTGGAACGGCCCGTTCGGCGCCTTCGAGATCCCGCCGTTCGACGCGGCGACGATGCAGATCGCCAAAACCGTCGCATTCCTGGTCAAGGACGGCAAGCTGAAGGCGGTCGGCGGCGGCGGCGACACGGTGTCGGCGCTCAACGCGGCGGGCGTGGTCGACGACCTGACCTATGTCTCGACCGCCGGCGGCGCCTTCCTGGAATGGATGGAGGGCAAAGCGCTGCCGGGCGTCGAGGCGCTCAGGGCGAAGTGAGGAGCCCGAGAAGCGCGACCGCTAAGGCGCCGGGGTGAACTCACCGGCGTCGTCCGGCGGCAGCGCAAACCGCTCGCGGTCCTCGCGCCGCCATGCCTCCTTCGCCGCCTCGATCTTCTCTTGGCTCGAGGCCACAAAATTCCACCAGATGTAGCGCGGCCCCTCCAGCGTCGCGCCGCCGAGCAACAGCAGCCGCGCGCCCCTTTGCCCGGCGCCCACCACGATGGCGTCGCCCGGCCGGAACACCAGCATCCGCCCGGCCTCGAAGGTCTGCCCGGCGACCGCGATCTCGCCCTCGACGATGTAGACCCCACGGTCCTCGTGATCGTCCGGCAGCGGCAGCCGCGCGCCGGGCGAGAGCGCCGTGTCGACGTAAAATGTCTCCGAGAACACCGCCGCCGGCGCCCGCGCGCCATAGGCCGTCCCGAGGATGAGCCGCAGCCGCGCGCCGTCCGCCTCGATGACGGGCAGCGCCTCGCGGCCGTGGTGCTCGAAGCTGGGCGCGACGTCCTCGGCGGAAGCGGGCAGGGCGACCCAGGTCTGAATCCCGAACAGGTCGTGCGGGGCGGCTCGCGTCGCCGCGCCGGTGCGTTCGGAATGGGTGACGCCGCGCCCGGCGACCATCCAATTGACCGCGCCCGGCAGGATGACCTGACTGGAGCCGAGGCTGTCGCGATGGTGGAACTCGCCACGATAGAGATAGGTGACGGTGGCGAGCCCGATATGCGGATGCGGACGAACATCGACGCCCTGTCCGGTGAGGAACTCCGCCGGCCCCATCTGATCGAAGAAAATGAACGGCCCGACCATCTGCCGCTGCGGCGCGGGCAGGGCGCGGCGCACCTCGAAGCCGCCGAGGTCGCGCGCGCGAGGGACGATGAGGGTCTCGACGACCTCGGGAAGCGGATTGAAGCTCATCCGCGCGCCCTCACCGCCAGACTTTGCGTCGCCCGCCCGATCAGGCCGGCTTCGTCGTAGAGCGCGGATTCGGCGAGGCCGCAGCTATTGCCGCCGAACCAGCTTTTCGCGTCCAGGCAGATCCATTCGCCGACCGGGCGGCGAAACAGATTGATCGTCAGGTCGCAGTTGACGAACACGTACTTCGAGAAATCCAGCGCCGCGCTGACCCCGTTGCCGGAATCGGCGGCGACGGCCACGCGCTGGTAGGGGCTCGGCGCCTCGCCCTCGACCAGAGGCCGCGCGAGCCGGAAACACACCGCGCAAGGCCCCTGGAAATAGGCGCCCGCCGCGACCCGGTTCTCCACCAGCCGCGCATAGCCGAAATCGGCGGAAAACCCCATGCGCGCCGGCGGACACTCCGCCGGCGGGCGGATCGAGAAGGGCGGCGGATGGCCGGGCGTTCCTTCCGGAACCGGCAGGTCCTGTTCGCGCTGGGCGAGCGCAGTGAACAGCGCGATGTCCTTGCCCTCCGCCGTCAGCCGGCCCGAGAAATGCCCGGCGCCGCGGCCGATCTGGTCGGCGCGGATCTCGATGCCGCAGTCGCCGATTGGCAGCGGCCGCAGCAGGTTGACGGTCAGGCGGCCGATATGCGTCAGTCCGTGCGGCGCGGCGGCGCGCTCGACGGCGCGGCAGATCAGCGCAGAAGGCGGCCCGGCGTGCTGGTGCTCCGGGCTCCACGGGCCGCCGGTCAGCGCGCTGGCGCGAAAACTCTCGTCGCCGAGAATTTCGTAGGCGGCGGTCTCGGTCACTTGAACCTCGCGAGCAGCGTTTCGGCGATTTCGTCCCACTCCTGCGCAAGGGACGCGCGCGAGACTGGGCGGCGGGCGCGGCGGTACCAATAGGCGGCGTTGCCGGCGTCGCCTTCCTTGCGGTGGAGATAGGCGTGAACCCAGTCGCCGTCGCCGCCTTCGTCGGCCTGCGCCGCCTCGTGCGCGCCGTCCCAGTCGCCCTTGCCGTCGCGCCAGAGGGCGGCGAGCGCGAGGGGGAGGCCGGGCGGCGGCTCGGCGCGGTCAAGCGAAGCGTGGAACTCGGCGAGGGTCATCGGCGCATCGTCCTAACGATAACTTAACCTTAACATCCCCTAATGGAGGATGACGAGCGGGGGTTAACGCCTTCGCGCGGTCGATTCGTTGACGCCTTTAAAAGCCCATGTTAGCTCAAGTCATCCCATCAGAGGCCATCACGCTTACCCCAAGCTCGCGCGCTTTGGGGTCCGCAATGCCGCGCCGGCTTGGGGGAGGCTCCGCTGCTGTCATCGCTTTTCGCTCAGCCTTACGAGGCCCCCGCGTGAGCCATATTCCCGTGCTGCTCGCCGAGGCGCTCGACGCGCTGCAAGTGCGCGAAGGCGGCCTCTATCTCGACGGAACCTTCGGCGCCGGCGGCTATGCCCGCGCCTTGCTGGAAAAAGGCGCCCGTGTCGTCGCGCTCGACCGCGATCCCCAGGCCATCGCTGGCGGCGCGGCGCTGGAGGCGCAATTTCCCGACCGGCTGCGGCTCGTGCAGGCCCGCTTCGGCGATCTCGACGCGCACGCACGCGATCTCGACGGCGTCGCGCTCGACATCGGCGTCTCCTCGATGCAGATCGACCAAGCCGAGCGCGGCTTCTCGCTGCGCTCCGACGCAGCCCTCGACATGCGCATGGAAGGGCAGGGCCGCAGCGCCGCCGACATCCTCGCCGAGGCCAGCCAGACGGAGCTGGCCGACATTTTTTATCAATATGGCGAGGAGCGAGCCTCGCGCCGCATCGCTCGCGCCATCGTCGCCGACCGCGACGCCGCGCCCTTCGTCTCGACCCAGCAGCTCGCCGGCCTCGTCGCGCGCGTCGCGCCGGCGCCGCCGGGCGAGCGCACGCATCCCGCCACGCGCGTGTTCCAGGCCTTGCGCATCGCCGTCAACGACGAACTCGGCGAATTGCAGCGCGGCCTCGCCGCCGCCGAGCGCGCGCTAAAACCCGGCGGGCGGCTGGCCGTCGTGACCTTCCATTCGCTCGAAGACCGCATCGTCAAGCAGTTCCTCGCCCGCCGGACCGGGCGCGGCCGCGCGGTGTCGCGGCTGCTGCCCGGCGAACCCGCGCGGCCGGCGCCGAGCTTCCTCGGCTTCCCCGGACAGCCCGTCGCGCCCGGCGCCGCGGAGATCGCCGCCAACCCGCGCGCCCGGTCGGCCAAGCTGCGCTTCGCCGAGCGCACCGACGCGCCGCCCTTCGGTCCCGACGACAGCTCAGGAGAGCGCTGATGTGGCGCTTGCTTCATCTCTTCGCCATCGCCGCGCTGATCGGCTCGGCGGCCTATGTCTATCGCATCAAATATCAGGTGATCCTCGAATCCGAGGAGATCGTGAAGATCAAGCATCAGATGAACAAGACCCGGGACGAGATCGGCGTGCTGCGCGCGGAATACGAGCACCTCGCGCGCCCCGACCGCGTGCAGGAGCTGGCCGACAAGCTATTGCAGATGCAGCCGCTGGCGCTCAACCAGATCGCCCGGCCCGACGAGATCCCGGAGAAGAACGTTTCCGCCGATTCGCTCGGCCGCAAGCTCGAATCGCTCGGCCTCGGTCTTAGCGCTTCGCCCGCCAACGGCGCCGCCGGCGCCTCGCCCTCGATGAGATGACTTGCATGACGGAGGCCAAGCCGCAAAAGCCCACCCTGCGCCAGCGCCTGCTCAACGGCGCCGCCGCGATGCTGTCGCCCCGGCTCGACAAGGGCGCCGGACGCGTGCGCCAGCTCGCGCTGATTCTGGGGCTGGCCTATCTCGCGCTGGCCGGCAAGCTCGTGCATCTCGGCCTGTCGCACGAGCCGCCGCCGACGCTGAAGGCCGCCGCCGATCAGGCCGCCGCCGGCTCGCGCCCGGATCTGCTGGATCGCAACGGCGCCATTCTCGCCACCGACGTCAAGACCATGTCGGTGTTTGCGGAGCCGCGCAACATCATCGACAAGGACGAGGCGGTCGAACTCATCACCGCCGTGCTGCCCGACGTCGACGCGCACGAGCTGCGCGACCGCATGAACTCCAAGAAAGGCTTCATCTGGATCAAGCGCCAGATCACCGCCAAGGAGCAGAACGAGATCTATCACCTGGGCCTGCCCGGCATCGGCTTCTGGCCCGAGAACAAGCGCATCTATCCCAACGGCCCCTTGGGCGCGCATGTGCTCGGCTTCGTCGACAAGGACAATATCGGCATCGCCGGCATGGAGAAGTACCTCGACACGCAGGGGTTGACCGACCCGCATGTGCCGGGCTTCGCTGTTGATCCCGCCGCGCTCAAACCCGTGCGCCTGTCGCTCGACCTGAAGGCGACGCACGCCTTGCGCGACGAACTCGTGCAGGGCCTCGACAAATACAAGGCGAAGGCGGCGGCCGGCGCCATCATCGACGTCAACACCGGCGAGATGATCGCGCTGGAGTCGCTGCCTGACTACGACCCCAACGATCCCCCCGACATGACCAAGCCGGAGAACAAGCCGAAGATCAACCGCATCAACGTCGGCACCTACGAGATGGGCTCGACGTTCAAGGCGCTGACCATCTCGATGGCGCTCGACTCAGGCAAAGTGACGCTCGGCTCGCATATCGACGCGCGCGATTCGCTGCGCTCCGGGCGCTTCACCATCCACGATTTCCACGCCACCCATCGCGTGCTGACGGTGCCGGAAGTGTTCACCCATTCCTCCAACATCGGCACGGCGCGCATGGCGCTGATGGTCGGCGTGCCCGGCCATCAGGCGTTCCTGCGCAAGATGGGCCAGCTCGACCGGCTCGAAACGGAGCTGCCGGAGAACGCCAAGCCGCAGATCCCCAAGCGCTGGGGCGAACTCAACACCATGACCATCGCCTTCGGCCAGGGCCTCAATGTCGCGCCGCTGCAGGCGCTGATGGGCGTGGCGGCGCTGGTCAACGGCGGCCATCTGATGAAGCCGACCTTCCTCATGCGCGACGAGGAGACGGCGATGGCCAATTCGCAGAAGGTCGTCAGCGACCAGACCTCGGAGTCGATGCGCTATCTCATGCGCTCCAACGCGACGCACGGCTCGGCGGGCTTCGCCAACATCGAGGGCTATTACGTCGGCGGCAAGACCGGCACGGCGCAGAAGATCGTCAACCGGCATTACTCGAACGACAAGGTGTTCACCACCTTCATGGCGATGACGCCGGCCGACAAGCCGCAGTATCTTTATCTGGTGATCTACGATCAGCCGGAGGCGGCGCCGGGCGACTACGGCTACCATACGGCCGCCTACAACGCCGGCCGCGTCGCCGGCGCGCTGATCCGCCGGGTCGAGCCGCTGGAGGGCCACGCGCCGCTGCTGGCGCCGCCGGCGCATCCGTTCCCGCTCATCGCCCGGCTCGGCTACGGCGCGGACGCCGACAAGGTCGGCAAGGAATGAGCGTTCTGTTTGAAAGCCGCCGCCTGCGGTCCCCTCTCCCCGCTTGCGGGGAGAGGGTTAGGGTGAGGGGGGGCTCCGCTTGGCTGGCGCTCTCCGCACGACCCCTCACCCCAACCCTCTCCCCAGAGGGGAGAGGGAGCGCCGCCACGTCGCGCTCAAGGCGTTCCGCATGACCCTCGGCGAACTCCTCGGCCAGCCCGGTCTCAACCTCGTGGTTTCCGGCCTCAGCGCCGATAGCCGCAAGGTCGCCCCCGGCGACGCGTTCTTCGCGCTCGCCGGCGCCAAGGACGACGGGCTCAAGCACGTCGCCCAGTCTTTGCAGCGCGGCGCGCGCGCCATCGTGGCCGAACGCCGCCCGGACTCGCTCGGCCAAGCGGCCTTTGTGCAGGTTCCCGACGCCCGCGCGGCGCTCTCCCGCGCCGCCTCGCGCTTCTACCCCGAGCGCCCGGCAACAATTGTCGCCGTCACCGGCACCAGCGGCAAGACGTCGGTCGCCGCCTTCGTGCGCCAGATCTGGCAAAGCCTTGGGCTTGAGGCCGCCTCGCTCGGCACCATCGGCGTGGTTTCGCGACCGCTGACGGTCTATGGCTCGCTGACGACGCCCGATCCCGTCACGCTGCACCAGACGCTGACGAAACTCGCTGAGGCCGGAGTCACCCATCTCGCGATGGAGGCGTCCTCGCACGGGCTCGACCAGAAGCGGCTCGACGGCGTGACCCCCGCCGCCGCCGCTTTCACCAATCTGTCGCGCGACCACATGGACTACCACGCGACCGAGGCCGACTATCTCGACGCCAAGCTGCGGCTGTTGCGCGAGCTTCTGCCGCCGGGCGCGCCCGCGGTCATCGACGCCGACAGCGACATCGCTCCGCGCGTTATCGACGCCGTGCGCGCGGCCGGTCGCCGGCCCTTCACCGTCGGCGCGCGCGGCGAGGCGATCCGGCTCGTCGAGGCCGTGCGCGAGGGTTTCTCGACCCGACTCGCGCTTACCCACGATGGCGAGCCCTTCGACGTGCGCCTCCCGTTGCCCGGCGATTTCCAAGTCTCCAATGCGCTCGTCGCGGCGGGTCTCTGCATCGCGACCGGCTCGCCCGCCGCGCCCGTGTTCGCCGCGCTGGAAAAACTCGAAGGCGCGCCCGGCCGGCTGGAGCGCATCGGCGAGACCCGAGGCGCGCAAGTGTTCGTCGATTACGCCCACAAGCCCGACGCGCTCGAAAAGGCGCTTGCCGCGCTGCGTCCCTTCGTCACTGGGCGGCTCATCGTCGTGTTCGGCTGCGGCGGCGACCGCGACCCCGGCAAGCGGCCGATCATGGGCGAGATCGCGACCCGCGCCGCCGACGTCGTCATCGTCACCGACGATAATCCTCGCTCCGAGGACCCCGCCAAGATCCGCGCCGCCATCCTCGCCGCCGCTCCCGGCGCGCGCGAGATCGGCGACCGCGCCCAGGCGATCCGCGCGGGCGTCGCAATGCTAAAGCCCGGCGACGCGCTGGTGATCGCCGGCAAAGGTCACGAAACCGGCCAGATCGTGGGTGATCGCACGCTGCCGTTCTCCGACGCCGACGAGGCGCGGGCGGCGCTGGAGACCCGCACATGAGCCGCCCACTGTGGACGCCTGACGAACTTGGCCTCGCGCTGGGACCGCCCACCGCGCCGATGCAAGGCCCCGCGACCGGCGTCTCCATCGACACCCGCACACTGCAAAAGGGCGACCTGTTCATCGCCATCAAGGGGGATGCGCATGACGGCCACGACCATGTCGCGCGGGCCTTCGAGGCCGGCGCTTCGGCGGCGCTGACCTCCCGCCGCCTCGATGTGCATGGCCCTCAGTTCGTCGTCGACGACACTTTGCGCGGCATGGAGCGCCTCGGCGTCGCGGCCCGCGCTCGAAGCGCCGCGCGCATCCTCGCCATTACCGGCTCCGTAGGCAAGACCAGCGCCAAGGAAATGGCGCGCGCGGCGCTGTCGGCCGTCGGCCCGACGCACGCCTCCGCCGCCTCGTTCAATAATCATTGGGGCGTGCCGCTGACGCTGGCGCGGCTGCCCGCGGACGCCGCTTACGGCGTGTTCGAGATCGGCATGAACCACGCGGGCGAGATCACGCCGCTGGTCGGCTTCGTTCGCCCGCATGTCGCGCTCGTCACCACCATCGCGCCGGTGCATATCGAGTATTTCGGCACGCTGGAGGCCATCGCCGACGCCAAGGCGGAGATCTTCTCCGGCGTCGAGCCGGGCGGCGCGGCGGTCCTCAACCGCGACGCGCCGCAGTTCGAGCGGCTGGCGCAGGCCGCGCGGGGCCTGCGGGTCCTCAGCTTCGGCGCGAGCCTCGGCGGCGATGCGCGGCTGATCGCCTGCGAGGCGCAAGGCGAAGGCTCGCGTATCGAAGCCGAGATTGCCGGCGAGCGGCTGAGTTTCCACCTCGGCGCGCCGGGCCGTCACATGGCGGAGAACGCCATCGGTGTGCTGCTGTCGCTGCACGCGCTCGGCGCGCCCGTGCGGCGCTCCGCCGACGCGCTCGCCGCCTTCGCGCCCGCCAAGGGCCGTGGCGAACGCTTCACCCTGCAAGCTCCGGGCGGCGCCTTCACGCTGATCGACGAGAGCTACAACGCCAACCCCGCCTCGATGCGCGCCGCGCTCGCGCTGCTCGGCGCGGCGAAACCCGGCCCTGGCGGTCGGCGCATCGCCGTCATCGGCGACATGCTGGAGCTTGGCCCGCAGGGCGCCGACCTGCACGCCGCTCTCGCGCCGGAGCTTGTGAGCAACCATGTCGATCTCCTGTTCGGCGCCGGCACGCTGACCCGCGCGCTCTACGACGCCGCGCCCGCAGCCCTGCGCGCCGCGCACGCCGAGCGCTCGGACGCCCTTCGCGAGCCGCTGATATCAGCCATGCGCCCCGGCGACGTCGTCATGGTCAAGGGCTCCAACGGCTCCCGCATGGGGCCGCTGGCCGCCGCCTTACGCGAAAATTTTCCGCCCGCCGCAACCGGCGCGAGGCTTTGAAATGCTGACCTGGCTAAGCGATCTCACCCATGTTGCAGGCTTCTTCAATCTGTTCCGCTACCTGACGTTTCGCACGCTCGGCGCCGCGACGACCGGGCTGTTCCTCGTGTTCTTCTTCGGGCCGCGCATCATCTCGGCTTTACGCCTCAAGCAGGGCAAGGGCCAGCCGATCCGCGCCGACGGGCCGGCCTCGCACCTGCGCACCAAGAAGGGCACGCCGACGATGG
>Ga0182030_10015831_pt1 | contig 14749 bp, 13 predicted proteins | sample 812S3MmetaG_FD_121299 | JGI IMG/M metagenome (GOLD analysis project Ga0182030, IMG submission 121299) | Permafrost microbial communities from Stordalen Mire, Sweden - 812S3M metaG (Illumina Assembly) | ecosystem: Environmental > Terrestrial > Soil > Wetlands > Permafrost | place: Sweden... | reverse complement strand
TTGAACGACCGTCCTCACCCCTGCCCTCTCCTCCAAGGAGAGGGAGAAAACGTTCGTCAGGACAAAATCCGTGCGATGAGCTTTATGTCGGGCTATGCTTTGACCCATGCCTGAACTGTTGCACCAGCTGCCCCGCAATTTCCTAGCCAGTTTCATCGGCCGCAATCTCCTATGGCACGCGCTGGCCATCGGCCTGACGATCGTAATCGTCATGTCCGGCCTCGATTGGTCGTATTATCTGGCGACCCGGGGAAACGCGATTCAATCGCTCGTCCGACCGGCCATCGTGCTGGGAACCTTTTTACCGGTGCTGGGAACATTGATCATCCTGATGATTGGTGAAGTTTGCAAAAACCGATGGCTCATCACGACCGCCTGGGCCTTGGGCCAGGCCGCCCTGCTCGGCTATTTGATTTCGTGCTGCTACAAAGTCTTCACCGGACGTCTGCCGCCGCCGTTCCACGGTTTTCAGATGTCTGCGGCGGACGACGGCTCCCTCGTGGACAGCAGTCACGGATTCCAGTTCGGTTTTCTAAAAGGCGGAATCTTCTGGGGCTGGCCGTCGTCGCACACCACCGTCGCTTTTGCGATGGCGGCCTGTTTGATCGCGCTGTATCCCAAAAACTGGCTGCTGATTTTTCTGGCATCACTATTCGCGCTCTACATCGGCTTGAGCGTCTCGGTCAGCATCCATTGGTTGTCTGAATTCGTGGCCGGTGCCATCATCGGCAGCGTGGTTGGCACCGTCGTGGGCAGAAGTTTTATTCCCTCTCCGCCTCGATCGGGGAGAGGGTCAGGGTGAGGTGTCGAACTTAAAAACACTTTGACATGAATTTCACGAATTGACGCGAATTTAATCAATCAGCCTGATATTGGTGCCATGTGGTTGCCCGCAATGGATGGCCCTCTAGTAGCCAGTAGTTGCCAGCCGCCGGTCTTTTGGCTAAATTTTTCTCATGACCACAAACAAATCATTTTACATCACGTTTTGTTCAGTTCTTGTTGGCGCGCTGACAGTTTTCGCCAGTGAATTTCCCGACGATTGGACCTGGGACGACAAACCGGAATACCGCGCCGAACATGCCGCCTTGGAAGGCAAACCCATGCCGCGGTTGAGCGTCACCGACTGGATCAATGGCGGCGTCACGGCCGCCAGCGTGAAAGGCAAAGTCATCGTCCTGGATTTTTATGCGACGTGGTGCGGCCCGTGCATGAGGGCCATTCCCCACAATAACGCAATGCTTAAAAAATATGCCGACAAGGGCCTGGTCATCATCGCCATCAACCTCGACAAGAACAAGGCAGACATGGACGACTTCCTGAAAAGCCACCCGGCCACGTTTGTCATCCTGCGCGACGCCAGCAACAAACTCGTGTCCCAGGTCAAAATTCCCACGATGCCCAGTTCCTTTCTCCTCGACCGCGACGGCAAGGTTCATGCCTTTCACCGGGGCTTCAAAGGTGATGAAACGCGGAAGCAATACACCGAGGAGATCGAAGCCCTGCTCAAATAAACCAAACAAAAACCACCCATGAAAACCCGTCACCTGTTGTTGCTGGCTTTGATGGCCGCGAGCGGTCTGCTGACCGGTTGCGCAAACGTCCAGCCCTGGGAACGCGGCAACCTGGCCTATCCCACAATGAGCGCCAGCAACCCTCTCGGCGGCATGATGTCCGAACATATGTGGTTCTCGCGCGAGGCGGCTTCCGGCGGACAGGGCGTGGGTGGAGGAGGATGCGGATGCAACTAAAATTAACATCTCTGGTGGGCGGCAGCGCCCTTAACTTTTGTCCGGCATGGCTGCTCGCGTGCCTGACCGTCTGCGTGCTCGTCGTTTCGACCACCCAAAGCCGTGGACAAGCCGACGATGCCAGCCCGTTTGTCATCACCCCGGCGATAACAACCAACTCCGGAGCGCCAGCCGTCTTGATCACGTTCCGCGTGCCGGAGCACCATCATCTTTACGCCGATGAACTCAACTTTGAACTGGCCGGCAAGACCGTGCCTTTCTCATTGCCAGCGCCCACATCGGTAACTGACAACTTCAGCGGCAAAAGCAAACCCATGTACCTGCAGGATTTTGTGGCCACCTTCCCGTTGCCCGCAACCCTTGATCACGATCTGGCGCTCACGGTGGACCTCCACGGCTGTAGCGACGAGGAATGTCGCTTCCCGGAAACCCGCCAATGGAAAATCCACCCGGACCATTCCATCGCGAGCGTTGAGGATTCTGACGCCGCCAACGAAACCCCGGCAACCAGTCCGGACAATTCCTTGCTCAGCGGTTTCAAGGTGACGGGCCGCATCTCCGGATTCCTGAACAGCCAGCGCTTTGTTGACTTCCTCAACCGCACGCGCGGAGTCGGGGCGGCGGCGGAAAACGCCCTCGGCGCCTTCGCCGGGCTGGGCACGCTGGCAACCATCGGTCTGATCCTGCTCGGCGGGCTGGCGCTGAATTTCACTCCTTGCATCCTGCCCATGATCCCGATCAATCTCGCCATCCTCGGCGCCGGGGCCCAGAACGGCAACCGGCGGCGCGGCTTTGCGCTCGGCGCGGCCTACGGCGCCGGCATGGCACTGGCCTACGGGACGCTGGGTCTTGTGGTGGTGTTGACCGGCGCGAAGTTCGGTACGTTGAATTCTTCTCCCTGGTTTAACTTCGCCATCGCTGGAGTGTTTATTGTGCTCAGCCTAGCCATGTTCGACCGCATTGTCATTGACCTCTCGCGGTTTCAGCGAACCGGCACTCCGGGCAAAAGTCACAGCGCCTTTATTGCTGCGCCCACCATGGGAATGATTTCAGCCTTGCTGGCGGGTGCGTGCGTGGCGCCGGTCGTGATCTCCGTGCTGTTGCTCGCCACAACCCAGTATCAGCGTGGAAATCTTTCCGGCTTGTTGCTGCCTTTCGTGCTCGGCATTGGCATGGCACTGCCATGGCCGTTCGCAGGCAGCGGGTTGTCGTTCTTGCCTAAGCCGGGCACATGGATGACGCGAGTAAAATATGCCTTCGGAGTCATCATCCTGGTTTTCGCCGGCTGGTATGGCTGGTTGGGCGTGAGCCTGTCGGGAGCCGGCCACCAGGGAACACTCGTGGCCGCCAAAAGCGACAGCGTGAAGGAACTACGCACGGCCCTCGCAACCTCGCGTCATACCGGCAAGCCGCTGCTGGTGGATTTCTGGGCCAGCTGGTGCAAGAACTGCACTGCGATGGAACTCACCACGTTGCATGACAATGCCGTGCGCCAGAAACTCAACGATTATGTATTCGTTCAATTTGACGCCGAACGGCTCAACGATCCCACGTTGAAGCCCGTCCTGGATGAATTCGGCGTGATTGGCCTGCCCACCTTGGTGGTATTGCACCCGAGCACACCGGGAACGAGGGCGGGCAACACTCCCAATACAGCAAGAAACTGAATTTTATGCACCGGAAAATCGCCCAACTGCTTCGGCTCCCGTCGCTGCTGCTCGCGGCGGCGCTTCAAATCCTGCCCATTGCCCGGACGGCATTGCCGGCCGCCCAAGCCACTGCGGATGTTCTGGCCATCATCTTTCGCTGGGCCGCCGGCGCGGCCGCAGCGTTGGGCGGAGTCCATGCGGTTTCCGGAGCGTCCACTGTCATCACCAATCCGCTTTCAACGAACGCCGTCGAAGGCAAATCCTTTGTCCTGCGCCTGACGACCGCTCCAAACCAAGCACATTATTGGACGGCCTCCAGCCTTCCCACCGGCATCAATCTCGTTGGCACGAACGGCAATTCATTCTGGGAACTTCTCGGAACGCCGACGGTCAGCGGCACGTTCGACGTGGGATTGACGGCCAAAGGCTCGGCCAACAGCGGAGCGAGTGAGACCACCTCGGCCACCTTGGTCATCAACATCGCACCAGCAACGGTCGGCACACCGCCAGCCATCACCACCCAACCTGCCAGCCTGGTCATAACTCAGGGACAAAGCGCGGCCTTTTCCGTGACGGCAACCGGCACGGCGCCTTTGACCTACTTCTGGTTGAAAGGCGCAACGGTGATGACCAACGGGCCGAATCCAACGTTGACCATCTCCAACGTCCAGTCCGGCAATGCCGGAACCTATTCGGTGATCGTCAGCAACGCCGTGAGCACCATCACCAGCTCCAATGCAACGCTCACGGTCATTGTGCCGGCCACGGCGCCGACCATTACCACCCAGCCCGGCAACCAGATTGTGAATCTGGGGCAGACCGCCACCTTCAATGTCATCGCCACTGGCACCACGCCGATGAGTTATTTCTGGCGCATCGGCACGACCGTCCTCACCAATTCGGCCAGTCCAACCTTTGCCATTCCCAACGCCCAAACCACGAACGCCGGCAGCTACTCGGTGATTGTCAGCAACAGTTTGGGCACCGCCACCAGTTCCAATGCGACCCTGACGGTCAACGTCGTCATCATTGCGCCCGGCATCACCGCCCAACCGACCAATCAGTTGATATATCAGGGAAACAACGCGTTGCTTTCCGTGGCGGCCTCCGGCACCGCCCCCTTTGGATATCAATGGCGGAAAAACGGCGCCGCCCTCGCGGACAGCGCTCATCTCTCCGGCACCCAAAGCAATCTGCTCACCATCATCAGCACATTGACCAATGATTCCGGCCGTTACACGGTGGTCATCACCAACAGCTCGGGCTCCATCACCAGCCAGGTGGCCACGCTCACCGTCACCAATCCCATTGCCTGGACGATGACCATTCAGGTCACCGGCAATGGCAGCGTGTCGCCCAACTACAATGGGGAGGTGCTGACCATCGGCCAGAATTACAGCATGACCGCCACCCCCAGCAACGGCTACGTGTTTTCCAAATGGACGGGAGGCATTTACTCCACCGCTTCGGTCTTGAATTTCGTCATGCAACGAGGCCTGGCCCTCCAGGCCAATTTTATTCCGTCCCCGCTCATCCCGTTGAAGGGAACCTACTACGGCCTCTTTTTCGACACCAACGGCGTTTCCCAATTGGGTTCCGGATTCTTCACCGTCACCTTGACCACTGCCGGCTCCTTCACCGGCAGCTTGCAAATCGGTTCAACCAAATGGCCTTTGAAAGGACAGTTCGATGCGACCGGGGCCGCCACCATCAACGTCAAGCGCAACGGCATGAACCCGCTGACCGTGCAGTTGCAACTCGACTTGTTTGGCGGCTCGGAGCAAATCACCGGGACGGTTGCTGTCAGTGACGGTTCCTGGCTGGCCGAATTGACGGCTAATCGGGATGTGTTCAATGCGAAGACGAACCCGTGTCCCGCGGCGGGCACCTACACACTGTTGATTCCCGGCATTCCCGGCGCCACCGGCAGTTCCGCGGGCGACGGCTACGGACTTGTAAAGGTGACCACGGCCGGGAACGTCATCCTGACCGGCGTGCTGGCCGACAACACGCCCGTTTCACAATCAACCTTCCTGTCCAAGTCCGGCGACTGGCCGTTATACGTCGCGCGTTATTCCGGACGCGGTTCCATTCTTGGCTGGCTCACATTCACCAACACTCCCGGCGATGACCTTCACGGCACGCTAAGCTGGATCCGGCCGGTTCAACCCTCGGTGCCGCTGTTCACCATGGGCTTCACCGTGGCGACGGAAGCCACCGGCTCGCATTACACCCCGCCATCCGGCGACACCCGCGTGCTGAACTTTGTCAACGGCATGGTCGTGTTGAGCGACGGCAACCTGGCCGCCAGCATCACCAACCAGGTCCAGGTCAACGCCAACAACACCGTGGTCAGCCAGGACGACAACACCTTTCAAATGAAAATCAAGGCGGCCAACGGACTGTTTGCCGGCAAGGCCCAGGACCCCGCCACCGGCAAAAACCTCTCCTTCAAAGGCGTGGTGCTCCAGAAACAAAATGCCGGCGGCGGGTTCTTTCTAAACCAGAACCAAAGCGGCGAGGTTTATATCGGCCAATAGAATTTGGGTGGGGAACCCAGGCCGGGCGGTCGCCGGGCGCACTTTGCGCTTTGCAGGCCGCCCGGCTAATCTAAACTGTTCCCATGAACGTGAACGTCATCGGACAATTTCCCGCCTATCGTCCGCGCCGGTTGCGGCAGTCACCTGCGTTGCGGCGATTGGTGGCTGAAACCCGGCTGAACGTTTCCCAACTGGTGCTGCCGCTGTTCGCACGTTCCGGCAAAAAAGTCCGCCGCCCCATCGCCGCCATGCCCGGCGTGTTCCAGCTTTCGCCCGATGAACTCCTGCGCGAGGCCATCCGCGCCCACACGCTCGGCGTTCCGGCGGTGTTGCTGTTTGGCATCCCGGACAAAAAAGATGCGAAGGCTTCCGGCGCTTACGCAAGCAACGGCATCGTCCAGCAGGCCGTGCGGCTGTTGAAAAAGGAACTGCCGTCGCTGCTGGTCATCACCGACGTGTGCCTGTGCGAATACATGGAGCACGGCCATTGCGGCATCGTGCAACATGGAAAAATCCTGAACGACCCGACCTTGAAGCTCCTCGCCCGCGCCGCCGCCAGCCACGCCGAGGCCGGCGCGGACATCGTGGCGCCGAGCGACATGATGGATGGCCGTGTGCGCGCCATCCGGACGGAACTGGACCGCACCGGTTTTTCCGACACGCCGATCATGTCGTACGCCGCGAAATTTGCGTCCGCGTTTTACGGCCCGTTCCGCGAAGCCGCCGAGTCCGCTCCGAAATTCGGCGACCGCCGGAGCTACCAGATGGACGCCGCCAACGCCAACGAAGCGTTGCGCGAAACGGCGCTCGACATCCAGGAAGGCGCGGACATCGTCATGGTCAAACCCGCCCTGGCCTACCTCGACCTGATTTACCGTGTCAAAGCGGAATTCGGCTACCCGACCGCCGCTTACGCGGTGAGCGGCGAGCACGCGATGATCAAGGCGGCGGCGGCCAAGGGCTGGATTGACGAGCGCGCCGTGACATTGGAAAGCCTGCTGGCCATGCGCCGCGCCGGCGCGGACATTCTCATCACTTACGCGGCGGCGGATGCAGCCCGCTGGCTGAAAGCGGGTTAAATCTTGGGGCCGGTGGGGCGGACTCCCGGCGAACCGGATTGGCGCCATTCCCCTTTCAGTTTTCGGCTCGCGGGGACGCTCGCCCCGCCAAACTAATCCATCCCGGACGCGCTTTTGCGTTTGACCGCGATTGGCCGGGCTGGGTACGCTTGGGTTTTCTATTCATCACTATGATCGGAACAATTCGCAAGCACTCGAAATGGCTCTGGTGGATCATCGCCACCCTCACCATCATTTCATTCATCGGCTGGAACATCGGTTCCCGCATGAATGGTGGCAGCGGCGGCACGTCCAGCGGCAATTTTGGCACGCTTTACGGTCACAAGATCACCCAGGAGGCCTTCTTTGAAGCCCGGAACGAGTTCTTCCTTTACTATTGGTTCCGCGCCGGCGAGTGGCCGGATAAAAATCCGAATTTGACCGAGCCCGAACTGGAACGCGAAATTTACGTCCGCCTGATGCTCGCCCAAAAGGCGGCTGACCTGGGCATTCACGTCGGCCAAAACGAGGTGGTGGCCACCGCCAACGAGATGCTGCGTCAACTCGGCCGCAATGGCCAAGCCGTGCCGCTGGACCAGTTCCTCAAGCAGGTGCTGCAGCCGAGCGGTCTGACCGCCCAGGACTTTGAACATTTTGTCCGGCAATACCTCGTCACGGAACAAATGCAGCAGGCGATCGGCCTGACCGGGGTGCTGATCACGCCGCAGGAAGTCGTCGCCGCCTACCAGCGCGACCATCAGGAAATCTCCGCTCAATTGGCGGTCTTTTCCGCCTCGAATTATCTGGCATCCATCCCCGTCTCGCCCGCTGCTGTGGCCCAATTTTACACGAACTACCTCGCCGAATACCGGCTGCCCGATCGCATGCAGGTCAGCTACGTCGCATTTGAAGTGACCAATTTTCTTCCCGCAGCGGAACAAAAATTGTCCAGGACCAATTTTGACGAACAGGTTGACGCCCTTTACCTCCGCTACGGCGCCGGTGCTTTTCCGGACGCAAAAACTCCCGCGGACGCAAAAGCCCAGATCCGCAAGAGCATGATCCGCCAGCAGGCCTTGCTGGACGCGCGCAAACAGGCAAATGATTTCGCCAACGACGTCTTCAGCCAGGAACCGGCGCGGCCCGAGAACCTCGCCACCGTCGCCCGACAAAAAGGACTGGCTGCCCGCGTGACGGCGCCCTTCGCGGCCAAGTTTGGCCCGGAAGAATTCACCGCCCCGGAAGGCTTCATCAAGTCCGCCTTTGCCCTGTCGCCCGACGAGCCTTTCGCCGGGCCGATTGCGGGGCCGAACGCCGTGTATGTCATCGCCTTCAACCAACAACTGCCCAGCGAAATTCCGCCGCTCGACCAAATCCGCGACCGCGTCACGCGCGATTATCAGTGGGTCGCGGCCACCGCGCTGGCCCAGCGCAACGGGACCAATTTTGCCGGCACCTTGACGGCCATGACGGCGGGTCAGACCTTTGCCTCAATGTGTGTTGCCGCCGGGTTGCAGCCGCAAATACTGCCGGCATTTTCATTGAGTACGGCGCAGTTGCCCGAACTCGGCGGAGGTGTCGAGTTGAACCAGCTCAAGCAGGCCGCGTTCACCACCCCGGCGGGCAAGCCGAGCGGTTTTGAAACCACCACCACCGGCGGGTTCATTGTTTATGTCCAGTCCCGTCTGCCGATTGACCAGACAAAAATGAATGCCGACCTGCCGCAATATACCGCCTCGCTCCGCCGTGAGCGCCAGAACGAGGCGTTCGGCCAATGGCTCAACCTGGAAGCCAACCGCGAATTACGCACCACGCCGGTCTTCCGCCAGCAGTTCGCGCCCGGTGCCGGACAATGATCTTGATCGCAGCCCGGATCAAAATTCCATTGCGGTTTTGATGGCGATGAAGTCAACGATCAAGATCAAGTTGTGAGTGTCGCCATCAAACTCTCCTCGCCCGCCACGCACGAGTTTTGGGAAATTCCGGTGCTTTTTGAGGACGAACACCTGCTGGCGCTCGACAAACCCGCCGGGCTGCTGACTTCGCCCGACCGCTATGACCTGGAGCGGCCCAACCTGATCACGCTGCTCCACACCGCCATCGCCGCCGCCAAGCCGTGGGCGCGCGAACGCAACCTGGAGTACCTGATGAACGCCCACCGGCTCGACGGTGACACGAGCGGCGTGCTGCTGTTCGCCAAAAACAAACCCGCGCTCATTGCGCTGGCAAACCTGTTCGGATCGGAAAAGCCGGTCAGAAAATACACTGCGCTCGTCAACGGCGAGCCGCCGGAAAATCATTTCGAGGTGGATGCCAAGCTTGTGCCCCATCTGGTCACAACCGGTTTGATGTGCGTGGATGCAAAAACCGGCAAGAAGGCCAAGACCCGGTTCGAGGTGTTGGAGACTTTTCCCCGATGCGGGTACACGCTCCTGAAGTGCGAGCCGCTTATCAGCCGCACCCACCAGATCCGTGTCCATCTGCGTTATGCCGGTTTTCCCGCCGTCGGCGACAATCTTTACGGCGGCAAACCGCTGTGGCTTTCGCGGCTCAAACCAAATTACCGGCTCAAGCCCGGACATGAAGAGCGGCCGCTGCTTTCCCGGGCCGCGCTGCACGCGGCGGAGTTGAGCCTCCCGCATCCGGTCACGGGCGCCACTATTACGATCACCGCGTCGCAGCCGAAGGACTTGACCGTGGCGCTGAAGTATCTGCGCCAGTTCGGAAAGTAGCAGCGACCTGCAGATCGTGCGGACCCAACGCGCTAATTGAAGTGTGCGATTGCACGCTTTACGACACGGCCCAGTTCAAGATCGCCTTCTGCACGTGCAGCCGGTTTTCGGCTTCCTCAAAAATCGTGTCCGCGTTGGCCTCAAGCGTCGCGTCGTCAATCTCCTTGCCGCGATAGGCCGGCAGGCAGTGCATCACCAGCGCGCCGGGTTTGGCCAGCTTCACCAGCGATTGATTGATCTGGTAGCCGGTCAGGATCTTGATGCGCTCCTCCGACTCGGCTTCCTTGCCCATCGAAATCCAGACATCGGTGTAAAGCAGGTCCGCGCCCTTGGCCGTGGCCTTGAGGTCGGTGGAAACGGAAATGTTGCCGCCGGCGCGCTTCAGCAGGGCGGCGGACGGCTGGAATTTTTTCGGCGCGGCAATGCGCAGCTTGAACCCGAGCTTGGCCGCCGTCCAAATCCACGAGTTCGCCACGTTGCAGGCGCCGTCGCCGATGAACGCGACGGTTTTGCCGGCAATCGGCCCCCGCTTTTCCTGGAACGTGAAGATGTCCGCGATGATCTGGCAGGGATGCTCGTCGTCGGTCAGCGCGTTGATGGTCGGCACGCCGGAAAGCGCGGCGAACTCCTCGATGTCGCTTTGCGCGAAGGTGCGGATGACCGCCCCGTGGATCATCCGGCCCAGCACGCGCGCGGTGTCCTTGATCGGCTCGCCGCGGCCAAGCTGAATGTCATTCGCGTTGAGAAACATCGGCCGCCCGCCCAATTCATGGATGCCAACTTCAAAGGAAACCCGCGTGCGCGTGGACGACTTGGAAAACATCATCGCCCAGGTCTGGCCGGCGAGCGGCCGGGTTTGGTGGTGGCCCCGCTCGCGCTTGAACACGGCGGCATCGCGCAGAATTTTTTCAAAATCCGCCCGTGGCAATTTTTCCAATGACAATAAATGTTTCATTTTTCAGTTCTCGGGAATTCGCCCAAAGGAAAGTTTGTAACCAAAACCGGCCGCGACGTCACTTCTTTTTACGCGCCCCGTCCGCCACCCGCCAGAGATACCATGCAGCTGTGGTGCCGTGCGGACGCCACTTTTGGCCAAACGCCAGCAGCGCCTTCGGCTTGGGCAGTTCACGCTTTTTGTAGGCGTGGCGAAAGCCGTTGCGCACGCCGAAATCGTCCGCCGGCAGGACGTCCGGCCGCCCCAGTTGGAAAATCAAAAGCATCTCCACCGTCCAGCGCCCCACACCCCGGACTTCCGTCAGCCGCTCGATGATTTCGGCATCTGACAATTTTATGATTTGCCGCGATGTCGGCACAACGCCGGCCAGGGTTTTCGCCGCGATATCGCGGATGGCGGCAATTTTCGCGAAGGAAAAGCCGCAGGCGCGGATTTGCTGGTCTGTCACGCCGGCCAGGTCCTCCGGCCGCGGAAACCGGCGGCCGGGGAACAATTTTTTGAATCGACCGAGAATGGTGTTCGCCGCCGTGCCGTTGAGCTGCTGGTGGGCCACCGCCATCACCAGCGATTGAAAGGGCGGACGCCGCGTTTCCGGCACCAGTTCGCACCGGCCGATTTCGCGGATGATCCGCCGCATCACGGGATCGGCGGCGGAAAGATGTTTGAGCGCGGCCGGAGTCATGCAATCAAATCAGGCCAACGATTTGATGACTTCCTCGATTTTGCTGATGCCTTCGCCCGCTTCCTGCGGCTTCAGATTCAGCGGTGGCAGCAAGCGCACAATCTGCGTGCCCGCCGGAACGGTGAGCACGCCGGCTTCATGCAGCCGGTTTACAAACTGGATCGCGGCGGTCTTGTCACTCGCGGCAAACGCCGGGATCTTTTCCTTATCAACCAGTTCCAGGCCGAGCATGAAGCCCAGACCGCGCGCCCGCCTGACCACGTGCGGGTAGGTGGCAGCCAGTCGCTCCAGTTCCCGTTTGAGCCATTCGCCCAGTTTCCGGACATGTTCGTCCAGATGCTCGCGTTCGATGACTTCGAGCACCCGGAGCGCCACGGCACAGGCCAGCGGCGTGCCGCCAAACGTGGAGGCATGCGTGCCCGGCCCCAGCAAATCGGCAAACGGCGACCGCACCCAGAACGCGCCGATGGGAAATCCACCGCCGAGGGATTTGGCCATTGAAAGGCCGTCGGGCAGAAACTTTTCGCCGCCGGGAACGTTCTCCAGTATCCGCTGAAAACTCTGGAACCGTCCGGTGCGATAATGTCCGCACTGAACGCCATCCACGAGCAGGAGGAGTTTTTTCTCGTCGCACAGCGCGCGCAAGCCCAGCAGGTATTCGGGCGTGGCCGGCGTAACCCCGCCTTCGCCCTGCACGCCTTCAATCATGATGGCAACGGTCGCGGGTGATATGGCGTTTCGCGCGGCAGCCAGATCATTGAACGGGATGTGCCGGAATCCCGGCATCATCGGCTCAAAGCCTTTTTTGACCTTCTCCTGGCCGGTGGCGGCAATGCCGGCCATCGTCCTTCCATGAAACGAATTCGTCGCCGTCAGGATTTCAAACCGGCCTTCGTCGTGGCCGAATTTCCGCGCCAGCTTGAACAGTCCCTCGTTGGCTTCGGCGCCGCTGTTGGCAAAAAAGCATTTGCCCGCGCCAATCCGCTTGACGAGCTCGGCGGCGAGCCGGCCCTGCGGCTCGGTAAAATAAAGGTTCGAGACGTGGATCAGCTTGCGCGATTGCTCGATGAGCGCCTCAGTGATGGCCGGGTGCGCATGGCCGAGACAGCACACGGCGATGCCGGCGCCAAGATCAAGATAACGCTTGCCCGCGATATCAAACAGGCAGCTGCCCGCGCCGTGGCTGAACACGAGTTCGAAGCGGCCGTAGCTGGGCACGACATTCTTGCTGAACAATTCGCGCACCGACTCGTACTGGTTGTGAACGAGCGGCGGCGGCACTGGAACAAACTCTTTCATCATTTATTATTGGCGATTGATGATTTTCAGGAACTGCCGAATCCAGCAACCGCACGTAAATCGTAATTCGTAAACTGCAAATTACAAAACGATTTCCGTTCCGACGCCTTCATCCGTGAAGATTTCCAGCAGCACGGCGTGCGGCACCCGACCGTCCACGAACGAAACCTTTTCGACGCCGGATTGGATGGCCGCCACGGCGCTGTCCGCCTTCGGAATCATGCCCCGGTCAATCACGCCGGACTTTTTGAGCCCGGCCACCTCGCTGGTGTGCAGGTGCGGAATAATCGAGTCGGGCTGTTTCGGATCGCTCAACAAGCCCGGCACGTCGCTCATGAAAACGAGTCGCTGCGCCTTGAGCGCGATGGCCGCCTGCGCGGCGGCGGTGTCGGCGTTGCAGTTGTAAATTTTTCCGTCCTCGCCGCGGGCGGTCGGGCTGATGACCGGGGTGAAACCGCACCAGATGGACTCCTTCAACGGCGCCGTGTTGACTTCCACCACCTCGCCGACGTAGCCGATGTCAATTTTTCGGCCCGGATTGTCCTTGTCGTCAAGCCAGAGCTTGCGGCATTTGAAAATATCCGGCCCGGCAAAGCCAATGGCCTTGCCGCCGAGCGCATTGATAGTTTTGACGATCTCGGGATTGATTTCGTGCGACAGGACGTCGTCCACGATTTTCGCCGCAGCTTCATCGGTGACCCGCTGGCCCTGGATAAAATCCGCCTTCAACCCGGCCTTTTCCATGGCCCGGGTGATGGCCTTGCCGCCGCCGTGAACGACGATGGGATTGATGGCGACCGCCTTGAGAAAAACAATGTCGCGGGCGACGCTGTTGCGGACATCGGCGTCGGGCGAGTCCATGAAACTGCCCCCATATTTGACAACGAACATGGCGCCGCTGAATTTCTGGATGTACGGCAGCGCTTCCAACAGCGTCTCGGCTTTGGCGATGAGGTCTTGCACGGACGTATTCGTAGCAGGAATCCGGCGGCAAATGAAAGCGCGTTTGTCATGACGATTTCACTTTGACACGCGCGGGACTTTCCCTAAATTGCCGTCGTCATGCCTGAAATTGTGAAATTCGTCAACAACGCGTCCGCGAGCATCACGCCCACCATCGCGGAAAAGGTCCTGCGCCAGTTGCCGCAGTGGAAACTCGAATTCACCCAGATCAACGCGCCGAAGTTTCCGCATCTGGTGGACCAGTTGGAATTTCTGGCCGATGCCGTCGAGGACACGGTCGAGGGTGTTTACAAGGATTTGCCGTACGCCACCATCGCGCAGTCGGTGTTCGCACTGCTCTACACCCACAAAAAAATGGGCATCATTCCGGACAGTGTTCTGGAACTGGGCCGGGCGGATGATTCGAGCGTGGTCCGCGCCGTGCTGGTCCAAAACGAAAAAGCCTTCTCCACTTACGCGGCGACCCTGGGCATCAACTGGCAGAAAATCACCAGCCAGCCCTGATCTCCGGCTGCTCCCGTCCGTCTTCGATCCTTTGTTTGTTGTAGCGTCGGGCCCGCAGCTTGCATGATTCAGGAAACCGCCGACACCTCGACCCAGAAAGCGCCACCCACTTTGAGAATCGCTTGCCAGCGGCGCGGCGAAAGTTTAACAACATATCATGCAAGTCCCCCTGGTGATGACGATTATCGGTTCGGACCGCACCGGCCTCGTTGAATCCGTAGCGCGCGCGGTGGCGGATCACGGCGGCAACTGGCTGGAAAGCCGCATGTGCCGTCTCGGCGGCGAATTCGCCGGCATCCTGCGGATTGAACTTCCGGCGGAGAAAAAACCGGCGCTGCTCACCGCGCTGCAAAAAATTTCCGGGCTGAACGTGGTGGTCCAACCCGGTGTGACCGGTGCCAATACAAAACCCGGTCGGCAGACTAGGCTGGAAATCGTCGGTTCGGACCGGCCCGGCATTGTCCGCGACATCACCAGCGCGCTGGCCCGCGCCGGCGTGAACGTCGAGGAGTTTTTCAGCGAATGCGTCAGCGCGCCCATGTCCGGCGAAACGTTGTTCAAGGCCAACGCCCGGCTGCAATTGCCTGACGGTTGCGACGACGCCGCGCTGAAAACC
>Ga0182030_10015830_pt1 | contig 14750 bp, 12 predicted proteins | sample 812S3MmetaG_FD_121299 | JGI IMG/M metagenome (GOLD analysis project Ga0182030, IMG submission 121299) | Permafrost microbial communities from Stordalen Mire, Sweden - 812S3M metaG (Illumina Assembly) | ecosystem: Environmental > Terrestrial > Soil > Wetlands > Permafrost | place: Sweden... | reverse complement strand
CGCATAGCCGAAGATTAGTCCGGTCAGAGTCGAACAGAGGACCGCCACGCCGATAGCGTCGAGCGACAGGACGAGCTCCCATTTTCTGGGAAGGAAATAGCTGGCGACATAGCTCAGACCGTAGCAGATGAGCACGCCAACGGCGCCGCCGATCAGGCAGACCACGACTGCCTCCGTGAGGAATTGACTCTGGATGTCGGACCTGCGCGCGCCCACGGCCATTCGGATTCCGATTTCACGCGCGCGTTCGGACACGGACACCAGCATGATGTTCATGACGCCGATCCCTCCGACGACTAGCGAGACTAGCCCGATGGCGCCGAGCAAAAGCGTCATGGTGTCGGTGAACACGCGGCTGGACCGCACTTGTTCCTCGAGGTTGAACATGGAAAAATCCCGGATGTGATGGCGTCGCGTCAATATGTCCTCGATACTGCGTTGCACGGCCTCCAGAGGTAATCCGTCGCGAAATCGTAGTTCGACATATTTGAAATGGCTGTTTCCGAGAATGCGCGTCGCGACCGTCGTGTAGGGCATATAGACATCGAGACGGTCCGCGGAGCCGGGCTCCTCCATCGCGATGTTCTTGGCGACGACGCCGACGACGATACATGGCAACTTCCCAACATTGAGAACTTTCCCGAGCGGATTTTCGTTCGGGAAAAACCTCTTTCTGACATTGCCGTCTATCGCTACGACTTGCCTCTGAGCCATCACATCCTGACGGTCGAAGCCTGGCCCTATTTCAAACTTGTAGCCGTTGGTTTCAAAATACTCTTCGTTTCCCCCCGTGACAGAAGCGTTGGCCGCAATCGAGCCCAGCCGCAGCATGGCCGATGCAGGAAGCGACGGCGTGATACTGTGAATAAAACTCTGCTGACGAAGAATGTCGACGTCGGAAGCATTCAGGCTCTGAATTTTGGCGGCGTCGGGATCGCCGAAGAACTTGCCGGGAAAAATGCTGATAAAATTGGGCGGAACATTTTTGAGCTCCTCCATCATGACACGCTGGGCAGCTTCGCCCAGCGCAACCATCATGACGACGGAGACAATGCCGATGACGACGCCGAGCAGCGTCAAGCCTGTGCGGAGGCGGTGCGCCGTAAGAGCCAAGCCCGCCATCCGCATAGCTTCAATGAGGCGCGGCCAAACCACATTCACGTCACTTGCCGTAGATAGTTTCGGTTCTTGATCCAACGCGGGGAGCCTCGGCGCGGGCGCCGCGCCTTCCTCTTCACGATCCTTGACGATGCGTCCGTCTTCGATCTCCACAATGCGCCGCGCAAATTTTGCGACATGGGCGTCGTGAGTGGCGATGATCAGCGTATGACCGCGCTGATTCAATTCAAGCAGCAGCTCCATCATCTCGCGTCCGGTGCGGCTGTCCAGCGCCCCGGTCGGCTCGTCGGCCAGAATGATGGCGCCGCCGTTCATCAAAGCGCGGGCGACGCTGACGCGCTGCTGTTGACCGCCCGAGAGTTGGCTGGGCCGATGATCGAGTCTTTCGCTAAGGCCAAGCCGCGTCAAGAGTTGCTCCGCGCGCTCATGACGGGTCTCTTGTGTCGCACCTGCATAGATCGCGGGTATCTCGACATTCGCGCGCGCGGTCAGTTGTGGCAAGAGGTTGTAACGCTGGAAAATAAAACCGAAGCGGTCGCGCCGCAACGCCGCCAGATCCGATGCGCCGAGAGATACGGTGTCACGCCCCTCGACACGATAGACTCCCGAACTCGGTCGATCCAGACAACCAAGAATATTGAGCAGCGAGGATTTTCCGGACCCGGAAGCGCCCATAATCGCAACCATCTCGCCCGCACGAATTTTGAGGTTGATATCGCGCAATGCATAGATTTCCTGATCGCCTGCCTTATAGCGGCGAGCGACGCCAGTAAGCTCGATCTGCGGCGCGCTCATTTTCCGGCCCCTGTAGAAGGCTGCGTCGGCTCGCCGGTGATGACGACGTTGCCTTCTGAAAGACCTTCAAGAATTTCCGCTTGAACAAAATTATCCAGGCCGACCCGCACTTTTTTTGTTTCGAGGGCTCCGCCGACTCTCAGCACTCGGATCGTATATCTTCCATCGGCGCCCTTGTTGCGCAACGCCGAAGAGGGGATGGCCAGCGCATTATGCGCATCGCCGAGTTCTATCGACACCTGTGCTGTCATTCCTATCCGCAGAAAGTGCTCTGGATTGGGCACATCGAACAAGGCGTTGTAAAATACCGCTACAGCGGCGCTGGATGTTGTCGCAGATTGACCGCCGCTCCCTGTTCCCGGCGCCGTCGCCGGGTTGGAATAGCTGTCTGGCGCTGGCTCTACCGCGCGCAGCTTGCCAGCATAGCGTTTCTCCTGATCGCCAAGAACGGTAAAGGACACAGGCAGACCGACACGAACCTTAATGACATCGGCTTCGGAAACTTGCGTCTTGACCGTCATCGCGTCGAGGTTCGCAAGCTTCAAAATCACCGGCACGATCTGCGCGGCGACCACCGTCTGGCCTTCTTGGGTCAGAACGGCGACCACTTCTCCGTCAATTGGCGCCGTAATCCTTGTGTAACCAAGATTGGTGGCGGCGATATCGACCTGCGCGCGCGCTTGTGCAATCTGCGCATCGAGCGAGGCGATCGAGGCCTCATCCGCTTGCAACTGCGCCTCGGCGCCCTCTAGGTCTCTGCGCGACGTGGCGGCGCCGCCTATCATGCCCTTCTGCCGCTCCAGTTCGAGTCTGGATTTGCGTAATCTCGCTCCAGCCGCACGCCTTTGCGCGTCTAAATTGACGAGATTAGCTTGCGTCGCGCGCAAATCATTTTCTGACAGAACAGGATCAATCTCGGCGATCACTTCACCCGCGCGAACGCGATCGCCGAGCTTCACTTTCAGCGACTTCAATTGTCCCGTGGCGCGCGTTCCGACATCCACCTGGCGGATTGCTTGCAGCGTTCCGGTTGCAAGAACTGTGCTCTGTAGCGTCGTCCGTTCCGCCTTCGCGGTCAGATATTGCGGCGCCGCTGGCGCTAGGAACAAACGATAAGCCAAATATCCAATGCCAATTAGCCCCGCGCCGACGGCGATCCATCGCGCGCGCCCCATGGCCAACAGGCTGAACTTCCCTGCCGCCCGTATACTCACGCAGCATCGTCCTTTGAGGGAGAGACCGGATTCCTCTTATCACAACCTTTGCAATAAGCAGCAAGCTCAACGGCGATCGGATGTCCTCGATCAAACGCTAAATGTTTGAGAGGCGCGACGAACGAAGGAGAACTCCTTGCCGGCCCGTCAACATGGAATCGGCACATGATGTCCATGCCTCCACGGGCATAGAGTATGTTCGTCACAGTCAAGCCGGGAGAAATCCCCGCAAGCGCGAAACGGCTTCGCGGGAATTTCAGCAACTTCGGCCTTCCGTGAGCCGATACGGGTAACATGCTTTGGAGGCGCCATAACGCCCGTTCCTCGTCAACTAGCGCTGAACGCGTCATCCCAGCCTCCGTGAGTTGAACGATGTTAAATTCTGTTACAAGGTTATAAGATTATGCGACGACCTAATCTCGACGCGAGTCGTCGGTTTAGTCGATTCAGCGATGGAGCCATTTGCGACTGCGAGTTTCAGTTTAGTCGAAGCCTTGAATGCAACGACCCTACGCGGCTTTACCGGCGCGAGCGCACCGTTCTTTGGATTGCGCCCAGGGCGTTCCCGCTTGTGTCGAACAACGAACAGCCCAAAATTATCGAGTCGCAGAGGCTTTTCGGCGGCAAGGACGGTGGCGATTTCTTCCAAAGTCGCATCTATCAGGCTTGCGGCTTGTGCTATTGACATGCTCGGCATGCGATCCCGAATTGTCCTCGCTATATCCGCCTTTTTTAGAGTGCAAAGCGAACGACCGCGAGAAACTCCCGCCTCAGGAAACGGCGACTCAAATGGGGATGACGCGACTTGCGGCATTTGAACTAACTCCATGAACACTAGACGCTGTGTGCGGACCCATCGAGATGGGCGATCCTTCGGCGCTTGACATTCGAGATTCTCGCGCGCCGCTTCTTCCACCAGATGTAAACGCCCGTAACCGACAGCATGACGATCACGACCCCGATCACGCAGACGAAAATGCGATAGACGAGATAATCCACCGGATCCTGGATCATGTGAAGAGCGCGCAGCCAGTTCATGATAGTAAGGCCAGAGTGGCCAGTGCTGGTTGGCATGGTCGCGTGAAAAGCGCCGGTGTCAGCGTCAAAAAAGACGGTGAACGTCTTGTCGTCAGGAAAGCGGCGGTCGGTGGCGACGATGTAATTGTATTGGCGCTGCTCGATGAGGTGGTTCAACCCGACTGGTTTCTCGATCTTGAACCCCTGCCGCGCCGCCTGCTCCGCTACAAGCCGCTCGCCAACCGCTTGCGCGGCGCGCCATCCGAGTTTTGGCGGCCCAGTGTCTTCACGCGGAGGAAACAGCGTCGCCAGATATTGCTCCAATGGATAGTCGAACAGCTTTCTCATAGTCCAATCGAAGGCGCCAGTGTTATCCACGAGTGTCACGCTTGACCAGGCAAAGACAAAGAGCATGGCCCACAGCCAGAGTCCGCTGGCGCGATGCAAATCAAAATTGACGCGATAGAAACTGGCGCGCCATTTGATCAGCCAGGCAGGCTTCCAGCGCCGCCAGAAATCCTCCAATTTGATTGGCAATGTGAGATAAAAGCCGACGAAGCAGTCGATTGTCCAAAGTATCGCGACAATAGCCAATATCCATGCGCCAGTTTCGCCAAGCGCCAGCTTCGTATGCAGATCATAGACAAACGGGATGACTTTTGGCAGAAGGCCCGATGTATAACGGTCGAAACCGGACCGCAGCAGCTCCCTTCCTGTCCAGGGATCAAGCACGATTATCTCAGAATCTATGGCGTTGCGTTCGCCGGTCGTCGGGTTCTTGCGACCGACCATCCGCAATACAGCCTGATCATCGCCAAGCCCCGCGAAATAGGCGACCTCCGCATTCGGCGCCAGAGCCTCAGCGCGCTCGGCGAGCGTGGCGAGGTTAAGCGGCTTGGCGTCGGGCGTCGGCTTCGCCGCGACGAGACGCGGGTCGAACAATTCAGACAGGTCCGCGCGGAACGCGATCAGACTGCCTGTAGCGCCCTCAATGATGAGGAACGCCGCCATAGCCAGGCCAACCCAGCGATGCAACCAGACAAAGAAGCGACGGATCATGGATCGGGGCCCTCGAGCTGCAACGATGAAGCCGACGACCGCTCCCTCGCCCTCCGCCGAACTATGGTGCGGTTTGTATGGAACCGTCGCGCCAATCGTTTTTTCCACCAGACATAGACGCCCGTGACCGATAGCATCGTGATGACGAACCCGAGTGAACAGACGAGAATCCGGTATGGCAAGCCGAACACGCGCGCCATATGAAGAGCGTAAAGCCAGCTCTCAATTGTGTTTCCAAGGTGTTCTCCGGTCGGTTGCGACAACTCAATTAAAGCGCCGGTGTCGCCGTCGAACGTAACGGAGGTGCCGCCGCCTTTGGGAGAACGTTCGAATATGTCGTGGCTGCCGCGGACCTCATAGAGATAGATGTTGGCCGTCGGAAAATAGGCGATGCCGAGCGGTTGTCCGGCCGAGAACTCTGCGCGCACCGACTCTTCCGCAATCAGTCTCTGCCCGTTCGCCAGCGCCTCCCGCCAGCCGATCTTGGGATCATGCGCCGCTCCTTTCGCTTCCACGAGCAGCGAGTCGAATTGCGGGTCGTGATAGTCGAACATGCGCTTCATAACCCACTCGTAGGTAGGCCGAATGTCCATCATGACGCTCGACCAGGCGAAGACGAACAGCAACGCCCAAAACCAAAGTCCGCCGGCGCGATGCAAATCGAAATTCAGGCGGTAGAAACCGGCGCCGCGCTTGATCAGCCATGCCGGCCTCCAACGCCGCCAAAACATGTCTAACTTTGACGGCAGAGTGAGGTAGAAGCCGACGAAGCAATCGATTGTCCAGACCAGCGCGAGAATGCCAAGGGTCCACTGGCCATAGTCGCCCAGCGCCAGCCGCCAGTGCAGGTCGTAAAGGAACGGCATCAAATTGATCGCGCCTTGCGACAAGCCTCCCCGTTTCCGGCGGCCTAGCTCCGCGCCGGTCCAGGGATCGATGTAGAATTCGTCGAAGCCTGGATCGACGGCGCCACTCGCGTCGCGCGTTTCAAATCCAATGCTGGCTTGATCCGGCTCAGCATAGGCCGCTCCAGTGACGCGCAATTGCGGCAGCTGTATTTGCGCGCGCTCGATCAGCGTAACAAGATCAAGCGGCTTTTGCCCCGGCCTCGATTTGGCGAAGAGCTGGGGCGCGAAGAAGCGTTCCAGTTCGATGTTGAAGGCGAGCAGGCTTCCCGTCAATCCGACGACGATCAAGAAGCCCGCCATGGCGAGGCCGACCCAGCGGTGCAGGAAGACGAAGATTTGCCTCAACACTCCACCTCCTCGCCCCTCCACTAATTACTGTTGCGTCACGTCAATATTTGGCGATCACCTCTGTCGGCGTCGGCGCGCCGAACTTGTAGCTGAAGCCGAATTGCACCTGGTTCTGGTCCAGATGGCGTCCGCCGCCATAGAGGGTCCCGGGGAGGGCGACGGTCGGCGCATCAGCAATGGCGCCGAAGTCCGAATAGCGATACTCGCCGCGAACGGACCAGTTGTTGTTGACGGCCCATTCGACGCCGCCACCGACGGTCCACCCTGTGCGCGTGGTCCATTGGAGGCCGTGCGTGGCGAAGCCGTCATAGACGTAATTTGCATTGTTCGCGCTGGCGAGATCCGACTGCGTGCCGAAGTGACCGATCGCAAGGCCGCCAGCCGCGAAAGGCAGCAGTTGTCCGAATGCATATCCCGCGCGCGCGCGCACCGCTCCTTGAATGTCGGACTGCACGAGCGAGGTCAGCTGCGCCTGGTCGCCGTTCGCGTCGGAGGCGGCAATCAGGTCGCGCCGGATCAGGCTGGTTCCGTCGACGGAGCCTTCGAAGCCAACCACGAAGCTTTCGAACTGACGATTGTATCCGGCGTGAGCGCCGAAGATCACACCTTGCGCGTCATGGATCAGCGCGCCGGAGCCGGCAAAGTCGGGCGTCGAGAAATTATAGGCGGCGTGATTGTCGGCATAGCCGTATCCGGCCTGTCCGCCGACATAGAAGCCGGTCCAATTGATCGGCAGCGAGGCGCTTGCGGGCGTCGGAGCCGAGCCCCCCTTCGGCGCGGGAAGATTGGCGGCGACCGCGGGCGCTTTGACGACCGGCGTCAGCGGAACGAGCTCCGGGTCTTCGCCGCCGATCTTGTAGCTGAACCCGACCTGCACCTGGTTTTCCGTGACGTGCCGGTCGCCCTGGTAGTAGAAACCGGCTGTCGCCGTCGAGAAAGAATTAGGCGTCTCCGTGATGTTGCCGAAGTCGGTATAGCGATACTCCGCCCGCGCGGACCAGTGAGGCGTGATCGCATATTCGGCGCCGAGTCCGAGGGTCCAGCCGAGGCGCCAAGTCGTGCGATCGTTCGCTGCGGCGAAGTAGTAGTTTCCGGTGAGATCCAGCCCGCCCATATTGGACTGGAGATTGAAGTTCGCGAATGCGAGACCGCCTGTGCCATACAGTAGCAGGCGGTTCCATGCATAGCCGGCGCGCGCGCGCAGCGACCCCTGGAAGTTTGACGAAATATGTGCGTCGATGGAGCCGCCCGCCCCCGAGCCGCCTGGATCGTTCCAGCCCACCAGTTCCTCTTTCTGGAGGTCGGTGACGTCGAGGGAGCCCTCCAGGCCGAGGACCCAATGGTCGAACTGCTGATTGTAGCCAAGATGTGCGCCGCCAAGCACGCCATAGCCGTTGGCGACGAAGGACGGCGATCCGCTGAATCCATCAGGCGAGAAGTAGGAGAAATTGCCATCGTTGCCGCCCCAGACCATGCCGACTTGCAAGCCGGCATAGGCGCCACTCCAATCATGCGCCCAAGTCATGGCCGGGGGAGGATTCTTTGGCGGCGCGGAAGGCGAACCGGGCCAATGCGCGCTGATGTGCCCGAGGACGCTGAAACCGTCGCCGTAGGTCCGTCCCCCGTACGAGCCCGCGAGCCCTATAAGAGGCGGGGAGAGAGACGCTCCGGTATAGTAGGTCCGGTCGAAGAGATTATGGATATTTAGGCCGACGTCATATTTCACTCCGCCGTAATCGATAGGGTAGGCGGCGAGCAGGTCAACCGTCCCATAACCGCCGAGGCTGGGCGTAAGCCACCCGAGATTCAAGCCCGAAAAGTCATCGTAACGTTGGGCGCCGTGATACATATAGGTCGCACCGAGTTTCAACCCTTTTAGACTCCCGTCCTGAATCTCATAGGTTCCTGACGCCGTGGCAAGATTGCGCGGCACTTCCGCGATGGGCTGCCCGAGAGACTGCGTCGCGTCGGCGAGAGTAGTCTTGGTGAGGGCGCTCGACTGATTCGTATAGGCCACGATGAGATTCAGGCCGGGGAGCGGCGACCCCTGCACGTCGACCTCCGGGCCCTTGACCCGCTGCTCTCCGAGTACGATGACGCAGCTTGGGAAGGTTCCGCCGCATTGATGCAGAGGATTGACGTCGGGCTTGGTAATATTGGTTTTCGTTAGATCGTAGTAGTCGACGGTCGCGCGCAGCTTGCCGTCGAAGAACTCGAATTTGAAACCCGCTTCGGAGTCGCGCGCTCCCGTCGGCGGCGCGGCGCCGACTCCATAGACGATGCCCGAGTTGCTCGAAAACCCTTCGGCGTAACTGATATATCCGCTCACCCAGGGCATGGGATGCCATAACAGCGCGAAACGGGGCGTCAGATATTGCAGCGCTGTCGCATTAATTGGCGCACTGGTCTCTCCGGATGTATTCACGGCGAAGGACGGCGCCGCTAAGGGGATACCGCCGCCCTGACGGAAATATTGGTATCGCGCGCCCGCCATCAAGAAGAAGTCATAGGGCAGCTTGACTTGATCCTGAACATAGAGGCCCGCAGTGTCTTGCGGGGTTGTGAACTCGTAAGTGCTGATCAGCGGTCCAAGGATGGGAATCCCCGGGTGAACCGGGTACAAAATGGATTCGGGCGAGTTCAAGGAGCTGAAAGAATATTTATTCCAGTTAAGTGTTTTGTAAAAATCGCCGCCGAAAAGCAGGGTGTGTTCCGCGCCCCAAGTGTTGACATGCCCGGTGACATTGACTTCAGTCGCCAGTGTTTGCGTCGCGTAGGAAGCGGAACCTAGAGACCTATCATATACGGGGGAAGTATATGGACCTGTAATCATATTGAGCGCAGACGGGAAGCCGAAATTATCAAGTCCCGTTCCAAGACGTTCCGTAAGGTCGTATTCATAACGGTTATATGCGATCAATTGCTTAATCGACCAGTCCTTGTTGAAATTATGCGACCATGTTAACGCCGCGAATGTGTTGTTGGATACAGCGGGAGAGCTTTCGCTATAGTTGGTGTTGCGTGGAATGTTGATGAAGCTGCCGTTCAGCTGCGGATCACTCGAAAAATAGCCCGCAAAGTTATTTCTATAGTACTGAGCTTCGAGCTTTACCCAATTGTCCTGATCGATATTCCATTTGACGACGGGCGCTACGAAGATGTTTTCCGCATGCGTGTTGTCAACGAAATATCCGAAGGGCGCACCGTTGTTCTCATAGGACAGGTTGATGCGATAGAGCAGCGATTTGTCCGAGGTGAGCGGACCCGTCGCGTCGATGGTCGTACGATATTCGGCGAGCGAGCCGATCTGCTGGTTGAACTCGTAATAGGGCTGGTCCAGAGGCTGCTTGGTGACGATATTGATGATGCCGCCTGGCTCGCTCAGCCCATAGAGGACGGCTGCGGGGCCCTTGAGCACTTCAACGCTCGCCACATTACTGAATTGCAGCGCCTTGGAAGCGCCCACCGAAGCACCTGCACTCACGCCTCCGAGGTCGAGTCGAAATCCGTCGCGGTAGATGTAATCGGCGGAAAATCCGCGAAGCACGATGTTGTCGTAAGGATTGCCGTTGCTGATCGAGCCATTGGTGGTCGTCACGCCGCTGACGAACTGCAGCGCCTTTGCGAGGTCTGTAATCTGGTTATCCTTCAGCACCTGCTGCGAGACGGTTTGCACATTTATCGGCGTCTCCATGACCGGCGTGTCGGTCTTCGTGCCGGTGCTGGCGTTGTCGAGCTTGTAGGACTTATTATAGGGGTCCTGCGCCGCTCCCGCGCCACCATAACCGCCAGGTCCCGTCCCGCCAGCCCCATCCCCCGCCCCCGCTAGTCCGGGGCCTATTCCTTGCCCCTGGCCGCCGGTCACTCGCACCGGCTGCGCTGCGCCCACGTCGATGGTTGGCAGTTGCTCCTGCGCGAGGGCCAATGGGGAAACGAGAACGAGAGTGAGCGCGCTGGCGGAAACGCCGCGCAACAGAGCTGGACGAAGCATGTGGGATTCTCCCGACGCGGCGACATGCGTCCGCGCAAATCAAGACGAAAGGATGCCACCGAAGGGCGTGATCCTTCGGTCGCGTTCAGCCTGTCAGGAGAAAATCGGGGGAGCGCGGGATTGCCAGGGACGGACGTGATCGCCATTACTGACGAGTCGATCGTCCAGATCGACCCAGACCGCCTTGGAAGCGTCTCGCGGCAGGCGCAGCAGCGCCGTCGCGACTATCGTCACAACGCGATCAATCCGCGAAGCATGGTCGCAGGTCGCGCAAAGCAAACAATCAGACGGGCAATGTTCGTGTTTAGCCGGCGCTTTTTCCCCGACCCGCGAGGAGAGACAGTCCGCGTCGACCACCTCGGCAATATTGGATGTATGAGACAGCGCGTCGACCGCGCCATGCGAGCTGAAAGCAAGTAGCAGGACCCGAAGAATAAACAGAAAAGCGAGCGACAGCGTGATTACGCCGCGCCTTTTTCCTGTTTCTCGGACCTTTGTCGCCATCGGGGTGCCGTGCCAGCCTTCGCCTCAGATAAAGCACAGGAAATCGGATGGAATTGATTTCGCCGGCTCAACTTGCTGACGTTCTGATTGTTAGGAGCAAACCTAAAATCGAAGCACCAGCGACTTCACTCATTACGCGCGCAACCTTTCATGGGCATAACATGGGGGTGGTTGTACTTTTTTTGCCGAGTCTGTTGCAACAATGTCACAGATTAAACTAGCCTTTGAGAACACCAATTCACGGATTCGAACGCGAGGGCGTCAGATGCGAGCGCTCATTATCGAGGATGAAATGGAGCTGAGCCGGGTCATCGCCAGCAAGCTTGGGCGGTCCGGATTCATCGCGGATCATGCGGCGTCCATCAAGGAGGCGCAATACGCGGTGCAAGCACACAGCTATGCCTTCGCCCTGCTGGATCGGCGCTTACCGGATGGCGACGGGATTTCACTCTTGTCCGATTTGCGCCGTATCCAGCCGGGCATTCGCATTTTGGTCTTGACGGCCTGCGACGCTGTGAGCGACCGCATCGCGGGGCTGGACGCCGGCGCCGACGACTATCTAACCAAGCCGTTTGACATGGACGAATTGATGGCTCGAATAAGAGCCTGCCTGCGGCGACCCGGTGTCGACACAACGCCGCCCATCACTGTTGGCGAATTGTCTTTCGACACGAAAAAGCGAGACGTCTCTATCAGGGGTGAACCGATCGTCCTGCACAGGCGCGAACTTGCGCTGCTGGAAGCCTTGGTGCGCCGATCCGGCCGCGTGATTTTGCGGGCCGCGCTGATGGAGGAAGTCTATGGAGACGAAGACGAAATCGAAGCTAATGCTTTGAACATACTCGTATCGAGGTTGCGTCGTCGCCTCTTTGAACTCGACGCCGGCGTCGAAATTCACTCGGCGCGCGGGATCGGCTACATACTCGTCAGGTCAATGGCGTGAAAAAGCCGCTACCTCTGTCAATTCGACTTGTAGCCTATTTGTTGATTGCTCAGATCGTCGCATTGCTTCTGGTTCCGCTCACCTCCTTTTTCATCGGGACCGTCGGATTGGATCCAGAAGCCGACGTCTATTGGAACGACTGGGGAGAAAGCAGAGCGCGCGAACTGGTCGCCAACTCCATCGTTCGAGAACCGGGCGGCGCAATTCGTATCGAACCGACGGAGCCGCTGCGCGCCTACATCGCCGAGAATCCGGAGTTCCGATATGCGGCGTTCGACAGCGCGACAGGCGTTCCTGCACGGGACTCCTCCGCCGACCTCGCCTCCATGCTCGGCGAAATGACCCGTCTACGTGCGAATTATTTATCATTCCAGATCTTGGGCGCGTCAAACCGTCAGCTCGTCGGAAGCTTTCGTAAGTCATCGTCGCCAATTGGCTTGACGCCTATCGCAGTATACGGATATTCGGTTCAGTGGCCCGACGTGATTTCTCTTGCGTTTAGCTGGTTCACTGCCCCCAATATTCTCGGGCTATCGCCAATCATCTTCGGGGGCGTCGTGATCGCTTGGCTGATGGTTCGACGAAGCTTGATGCCATTGCGCGTCGCGGCGGAGGCCGTGTCGCAAATCGACATGAATTCTCTTGATCAGCGCGTGCCGGAAACAAATCTTCCTGCCGAAGTAGTGCCCTTTGTTCAGGCGGTGAACCAGGCCTTGTCGCGTCTGGACGTCGGAGTTGAGGCCCAGCGCCGTTTTACCGCGAATGCCGCGCATGAATTGCGCACGCCGGTCGCGATTCTGCGTGCGCGCATGAACCATCCGGACGACGCCTTTTTCATTTCGGATATCAAGCGGGACGCGCGCCGAATCCAGACGATCGTGGAGCAGTTGCTGATCGCCGCACGCATCTCCAGCCGCGAGAGCGCCTTGAATGAACAAGTTGATCTCGGTGAAACCATCCTGGCCATGGTGGCGGACTACTTGCCGCTCGTGATCGAAAGCCGCAGACGAATAGAATACGAGCCGCCGCCGCAACCGGCCCTCGTAAAAGGGAATCGTCGCGCTTTGGAATGTATTGTCGCAAATCTGATCGACAATGCGCTGAGAGTGGAGCCCGAAGGTGGCACGGTGCTCGTGCGGGTGAGCGAGGTCTCCCGCATCGAGGTTATTGATCACGGCCCGGGAGTCCGACCTGAAGATCGCGAAAGAGTGTTCGAACCGTTCTGGCGCAAGGACGAAACAACTCCAGGCACCGGGCTAGGCCTTTCGATCGTTCGTGAACTCGTCGAAACACTGGGGGGAACGGTTGCGATCGACGCCACGCCGGGGGGTGGCGCTACCTTCAGGGTTTCGCTTTAGGATCGATGAAAGCGGGAATAGAAGCTGTCCGACGCGAATACTCCCTTCTCACGTAGCGCCGACGCAACCGGAGAGAAAGACATCCTGCACTAAGCGGTCTTCTGGCGATCAGTCGATGACCTTGCCGCCCTCGTCCTGGCACGCCTTTTCGCTGTCCTTGTAGATCCAGCCCTGACCTTTGCAAGCATTCATGCCCGCGCAGGAGTTCTTCGGAGTCATGCAATCGCTCTTGCCCTTGCAGCTATTGACGCCCAGGCAGTGCACCTTGGCAGTCGCCGCCACCACCGGCGTGGCTATGCCGGCCAAAGCCAGCGAAACGGCCGCAATGGCGAGAGCGGTTCCTGATCGCGCATTATTTCTCATTAGACATTTCCTGCCTGTGTGATCCAAAACTCCCCGGGTCAATCCGGATCGAGCGCTTATTTTGAAGTCATTTGGCTTCTGAAGCAAGGCCAGCCCTCAGACATTGAGCAAACGAAATTCCGCGACCCAGAGCGACGCCGCAATTGCTTGCGTGACTGTTTCGGCATGTTGTCGATGAACGACTCCAGCATGGCGGAATGCACCAAGGCTTCCTTCCACGTAATCGCCGCATGCGGCGCTCTTGAAACATTGGCCTTGGTGAATTCGACCTATACGCTCGCCTTGGCCAAGCTCGTTATGGAGGCGTGCCAGGCCTGCAAAAGGAATGCGACAAGTTCCCGCAATACAGCGAGTGCGTGGACATGGGCGCTTTGTGCAAGGCTTGCGCCGAAGAGTGCAAGAAGATCGCGGCCTAACATACAAACCGCCTCGACTACGACGTCTCCACGAACGGACGCGCAATGGCCGAGGCGGCCCACTCGTTTGATGCTCTGAGCGTTTCGCTGGTGTTGACTCTGGCGATGGAACCGATCATTCGCCGCTTCGCGTCCGACGCCAGCAACTGGCGTGGGGTGGCGCGCGAGGCGGCGTTCATGTTCGGTGTTGGGACCCTGCGTTATTGGTTTGCGGGTGGTGAACGAGGCCGTCCAATCCTAACTTTTGCGGCAGGGGGTTCCCCCAGTTTGACGGTCGACGCCTGTTGTCTCTGCCCTCTATTGATACTCCGCGCCAGAGTGACGAGAATATCTTAGCGTGTGGCTTGCATAACAATAAAGGGAGCCGCCGTGCGCAAGTTGATCCGCCAATAGTATTCAGCGAATGAACCGTGCATCAATGGCTCCTCCTGCGCGTTGTGTCGAATGACCCTGATGCCGCTTTCAACCGTGACGTTCAGGCTTCCATCGGTCTCCGCTCCAGACCCGTTGTAGCCGCGCATTGGCGATCCGTCCGAGCGGAAGGCTCCAATCATTATCGCGCCGTCCAGTTGCGGCATGACGCTGAAGGCGGGATTCTCCCTCGATAGAAAAAACAGCGGTTCGTCTTTTGCACGATCACCCTCGAATATCACTCGATAGCGGCCATCGCCGATATAGTCGGCCTTACGAAACCCTTCTTGCAGTAATTGAGCGG
>Ga0182030_10015829_pt1 | contig 14752 bp, 13 predicted proteins | sample 812S3MmetaG_FD_121299 | JGI IMG/M metagenome (GOLD analysis project Ga0182030, IMG submission 121299) | Permafrost microbial communities from Stordalen Mire, Sweden - 812S3M metaG (Illumina Assembly) | ecosystem: Environmental > Terrestrial > Soil > Wetlands > Permafrost | place: Sweden... | reverse complement strand
CGGTAGCAAATACGCCTGATCCGGACTGTACAACTTGAATCGCGACATACTACTGTTGTCGCCCAAATCAACTGTGAAAATCAAGTGTTTTGTGAAGTTCTCACGCAGACACTTTAGCCCCTGCGGTCTGCTATTCGTGTGATTCGCGTTGAATCAAGCCTTTTTCCGCAGCCTGTTTAGCCGTGCCGCATCAATCGATGTTTTGAAAGGGCACGACTTCAGTCGTGCCGCGAATGCAGCAAAATGAACGCGGGCTTTAGCCCCTGAGGGCCGCTTTGCAAGGACTGAATAGCATTGATGAGATGGCTTCTAATCAACGGCGGTCGGAAGTCAGCCAAAAAACAAAGGCGCCAGAAACCGGAGTCTCTGGCGCCTCGATCGCGATGAACTCACAGGTTGCTTAGATCATGCATCGTCCCGTTCAGCTTCCCAATGAGTCCGCGAGTTGCCCCGCGTCCTGCATCTTTCCGCTGTGCCGGCGATGGAGCTTCGAGTTGCCTCGAATCCCCGATCCTTCAGCATCGCAGTCTATGAATCTACGGGTTGCCCCGCATCTCCTCTTCTGCGACGCCTCCGAGTCTCTGATGCGTCCGCGGTTGCCCGCATACCGCATCTTCCGGCATTGCCGACGGTGAATTCGCGGGTTGCCCCGCGCGCTCGCTCCCCCGGCTGCCACCGGCGCATGGCTCCGCGAGTTGCCTCGCACAGCGCACCCTCCGGCGGCGCCATTGCTGCGTATACGGGTTGCCCCGCATCCTGCAGCTACGGCTGGGCCGATGTGACTCCCCGGCTGAAGGCAAACCTTGCATCCCCGGCGTGGCCGTGGATGAATCTTTGCTTCCTGCCGTCTCCTGCACATTCCATACTGGCTCTGGATGCAATATCGATTGAACTTCAAACTCCCTGCCGCTGCCGGCTTGGAGCGCGCGCGCTCAATCGGATTCTGCATCGTCCTGCCAGCAAGGAACTGCGTTTCCAATTCCCTGGAGGTCATCAACTAAGAAGGAGCTTAGGCCGATCTAATCTGTGGAAGCAAGTGGAAAAATGAGTATTAATCTGTGGATTTCACCAGTTGTGGTGCATAAATCTGCGCCGAGATCAATGCAAGGCAAAAAACGCGTCGAAGGTGCAGAGTTTCGGCGCGCGGTTGGTCTGGCCGTGCAACAGTTTGAGGAGGCGGAGAGTTGGAAACAGGCTCAATTTGATGACGCGTTCCGACGCGAGTTGGAAGCGGCTAATGGAAAAGAGCCACTTGCAAAATTCAAAGAGGAGAGCAAGTAGTGTCAGGGTTTTTAAGAGGCACAGATGTTTACAGATAATTTCGGCATCTTGTCGCACAATAATTCTCAGGTGCTTTTTCTCCAATCGTCCTCCAAATGTGCCGCTAACTCCTTATCCTGGACGACTTTGCAGGGAACTCCTTTGTTATGACGATTTTACAGCGATACCCTGTCTGTAACATCAAGAAAACAACGACGTTGCGTCCAAAGTACGGGTGGGGGTACCATACAACGCAGCACCAGCTTTGCCGTCTACGTCCAGAAGATTTCTATGCCTTTTGCGGTGGCGCGGATATTGGGCGGCTTGTGTTGGGTCAGGATGCGGATGGCGGAGAAGCCTCCGCCGAGCACACAAACCGCTCCTCCGCCCACCAGCAGGCCCAGCTTGCTAGTCGGTTCGGGATCAAGGATTGCCAGAACCACCATGGTGACGCCGATGCCGCTCATTCCGAGTGCCACAGAGATGCCGGCGATTTCGCGCTTGGAGAGGCCGGAGATTTTGGCCATCTGCAACAGCGTCTGGTCTTCCGGGTTGATGCCAAGGTGAGCATCATCAACTAGCACCCCGGCCTGGCGGGCCTTATACAGGAGCGCCAGCGACCGCAGCCAGCCGGGATCGGAGGTCTTGACAATTTTCTCGAGGGAATCGTCCATGGAAAAGAGTCTATAGCAGTTTGCCTGTTGGTGTAGAGTCGATTTCGGATTGCTTGTATAGTACCGATGGGCCGCGAACCTGTAGCGCCGGCCTCCAGGCCGGCTGTTGCGTGGACCTCCTGGTCCACGCCGCACTCTACACCATCTGGAAAAATGTTCTATACCATGGGAACGCGTTGGTCTGCTCGTGCAATAGCGCTGAAGAGCGGTACAATTTGAACCGGAGTTGAACCATGCAATTTTTTCTGGCTTTCTTCTGCGCCGTCATCGCTTTTTACGGGTGGCAAAGCTGGCGCCGCAATCCGCTCTATTCGCTGAAGAACACGCTCATGGACGCGGCCGTAATTCTGCTGGGCCTGGTGCTGGTAGTCGGCTTTACCGAGCTGATCGCCTTCCATCTCCCCAGCCAATCACCCGCGTTGATCACCCTGTGCTGTGTAGCTGTTATCGCGGCCATCACCCTTGGCCTGATCGCCGCGAGCTTCCGCATCACCGACGGCCCCATTGCCAAAGTGCCTGCGGGGACGAAGCCTGACAAAAGGAATCGGCGCAAGCTGACCCCATGGATTCTGGGGACCGGGCTGGTGCTGCTGTCGTTGCTCGGCTGGGCCGCGCTGGTTTCGCCCGAGGATGCGGAGTTGCCGCTCATCTTTGCGGCTCTTGTGCTCGCGATCGGCACAGCCGCACTGGGCGGCCTGCACATCAAAGCCCGGCGCTCTGACTACGCCAGCACGGCCCTCATGGCAAATTTCTGGGTGCGTTGGCAGGATGATATCTGGCTGGGTCCCGACGGGCTGCTCATCGGCGGCGCCTACACGCCGTGGCTTTCCTCCAGCAACTATCTGATCGAGGCTCGCGTTGAAACGGGTCCACCCATATCTTTGCTGCTGACCTTTGAAAAGGCCTCCGGCGCACGCTACTTTCCGGTTACAACACGGGTTCCCATCCCAGAGGGTCGGGAGAGCGACCTGGAAGCGCTGGAAGGGAAACTGAAGGCGCGGTGCCCCAAGGCGCGCGTCAATCTTCGGTAGGGACCTGTCAGAGACCGAATAGAAGCCCGAAATGAATGCACCTCGCAGCCTTGACAACCCAGCCGTCTCATTGAAGGCGCGGGGATGCATAACTCACAGCGCCGGCGAATCATCCCCCAGCAGCGCCTCCCGCACAATCTTGATCGGCGGAAATCCCTGACGCAAAAAGTCGTTGTGAAACTGCTCCAGCGAAAACGCCGCGCCCTGCTTCTTTTTCACGTCCTCGCGCAGCTTCATAATCTCCAGCTTGCCCAGCGTGTAGTAAAGATAAGTCGGATCTCCGGCGCCCCGTTTGGCCTCCACCGTAGCCGTCTCCTTCGACTGATAGCCCTCCTTCTGAAAGAACGCAATCGCATCATCGAAACTCATCTTGCCGGTGTGCATCTCAATGCCCGCAATAAAGCGCGCGTTTCTCAGCAGAGCATCCTGCAACTGGCCCAGCCGAAGAAACTTCGCCTCGCGCTCGTCTTTCGCTCCTTCGCCGGGCTGGCCATAGCCTTCGTCCAGCATCATTTGCTCACAGTAGTGCGCCCAACCCTCTACATCGGTGTTCGCGCCCAGCAGCTTGCGCACCCGGCTCGGCGTCTGCGGCAACCACAAGAATTGAATGTAATGTCCGGGATAAGCCTCATGCACTGCGGTTGAAATCACCGTGCCCACATTGAATGAATGCATGTAGCCCTCAACCTGCGCGGGCGTCATCGACGGATCAGGCAGGGTCACATTGAAATAGGCCTCCGTCGCATGCGTCTCAAACGGCCCCGGCGTGTCCATGCTGGCTTGGGTGGTAGCGCGCATGAAGGGCGGGGTTTCTTCGACAATGGGCCGCACATCCGAGGGGATGGTAACAATATGATGCAAGCGGATAAAACTCACTAATCCGTCAAAGGTGGCGCGAAAAGCATTCAAAAGTTGATCGGGAGCGGGATGATTCGCGCCTAACTCCTCCAGCACCGCGCTTGGCTCCTTCAGCGGCTCCAGCTCTTTGGCAACCTGATTGAAGTGCGCCTGGTTCTTGCGCAAATCAGCCCAGCCTATTTCGAGCAGCTTATCCAGAGGCAGATCGACCATCTCGTCGTACTGTAACTTCTTTGCAAAGGTCTCCGCACCAATGCGAAAGTCGCCATTCGACTTAGCCAGCAAATCTGTCTTCAGCCAGCCGAGATAACTATTCAGCGCCGAGATAACTGCCGCATTGGTCTCGGCAAACTCAGCCTTTAGTACCGGGTCTTGGGCATCGGCAAAAGCCAGCGGAACATCGTGCTGAAAGAAACTAACAATGTCCGGCAACTGCTCGATGGCAATCTCGGTGAAGACGCGCGGCGGATTCTTCAGGTTCACGCGCGCCTCGGCCAACACTGCCGGCATCTGCTTTTCGCGGGTCACCAGCGAGCGCAGCCGCTCGTCCGGCGAGGCATATTTGCGCTCCATCAACACAAACGCCCCATTCGCGCAGGTGCTCGAATATTCATCCGCGTTCTTTTCCCACGGGCGAATCGTCTCCATTGTGAGTAACTCAGAGCGAATGTTCGACAGCACCATCTCCCAGTCGCCGCGTGTCGTCAAGTCAAGCGCGGTTGAATCAGAGTGAATTGCCGAGACACGTTTCTCGAAGACCTTCAGCGCGGCAATTTCGGCATCAATATTCTTTCGCGAGTAATCCTCCAGTTGCGCGTCGTATTGGTGGTAGCCGGTCTGCGTCCCGCTTGAAGGTGAATAGTGGAAGTACACCTGATCGAAGTACTCGTCCGAGACTTTCTCAAACTGCTGCTTCCAGTTCTCCTTCGCGGCATGAACAGTAACTGACGAAGACATAAAAACTCCAATCGTAAGCAACACTGCAACTTTTTTCATGTTTCCTCTCATCATCTAAGCTTGATTCTTAAACCTTCGCCGGAACGAGTTGCAAATCGGCAATCAATTCATGAATTTCCAGCATAATTTCATCGGACCGTGTGGCAGCTAAAGGATACTTCAGCAGGCCTTGCGGCGTGAACTGCGCGCCGCGTTTTGCATTGCGCGCGACTAATCTCATTAACTGCTGCGGATCGATGCCCGCATTTTCCATGAAGCGAACGTGCAGCTCGGCGCGCTTGCGATCCACCTGCGCAATGCCTATGCGCTCGCATTCCAGCCTTATCAGCGCCGCCTCCAGCAGGTACACCGTCGCGTCGGGCAGCGCGCCATAGCGGTCTTCCATCTCGGCGCGCACCTCGCTGACCGCAGCCTCGCTCTTCGAGCCTGCGATTTTCTTGTAGAGCCGCAGCCGCTGGTTTTCCTCGGGCACATAACTCTCGTCAATGCGCAGCGCAATCCCCAGGTTCAACTGCGTAGCCGGCAGTTCCTCGCTCGATTCGCCCTTCATATCCTTGACCGCGGCCTCCAGCATGGATGTGTATAACTCGAAACCCACTGCCTCGATGTGCCCGCTCTGTTCGCCGCCCAGCATGTTACCCGCGCCGCGCAATTCCAGGTCCAACGCCGCAATCTTGAAGCCCGCGCCCAGGTCGCTGAACTCCTTCAGCGCCGCCAGTCTTCTGCGCGCAATCGGAGTCAATTCCTGCTCCGGCGGAATCAGCAGGTACGCATAAGCGCGGCGGTTGGAGCGGCCCACGCGCCCGCGCAGTTGGTATAACTCGCTCAGTCCGTGCCGGTCAGCGCGGTTAATCAGCATGGTATTCGCCAGCGGAATGTCCAGCCCGTTCTCGATGATGGTCGTCGCCACCAGCACGTCGTATTCATGCCGCATGAAAGCCAGCATCACGCGCTCCAGCTCCGTTTCGCTCATCTGCCCGTGACCGACGCAGACTCGCGCCGCCGGGACTAACTCTTGTATGCGCGCGGCAATTTCGTAGATGGACTCCACGCGGTTATGCACAAAGTACACTTGCCCGCCGCGCTCCAACTCCACCTCGATGGCCGAGCGAATAATCTTCTCGTCGAACTTGGCGACAACGGTTTGAATCGCCATGCGATCCTTGGGCGGCGTCTCGATCACGCTCATGTCGCGCAGGCCCACCAGCGACATATGCAGCGTGCGCGGAATCGGCGTGGCGCTCATGGCCAGCACGTCGATCTCCTTGCGCATCTGCTTCAGACGCTCCTTGTGGCGCACGCCGAAGCGCTGCTCCTCATCCACCACCAGAAGGCCCAAGTCCTGGAACTTGATGTCCTTCGACAGCAGCCGATGCGTGCCGATGAGAATATCGACCTTGCCCGACTCCACGCGCTCGACAATATCTTTTTGTTCTTTAGCCGTGCGGAATCGTGAGATCATCTCCACGTTGATGGGAAACTGCGCAAACCGTTTCTTGAATGTCTCGAAGTGCTGAAAGCTCAGAATCGTGGTCGGCGTGAGCACCGCAACTTGCTTGCCGTCCTGCACCGCTTTGAAGGCCGCGCGCATGGCCACTTCGGTCTTGCCATAGCCAACGTCTCCGCACAGCAGCCGATCCATCGGCGTGGTAGATTCCATGTCGTACTTGATGGCACGGATCGCCGAATTCTGATCGTCGGTCTCGCTGTAATCGAACGCATCCTCAAATTCCTTCTGAAATTCATTGTCTTTCGTGAACGCAGTTCCCTGCGCGGTGGCACGCTGGGCGTATAACTTCAATAACTCGGCGGCCATATCCTGCATGGCCTTGCGCACACGCGCCTTGGTCTTGGTCCACTGCTGCGAACCCAGACGGTTCAGCACCGGCGCCGGTCCCGCGTCTGTCGAGCGGTACTTCTGAATCAAATCCAACCGAGTTAGTGGCACATATAACTTGGCAGCCTCGGCAAACTCCAGAATCATGAACTCGACCGAGAGCCCGTCCTGCACAATTTCCTTGAGGCCTTGATATTGCGCGATTCCGTGCTCGACATGCACAACGTAATCGCCGATTCCTAAGTCGCGGAAATCGGAGACAAAGGCCGCAGTCTTGGAGCGCTTAGGCTCAGGACGCGCCGCCACATCGGCTTCGTCGGATAAGTCGTTGGCTCCGAATAAAATCAGATTCGAATCGAGAAAACTAACTCCCGCAGTCACAGGCGTGCGCACAATTAGCGGCACGCGCAAGTCGCCGGCCAGGTAACTCGACTCATCCAGCATCGTCTCGCCGGGACGCGGATTGCGGCTGCCGAGACGATATGGAATCTGGTACTCGCGCAGCATTGTGGCCAGCCGCTCGATATCGCCCTGGTGCGGCGCGGCCAGCACAATCCGCGTCTCCGCCGTCATCAGCGTCCGCAATTGCTCGGTCAGCGCCGGAATCGATCCATGAAACCGCAGCGTGGGCCGCGTGTTCAACTCGATCTCGCCCAGCGTGTTGTCCACATCCAGCACGTCCACTATGCCTAACTGGTCGAGATCCAAACCTATGTGCGCGTCTAACTGCGCCTGCAACACTTCGGGCCGCAGATAGATGTCCTCGGGACGAATGAGCGAGCCAATTCCGGATCTTTCATGCCGCTGCTCGACCTTGTTCCACCAGCGATCGATCTGGTTGCGCACCATTGCCGGCTCTTCGATAAACAGCGCGCACTTAGGCAGCAGAGTAAGCAGCGACTTATCCGCCCCGGCCACGACGGAGAAAAACTCCCACCCCGGAAAGACGCTCACCCCGCCGGCAACCGCCAGCTCAGCAGCCATCTCCTCATCGTCTTCCGCGCCTTCCAGCTCCACTCGCTGTCGGCTCAGCCGCCCATGCACCGCGGCTAGCAGGCGCTCGGTCACCGGCGTCTCGGTCAGCGGCAATAACAGCGCCTCGTCCAGCGCCGACTGCGAGCGTTGAGTCTCCGGGTCAAATTTTCGAATCGTCTCTATCTCGTCGCCGAAAAACTCAATGCGCACCGGCCGGTCCGACTCGGGCGAGTACACGTCCAGAATTCCGCCGCGCCGCGTGAACTGCCCCGGCATCTCCACCAAATCCATCTGCGTGTAGCCGACGCTTGCCAGATGCCCGGTCAGCACCTCCACGTCCACCTCTTCGCCGCGCTTCAGCGTCACCGCGAGGCCGGCGTAGTAATCGCGATCAAAGAGCTTCAGCGCGGCAGCCTCCACCGGCGCAATCAGAATCGACACCGCGCCCGTTGCCAGCTTCCACAACGCGGTTGCCCGCTGCTCCTGCACGTCGGGATGCGGAGATAGATTTTCGAAAGGGAGCACATCGTGGGCCGGAAAGCGCACCACGGCGGAAGGATCCACCGCGCCGGTCAGCTCGCACCCCGCGCGCAACATCGGCTCCAGCGCCTCGGCGGCCTTATTGTCAGCCACCACCACGATGACCGGCTGCCGCGCGGCGCGCGCCATCAGCGGCAGATAGATCGCCCGCGCCGTCGCCGTTAATCCAGACACACGTCTCCGCCCCGCACCCAGGCTCAGATGCCTTCGTACGCGCTCAAATCCCGAAGAGTGCTCCAGCTCCGCGAAGATTTCGCGGACAAACGGGAGAATCATGTGATGTTAGTTTAGCAGCGACGGCGCTAGTGGATCAGCAACGGCTTGCAGCCGGTAAAACATGCGCACGGATGTCGCATGCAACCCGCCGCGAGGCTGCTTTCCAGAAACGACCGTTCCCGCTGTTCCTACTCCGCCGCGCCCGCTCGATCGACAAACACCTGCTTTGGGGCTGTCACTTCAACCCCCGACCCGCCGACCTTAACCTTCAGAGTTTCGGCGGCAGGCTTGCCGTCCAGGCGAGCGGAAAAGCCTAGCTCGTATTGATTTTCCAGACGGCGGGCGATCTTCTCAAAAAACGGCTGCATGGAAACCGGGTTGCCAATCCCATTCCATAAGTTTTCGCCGCCCGTCGCCTCGGTCACTTCCATCAAAAGGCTCTGGCCGGCATTGTTGGCGTACATAGTGCTATCGGCGAGGCCCTGATTCAGCCAGTAGATCGAGTAGACGACCAGGCCCGCGCGAACTGAGTCGTTGATTGCGGCCTCGACATAAGGATCCTCGGGATCGAATCGCCTCTCGTAGTTATCCACGCCGTCGGTCACCATCACCACCTCGCGCCGCGCCCCGCGATCCCCGGAAGGCCAGTTCTTGGCCAGGTCGGAGAGGCAGAAGTAGGGGCTGGCGCTGGAACCCGGCGTGCCTCCCGGCAGGTGAAGCGCGCGCAGCACCGCGGCATGATCCGCGGTCAGAGGACCGGCAAATACAGCACGACCGTTCCACATATACGCGATCGCGGCCTTTGTATTCGGCGGCAGGCCGTTGATGAAATGCTCGATTTCGCTGAATTGGCTTCCCAGGCTGCTGCGGGCCGCACTGTCGATCAGAATCACCAGTTCCAGCCTGGCCTCCGGCCCGCGCAGCGGCGTCCAACTGGTAATAGTGGACTCTTTTCCGTTCACCTTGATGCTCACGGCCTGCTGGGAGACGCTTGCGGGCGACTCTCCATGCTGTTTGGAGAGAATCGTCACCACGGCTCGTCCCTGCCCCGTACTCTGCGAAAACGCCAGCGCCGTCATCAGCAGCGCTCCGGCGATCATCGAAATTGCCACTATCCGGTTCTTCATGCGAATTCCTCCTTCGAGGTACCATCGCTGCCCTCAGTCTAATACGGATCGCCTCTGGTGGGTTAGACGCGCAGGCATGGAGTACGACTCTCGAAATATCCGCCTGAGAAAAGATGCAATGCAGAGAGAATCTCCGCTCAAGCGTCGCATTGCGGCCGCCCGGTTCGATTCTTCGAACTGGGAAGAAATAAGCGTGGACCGGGAGGTCCACGCTACAGCCGGCCAGGAGGCCGGCGCTACAGTTTCATTCCTCGCGGGTCGGGAACGACGGTGGGACTACAATGAAACAGAAATGGCAAAAAAACTACGAGTTGGGATTCTTTTTGGCGGACGGAGCGGGGAGCATGAGGTTTCGCTGCTCTCGGCGGCTTCGATTTTGCAGGCGATTGATCGCAAGCTATTTGACGTTGTGCCCATCGGCATCAACAAAGCCGGTCACTGGCTGATCTCGGGTGCGGCGCAGGGGCTGCTGGAAGGGGCCGGGACCGATGCCCCAGAACCAACGAAGGCGCCAACGAAGGAGCCAACGAAACTGCGGGCGGGCGATCCTGCGGCTACGCCGGGAGCGCGGGTGCTGGCTGAGGGGCAGCCTACGCTGCTGGCGCCGGAACCGGCTGCGGCGCTGACTCGGGGCGGAGTCGCGGCTTTGGACAGACCTGCGGCGCTGAGCGGCCAGTCCTGCCTGGATGGCCAATCCCTGGACGTGGTCTTTCCCGTGCTGCACGGAACCTTTGGCGAGGATGGAACGATTCAGGGACTCTTCGAGCTGGCTGGAATCGCCTATGTCGGCGCAGGCGTGCTGGGCTCGGCGGCGGGCATGGACAAGGATGTGATGAAGCGGCTCTTTGCTCAGGCCCGGCTGCCCATCGTCAAGCACGTCACAGTGCTCAGGGCGGAGTGGGAAAAGTCGCCGCGCAAAGCCGTCGCACAGGTCGAGTCAGCGCTCCGCTACCCGGTCTTTGTGAAGCCGGCGAATCTGGGCTCGTCGGTGGGCATCTCCAAGGCTCACGACCGCAAGGAGTTGGGGCCGGCATTGACGCTGGCCGCCAAGTACGACCGCAAGCTGATCGTGGAGCAGGGCGTGGGCGGCAAAAAGGCCAAGGCGCGGGAGTTCGAGGTCGCCGTGCTGGGCAACGACTACCCACAGGCAAGCGTGGTGGGCGAGATCATACCCGGCAAGGAATTCTACGACTACGAGGCCAAGTACCTCTGCGAAGGCTCTGCGGCGGTGATTCCCGCGCGGCTGAACAAGGCCGAGACAAAGCTGATCCGGGAGCTGGCGATCACGGCCTTCCGCGCCTGCGACCTCTCAGGCCTGGCGCGGGTGGACTTCCTGATGGAGCCGGAGGGCAAGCGGCGCATCTTTTTAAACGAGGTAAACACTATGCCCGGATTCACCAGCATCAGCATGTTCCCCAAACTGTGGGAGGCCTCGGGGCTCAGCTATACGGAGCTGATCACCCGGCTGATTGAGCTGGCCCTGGAGCGGCAGGCGGAGAAGAGCCGGACGACGTACAGCAGAGAATAGTTTTCAGTTCACAGTTCTCAGTTGTCAGTTGGACGCGATTGGGAACTCTTCGCCAGTCTTCGGTGTCTAAAGAGAGAGTGGGGAGCGATAATGAATCTGGCCGCAGGTTGTGTGATTTCACGACTGTCTACTGTCAACTGAGAACTGAGAACTAAAAGGACTTCCATGACCTTGCTTGATGCTCCCCCATATGACGAAGCCCGCGCACGCCGCCGGCGTGTGATTCTGTATAACGCGGCGGGGCTGCTGTTTGTGCTGTTTGTGGGCTGGTGGCTGGCGGCTAGCCGGCCGGTGGACTGGCCCTGGCATTGGAACAACCATCTGCTGGGCAGAATGACCGTGAACGCGTTCTTCAAGGACCTGGAAAAGAACGATCTGCCCGCGGCCTATGGCGTCTGGATCCACGACAAGAACTGGCAGCAGCATCCGGACAAGCACGCCGGCTACACATTCGAACGCTTCGAGAAGGATTGGAGCACGACCAGTCCGGATAACGATTACGGCCAGATTCGTAGCCACAGGATTGCCGCCGCGCGCATGGTCGGCAACGTGCTTCAGACCGGGACTTTTATCAACGAGCGCAAGAGCAAGGCGATCAATCTGGACTACGATCCGAAAGACCATACCCTGGGATTTTCGCCGGAAGACGTGCAGTTTTTGGAAGGGCCTGGGGGAATTTCGTAGGAACGGCTCCTCGCTTGGGTTGCAACGTAATAAGACAAGAACAACCGCAGGTCCTTCGACTCCGTTTGACGCAAAAAACGCGCCAAACTACGCTCAGGATGACAGCTTAGAAAATAGGCTCCATCTTTGTCCCCGCAAAGCGATGAGGATGGAGCCCGCGTGCTTCCCGCCCTCATCGAAAAAACATTCCAGCGTCTTTACCTGTCGGTTTGCATCGAAACTCAAGGAGGACGTCATGTCCCAGAGCACCCACGATCGAGCCGCGGAACTTCACAACCTGGCAGCCCACGCCCACGCCACCGCCGCTGAAGCCCACGGCAAAGGTGATCATCTGACCGCAAACGAACTCAGCCGTCAGGCTCACGAATACTCGCTGAACGCCTATCAGTATTCCGGGCAAATCGCCGGGGAAACGGAAAAGTCCGCCAAAGAATAGGCCGGAAGCCGGAGCATTTGCTTTTTAGTTCCCCACCGGCGTTACCGACCCGCGGTGCATGAAACTGTAGCGCCGGCCTCCCGGCCGGCTGTAGCGTGGACCTCCCGGTCCACGCTTGTTTCTTCCTAGCCTACGGAGGGATTCATGCCCGCCAGCTCCGTCAGCGTCTTCTCCAAGCTGGCGGCATTTTCCACATTCAGGGACTTTTGCGCCGGGTCGATCTGTTTGAGCAGACCGGAGAGCACTGTGCCGGGCGCGAGTTCGATGTAGACTTGCGTACCGGCCCCTATCAGCGTCTTCATGCAGTCCACCCAGCGCACTGCGCCGGTGACCTGGCGGATGAGGCAGTCGCGGACCTCGGCGGCGGTGGTGACCATGCCGCCGGTGACGTTTGAGGCCACGGGAATGCGAGGATCGGCCAGCGTCAACTCGCCCAGCACGCGCGCCACCTCTTCCTGGGCCGGCTGCATCAGGGCACAGTGGAAGGGCGCGCTGACAGGGAGCATCACGGCGCGCCTTGCGCCCTTGGCTTTGGCTATCTCGGAGGCCTTCTCGACAGCCGCCAGGGCGCCGGAGATGACCGTCTGGCCGGGAGAGTTGAAGTTGGCTGCCGAGACAACCAGGCCGGTTTCCTGGGCGGCTTCAGCGCAGATTTCGGTCACCTGTTCGGGACTGAGAGAGAGGATGGCGGCCATGGCGCCCTGGCCTACGGGAAATGCCAGTTGCATGGCCTTTCCGCGCGCCTTGACAAAGCGCACCGCGTCGGCAAAGGAGTAGGTCCCGGCGGCTACGTGGGCCGACCATTCGCCTAAGGAGTGACCGGCGGCCAGCGCCGGCTCAATCCCATGCAGGGCCAGCACGCGCAGCGTGGCAATGCTCGTGGTAAGAATGGCGGGTTGGGTGTTTTCCGTCAGCCTGAGGTCTGCCGCCGGCCCCTCGAAGATCAACTTGGAAATAGGAAAGCCCAGAGCCTCGTCGGCCTCGGCGAAGGTATCGCGGGCAACGGGAAAGCGATCGGCAAGTTCGCGGCCCATGCCAACCGACTGCGAACCCTGACCCGGAAAAAGAAAGGCAATTTTGATGGCCATGTAACAATAATTTTACCGGAAATTTGCGGGAGTGTGCTGGTTCAATTCCAGTGCTTTTTGTCGTCCGGGTTGTCGTCGTCGATTGGGCGGCCGTAGCCGTCGACGTGGATGGTGCGCCCCTGGGAGCGCATATAGACCTCGAACTTGCGGGCGGCGCGGCGGCGCTTCCAGCGGTAGTAGCGGTTGCGCAGGGCATACCATTTTTCGCTGAAACCGAGCGAAAAGCCCCGGCGCGGGGCCAGGCGGACATAAAGCAGACCGGCCAAGGCGCCGCCCAACTGGGCAAAGGCGTACATGCGCTGCTCGGTGAAGAGCATGGCGACGGCGACCAGCGCATAGACCGCCACCATGTAGCGGGCCTTGATTCCGATGGTAAAAAACAGCAGGAACTGGACATCGCCGTAAAGCGCGCCGATGGCCACCAAAAGGCCGAAGATGCCGCCGAAACAGCCGTAGAGCGAAACTTCGGCTGTCGAAAAACCCAGTGTGCGGCTGCATTCGTAAATTACGATTGCGGCGGCGGCGGTTCCCAATACAGCGACCGTATAGAGGCCGGTAACCCAGCTTTCGCTGTGGGTGCTCTCCAGAAAACCGGCCAGAAACCACAGCGACAAAAGTTCGAAGAGCGCGCCCAGCAGCGTAGGATGAACGAGGCTGTAGGTGAAGGGCTGCCAGAACCAGCCGTGCAGGAACATGCTGGGAACAAAGCCAAAGCGCAGACTGAAGGGAACTTCCGGGTGAGCGGCCAATCCCGCCACCGCCAGCGCAAAGTAGGCAGCCAGATTCCACAGAACCAAGCGGCGGGTGGCGCCGCGGAATTCGGGAAAGGCAAACGGAGTTGAACCAAGCCTGGGCATAGGGTCAGTTTAAGGGTAAACCCGGAAGCGTGCGGGCGTCCTGGAAAAAAGGGCAGACGGCCTTCGCGATTTCGCTTTTTCGGCGCGGTTCTGACCGGAATCCACCCCGGAAGTCAAGCTCGCCTTTATGCGTCAGTCCCCATAGCGTATTCTTTCTTTGGAGAGCTTTGCTGACGGTTTGGCTTTTGCCTCTTGACTGGAGGCCGGTCTTTCTCAAAGAATAACGGTGTAGAACAACATATTTCCGTCATCCTGGAACACAGAATATCGTGACAAGAGGAGGCTGCCATGCCCAACTGCCCTGAATGCGAGAATGCACTAGACATCGAATTGGACGAAGTGGCGGAAGGTGACGTGGTCACCTGCGATGAATGTGGAACCGAGTACGAGGTGGTTGGCGTTGAGCCGCTGGAGTTGACGCGGGTAGGCGAGGACCTGGACGAGGACGAAGTGGATTTGCTCAAAGAGGAAGAGGACGAAGAGTGAGGTTGAATCGCACGATTTTGGCGGCCGGGGCAGCGTTTGCCCTCCTGGCGGCAGGTTTGGTTCCACTGGGGTCACGGGATGGATTCATTGGGCCGCTTGCTGTCCAGGCGCAGAACCTGGGCCAGCGCGTGGTCAGTGGTGCCGTGGTGGACGCCAATTCCGTCCCGGTGGTCGGCGCCACCGTCTTTCTCAAAGAAT
>Ga0182030_10015828_pt1 | contig 14754 bp, 17 predicted proteins | sample 812S3MmetaG_FD_121299 | JGI IMG/M metagenome (GOLD analysis project Ga0182030, IMG submission 121299) | Permafrost microbial communities from Stordalen Mire, Sweden - 812S3M metaG (Illumina Assembly) | ecosystem: Environmental > Terrestrial > Soil > Wetlands > Permafrost | place: Sweden... | reverse complement strand
TCGACGACCTCGCAGACGACGTCCTATTTTTCTGTGAGCTCGACGTCGACATGATCGGGATGGGTCCGTACGTCGTGCACGAGGCGACGCCGCTAGCGAACGAAGTCGACAATTCCGAAAATGGCCGCGCAGAAAGGCTAGATCTGGCGCTGCGGATGATCGCAGTCGTTCGGTTGGCAATGCCGGACATCAACATCGCTGCCACGACGGCGCTGCAAGCGCTGCATCCGCTTGGTCGCGAAAAGGGATTGCGGGCTGGAGCCAACATCATCATGCCGATCATCACCCCGACTGAATATCGCAAGCACTATCAGCTCTATGACGGGAAGCCGTGTATCGAGGATAGCGCAGGGCAGTGCCAGGAGTGCCTCGAAGGGCGAATCCGCTCGACGGGGGACGTGATAGCGTATGCGGAGTGGGGAGATTCACCGCGCGCGGCGAATCGACCTTCGGTCCACGCGGGCGGAAGCCCAACCGGTTCGTCGGAGAGCTGAACTACGTAGAGGTCCCCTGCTTGGAGCCTATCGTTTGGATTGAAAACGTTTGAGCACGTCGCCAAGCGTGGCCAGCGTGGCAGGCGCTGCCGTCTCTGCACCACTTCGAAAACCATCGAACTGAGCGCGCTCCTCGTCTTCCCGGAGAGCTCGAAGAGACAATCTCATGTTCCCGTTCTCGCTGAGCTCGATGAGTTTTGCGCGAATCTTCGATCCCACGAGGTACGTCTTTCGCAGATCGGCGCCTCGAGGCAGCCCCAGCTCGACCGCGGGGAGGAGCCCTCGGCCCGCACGATCGGTCGTCCCATCGAGCTGCACGAACACGCCATACGTTTCGACTCGACTGACGGTGCCTTCGACCGCCTGTCCAACGGCCACGCGCACCGAGGTGGCATCGGTTCCGTCTCCGAGTGCGACTCCCAACCCCAGGGCGGCTGCGGACGCAAGGGTCGGAACCAGGCGAATTTCCCCGTCGCGAGTGACGTTCACGACTCGCGCACGAATCGCGGCGCCTACGTTCGCTGCAAGTACCCCGTCTGGCGTGCGCAATTCCGCCGTATCGATAGACCCTTGAAGTCTGCCGTCGAATTCGACAAATACCGCGTCCTTTCCAATCTGGACGACGACGGCGTCGACCTCATCGCCAGGGTGCGGTCGCTTTCGCCGAGTCGGCGTATTGGCGTCGCGTTCAAATAGGGTTGCGAAGGATTCGTCAGGGAGCTCGGGGACCATGGGTGGTGCGCATAATAGTCCCAGTGCGCCCGATCGTCCCGTCGCACGCTCCAAGGCTTAGCCAGCAGGGAACGGAGCCACGGTTGCGATGCTTGAAGGAGGTCAGAATGCGAGGGAACGTCGCAGTCGTGGCAAAGCTCGCCCACTGCTCTATGTTTGCCCTATGCCCGGGACCGACGACAAGCAAGCGCTGATTCTCGTCGATATTCAGAACGATTACTTTCCCGCTGGGAGCAGTCCACTGATAGGCGCCGACGCGGCTGCGAAGGCAGCCTGCCATATGCTCGATAGGGCTCGTGAAAAGCTGGAATTTATCATCCACGTCCAGCACGTATCTCTGCGCCCTGCCGCATCGTTCTTCTTGCCGAACACCCCCGGTGTCGAGATTCACTCTTCGGTGACACCATGGCCGAACGAGGTGGTCATCCAGAAGCACTACCCAAACAGTTTTCGCGAAACCGCGCTTCTCGAAGTATTGCGACACCGCAATATTTCGCGGTTGTGTTTTTGTGGAATGATGACTCACATGTGTATCGATACGACCGTTCGAGCCGCGGTGGACCTCGGGTTCAAGTGTTCCGTGGTCGCGGACGCAACGGCTACCAAGGATCTGACCTACCGAGAGGTGACGGCCACCGCGGCTGCCGTTCAGGCAGCCTATCTGGCTGCCCTCGATGGGCTATTCGCGGAGGTGATCTGACACGGCTGCTGGTGTCCCGTCTCCGACCGAGCTTGAAGTAGTTCAGCCGACGTCAGAGTCGAAACAGTAGAAGGTCGGCGTATTTCGGTCGAAACCGAGCGAGCCCGGTGGCGAGTCGCGCGGAGCGTACTTCCTGTACGCGAGCACGCTCGACGCCGGGCTCGCGAAGGGATCGGCCGAAAGACACCGGCCTTCTACGCGCAAAAGCGGCGCACCCCGTCGATGTCGACACGACCACCGTCGTTCATATGGCCGACGTCCGCGACGACGTGAGCGACGATCGTCGATCCACATCGCGAGCAGTTCACCAATAGTCCAAACGAACCATCCCCGGTTGCCTGCCAGCCCACTTTGTGGAGCGCATCAATGTCACTATGCAGATGGCCGCATCCGCAGCGAATGGATATGGTCACAATGTCCTCTTCCCGCACGACGACTCATGCGACGTTTCGCGCGTTGATGAACAGTCATGTTTATTTAGATCAAAGCCTCACGAAACGCACACGCGGGATTGTGAACTTTATCAGCACAGTTTATCCACAGGGCTGCTGGGGACAGATATTGGCAATGATGAAAAGGAGTTAGTGGAGTTTCGCACAAGCGTTCTCCGCGGACCGGTTCGCGTTGCGCATCATGCGATCCGGCGCGCTGGGGCGCGGGCGATCGGATCGGGAACGTTTGTGAGTGAGGCATGCGGCGGTTCCTCCGACCTTCCGCTTCCGCGCGAGAGTATGATTTCAATCACGCAGCTAGGACATGCACCATCGAATCTACTTTTCTCCAGGGATATTTGGCTTCGGACGCCTGGTCTCGTACGACTACTTCGGGCATCTGGATGCCGCGCTCTCGCGGCGGCTCCGCGCCGAGGGAGACACGGTCGAAACGTACGTTGCGCATGTGTCGCCAACCGCTTCGATCCGACGTCGAGCCGCGACGCTGAGCGAACTGGTGACTCGCACGTGCGGCACGCCTGACCCAGGGGGCGCGCCGATCCATCTCATCGGCCACTCGACGGGGGGCCTTGATGCTCGCCTCGTGGCGTCGTCGCTGGACCAGGCAGAGCCCATGTTGAGCTCGAACGGCTGGCGGCAGCGGCTTGCGAGCGTCACGTGCATCAACGTGCCTCATCGCGGAACTCCCCTCGCCAGCTTTTTTACGACTGTGAGCGGCGCGCAGGTGCTTCGTGCGCTGAGTGCTCTCACTTTCATTGCGCTGACCATCGGTTCGCCACCGCTTGCCGCGGTCAGTGCGCTCGTCGTGGCGCTCAGCCGTCTCGATCACGCGCTTGGATTGGAGGTCGGTGTTATCGATCGCACGACGGAGACGCTTCTCCACGTGCTGGGCGATGCGCGGAGCGCGGAAGTGCGCGAGTACGTGGACGCCATCACAAAGGACCAGGGCGCGATGGTTCAGCTTATGCCGGAGTCGATGGATCTGTTCGCGCTCGGCGTCGTCGATTGCCCTGGGATCTACTGCCAGTCGACCGCTTCGATGGCGCCCGCTCCGGGAGCTGGGACGTTCGTGCGAACTCTGGGGCGTCCTTGGAGGACTACGAGCGCGATGATTTTTGCGACTCTCGAGCGGATCTCGGCACGCCACAGCGCGATGTATCCGTGCACTGCACCACACCAAAATCCCGGGGCGGAGGAGATGATGTTGCGCGCGTTTGGGGCGCGCCCAAGTTCCCACGCGAACGACGGCGTCGTACCGATCCATTCGCAGGTGTGGGGGAAACTTGCGTGGGTCGGATACGGAGACCATTTGGACGTTCTCGGCCATTTCTCCGATCGATCTCGCCGAGCCGAACGGTCGCGAGCGGCGAGCGATTCGCGTCACGTGGACTGGCTTTATAGTGGCAGCGCCTTTGGTCGCGAGCAGTTCGAGGCCATGACAAAGGCCATCGCGGATGGACTTATCGCAAGCGCTCGAGCTGGCAATCGGCCCCGTGGATAGGCTCTTTACCTCCTACGACCGGCCTGGGGTTGCTTCGGCCGTTCCTCGTGGACGATAATTGGGGCATGGCCAGCGTTGCTCCGATCGTCGATTCACGCTCCCGGTTGTGCGCATGTGGCACCGACCGCTCCAGCCGTTGGGCCGCGCCGGAGCGGCAGTACTCGATCGCCGGCATTCTCTATCTGCTCTGGGGTGGAACGCCGGCTCCCATTCGCGTGCAGTTTCGCTGCGTTCGATGTGGTCAAGTGTTCGACGAGTCCCGCGATCGCGCGGAGCTGCGAAGCCTGCGGATCTGACTGCAGCGTCGCTACTTCTTGGAGCCCTGAAGCACCATGAGGTGGAACTTTGTAAACTCCGTTTGGCCGAGCGTGTACATGACTTCAGTCATCAGGCGATACGGCATCGCCGCATCTCCGATGACGATGGCCTCGCTATGGGATGGGTCCTTGCCCGTCGCCTGTCGAATGCGTTTGTCGGTTTCGCGCCAAGACTGGAGCGCGCTTCCGAGCGGAACGATGAAGTAGTCGTTTCGCGAGCCGCGCTTGTACTTCGCTTCGATGCCATAATTGGCCGCGTCCGGAGGCACGGGGCACACCACCGTTTCGCCGACGAGGATCTGCGCTCGCGAGACAATGATCGATAACCCCTCGGGTTCCGAATCGGCTTCGGTGGACACAACGCTCTTTGGGAGCTTCAGATCTTCCGATTGCGGGAGCGAAGCCGTAGACGTACTCAGACTTTTCAATAAAAAGACGAGGATGATGGTCATCATATCCATCATCGCCGTAATATTAAGAAAGTTGATTTCCGGTTCGACACGGTTTCGAGCCAGAGCCTTGCGGAGCTCTCGCTTCACCACGATGAGTGGCGCGGGGGGGTTGCGCTTCGGAACGAATTGTTCCTTCGACTCGGTCGGCAAGTCAGTCATGTCTACTTGGCGACTCCGAAGGTGATGTCTGGGAATAGCGTTTGATCGTCGTCACTCTTTCGGAGCGAGTCCATCGTGCTGATGATCACCTGATAAGGGATATTGCTGTTGGCCGTGATCGTGGCCGCTGTCTCGTCTGCGGCTTCCGGCACCTGACTCTTGAGGCGCTTTGCGCACTGGGTCAGCCCTGCGTAGTCATAGTCGTCGTGGCCGCCAACAATAACCCTCCCTACTGCGAGCCCGGGTCCAGGTGCCTGGCATCCCTCACCGATCCGCTGGCCGAATGCAGAGACGAGAAAGCCCTTGTCGATGACTACGATATTGAGCGCGAGTGTTGGCTTCGTAGGCGCGCGTGATGAGCCTCCGCCCGCCCGTGGTGGCGACGAATCGATCATCGTTGTGAATGTCACTGAGATCGTGGCGAGCACGAACATGAGGACATTCATGATTATGTCGAGAAAAGGCACGATATTGAGCTCGCCGCCTTCTTCATCGGGCTCGAGTTCGCGCCGCGCGGATAAACGCCTTATCCGGCTGCGCTGTGCGGCGCTGAGGCCTACCTTGTCCGCCATCGCACGCTCCCGGGAATCTCAGGAATGACCAGATTGCGTTTGGATCGTCAGCAGGTTGAAGACTCGCTCCTGCATCGTGTCGAGGTCGTGCTGAATGTTCTTGGCGCGCTGATGCAAAATGAGGTGAGCGATCATGCATGTCACCGCGATGCCGAGACCGAAGGCCGTATTATACATCGCTTCGGAGATGCCCAACGACAGCTGGGCTTGTCTCGTCGCGGCGGATAGGCGGGGATCGGAGACCGCATTGAATGTCGTGATAAGGCCCGTGACCGTTCCAAGAAGTCCGATGAGGGTCGCGATGTTCGCGAGCGACCAAAGCGACCCGACTCTCTTTTCGACGGCAGGCCGAAGTTCGCCCATCTTTTCGCTCATGGCAGCGTCGATCTCATCAGGTCCCTTGTTCGCGTGCGTCAGGCCTGACTTGACCAGCTGAAGTGTTGGATAGTCCCCAGCGTCACAAAGTTTTATCGCACGGTCGATATTTCCAGCTGTAACGAGTTTTCGAATCTGAGCGAAAAACTCTTTCGAGTTGACGCTGTATTTCGACAGCTGGAAAGCCAAGCGCTCGACGACCATGGTGACCACGATCCCGCTGACGAACAGATTCGCCACGAGGAACGTGGGCCGTTCCTTGAACGCGCCCATAAGCCCCCCTCCGCCGCTGACGGCCTGAGCCGCCTGCTCCGCAACAAGCACGACCAACATTCCCCGACGCTCCTTTCTGACCTTATTTTCGACGTAGACATGGCGCAGCGCATAGACGCGCCGTGCCTCTAAGCACTCGGCGCGCCGTAGTATAGCGGCAGGCGCTTCCAGAGTGGAACTTGCCGTTCTTCAATCGTCCTGCGCCTTTGTGCGCCTCGGTGAAAAACTGCCGCCAAGCAAGTCATGCGCCATGAACACCTCAACAACCCGACGTGTTGCATCAATCCTAAGACACCAGCGGAGCATCGACCAAACCACCCACGGCTCCCTATCAAAAACGCGAGCCGTATCCATGCCTCTACTCCGACCATGCCGGTTCAGTCCAATGCCGTGCACAGACGGTTCGGTAGACGGATCCATCGCCCAGGCTCGGAAAACGGCGCCACGGATTGCGCGAGCTGCGAAGTCAAGATCTCTGGCGGCAGCTTGATCGACGGCGTCCCATCCCCCGAAAATAGGAAACTTACGCCTCTATCGCAACATTGCGCTATTTCCAGCGTCCACTCTGCGTCTCGAATGCGACAAAATGCACGGATGACCCAAACGTACTTGACGTTCTTCGGTCTCACCTGTCAGGCTCATTGGCCTCGTGCGTGGGCCCCGCAAACCTTCGGTTCATCCGAGGCGCTTGCTTCGATCCACGTCGCTCAGATAACTTCGCCACCCGCGCATGGTCTCGCGCGGTCGGAATTGTTCTGTTTCGAAGCTAAGGCGGCATTGCTCGCAAGGTACTCGTCGGAAACTAACCGAGGCGCATTCTTGGCTCTGCCATGATGCGCCCCGACGAACAAATTGACGGAGGACGGTTCGATGGCTGGTGTTTGGAAGCATTTTAGGGATGGCGGCTGGGGGATGTGGGTGATTCTCTTCTGGTCCGTCATTACAATCGGCGTTATCGTCGAAAGATCGCTCTATCTATTTGGAGCAGCAATTAACAAGGATGTGTTTTTGGCAACGATGCAGAAATGCATCCTCGCTGGTGATATCGCGAAGGCGGTAAAGATGTGCTCGGCCGCGAATGCGCCGCTTGCGCGCATCGTGCAGGGCGGTCTTGTCAAGGTGAATCGGCCGGACGAAGAGGTTCAGGCTGCGATGGATGAAGCGGCCTTGCGCGAAATCCCCCGCATCGCGAAGAACACTGGCTATCTAGCGCTCCTCGCGAACCTGTCGATGCTCAGCGGCCTCCTCGGGACGGTTTCGGGTCTGATTACGAGCTTCGGCGCTGTCTCTGGCGAAAGCGTGGACCCGAGCCAGAAGGCCCGGATTCTCGCCGAAGGAATTTCGGAGGCGATGAACTGCACGGCGTTCGGCCTCATCGTCGCGATCATGGGTCTGGTCGGGTTCGCTGTTCTCAACGGCAAGACCCAGGCGCTCGAAGACGATATCAATGAGGCGAGCGTTCAGGTGCTCAACCTGGTCGTGACCAATCGTCAGAAGGTCAACCTCTCCGGATTGCCGACGGGCTGACCCACGGTAAAACTTGCGAGTGATCCAATTTCGACCGAATTTCGGGGCATCCTCCTCAAGGGAGGGTGCCTCGGTGCTCGACTCGAGAGGAAGTTTGTGAGGTAGATCATGGGTGGCGTAGACGTTGGCGGTCCGAAGGGCAAGCGCAAGTCGCTCGACTCGGAGATCAACATGATCCCGATGATCGACTTGCTGATGGTGACCATCTCGTTCCTACTCATTACGGCTGTGTGGACGCATATGGCGCGGATAAACGCGGACGCTCAGGTGCCCGGACCGCCTCGTCCAGACACAGAGCAGGTCAAGCAGGAGCCGGAAAAGCAGCTCCACGTAATGATGCAGTCGGAAGAGAAGTTTGTGCTTGTGTGGAAGCAGGGCAACCAGACGGTGGACTCAATCGATGTCCCTCGGAAGGATGTCGTCATTCAGGAAGGTGCAACGCAGGTCATCCGGTTTCCGGACCTAGCCGCGAAGATCGAAAGTGAATGGAAGGCGAAGGGCCAGCATTCGAACCCGGCGGACAAGAAGCTTGACCAAGCGATCCTGCACACCGACAACAAGACCGAATTCAAGTACCTCATCGGCGTCATTGACGCCGTGTATCAGACCCACCGTGAACAGATGATTGGGAGCAAGGTCGACAAAGTTTCGGCGTTCAACGTGACGTTCGCCGTCAACTGAGCTCGGGAGCGCAATATCATGCCGATTAAGACACCCGGCCGTCGCCTCATGGCTCATGTGGGGCTGGAATTCGTTCAAAAAAAGGTGAGCGGAGGTGGCCATCGATCCACCAACGCGAGTCTGTCGCTGACGAGCATGATCGACTTTTTGGTCGTCACCGTCGTGTTCCTCCTGATGACGTTCAGTGCGAGCGGGGAGACCCCTATCGCTCGCGGGCTGACGCTTCCGAAGGCGGAAAACACGATGGACATGATCGACGCTCCAATGGTCGCGATCGTCGGCAGTCAGCTTCTCGTCGACGGCGCACCAGCGGGCAATACGCGCGCTGTAGAGGAGGCCGATCGCCTTCAGCGTATCGACGAGCTATTTAATATTCTCAAGGCAAAGCGAGAGCTTTGGAAACAGATGCACCCGGGCAAGGACTTTCCGGGCGTGGTCGTTCTCCAAATCGATCAGAACATCAAAGCGATTGTTGTGAAGAGTGTCTTCCAGACCTCGGCGTTCGCCGGATTTCCCAACGTGAGCTTCATGTGCAACAGCATTCCGAAGAGCCCTGGGGGCTGAGAGAGACGGAACCGAGCGTAGGGCGCGTCGTCCTGATGGCGCGCCGGGCTCGAGGCTGGAATGTCTGGCCACGCAAAGATGTCGGAACTCAAGAAGAAGTCGGGACGTGGTCTGCCAGCGCTGGCACGGTCTCGTGAAGAGCGCAGTCAAGGGCGGATGCGCTGGACTTCACGTGTGGGGAGCCTCTTCGTCGGGGCCTTTGTGGCCGCACTGGTGGTGCACTGGGTTGTGTCGACGCGCGATCTGTCGACGAGGCGACAGCAGCTTCTAGCGCGGCAGCGCGCGGTGGTCGTGACGCTGGGGGCAGAGTGGTTCCCACTACGGGATCGAATTGAGGCCAACGTCTTGCGGACAGCGACGACGGATGCTCCCGATTGGGTCTCCGCCGTGGTCAGGCGAGGTGACTTTCGGTCCAAGCCCGGGCTGTATCTCCGCATGCGACTCGCTGATGCAAAGGACGCGCTGTCGATTCGGGAAGCGGCGTCATATGCGAAACGAGACGCGTTCGCGGCCTGTCTTCTCCGTGAGCCCAATGAAAGCGGGCGTCGGGGGGAGATAGACGGGGGAGCCTTCCCTGACCAGCCGTGGAACCTCGGTCAAGCGTACGCGGCGAGCCGGATTTTGTCTGGCACGTGGGTGGCAGCAGTGACGGAGGCGAGCGACGATCTCCGTCTTCGGATTTTTGCCGAACAGCTCGATAAGGCTGTTCGTGAGGAAATTCCGCGAGCTGTCGATATCGTCAAGCGAGCAGAGTTCTTTCTGCTTGTGCTCGATGAAGACGTACCGGAGGCGAAACCGCTTTCGGAAGGCGCTGCCATCTCGGAAGAATCTCTTCAGCTTATCGCGCATCCCGCGCGAATACGCCTGTTCGACCTCGCCCGGGGCGAGGAAATGCTGCGACTGCGCCGGACGGGTGAAGCTCGTGCACTTTCGGTTGGCGAACGGGTGGTGAGCGATCCGGAGGTGCGTGACGCTATGAAGCGCCAGGTGAATAACTGCGCATTGGCGCAGCGAGTGGAGGAAGCTCTCGCGGAGCCTGGTGCTCCTGGATCGAGATGACCTTAGCTGGACTCAAGGCACGGGCTTTGTGACCCGTCGCGCTACATGGCTCGCTGCACGTCGGCGACTACGCAGCGGTGGTCCGAAGCGTTGGATGTTCCAACCTCAAAATGTATGAAGCGGAGCGCCCTGTTCGACAATATTCGGTCGATGCGCATCCAAGGGCCATGCTTATCGGTCGGGAACGTATATCCAAATCCCCAGCCCGCTTGGAGGAATCCGTCTTGAAATCCAGACAGATAGTGGCTGAGGACCCAGCTGAGATCCGGTAAATTCGTGTCTCCCGCAATGATGACGGGATCGACCTCTTTCGCTGCGAGGCTTCCAAACGCGGAGGCTTGCGCCTCCCGGAGTGCGCTATTCTCGTAGAATGCCCTTGCATTGTCGGAGTTGAAGCTGCGGCCGGTGAGCAGCCCCCGACGCCCTCCCCACACCACACGCCAAAGGGCTTGCCGTGGAGAGAGCGGGTGGACGTCGAAGAAGACGACCCGCCCAAGGGGAGTGTCAAGCTCGAGCCTCAGGAATCGCGGTCTGTGTGGGTGTCCGTCGATCTCAATCGGATCCGGCATCGATTGAGTGGCAATGTGATAGCGCGTCGCGACCACGAACTGGTCGGAGGCAAACACTTCCGGGTATTGAGTCTTCAAAAGGGGTGCCAGCACATCGGAGCTCCCGACCTCTTGGAGGAACACGACGTCCGGGGAGAAATGCGCCACCTCAGCCAAAACGTCGTCGTACTGTCCTCTTTGGTGACCGGAATTGATGTTGTAGCTTAGGATGCGAAAAGCCGGTGCTCCGCGAACGACATGCGTGGGCAACGCTATCCGAAAGCCCATCAGCGGGAATGCGAGGACGAAACCGGCAACGGCTTGGGTCCAGAGCAATTTTGCCCGGCCGGTTGCGGAGAGAGCGATCACAAGCACGGGAAGCGGAAGTCCGAACAGGATCCGCGGCACGTAAAGGCCAATTCCGGTGATCCACCAGCGCTCGCCGATGCATCGAAGCGCGAGCGTCCCGAGAACCAAAGTCAGGGGATAGATGATCGACGCCACACTCGCAGAGGTGACAATCCACTCTTTGAGGCTCCACGATCGCGAAAGCTCATGGGCCCGACCTTCTGAAGCAACCATCGATACATCACTCCGCAACTGCACGCGCTGCACACTGTGCGATAGCCCAGCGCGCCTGCTCGACACCGCGCAAGGACGGAGAGTGTAGCATCCCGTCCGTATAGCCCATACGCCAGATTCTTGCGGGAAAGTGGTACATAGAGGCGCTCGAGACCTACTGACCTCTGTTCCGGACTTGCTTGCCTTCCAAACGGTCTCGCGGGAGGGTTACGGACCATGCGATGCCTGTGACCACCCCAATCGACTCAGCGACAGACGGCCCGACGGACTGTGCTTTGCCTCATGGCTCGAACGGATCCTCACGGAATTCCCGCCGCACCTCCGTGAGCCAATGGCGATTCGTTCGCGCATACGCGACGACGTTCATGGTGCTCGCGAGCTATATATGGCTCTCATTTCGCGCTCGCCTCTTCGGTCATGCGTGGCGGGATGATCGCGTTGTCGAGACGCACCAGCGAAACGCGCAGCGTGTCTATGCGACGATACTTCGGCTTCAGGGCGTGTTCATCAAGGTCGGACAGCTCCTGTCAATCCTTGCGAACTTTCTTCCAGATGCCTTCCGATCCGAACTTGAAGGTCTTCAGGATCGCGTCCCTCCCAGGCCCTACGCTGAGATTGCCGAGCGCCTCGAATCGGATCTCGGTGAGAGAATGGCGGCGATTGCGAGCTTAGATCACAACCCGTTAGCAAGCGCGTCGCTCGGACAGGTTCACGCCGCCCGATTGGTGGACGGTCGGCGCGTCGCCATCAAGGTTCAACATCGAGATATCGATGAAATTGTCCGAATCGACCTCAGAACGATTCGACGAATCATGCGGATCGTCCAGTGGTTCGTTCCCGTCCGGGGCCTAGACGCCTATTACCATCAGGTCAAAGAGCTACTCTCGCAGGAACTGGACTTCGGTCTGGAAGCGGACAACATCGAGCGCATCGCAAAGAATTTCACCGAGGACGCGCGTCTCGTGTTCCCCAGGCCCGTGCGCGAGCTCTGCGGAAAGACCGTTCTCACGACGACGTTCGTCGAAGGACATAAAGTCAGTGACATCGTGGCGCTTCGCGCCGCAGGCGTTGATACGCAGGACGTAGCGCGCCGACTTCTGCGCGTGTACTGCCAGATGATATTCGTGGATGGCGTCTATCACGCCGATCCTCATCCCGGAAATATCCTGGTCCAGAATGATGGAGCGATCGTTTTGCTCGACTTCGGAGCGATCGCTGAACTCAGTCCCCAGATGCGCAGCGGAATTCCCGAATTTCTCGAAGGAGTCATTCGCCGAGACACGGACCGGCTCGTGAAGGCTCTTCGTACGATGGGTTTCATTTCGCGTTCAAGCGACGACGCGGTGAGTGAGAAAATTATCGAGTACTTCCATCGGCGATTCCAAGAGGAAGTCCATCTCGACAGCTTCAACCTCAAAGACATTCGGGTGGATCCACATAGGGGTTTCGAGAACCTGCTCGATCTGCGGCGAATGGACATCGGTCTGCGGGATATCTCGGGGGCGTTTCACGTACCCAAAGATTGGGTGCTACTCGAGCGGACTCTGCTCCTTCTATATGGCTGCTGCGCAATGCTGGATCCGGAGCTCAATCCCGTTGCGATCATTCAGCCGTACCTCCGCGAGTTCGTGCTCGGCAACCGGGACTTCGCTCAGATCGCGCTCGAGGCGGTGCGCGATACGTTCATGAGTGCGGTCACGCTGCCGGATGATCTCCGAAAATTTCTGACAAGGGCAAACCGGGGTGAGCTCGTCCTGCGCGTGCGCGGCATGAACGAAGGCGTACAGGCGATCTACGCGGCCGCGCGTCAGGTTATCTACGCGGCGATCGCTCTCACCTGTGGGGTCGAGGCTCTCGAGGCTCATCGCCATCAGGAGCAGGATCTTTGCCGGTTTCTCGGCGCAGGAGCGGGAGTCGCCGCCTTTTGTCTCGTTGTCTCGAGCATCGTGTCGCGACCGCGTGTGCGATGAGTGAGCGTCCGCTTGACGCCGGCTTGCGGACTACCATGCTGCAAAGCATGAACTCGTATGTTCTCGCAATCGATCAGGGGACAACGGCGACGACAGTATTGCTTGTCTCGCAGTCCGGAAAAACGATAGGTCGCGCCACGACCGAGCTGCCCCAGCACTTCCCGAAACCGGGTTGGGTGTCCCACGACGCACAAGAGATCTGGGCAACCGTGGAGAAGAGCGTCATCGAGGCGATTTCGTCAGCGGGAATCCGAGGTGAGGAGATTGCCGCCATCGGAGTCGCCAACCAGCGTGAAACGACCATCGTATGGGATCGAGCGACTCGTAAACCCATAGGCCCCGCCGTGGTCTGGCAGTGCGTGCGCACGGCGGGAATCTGCGACGAACTGCGAGCAGATTCGAACTTCGCGGCCCTCGTGGTTCAGCGCACGGGGCTCATCGTAGATCCCTATTTCAGTGCGACGAAGATCTCCTGGCTGCTCGATTCGGTGACGGGAGCGCGCCAGCGAGCAGAGCGCGGTGAGCTCGCGTTTGGAACTGTCGATTGCTATCTCGCGAGCGAGCTGACTGGAGGCGCGATCCACGTCACCGACGTGACCAATGCGTCGCGGACGATGCTGATGGACCTATCTCGATGTGAATGGGACGACGATCTGTGCGAGGCCTTTCACGTGCCGACGGCGATGCTGCCGCGCATCGTGGGAAATGCGCAAGTGATAGGCCGGACCGGGGCCGTGGGCTTTCTTCCCGATGGCATCCCGATAGCGGCCTTGGCGGGAGATCAGCAAGCGGCCCTCTTTGGGCAAGCGTGTTTTCTACCTGGTGATGCCAAATGCACGTATGGCACCGGGGCTTTCATTCTCATGAACACGGGAGGCGAGCCGATTCGAAGCCGTCATGGGCTCGTATCGACGGTCGCTTGGCGCATCGGTCAATCCACGACATACGCACTCGAAGGCAGCGCATTCGTCGCCGGCGCTTGCGTGCAATGGCTCCGAGATGGGCTTGGCATCATTCGGAACGCTTCAGAGATAGAAGCTCTTGCTCGAAGTGTTTCCTCGAGCGATGGGGTTGTGTTCGTTCCTGCCCTCGCTGGGCTCGGCGCTCCGCACTGGGATTCCGATGCACGTGGAGCGATTATGGGGTTATCACGTGGTACGACGTCAGCGCATCTCGCGCGCGCGACTCTCGAGGGGATTGCGTTCGAGGTCCACGACTTACTCGAGGCGATGGCCAAGGATGCGGATCGCCCCATCGAACGGCTCCGCGTAGACGGAGGGGCCTGCCAGAGCGATCTCATGCTGCAATTTCAGGCAGATATATCCAGAGTTGTCGTCGATCGGGCTAACGATATCGAGTCCACCGCACGTGGGGCCGCTTGGCTTGCCGGGCTCGGAATCGGTTTGTTCGAGCGTCCGAGCGACTTGGCGCAAACGCTGGTGTGCAGTGCGTCGTTTCGACCGCAAATGACGGATGCTGATCGCCATGCTCACTTGCATCGCTGGCGAAGCGCGCTCGAGCGCACCGTTTCGAATCTCGCGGAGAAGCCGTGAGCGCTATCCGGGATGCTCAAACTGATCCTGACCGCTTCGTGCGTTCGGCTTCGAGTCGCCTGGAGCCCGACTTTCCGTAGACGAGGACGCGCGACACCGGGATCGCGAACGGACCAGCCAAAAAAACGAGGGACTTTCTGTCGATATTCCTACTCCCGCCGCATTTTTCGGCATTCTGCTGAAGGACCGGGTGCTTGGCTGGCTGGCCGATCCGCTAGGCATGTTCCGTGTGGCTTCCACGGG
>Ga0182030_10015827_pt1 | contig 14754 bp, 9 predicted proteins | sample 812S3MmetaG_FD_121299 | JGI IMG/M metagenome (GOLD analysis project Ga0182030, IMG submission 121299) | Permafrost microbial communities from Stordalen Mire, Sweden - 812S3M metaG (Illumina Assembly) | ecosystem: Environmental > Terrestrial > Soil > Wetlands > Permafrost | place: Sweden... | reverse complement strand
TCCGGACGCGGCAACCACGCCGTTGACGAGCCCTTGCTTCAGGAACGCGTCGGCCGCAAGCGCCACTCCCTCCGGCGTGTCGCCGGTGATGGTGACTATTTCAGTTTCAAAAGGCGTCGAGGCGACCGCCGCGCTGTGCAGAAACGGGTTTCTGTCGCTCTCGATGTATCCCAGCGTCCCGCGGAGATGCCCAAACCCGAATATGTAAAAGCCACCTTCCTCGACCCGGGCATTGCGCTGCCATGCTTGCACTATGATTGGGTCCGTGGGCAGCCCCACCACGACAAGGTGGCTGTAGGCGCGCGCGTCATTTGATCCGGCTGCCAGCGCCTTGGTGTCCGTGAGCGAGGCGGGCGGCTTGCCCTCCGCGAGGGCGCTTAGCAGCGGCTGCGTCTGCACGCCGGCCAGGATGTTGGATGCCGCGGCCTTGATCTCGGCGGGCGCGTCGCCGGCGACGCATATCTTCAAGGTGCGCTCCGCCGCGATCGAGTGCGCGGCCATCATCGCCGCGACTGAGAACATGGTTATAAGTAGGTTGATTGATTTCATTTATTGTTCTTCCTCCACGCAGATGAGGTTGCCGTCTCCGGGACGAGTGGGTAAGTCGATCAACCAGCCATCCCCGTCCTTGCGAACGGCCAGTGTCCGGTTGTCGTTGATATTTACCGCATGGATTGTTTTCACCGCCGTGCCCGGGCGATAGCGCACACTAAGTACGCGCCCCTCTTCGCGCCAGTCTTCGACGACGATGTAATGCTGGTTCCCCATGGTAAAACCATATCCGGCGCTCCCGTTCGGGAATTGGACCGGAAGCTGGAGAACATCTTGAATCGCGGGCGCGATTTTCCTTGCCGACGAATCACTGAAATCGTCGATTGTCCCCCTGATAAGCAAAGTCCTCTGGGATGCGCCGGCGTTCGCGCCAAAGAGCCTCGCGGCATCCGGACTCAACTCATCTTTCCCTTGGAACGCGACCATGCGGACTCCGCGATCGGCAAGTCTTTGAAGGGCCTGGATTTCGGAAGCGCCAAACTCGCTCAAATTGAGAATAATGAGCGGCGGACTTCCGGACAGCTTGTCGAGCGCCGCCGCGTTGGTTGAGAATGAAATATCTATTCCGTTCTCGTGCAAATGCCGGATAGCTTCCGCGGGATTGGCGACGAGGCCATCCGCGTCGCTGTCGCCCATGCCGCCTCCGCTAAAGTCCGTCTTTTCCGGATCGGCCATTTGCGCGGTGCTTATAACAACACCGGCGCCAAACGGGCCTTCGGGACTCAACAGACTGTGGCGCTCCTCGATGTTCCACCATTGCTGCCAGTCATTGGGCGACATGGTAAAGGCCGCGCCGCCATTGCTGCCGTAACCGAAGGCGTGAATCGAATGATAACGCCCGTCGGCATCGACGCTGCCCCTCCACGCACGATCATAATAATGGCGGCGGCTCGGTTCCGTGGTGCCGATCGGCGCCCAAAAGAAGAGATTGCCGAGCACGGCGGAATTATATCCCCAATTCAAAAGGGTGTTGAGTTTCCAACCTGGATTGATTGCCATATAGCCCATCTGTTTTGCGGTGTTGAAACATGGGTCCTCGTATTGCATGCCCCATGTCGAGTCGTCACTCATGCCGACGACTGTCTGGGAAATGCTCTTCTCGTATGCTTGCGGCACTATCGGAATGCCTTGGCCGCTGATCACCAGCTTCTTGCCCTCCTGGGCGTACGCGGCGCTCAGGGTCTGGACGGCACGAGCATACCGCTCCACCTGCCAGGTCCGGAATTGGCCCAGGTGATTGGCCGATATGTCACGAACCACTTCCGCGCGGGTATGGCCCTTGACGCCCGGCATATTGTGCGCCTTCAAATATTCGTCGAAGCCGATCATTTCAGGCCAGCCGTACATGTTATGCAGCGAAGGTCCGGAATCCCAGCGGTCGCCGAAGAATAATGTAGCCGTATCGGTCTGGTCCCACTGGGCCGATTTTTTCGTTGCCGCGACCAGCCCCGGGGCCGCCGCGTCGAAGTACAATTCGCCGTTGGGATAGTTGGTCCAGGGATTTGCGTAGTGCGCCAGGTTTGTGTCGGAAACAAAAAACCGGGTGGCTAATGTTTTGGCGCCGATTCCGATTTGCTTAAGGTCATGGCTATAGGCCCAGATCAAGTCGTCAGGCGATTCCCAGGAACCCGCTTCTCGCGTGCCGGTTCCAATCTTGTCAGCGTTCCTGAACCCAAGGGTCACGATAAAACCAAGCCCCAGGCTGTGTCCTCCGCGCAAGACGCCAATGGAGGTAAGAGGATGGTCCGGTTGGATCACCATCAGCGGCATCTCTTTGTTGACCTGGCCTTCGGTTGCACCGCTGTATTGGAAAGTGGCCTGCAAACTGAGATGGCGCGCCGGCTTGCCATTCAACTCCGGCGCCTTGAATGGCAGGCTCACTGTTTCGATTTCGCCCCCCTTGATCGTCACGTCCTTGTCGCCCACGGGAATCAGTTCGCCCGTCAGGCTGTCCTTAAGTTCGGCTTTGAGCCGGCCCTGTATCTCGCCCGGCGCCTTCCCCAACCACCCGTTGATTTCCACCTCCGCCAGCCACGGCGCAACGCGCTTACGCTCCGGCGTCCCGTCGTTGAGCCAGGGCAGCCTGACTCTTACCACCTGGCCGGCAATCGCCGGGAATGACAATGTCGCGCGCCCTGCGGCCTGGAACCGGGAGTCGAGGTCATCGGCCCTGGCCACCTGATTGCCGTCCACCTCGATGACCGCGGCGCCCACGTTATGACCCAAGAGGCCCGGATTCATCCCGGGATTTCCAACCAGCGTGACGGCATTTACCGTAGCCCGCTTCGGCAAAGTGAAGCTCAAGACATTCTCCTGACCTGCCTGGCCAACCCACATTCCATAAGCGTCGACGGCTCGCGGGGTCTTCCACGCGTCGGCCATTTCGTCATTGATGGCCATGAGCGACTTATTGCCCGGCGCCGTCTCATCGGCCGCTTTCGAGAGCGGGGCCAGGTTTTTAGCGCCATTGAAGACCGTCAGGATCGCATGGGCGTCGCCGCCCGGGGCATAGGTGTAACTGCTGGTGGGAATGCCCATTCGACTGCTAAGAAATGGCGTCCCAGCTCCGGGGGCCTGCTTGAAAGGATATTCCACCGAAGCCAGCTCGTCGGTTGCCACCGAGAGCCGCACCTTCGGCTCGAGATCGATCGGAAAGCGGGTCTCGGTCAAAAGAGTGGCTCCCGATTCGGACAGGATGCCCAAGCGCGCGTCCCATTTGTCCCGGTAATCGAGCGCCTGGTAACTGGTGGCGTCGATGGGCGGCAGAGCGAGGCTGGCGGTGGCTGTGCCTTTGGCGGGAATCGTGAGCGCCTGCTCGAGATCGCCTACATACGCCTGCTCCCAGGTTTCCAGCCGCACGATCACCGTCACTTTGAGCGGAGCCGATGTTGGATTGCGCACCGCTACTTTCAATATCCGCTTCTTGCGATCCACGGACGTCGCCCCGGCGACTTTCACATTCGCGGGTTCCGCCGAGGCATTGCCCGGCGACTCGGCAAGCCATTTCAAGAGCGGCGTCCAAAAATTCGCCTCCCCCGTTCCCGTCTGCAAATCAGTCACACCCCCCGCGAGCACCGCCACCCGCCCCGCTCCATAACGCCCCGTCAGCACCAGCGGCGCCCCGTCGGCATCATCCCCTCTCACGCGGATCCGCCAGTCGCGATTCAGCAACGGTCGCGTCCAATACGTACTCCCCGCCCCCCCGTGCCGAAGGACAAAACTCACCGTCCAGTCAAACCTCTCGTATCGCGCCATCCCCCGCTCCGCCGCGCTCACCGGCTGGAGCCTGAAGTGATAGGGAAACGACACGCTTTGCGTCCCATGCGCACCATACATGCCGGGGTCCCATTCCATCCCCTTCACCACCCCGTCCGGCCCTCCACGGTTCTCCGTGCACCATGCCGTCGTGGGCGAAATATCCGCCATCTTCATCGCGCTCGCCCCAGGAGTCCGCGAAATCGTCAAAATCAGGCTCCCCCCGTTCTGCACATAATGTCGAATCCATTCTTCACGAGAGGCATCAATGGCGCCCTCGGGATCTTTCCCAACCTCCCAGACAAGGACCTTGCCTGAAAAATCTTTCGCATCGGGTGAAGCGGCGGTTGGCGTGAGCCCGAGCGATACCGCGGCCTCGGTCAAAGAGCCGGCGTCTTGGGGGGTAAAATTGACGCAGCCCAGCGAGGCGGAGGAAGGGACCGAGGCGGCGGAAGAGACAAGAGGAGGTTGGACGGCGGGCGAGCCGGTATTATCCGCGCGCGATGCTGGAGACATCGTCGTTAGTAACAGGAACAAAAGGCACCCGGGGGAAACGTAGCGATTTGACATGGTAAAGAATCGGTTGGTCAGTTTTTGAGCCTTTTCGGCGCGATCAGCCGGCAGTAGTCGCCGTGTTGTCCGTCGTAGGGGTGACTTCAAAACCCCATGGATAGCCATTAGTTTCAAACTGAGTCATCACGCAAGAACAGCCATCCAGCTTGTTGTTCCGCGACCCCAATGGCGCACCGCGGTATTCGGCGGCAGGATCGCGAAACAGATTGGCATCGAGCGAGCCGGTTCGATTTTTCGAATAGATGGGGCGGAATCCGCCAATAATCTGCTGTACAGCAGTTTGCCCTTTTGCCAGAGTTCATCGGTCATGATCGTACTGCCGTACCAGTGACGGCGTACCACCCAAAGCGAGCCTTAAAACCGCTAATTTCTTCCAAGGCCGGTGTTACCCTGGCTTGGTGAGCACCGAACTTATCCATGAGTATTCCTTTCCAGAGCAGTTGGACAGAGCATCAGGGTCTTCCCACCGCATGGGTCGAGACCGGCTCCGGCGATCCCTGCGCGCATCACCCACTCGCCGGCTGGCGCATGAAAGCCGAGGTTTATCTCGACGGCGGCGTGCGGCCGCTGTCCGCCGAATTCGGTAGCCGCTATTTCGCGCCGGCGCCGTTTCACGCCGGCTATCGGCGGCCGAGCCTCATTGTCGGCGATAAGGTGATGGAATTGGACCTCCAACGGCTGCCTGGAGTCCGCTGGATACTCGGTCCAGGGACGGCGCGGGCGGTGGCGCCCATGGACGGCGGTTTTCTGCACCTGGAGGTTCTGATCGAGAGTCTGGACGCGCGGGATTTGCTGCTGTGTTGGAGTTGGCGCGGCACTGCCTCCGGTGTGCCGGCTCCCACCCTCCTGCTGCCCACGAACCTGGCCGGTGCGGTGCGCCGGGACCATTGCCTGGGCGTCGATCTGCCGGATTACGGCCGGATGGGCTGGGCGGCGTGCGGAGCCGGGCTGACCGTCCGTGAGGATGCCTGGCGCGCCGATCTGACAGCACCATTGCTGGTTCGGGTGGGTTACGATCCCTCCGGCGCCGATCCCCGGCCGCCGAGCGCCGAAGAGTTCGCCGCCGCGCGCTTGGCAAACCGCCAGTGCTGGCGCGATTTGCTGGGCCGGGTCCGGGTGCGCCCCGGGTGCGATCCGGTCGAGATTCGCTGGTCAACCCAACTGCTGGTGGGCAGCGCCTTTCACGATGGAACCCGGGGGTTCAACAGTCCCGGCAACGGGCATCTCTACCTGTTCGACCACCGTTCGAGCACGCTCTACCAACCCGGGGGAATGACTAGTTTTCGGGACGGCAATCAGGTGGCATGGTCTCTGGCTGGGATCGCTCCCGCCCTTGCCCGCGACCAGGTCTTGCGCTCGGCTGCTGCCAGTTGCCCGCGTCGCGGCATCCCGCAGATGGCCAACGCGATTCCCGGTCGCGATTTCCTCTGGAGGGCGCCCAGCGGAGAGGAGCAATCCGAGGAGCTGGGGATCGCCAGCGAACAAGTCTGGTGGTGGCTGCTTGCTCTGGCCGAGGTTCTCGATGTGGAAGGACGATCCCTTCTGGACGTGGAAATTGTTGCCGTCGACGGCCATCGCGCTCCGTTATCCAGCCATCTCGATCGTCTGCTGGCGTTCGCGTGGGAGAAAGTGGGCGTGGGCAGCCATGGCATCCCGCGCATGCTGTCCGGGGACTGGAATGACTGGCTCGGCGGTGTCGGCTCTCAAGGCCATGGCGAATCGTTCATGAACGCCGGCCTGGCGGCGGTGGCGCAGGACCGGCTCGCGACCGCGCTCCAGCGCGCCGGGGGCGATGCAAGGGCAGGTGTCCTGCGACGCCGCGCGCAGGCCCTGCGCGGCGCGTGTGCGCCGTTCTGCCACGGTCCTTGGTGGCCGCGCGCGATCGCGGACGATGGCGGGCTGGTGGGTGCTGAGGCCGATGGCCGCGTCTATCTGGACGGCCAGCCGTGGATGGCGCTGGCCGGCATGGGAGAGCCAGCCCGGAGGCGGGAAATGCTGCGCACCGCCCTGCGGCGCTGCGATACTGAAATTGGTCCGGCGATCATGGACCGTCCCCTTGATTACGACGATTTTCCGGGCCGCACCCACTGCCTCTATCCGCCAGGCGCCGGCGAGAACGGCGGCATCTGGTGGATTGTCGGGCAGTGGATGGCGATGGCTCTGGAGGATGCCGGTTTGGCCGACGAGGCCCTGGCGCTTCACCACCGCTGCTCGCGCGCCAATCACCATCGCTGTTTTCCCGGCGAATGGTGGTCGCCCTTCATGGCCCCGGACGGCATCGATGGTCCTGAGTCGCCCCATTTCGGCCGCTCGCAGCAGGCCTCGGAGGCCTACCCCCAGCCGTGGGCGAAGGGCTTTGATAGGGCCATCAATCCGCATGAGGTGGCCAAGTGGGCTTACCAGTTGGCATTCGCGACCGGACGGAGCCTTGCCGGCGGCTACGAGGCCGGCGGACGCGCGAAAGCCGATTAAAAACACGCACAGCAAGCAATTAACCACGATGAACCCTTGGAAATCTGACGACGAACTCTTCGCTCTTGCCCGCCGCGAACTCTTTACCGCCGTTGTGGGCGATATCATGGATATCCTCGGCCACAGGAACCAATTCCTCCCCCCGCAAGTCCAGCCCTTGCGCGAAGACATGGTGACCATCGGGCGCGCCATGCCGGTGCTGGAGGCGGACGACGAAGGCGGCGAAGGACCGGGAAGGGCAAATGAGATGTTGAACCGTCCGTTCGGCCTCATGCTCGGGGCGCTCGACGACCTGCGCAAAAACGAGGTCTATATTTGCAGCGGCTCGTCACCCGCTTATGCGCTATGGGGCGAGTTAATGAGCACCTGCGCGATGAACCAGGGCGCGGTGGGCGCCGTGGTCAACGGCTACTCGCGCGACACGCGCGGCATTTTCAAATTGAACTTCCCCGTGTTTTCCCACGGACGTTATTCACAGGACCAGCGCCCGCGCGGGAAGGTGCTTGATTTTCGCTGTGCGATCAAACTGGGCAACGTCGTCATCCAGCCGGGAGACCTCATCTTCGGGGACATCGACGGCGTCTGCGTGGTCCCGCGCGCCATCGAGGAGGAAGTGATGCGCGGCGCCCTGGAAAAGGCCCGCGGGGAAAAACGCGTCTTTGAAGCGATCAAGGGCGGGATGAAGGCGCAACAAGCCTGGGATACCTATGGGATCCTCTAACCTTTCCTACACATTGTGAAAATAACCGAAGTCAAAGTCTGGCTCGTCGAGGGCATCAAATACAACTGGACGCTGCTGAAGATCCACACCGACACCGGCCACACCGGAGTCGGCGAATCCACCAACTGGCCCGGTTCCCCCATCATCGAGGCGGCCACGCGCCACGTGGGCGAGCGGATCATCGGTCTCGACCCGATGAAGACCGATTTCATCTGGACGAAACTATACCGCGACCTCAACTGGATCGGGCCGTTCGGCGCAAGCATGTGCGCCATCAGCGGCATCGACATGGCGTTGCTTGATCTCAAGGGCAAGGTGCTCGGGACGCCTTGCTACGAGCTGCTCGGAGGCGCGTTCCGAAAGAAAATCCGCCTGTACGCCAATTACTGGTTCATCGGCGGCGGCCACACCGCCGATGATTACGCGCGCCAGGCCCGGACCGTGCGGGATGCGGGGTTCCGCGGACTCAAGTTCGATCCGTTTGCCCATACGAACTACCTTTACGGCGAGGACCTATCCAGCAACCTCGAACTGACGCCCGCGCAGCAGGATCGCGCGTTTGAAGTCACCAAGGCCGTGCGCGACGCCATCGGCCCGGAAATGGACATGATGATCGAGACCCACGCGATGTTGAACACGCAGCTCGCGCTGGTGATGGCGGAGCGCCTGGCCCCGCTGGGAGTCACGTGGTACGAGGAGCCGGTCGGCCCGGAGAACGCAAACACCCTTCGCGCCATCCGCGAGCGGGTGAAGCCGAGCGTGCCGCTGTGCGTGGGCGAGCGCCATTACACGCGCCACGGGTTCCGCCCGGTCCTCGAGCAGCACCTCTGCGACGTGATCATGCCCGACATCACCCGCTGCGGCGGGCCGTCGGAAATGAAACGCATCGCCACGATGGCCGAAGCCTATGGCGTGCCCATCGCGCCGCACAACCCGAACGGGCCATTAAGCACACTAGCCAGCGCGCACGTCTGCGCCAGCATCCCGAATTTCTTCCGATGCGAGTTCATGTTCAACGACGTTCCGTGGCGCGATGCGGTCATCACGCATCCGTTCGATGTGCGGGAGGGATACTTGCATTTGAGCGACCGTCCGGGACTCGGCGTGGACCTCGTCGAGGAGGAGATGGAAAAGCATCCCGGCATCCGCGGGATGCGGGAAAGGGAGAATTTCTACGTTTGACCCATGGCGCTTCCCATTGATCTCGAAGGACGAGTGGCGCTCGTCACCGGTGTGAGCAGCGGCATCGGCGCCGGTATCGCGCACATGCTCGCGGTAGCTGGCGCCGACATCGCGGGGTGCGGTTTTTCCGCCGCCGACAGCGCGAAGGCCCATACGTTTCTCGCCGATATGAAGGCCACGGGCAGGCGTGGATTTTACAAGCAGACCGACGTCGAGCGACCGGAGGATCTCGAAGCGCTGGTGGAAGCGGTGATTGCGGAGTTTGGACGGCTCGACATTCTCGTTTCCAACGCGGGTCGCAATGTTTTCAAAGGCGCGGCGGAGTGCGACGAAGACGCATGGCGGCAGAACCTCGATCTGAATCTCGCAAGCCACTGGCGGATCGCGAAGCTGTGCAGGCCCCACCTCGAAGCGGGCGGCCACGGCGTCGTCCAGATCATGACCTCCAATCATGCTTATGCAACGGTTCCAGGCTGCTTTCCTTACAATGTCACCAAGACCGCGCTGACCGGCCTGGTCCGAAGCCTCGCGATCGAGTGGGGGCCAACGGTGCGTGTCGTCGGCATTGCGCCAGGCTTTGTCGAGACTCCCGGCAATGATAATTGGTTCTCGTCGTTTCCCGATCCCGCCGCGGAACGCGACCGAACGATCAAAATGCATCCCGCCGGAAAACTTGGCGCCTGCGAGGAGATCGGCGCCTGGAGCGCGTTTCTCGCAAGCGATTTTGCCGCCTTCGCCACCGGCGCGACCTACGTCATGGACGGCGGACGGCTCGCCTTGTTGCAGGATTCGTGATCCAATGGAATTTGCAAAACTCGGCAATGCTCGCGTCCGCGTGGTCTTCAATCTCGAGAACGGAACATTCGATCTCGATGACTTGTCCTGCAACCGGCCTTTCATTCATGCCGCGCATGCGCGGATCGAACAATGGTCTTCATGCGATCAGGATTATACTCGGCGGGGAACCATCGAGAATTTTTCCGATGAACTAGGCTCTGGCAGCCGCCTGACAATCACCTGCGAGTCTGTTCGAAAATCTTCCCTGCTCATCGAGTTCAATGTCTATGACCACGACGCTTCCTGGATGGTTCTGCGGGCCGGCCTGAAAAATACCGGGACTGACGCGGTGCGAATCCGGCGTTTTTTTCCAATGATCAACGGGCGCATCGCGCCGGACGCGGATTGGACGGACGCTCGGACGTTGTCGGGCAACAGTGCCTGCCATCAGCCGGAAGTCGTGCGTTCGCGCCACGCTTCGAGCTCGAACAATCTGCTGCTAACCTTCAAGGAGAATGGCCGGCAGCGTTCGCTTGTTCTGGGGGCGCTAAAAACGTCGGAGTTCATGAAATGGGCGCATACCCGGCCGGAAAACGGGTTCGAAGGACGGGCGCGCGCCATCTCGAAAGCCCTTCCCTATGCCCGCCTCGCTGCCTATCTCGATTGCGGCGTTCGGCACGAAAGCCTTCTCCTCGACGGCCCGCGGCTTTCGGTGTTGCAGGGTGCGCGGGATCACGATGGCGCGCTGATCCACCCCAAAGAAATCCAGATTGGCATGGATAATTTGGATCGCGGCAAACAGTATGCGGTCGGCTTTTCGTGGCGGGACCATGATGGCAACGGGCGGGCCGGTTCCGTGGCAGCCCGCGCTGCCGACGAAAAATCGCAGATCCTTGTGGAAAAACGCCCTTTGCCTCGTGGTGAACACGGGGAGGAAATCGCCGCGCTCCTTCTGCCGGAATTTTCCAGCCATCCCCGGGTATCGTTGCGGTTTGTCAATGAGTCGGGCGCTCCGAATATCGTTCTCGCGGAGACGTGGCTCTGGGAAGTGCATCCCGGCACGAGTATTCCGCGGGATTGGGCCGATGGGCGCGCCGTGACGGCGGGACCGGACGAGCCCGGCGCCGCCGCCTATGCCTGCCTGGAGGCAACTGATCCTGTCGGCAGATTGGTGGAACCGGGGGAAACTTATCGTCCCGAGGACAGTTTTTATGTGGACCTCGGAACACCCGATCCGTTCGAGGCCCTGGAAAAATATGGCTGGCACTTGCGTCTGGCGACCCACGCCAATCCAAACGCTTATGACTTTCCCACAGTTTGCGCATGGTACGCGGGCGTGTGGCACACCGAAGGCGCGCAGGATCATCCGGAAAAATCCACCTATCAAATCAACACCACCCCGGGCGTGGTGGAGGAAGCCGCTGAGATCAAAAAGACCGGTTTTTTGAAATACTCACGCGCGGCCGGCCGGCTCGTGCCCGATACATACGCCGAGGTCAATCCCCAGGGCTGGTGGGATGATGAACATTGGCAACGCCACGGCTATTACGTTGCGCCGTATGAAACCAGCGCCAAATACGGATCGGGAATGCACGCCGAAGGCTGCCTGGCGTTTACCTATTTTCAGCCCTGCTGCGGCCATGCGAGGCTGCCAGTTTCGCTGGATTTCCGCCGTCGGCATCCCGACTGGCTTTGCGACAAAGATTTGAAGCGCTCCATGGATTACTCCCATCCTGAAGTCCAGCAGCACTTGCGCCGGGTTTTCGCAGCCATGCGCGGTTACATTGACGGCTTAATGATCGACTATTGTGACGATCACTGGGATCCGGATGCCATCCTGGGCGGATTCGCCGATCCTCATGCCACAAGCGTCTCCTTCTATCGGGTCTTGTTCAAATCCGCCAAGCAAGGACTCGGTCCCGACTCGTGGCTCCACGAGCGCAATTTATGGTCCCCCGACAATGATTTGACGCTTGGTTTTGTGGATTCACAGCGCACGGCGGCGGATACGGACAAAATATCGCCCGGAATGGTCAGCCGCAGCGGCCTGCGTTGGTATAAGAACCGTGTCGTCATTGGTTACGACATGGATTCCAAGGAATTGAACAGTTCCTGGAAAGTCGCCGGCTGGAACGGATCGGATGAGGATGGGCGTCGTATGATGCTGACCATGGCCTGCGTGGCGGCAAGCCGGCTGCTTCTGGCCAACTCCTTTCGCGATCTCAGCAAAGAGGCTCTGCATGACCTTTCGCGCACTTTTCCGTATCCCAAAGAACCGAAGAGCGCACGTCCCATTGACGCGTTTAGCCATGAGGGCTTTCCACGGGTGTATGATTTCGCGGTCACGCCTCAATGGCATCAGGTCACGCTCTACAACAATACGCTTCCGACGAAAGAAGAAACATTCTCGATCCCGATGAGCGGTGATGCACTGGACGGCGCATTGGGACTCGACGCGAACCGGGACTATTACATATTCGACTTTTGGAATCAGCGATCGGGCGGCCGGGTAAAAGGCTCCGGCAAACTCGAGCAGACACTCCGACCCGGTGAAGCACGGATGCTCTCCGTTCATCAGGTGGAAGCCAACCCTCAGTTCATTTCCACCGACCGCCACATCATGCAGGGCTATCTCGATCTTGAAAAATACCCGGTGTGGGATCCGGCAAAGCACGAGCTTTCGGGCGTATCCCGTGTCATCGGTGGCGAGACTTATCGCGTTTTCATCGCGCTCAACGGCTACAATCCACTCAAAGCCGCCGAAGGCTGTGAAATCCTGCCAACCGGAGAAGACGGGCTTGCAATACTATCCATCCGGCGACCGCGGAGTGAACCCGTTCGCTGGACCGTCCATTTTGCCAAATAGGCATTATGAAGATTGCCGAAGAAGAATCGCGAAGACAATAACACCGGCTAAATATATTCACTTTGCTTTCGCGGCATTCGTTATCCTAACATTGGGCATGGCTGAAAACTCGAACGCTCAATATCCGATTTTGCCAGGCACACACCCGGAGCAAGCTGTTACTGTCGTCACTTACTATTTCGGCAATTATCATCCCGGCGATCCACGCAACGTAAAGACAAAAGGCGCGGACTGGACGGAGTGGGACCTGGTGAAAAGCGCCAGGCCGCGCTTTCCGGGTCACGCGCAGCCGCACGTTCCGCTGTGGGGCTATGGCGATGAATCGAAACCGGAGGTGATGGCGCAAAAAATCGACGCCGCTGCCGACCACGGCATCAGCGCGTTCATCTTCGACTGGTATTACTACGACGATGGGCCGTTTCTCGACAGCCCGATCGATAACGGTTTTCTCAAGGCCAGGAACAACACGCGGATCAAGTTTGCTTTCATGTGGGCGAATCACGACTGGGTCGACTTGTTTCCCTACCATCGCGGTGATCCGGGAAAAGTCTTCTACCACGGCCAGGTAACGCCGGATACCTTTTCAAAAGTCTGTGACCGTCTCATCAAGGACTACTTCTCGCGACCGGCTTATTGGAAGATTGACGGCAGGCCTTACTTCTCTATTTACGAGCTGGATAAACTGGTCTCGAACTTTGGCTCGGTGAAGGCGGCGCGCGACGCGCTCGACGAATTTCGGACGAAGGCAAAGGCCGCCGGATTGCCCGGCCTGCACCTGAACGCCATCGTTTGGGGACAGCCGGTTTTGCCTGGCGAAAAAACTCCCGCGAACCTGCCGCAGCTTGTCCGCGAACTTGGTTTTGATTCCGTGACTTCTTACGTTTGGATTCACCATGCGGCGTTGCCGCAGCAACAGACGGATTACAATTTCGTCCGCGACGAATATTTTAAATACTGGGCCAAGGCCGCGGCAGAGTTCGGCGTGCCCTACATTCCCAATGTGACGATGGGGTGGGACCCGAGCCCGCGCGCCGACCAGCGCGACGAGTTCGGGAACTTCGGCTACCCATTCACGAACACCATTGCGAACAACACGCCGGAGAATTTTCGCGCCGCACTCGAACTCGCAAAACAGCGGCTGCTTGCCCAGCCCGACGGCCTCCGCATCTTGAATATCAACTGCTGGAACGAGTGGACGGAAGGCAGCTATCTGGAACCTGACACAGTCCGCGGCATGGGATATCTTGAAGCGGTCCGCGCGGTTTTTGGATCAGCCGCCGCAGCCTCGCCGTCATTGAAATAAATGGCCGATCAACTCGTGCTCGGCGACCCGCTCACGCCCCTCTCCTCGTGGGAGAGCAACCGGGTGGAATAAACGGCAAGGCTGAGGCCGGGGGCGGTGTCCTGAAGGACGGCGGCGCCGGGCGCGAGCTCGTAGGAGGCATCGGCATCGATGCGGACGCCGTCGGTCTGGTTGCGGATGGCCTCGGTGATGCGATAGCGGTGGAAGGTGCGGGGCATCTCGAGACCTTCGAGGTGGAGTGTGAAAGGCTGCTCCTGTTCCGTGTGGCAGAGGACGAAGACATTGAGGTGACCGTCCGGGGAGCGCAGCGTTTCGGAGAGAAGGTATTGCTGCCAGCCCCTGACGACGCCGTCGACATGCGATTCGAGCAGCGCGGAGTGTTTTTTGAAGAAGCGGGTGATGAGTCCGTAAAGCCAGTAGGCATTCGCGTGGGGGCGGAAGGCCGGCAGCAGGGCATCCTTCCCGGTGTCCCATGTGTCCACGAGCTGCCACTGGCCGTCGAGGTCGCCGCGGTTGTTGAAGCTCCAGCGGTTGAATCCTTCCACTCCCAGGCGGAGGCCGCGCAGGATTATCTCGGCATTGGACAGGTTGGCGAAGTAACCGCCGGGCGCCGAACTGTTGGTGCACCAACCGTAATTCATCGAGCCGATTTCCGTAAGAAAAAACGGCTTGCCCTTGGAATTGGCGAAGTCCACCCAGGCCTTGGCCGCAAACCTATCCCATGTCTTCCAAGCCGTCCCAGGCGACAAACCGTCCTGCTCATCGTTGCCGGAAATGCAATCGACATGGCAGGCAATTGGAGGCTCGTCGTGGAGTGGCGCCATTTCTTGCGACTGTACTTTGGAGGCAGGCATTGGATGGGTGCGCGGCAGATTAGTCCTTCGCGTTCATTTCTCGAAACCGAATTCGGGGGCTTCGAAAAATATAATGGCTGACAGGCGCTTTTGCATCACCCGCCACTACGCACCGTTTCCAACCAATGGGCAATTTTTAAACCCATTTGCATGGACGATAGTTCAATGAAAACCATCTCGTTACCCGCCTCCTGCCAAC
>Ga0182030_10015826_pt1 | contig 14754 bp, 15 predicted proteins | sample 812S3MmetaG_FD_121299 | JGI IMG/M metagenome (GOLD analysis project Ga0182030, IMG submission 121299) | Permafrost microbial communities from Stordalen Mire, Sweden - 812S3M metaG (Illumina Assembly) | ecosystem: Environmental > Terrestrial > Soil > Wetlands > Permafrost | place: Sweden... | reverse complement strand
GCGCAACGCCTCGACGTCGGAAAGAGGAATCCCCTCGATCCATTCGAGCGTCATGACCTCTCGGGCGCAGCGGTCCCAATCCACTTTCGGCACGAGGAAATCGTCGTCGCCCATGGTATTTTCGGCATATTCCGAAGCTGCGGCAGCCTCGAGCCGGAAATCCATCTCCATCTTGACCGATCGCGCGAGCGTATCGACTACTCCGACCGGATTGAGCCTATGGGCTTCGGCTGAAAGCGTTTCGGCGAGCCGCGCAGCGAAAAACATGTCGCCAAGATCACGGCGAAACCGTCTTTCAATGCCCGGACGGAGGACCTTGACCGCGACAGGCCGTGTGCTGCCGTCTTCTGAAATCACGGCGCGATGCACCTGAGCGACCGATGCCGCCGCCACCGGCTCGCCAAATTCCGCGAACAGGCTGGAGAGCGGCCGCGCAAAAGCCTTTTCAATGACGCTTGCGGCGAGATCGCGCGAAAATGGCGCCATGCGATCCTGCAATGCTTCGAGTTCCCGCGCCACGGCAACGCCGACCACGTCTGGCCGGGTCGCCAATGTCTGGCCAAGCTTGACGTAGGATGGGCCGAGCCTCGCGATGGCCGGCGCCAAACGCTCCAGCCCGCCGCCTCGCCGGGCGAGAAGTCCGGCCAAAAGCAGAGCCAGACGAGCCGGCGCTGGCAATCCCACGGGATCGACGCCGGAAAATACGCCCTCGCGCGCCAGAATCAAGCCGGCGCGGCCGAGGCGAAGGACATGGCCTAGGGATCCCAACACTGACGCCCGCCCGATCGCTTAAATTTTCCAGCCGGAATGAATGGCGACGATCCCTCCGGTCAGACGCGTGAATCCGACCCTAGCGAAACCCGCCTTTTCGATCATCGCCGCGAATTCTTCTGCCGGCGGGAACTGACGAATCGACTCGACGAGATAGCGATAGGGCTCAGCCTCGCCTGAGACCAGACGACCGATCAAGGGAATCACGGAAAAGGAATAGGACTCGTAGATCTTGGATAATAAGGGCGCCTCGACTTGCGAGAATTCCAGACAGAGAAAGCGCCCGCCGCGTTTGAGCGTGCGGTAGGCCTCTGAAAGCGCCATTTCGATGCGTGGCACGTTGCGGATGCCAAAAGCGATCGTATAGGCGTCGAATTCGCCATCGGGGAACGGCAATCGCTCGGCATTGGCCTCGATGAACGTAAGCCTGTCAGCAAATCCCTTTTTTTCCGCCCGTTCCCGGCCGACCGCGAGCATATCGCCATTAATGTCGAGGACCGTGACCTTCGTCTCTGGCCCGCCAGCGCTCGCGACGCGAAAGGCGATATCACCAGTGCCGCCGGCGACATCGAGATGGCGGAAGGGCCCGCGCTTTGAAGGATGGACCCTGCCGACGAAAACATCCTTCCAGATTCGGTGAAGGCCGCCGGACATCAGGTCGTTCATCAAATCGTAGCGCTGAGCGACCTTGTGGAAGACGTCGTCGACCATTCCTTGCTTTTCAGCGAGCGGCACTTCGGAATAGCCGAAATGCGTGCGCGCCTCCCCGCCCATCCCGGAGCCCGCATTGCGCGAGGCTTTTGATGATTGGGCATCCTGCATCTTATTCACTCCTCGAAACGAGGCGGACCATAGCGCGGCCGCGCGCACATGGCTATCTATCGTGGCAAGAGATGGAAATGAAAGGGACGCAATGCCGGAGCTGCCGGAGGTCGAAACAGTTCGAAGGGGCCTGTCGCCGACTATGGTTGGAGCGCACATTTTGCGCGTTGAGTTGCGACGGCCAGACCTGCGCTTTCCATTTCCCGAAAATTTCGCCGAGAATTTGCAGGGGCGGCATATTCTCGGCCTTAACCGGCGCGCCAAATATCTCATCATTTCGCTCGATGATGGTGCGGCCCTGATCGCCCACCTCGGCATGAGCGGCGCATTCCGCATCGAACCCACCGACAAGAGCGAAGCTTCAACTCCCGGCGTTTTCAACCTTCCACGTTCCAAAAGCCCCGCTCATGATCATGTTGTCTTCCATCTGAAGGGGGCGCAGGTAATCTACAATGATCCCAGGCGTTTCGGCTTCATGACGCTGGCGCGTGCGTCGGAGCTGGATGCTCATCCGTTTTTCGCTGAACTTGGCGTCGAACCCCTGTCAAACTCTTTCACCGCGCTGCGTCTGGCGCAATTATTCCGAGGACGAAAGACCCCTCTCAAAGCGGCCTTGCTGGATCAGAAACTCATAGCCGGGCTTGGCAATATCTATGTCTGCGAAGCGCTCAACCGATCCGGCCTCTCGCCCAATCGGCCAGCCGGCGATCTTGTCAAAGACGATGGATCTCCCGCCAAAGGGGCTGAACGGCTGAGGCGCGCCATTCGGGATGTCCTTGAGGAAGCCGTCGCCGCCGGCGGCTCGTCGCTGCGCGATCATCGCCAGACCGACGGATCGCTCGGCTATTTTCAGCATAATTTTCGTGTTTATGGACGGATGGGTGAGACTTGCGCGACCCCCACCTGTGGGGGGACAATCGCCAGGCAGACTCAAAGCGGGCGCTCAACATTTTATTGTCCGAGATGCCAAAATTGAGCTGCAATCGGCACGAATATAAGGGGCCTGTCAGAACTCGATGCTTAAATTCTTTGGCGGACTTCCCAAAAAACCGGTCAGCGGGTTTGAGATCACCCATGAGGGCAAAATTTTTCGAATCACCCTCAAGCGGATCGCCTCGGCGCGACGACTGACCCTGCGCGTCCGATCGGCGACGCGCGACATTGTCCTGACAATGCCGCCGCGCGCCAGCCTCCGTCAGGCTCAGGAATTCGCCAGCAATCACGCCCACTGGATCTCGCTGCGTCTCGCAAGAGTGCCCCAAACAACCCCTTTTGAACCGGGTGAGCGCATTTATTTACGCGGCGTCGAACATTTGCTGCGGCATTGTGCTGATGTCAAAAAGGGGCGCGGCGCGGTTTGGCAAGAGGAATACGACGGATTGCCCACACTTTGCTCTGGCGGCGACCCTGCCGGCTTCGAGAAGCGGATCGGAGATTTTCTTCGCCGCGAAGCCCGGCGCGACTTGGAGAATGCCGTCAGGCGTCACGCGAACGCGACGGGACGCGCTCCAATCGCGCTCTCGCTGCGAGATACCTCCAGCCGTTGGGGCTCCTGCTCTGCGAAAGGCGCACTTAATTTCTCATGGCGCCTGATCATGGCGCCGCCCTTCGTCCTCGATTATCTGGCCGCCCACGAAACGGCGCATCTGCGTCACCATGACCATTCGGAAAACTTCTGGGCGCTGACGAAAAGCCTTTGCCCTGACACCGCTCGCGCCGAGGCCTGGCTCAAGGCATATGGTGGAAAATTGCACCGCTATGGTCGAAAATCCAAGGAAGGCGACCATGAAGCCACAGCTTAGTCATCGCCGAATGAAAGTCAGATAAACAGGCCGCCGGCCTTCGCGAAAAGCCTTATCCTCATAGCGCGTCCCGGACCAGCCGCTCCAGGGCTTAAGCCAATCATCCGAGGTCTTGGCCTTCCAAATGAAATTTGCCGAACGCAGCACGCGCACCAGCGTCCAGCCGGCGTAATCATCTATATCCGTGGCGAATCGCAACTCGGCCCCAGGCCGCATCACTCGCGCCAGACGCGTCAGGATGGCGTCGGAGACAAACCTTCTTTCGCGGTGGCGTCTCTTAGGCCAAGGATCAGGATAAAGAAGACAGACCCCTGCCAGGCTGCTGTCTGGAAGCGCATCGATCAGTTCGCCGGCATCCCCGGGGTGAATGCGGATATTCTGGAGATCGCGCGTTTCGATTTCCGCAAGAAGCTTCGCCACCCCGTTGACGAAAGGCTCGCATCCAACATAGCCGCGCTCTGGATGCGCCACTGCGTCGGCGACGAGATGCTCGCCGCCGCCAAAGCCAATTTCCAAATGCAATTCGGTCGGTTTCGCCGGATATAGAGCGTTCGGCGCTTCAAGACCGCGTCCAAGATCGACGCGCAGTCTTGGGAGCAGCGTCTCGATCAAGCCAGCCTGATAGCGGCGCAGGGTCTTGCCCTTTCGCCTGCCAAAAAGCCCCGCCTCGCGACGCGCGCGACCCGGGGCTTCTGAATTGGATGCGTCCATGGCTTCGGGACTTTTCAGACGAAATACGCCTTGAGCTTGGCCACAAGATCAGTCTTTTCCCATGAGAAACCACCCTCTTCGTCAGGCTGACGGCCGAAATGGCCATAGGCCGACGTCCTGGCGTAAATCGGGCGGTTGAGATCGAGATGCTCGCGGATTCCGCGCGGCGAGAGGCGGACGATCTTGAAAAGCACCTCTTCCAACAAGGCCTCGTCGACCTTGGCCGTTCCGTGCGCATCCACATAAATCGACAAGGGCTCGGCGACTCCGATGGCGTAGGAGAGCTGGATTGTGACGCGATCCGCAAGCCCAGCGGCAACGACGTTTTTAGCGAGATATCGCGCCGCATAGGCTGCGGAGCGGTCAACCTTGGTGGGGTCTTTGCCTGAGAAGGCGCCGCCGCCATGCGGGGCCGCGCCGCCGTAGGTGTCAACGATGATCTTGCGACCCGTGAGGCCGGTGTCGCCGTCGGGCCCCCCGATGACAAACTTCCCGGTCGGATTGACATGCCAAACCGTCTCATCGGAAATCCAGCCTTGCGGCAAGGTCTTCACAATATAAGGTTCAACGATCCGGCGAACATCCTCGGAGCACAGGTCCTCGTCAACATGCTGGGTCGAAAGCACGATCTGCGTGACGCCGACGGGCTTGCCGCCAACATACTTGACTGTCACTTGACTCTTGGCGTCGGGACCAAGCTTGGCTGCGTCGCCGGCGCCTGACTTGCGCGCCTTGGCGAGGTTTTCGAGAATTTTGTGGGCATAGTACAACGGCGCCGGCATGAGATCGGCGGTCTCGTTGGCGGCATAGCCGAACATGATGCCCTGATCGCCGGCGCCCTCATCCTTGTTTCCAGCGGCGTCGACGCCTTGCGCGATATCCGCGGATTGTTCATGCAGCAGGATTTCAATTTCGGCGTGTTCCCAATGAAACCCGGCTTGTTCGTAGCCAATTTCCTTGATCGCATCGCGCGCGACCTTGACGATCTTGTCATGAGATATTGCGGGGCCGCGCACCTCGCCGGCGATTACGACGCGATTGGTGGTGACCAGAGTCTCAGCGGCAACGCGGATTTGGAAAGGATCGATGCCGGCCGCGGCCCCTTCGCGATAAAAAAGATCCACGATTTCATCGGAAATCCGATCGGCGACCTTGTCTGGATGGCCCTCGGAAACGGATTCACTCGTAAACAAAAAATCGCTGCGAGCCACGTCTTGCCTCCAATATCAAACTCTCCCGCGCCGATGGGAGTCGCCAAGGATTGAATCCTTTAAAAAGGAGGACGTTCGTTTCGTCAAGCTTTTTGCCCTGATTCGTTCGATAAAACGAACGAGATCGAAGGCGCGCCTGCTCAGCTTGTTTCGCCAACCGCGAGGGTGACCACAAGATCGACGATCTTCTTGCGAACCTTCGGATCCGCAATTCGCGCAAAAGCGCGATTGAGGCTCAGGCCTTCCGCTGTCATGATGAAATCGCTGGCGTAATTGTCTTCCTGGCCGTTTTCGGCAAAACCACTGTTCAGGGCGCCGTCGGAGACGGGCGCGCCTTTGAAAAAATATGCGAGGGGAATATTCAATGTTTCCGAGATTTGCTGCAATCGAGACGCGCTGATTCGATTCGCGCCCTTCTCATACTTCTGCACCTGCTGGAAAGTCAGACCCAGGGATTCGCCCAACTTTTCCTGACTCATTCCGATCAGCATTCTGCGCATACGCACGCGCGCGCCCACGTGCCGATCGATGGGATTGGGGACTTTGGTCACGGATGTTCCAGCCTGTAGATTCATAACCCTATTTGCGACAGAGCTTGACCTAAAGTCAAATGGTACGTTTGCGAATATAGGCGCCTGCGAGGACAAAAATCCACAATATCATTGGAATCGAGTGGGGGTATCGTGAAAACAAGGTTAGCGGCATTGGTTTGGGCAGGGGACCATCGACCACGGCTTCAACCCCCAAGGGCGCCGAAGCCACCAGGCGCCCGAGCGGATCAACGATCGCGGATATGCCGGAATTAGCGGCCCGAATCAAGGGCAGGCCCTGCTCTATCGATCGGAGTCGCGCTTGAGCGAAATGTTGATAGGGTCCCGGGGTCCGTCCGAACCAGCCGTCATTGGTCACGTTCAACATCAAGCCTGGACGAATCGGCTGGGCGGCGAGCCGATCGGCGATCTCGTCGGGAAAGATGGATTCGTAACAGACCATGGGAAATATCAGCGGCAGACCTGGAGCGGTCAAGATTTTAGAACTCGCCCCCGCCTCGAACCCCCCGGGAATAGCGACGAACTGGGTAATTCCCGCCTGTGCGAGCCAATAGGCGAAAGGCATATATTCGCCAAAAGGCGCCAAATGCATCTTGTCGTAGCTTTCCTTGACTTCGCCTCCGGCGATCACTTCCACAGAATTAAAATAGACCGCCTTACGCCCCTCGCCTTCCGCGCGCGCGGCCCCCGTGAACAGAATGGCCTTTTGAAGACGCGAACCAAGCAAAGCCAAAGCAGCGCCGTCGCGAGACAGGATGAAAGGGAAAGCTGATTCCGGCCAGACCAGATGCGTGACGTCGGCAATCCCGGTTGTCTGCGGCGAAGTCGAACGATCAGAAAACTCCAGGTACCGATCAAGCAACTGATCCCTGTTGTCGGCGCGGAAATCCTCGAGAGGAATATTTGGCTGGACGATGCGGAGCTTCACGCCCTTGTTTTCGGCAGAGGGCGCCTGCAGGCGCCACAGCCCGAAAAGCCCCAGAACGAGCAGCGCGATTCCCGCAATCGCTGGAACCGCCCGGCTGGCATTGGCGCCTCCCAGCAATGCGGGCGACGCAAAAATCAGAATCGAGAAAATGGTAAGCCCATAGAGGCCAAAGATGGAGGCCGATTGTGCAAAGTAGAGGTTGCCACCCAGAACCATGCCGAAATCGTTCCAGGGAAATCCGGTCAAGACGTGTCCCCGCATCCATTCAGCAAGACTCAAACCCGCGGCAAGGGCGAAAATGCGCGCCGAACCGGCCGACCACATCAGACGAGCCAGCACGAACCCGAAAGCAGTGAAGAGCGCCAGTCCCGCAGGCAGTCCCAGAACGCCGAGCGGCAAGGCCCACGCAAACCGATCGGCTTCGGCCAGAAACGCCGCGCCAAGCCACCAGAGCCCGGCGACGAAATAACCAAAACCCATCCACCATCCGGCGCCGGCAGCGCGGCGCAAACCTGCCCCTAGGGTCGGTCCGGCAGAACCGTCGATAAGCCAGACCGCCAGCACCATTGGAACAAAAAACGCTGGAAAAAAACCAAGCGGCGCCAAGGCAAGAGCCCCGAAAGCCCCGCCGCCCAGCGCAATCATTCGACGCGGCCAGGAATCGGCGAGTATCACGCGCTGAGCGATTGAAAGCATTGAACGTTCCTGGCTGAACCAGCGTGGGCGTGGCGGCGATTCGCCGGCAATCCTACCGGGTCGGCCTGGAATTGGCGAACTTCCGGAGTTTGCGGCCGTCGGCATTCCCCTGCAAAATGCAGCGGGACATAAATCTGACGACCGCCGCCCGGAATGGAACACAGCGCGTCAAAGGCTGTTCACCGCAGACGACTGGTGTTCGGCCTTGGCGTCGACGAGACGCAATTTAAGCCGCTTCAAACGCCTTGGATCAGCATCGAGAATATCGAATTCGAAATCACCGTCTGGGCTGGCGACGACTTCGCCGCGTATCGGCACGCGGCCAGCGAAGGCGGCGGCGAGGCCGCCAAGAGTGTCCACTTCTTCTTTTTCGCCGAATCCGGTCAGAGGAAGGCCGGTCATTTCAGTGGCGTCCTCCAGTCCGACCCGCGCGTCGGCAAGATAAACGCCCGGCGAGACACATTCTATTTTTGGCGTTTCGTCCTGATCGTGTTCGTCCTCGATGTCGCCGACAATCATTTCCACAATGTCTTCAATGGAAACGAGACCGTCAGTGCCGCCATACTCGTCGATCACCAGCGCCATATGCGTGCGCGTCGCCTGCATTTTGACGAGCAGGTCGAGCGCCGGCATCGAGGGTGGCGCAAAGAGCACGGGCCTCAAAATACCGGCTGTTTCCAGTCGGATCGACAGGTCGATCGGCATGAAGCGCGCATTGGGAGACTCTGCTGCACCCGGTTGGTCCTGCGCGGCAAGCCCGACCATCGCCCTTCCGCGTCTTTGCGCTAGTGACTTTTCGGCCGATGCTGCGACATAATCGACGAAATCGCGGATATGAACCATGCCCCGTGGGTCATCGAGCGTTTCACCCTGAACAGGAAGCCGCGAGTGTCCAGCGGTGCGGAAAGTCGCCAACACCTCGCCAAGCGTGGTGTCGATAGCGACCGAAATGATATCGGCTCGCGGCACCATGACGTCGCTGACCCGGATTTCATGCAAGCCCAAAACATTCTTGAGCATGGCGCGTTCTTGCGGACTGAAATCGTCGGCGATCGAAGCATCGTCGAGCGCGTCCTCGATATCGTCGCGGATTGACGCCCCGGATAGGCCGAACAAGGCGCGCAAGCGATCAAGAACCGATCCGGCTTGTTTTCCAGGACTTCGGTCAGCCTGATTCGAGTCTTCGGCATCGTGTTCAGGCGCGCTCATTGTCGCTGGTCTCTTTGCTCTCGTGTTCACGATAAGGATTGTCGTCGCCCAATCGCCGCAGGATGCGGATTTCCATCGCCTCCATCGCCTCGGCCTCGGTTTCCTCTTCGTGGTCGTAGCCAAGCAGATGGAGGAATCCATGCACGATCATATGACGACAATGCTGTTCCACTGTCTTCCCCTGCTCTTGCGCTTCACGCATCACGGTTTCGTGGGCGATGGCGATATCTCCGAGGGCATGCGCCGTTTCGATCGGTTCGCGCCCCGGAAAGGACAGCACATTGGTCGGCTTATCCTGACCGCGAAATCGCCGATTCAGATCGCGGATGCGCGCGTCGTCGCAAAAGAGCAGGCTGACTTCCGCGCCCGCCGTCAAGGCGTCGCCGCTTTCGTCCAGCGCCGCCTGCAAGCTCTCCTCGATCATGGCGTCGAGACCCGGCAGCCCATCCCATCGGGCGCAGTCGACCCGGGTTTCAATGGTCAGCCTCATGACGACCTGTCCCTGTCGCCGTATGGTTGCGAAGGGGGGTTCGTCCTGCGCGACGCCGCCTCGTAGGCGCCGACGATTCGGCGAACCAGGTCATGACGGACGACGTCCTCGTCCCTGAAGGTCACATGCCCCACGCCTTCAAGACCGGACAGAAGGGCTATGGCTTCGCTTAGGCCCGATTTCTGGCCGGGAGGCAAGTCTGTCTGGGTCGGATCCCCCGTTACGATCATGCGCGATCCTTCCCCGAGACGGGTCAGAAACATTTTCATTTGCATCGTCGTCGCGTTCTGCGCCTCGTCCAGCAGCACGCAAGCATTGGTCAGGGTCCTGCCGCGCATGAAAGCCAAGGGGGCGACTTCGATCATGCCGGTCTGCATCCCCCTTTCGACCATCCGCGGGTCCATGAAATCCTGCAGGGCGTCATAGATCGGGCGTAGATAAGGATCGACTTTTTCACGCATGTCACCCGGCAAAAACCCGAGTCTTTCGCCAGCTTCCACCGCCGGACGCGACAGGATCAGCCGCTCGACAGCGCCCTGTTCGAGCATTGCGACGGCATGGCCTACGGCAAGCCATGTCTTGCCGGTTCCTGCGGGACCAGCCGCGAAAACCAGCTCAAATCGCCGCAAGTCTCGAATATAGAGATCCTGTGCGACGGTCCGGGCGCGAACTGCGCCTTTCTTTCGGGTTGATATCTGCTCGAAGGATGAACGCGTCGATGGAGCCTCCTTCGGAAACAGATTGCCCTGCAGCGCGCATTCCTGGATGGCGCCATCGACGTCGCCGAGGGTCGCGGGCGCACCGGATCGCGCTCTCTCATACAGAATTTGGAGCACTCGCCGTGCATGACCGGCCGCTTCAGGCGGACCCTTGATGACGACATGATTGCCGTTTGCTGTCAGCACCACGTTCAGGCGCCGCTCGATCCGAGCAAGATTCTGGTCATAATGTCCGAAGACCATGGACGCCGTGCGATTGTCGTCCAGAGCCAGCGTCAGGTCCGAAGCCGTGGCCTCCGAGTTCTGCTGGTCGGCCTGTCCAGTCGTCGCGCCAGACTTTCCGTCGGCAAACACCATTTTCAAAATGCCTCCTGCGCCCAGGCAGCCTCAAGGAGCGAGTTTTCGAGCCGCCCGAACAACGAGTTCGAACTGCACGCGACAATTTCAACTGGCGCGACCCGGCCGATCAATCGAGCAGGCCCTTCGACTTGAACTGGCTGCAAGTAAGGCGATTTTCCCGCGATCTGCCCGGGGTGCCGACCCGGCTTTTCGAAGAGAACATCGACCGTTTGTCCAACCAGGCTGGCGTTGAAGGCCCGACGCTGTGCTTCGACCACGTCCTGCAGGCGCGACAGCCGTTCGATCTTGACCTCCTCGCGAACTTGGTCCGCAAGATCGGCGCCCGGCGTTCCCGGCCGCGGCGAATATTTGAAGAAAAAGGTCGATGCGAAGCGAACTTCTTCAGCCAGCTCTAGCGTCGCCGCAAAATCAGCCTCGCTCTCCCCGGGAAAACCGACAATAAAATCGGACGAGAGCGCGATATCCGGCCGAGCACGCCGGATTCGCTCGACCAGACGCATGTAATCCGCCGCATTATGGCGGCGGTTCATCGCTTCGAGTATCCGATCCGACCCTGATTGAACCGGCAGATGAAGAAAAGGCATCAAGGCGGGGAGGTCAACGTGGGCGCGAATCAGATCTTCGCGCATATCGTTCGGATGGCTCGTCATATAGCGGAGCCGCGCGAGACCTTCGATTTTCGCAAGGCGACGGATCAGGTCGGCGAGCGACCAGTCACTCCCGTCGACGCCCTCTCCGTGATAGGCGTTGACATTCTGCCCCAGAAGCGTGATTTCCCGCACGCCGGCCTGGACGAGATGTTCGGCCTCGGCAATGATTTTCTCGGCAGGCCGTGAGCTTTCCGCGCCACGCGTATAAGGCACGACGCAGAAGGCGCAAAACTTGTCGCAGCCTTCCTGCACAGTGAGAAACGAGCTCAGGCCCCGTTGTCGAACTTTATCATTCGAAGGCTGGTCCAGATGATCAAACTTGTCTTCGACCGGGAAATCCGTGTCTACGACCGGCCCCGCAGCCGACTGACGCAGCAGTTCCGGCAACCGATGATAACTTTGCGGCCCCACCACGAGATCGACCGCGCGTTGCTTGCGCAGGATTTCGGCGCCTTCCGCCTGAGCGACACATCCAGCGACGGCGATCCGTGTCTGCAGGCCGACTGCGCCGCGGGCCTCCTTCAAAAGCCGGATCTTGCCGAGCTCCGAAAAAACCTTGTCGGTAGCTCTTTCACGAATATGGCATGTATTGAGGACGATGAGGTCGGCGTCCTCAATGACCAAGGTCTCCGCATAACCTTCAGGCGCCAGCACATCCGCCATACGGGCGGCGTCATACGCGTTCATCTGGCAGCCGTACGATTTGACGAAAAGCTTCTTTCCACTCGCCAGCGCCAACGGAGCGTCTACGGAATCGGGTCCGCTTGATTGGATATCGGTTTTCAAAATCGAGATGGTCCCTCCGGGACATTTGCAACCTAGTGAAGATATACGATTTTACCGCGCACGATAAGCGATAAGGCGGAAAAATAAACCATCGTCCTCACGCTGCGGATTGCGCCGCAGCCAGATCGCGCACCCGCCGTTCCGTTTCCAGCGCAATGGCTTTTCTATCAGAGTTCGAGTCGAATGTGATAGGAGCGCCAAACAGCACGATGCATTCGACCGGCGCGCTTTTTAAGAGCAACCAGATATGTGGCGCGAGTTCGGCGTCGCCGAACCATGCAAGGCGACGACGGCCGGCCGCGTCCAGCTCTTTCCCCCGCGCATGCGTATAGGCGATCGCCGCCGGCTGAACCGTCACACCCAAAACTTGGGGGTAACGGCGCAACGCGTCGCGCGCCGCGGCAAAATGCGACGGTTTGAAGGACAATACACCCTCGCCGTCGCTCGACGTGCCCTCGCCGAACAGGAGGACATCCTCGCCGCCCACCATTCTGTCCGCCATTGCCTCATTGACCCTCGGCACATCAGCGCGATTGCCGCGCCGCACGAAGATCGTATCCTGGACGCGCGCGAAGGCCCCAAGGAGCGGCCAGTTCGCCACTTCGCTCTTGGCGACGAAACAAGGCGTTTCCCGCGCAGCAAAGACCAATATGTCGCTCCAGGACAGATGATTGGAGACGATCATGCGCGGCTTCGGGCCTAGTGGCTCCCCCTCAAAGCGGAAGCGCAATCCGAGAATCGCGCAAGTTGACCGGGCAAAGAAGGTAGGAATCCGTCGTGCCAAGGCCCAGCCTCGGCGGCGTGACAGACGCTGCAAGGGAACGCCGAAGAGGTAAAAACCCGCCAAGACCAGGAGCAGGAAAAATGCGCGAAAATACGACATGAAAAGCCGGATAGGCGCGTCCTGCGACAGATTCATGACAGAAGGAGCGAAGAAGCGCTCTCTAATCGAGCAAACGTCGCATGATCAACGCATTGGCGCGGCTATGGTCCGACTTCAAATAATAGGCCTTGCGAACTCCCGCCTGAACGAAGCCATTGCGGCGGTAAAGCGCGAGAGCGGGCAGATTGGCTTCATCGACTTCCAAAAAAAGCAACTTGACGCCAAGTCCCGACAGTCGAGACAAATGGGAGAGGAGAAGACGCTGGGCGCAACCTTTTCGACGCGCGCCGGGATCAATGACAATCGTAAGCATCTCAGCTTCGTCGAGCGCGCGTCGGGAAAGAACAAAACCGGCCAGCCCTGATTTGCCATCGAGTCCCTCGCCGGTGCAGGCCGGATCGGCCAGCAAGGCTTCGAATTCGGATGGAGACCATGAATGCGCAAAACTTGAAGCATGCAGCCCTGCACAGGCCGCTCCGTCTGACGACCGCAGGGGGCGCGACGCCCCTGGAGCCAGTCTCCGCCAAAACAGACGCGACTTCATGCGAGAGTATGCGGCAGCGCTTGGTTGAGCGCGGGCTTGACGTCGGGCGCCTTCAGATAAATCGGTCGAGCCGGCGCCCCAGGGGGATCCGCGACCAGGCCAAGGCGCGCGACGTCGACGATATCCGGCGCAGACGCGACGTTTATCAGGGTGATGTCGATGCCTGCCGCGATTGCCTCTTTCAATAAAAGGGGAGCGCCGGAGCCGGAGACGCGGACACGACCCACGCCGAGAAGGCGGCAGGCGGCCGAAACGGAGACAAGAGCCGGCGAGATCAGCACGTGACCCCCCGGACCATAAGCCGTGAAGAAAACATTGTCATGGCGGGCGTCAATTGCGGCGACGACAAGACCACTACCTTTCTCATCGGACAGCAAGGGCGCCGCGAAAGCTGCAAGTGTCGACACCCCGACGGCGGTTATCCCTCGCGCCAGGGCAATGCCGCGCGCCGCAGCAACCCCTATCCTGATACCTGTAAACGAGCCTGGCCCGACAGTAACGGCTATCCGATCCAGCGACGTGAAGCCGCCATCGACTTGCGCCATGACCCGTTCTATCAGAGGCATCAGCGCCTCGGCATGGCCGCGTTCCATCGCAACTGATTCCACGACCAGCGGCTCCTTTGCCTCGCTGTCGAGAACGCACAGGGAAACAGCTGGAAGCGCAGTGTCAAGGGCGAGGATGCGCATGACGTCTTTCGATTCAGGGTCTGCCTTTGGACGACGATCTCACGCTTGCTCCACCGCCTTGACCTCCGGAAGGAAATGGCACAGCAGATTTTGGATGCCGCGCTTGAGCGTCGCCGTGGAGGACGGGCAACCCGAACAAGCGCCCTTCATCTGCAGATAGACCACGCCATCCTTGAAGCCGCGGAAAACAATGTCGCCGCCATCGCTCGCGACTGCCGGTCGCACCCGGGTTTCGAGAAGCTCCTTGATCGTCGTGACGATTTCCGAATCCTCTGGCGCAAAAAACTCCTGCCCGACATGATCGACTGCCTCAGGCGCCAAAATTGGATTGCCGGACATCATGTGCTCCATGATGGCGCCGAGAATCGCGGGCTTGAGATGCTGCCATTCCCCAATTGATTTCGTTACGGAGATAAAATCCGGTCCAAAGAAGACACCGCTGACGCCATCGATGGCGAACAGCGCACTGGCGAGCGGCGAAACTTGAGCTTCTTCCGCATTCTGCATCTCGCGGGAGCCGTTTTCCAGAACTTGACCCCCCGGAAGGAATTTCAATGTCGCAGGATTTGGCGTTGCTTCGGTCTGAATGAACATGCGTACCTCCGGGATCATCCGGTTCAAGGCCGGAGACAGGATGCAGTTTAATTAGGTCTTCGCTAACCGGAAGGAAAGGGTGACGAGCAAAATCGATCGCCGCCTAGCGGATCAGCCCCACAATATCCTTCACCTGATCCATGATCGGACTGGCGATCCGACGCGCCCGCTGCGACCCCTCGCGCAAAATCGAGTCGATATAGGCTGGGTCGGCTTCAAGCCGGCGCATTTCAGCACCGATCGGCGCCAGCCTGGCCACCGCGAGATCGACCAAAGCGTTTTTGAAGGCAGAAAATTGCGCGCCGCCGAATTCCCTCAGCACATCGTCGCGCGACGTG
>Ga0182030_10015825_pt1 | contig 14754 bp, 15 predicted proteins | sample 812S3MmetaG_FD_121299 | JGI IMG/M metagenome (GOLD analysis project Ga0182030, IMG submission 121299) | Permafrost microbial communities from Stordalen Mire, Sweden - 812S3M metaG (Illumina Assembly) | ecosystem: Environmental > Terrestrial > Soil > Wetlands > Permafrost | place: Sweden... | reverse complement strand
CTGTTGCTCGCCCGCTTGGTCGCTTTTGGCGGAAATGTGAAATGGGCTGCTCACCCCGGTAAACTTCGGTGCTATGGGTTTCAGAACTGCGCCTAAGGCGGCGAGAGTGGTGACCGCGGGACTGCTGCTGGCGGGCTGGGGTGTGTCCGTGGGCGTCGCCGGCGCGGATCCCGAGCCATCACCCGCGCCGTCGCCTGCGCCCGCCTCACCTGCACCGGCATCGCCGTCCAACACGCCTGCCGGCGCACCCGGACCCGCACCGAAAACCACCATCGACAAGGACGGCACCTACGCGGTGGGAAGCGACATCGTCCCCGGTACCTACGTTTCGGCCGGGCCGATCGGTAATGGCACCTGCTACTGGAAGCGGGTGGGCAACCCCGATGGCGCTCTCCTGGACAACGCCCTGAGCAAGAAGCCGCAGGTCGTTCAGATTCAGGCGACCGACAAAGCGTTCAAGACCGACGGCTGCCAGCCCTGGCAGCAGAATAACGACGCCACCCCACCTCCCGAAGCCTCTGGACCTCAGTTGCAGGCCGGTTTGGGCATCCTCAACGGGCTACTCGCCCCCAATGGGCAGCCGGCCCCGAGTGCGCCGCCGCCCCCGAGTGCGCCGCCGTCGCCCAGCGCGCAGCCGGGCCCAAGTGCACAACCGTCCCCGAGTGCATCGCCGGCACCTCATTCCTGATCCCGCCTGACCGGATGCCGGTGACCAGCCATAACCTCGGTCCCGATGTGTTTTAGCTAGCGTGGCGCCGTGGCCAGTGCACAGCAGATTGTCGTGATCGGTGCCGGTGTCAGTGGCCTGACGTCGGCCCTGTGTCTGGCCGAAGCGGGCTGGCCGGTGCGCGTTTGGACGGCCGCACTGCCACAGCAGACGACCTCGGTGGTGGCGGGCGCGGTCTGGGCGCCCCCACGCCCCGCCGAGCGCGCCGACATGACGCTTGGCTGGACCGAACACTCCCTGCGGGTATTCCGGGAACTGGCCGACGATCCCAGCACCGGAGTGCAGATGGCACCGGCATTGACCGTCGGCGAACTCACCCCGGACGAGTCGATGTCGTTCGCGGCGAACCTGATCCCCGACCTGCGACCGGCCGAGCCTGCCGACATCCCCGAGGGATTCCGAACTGGGTTCCGCGCCACCATGCCGATGATCGACATGCCGCACTACCTCGACTACCTGACACAACGACTTGCCGTAGCTGGCTGCCAGATCGAGGTACATCCGGTGCAGTCATTGACCGAAGTGGCCGAGACCGCACCGATAGTGGTCAACTGTGCCGGGCTTGCCGCCGGCGCGCTGGCGGGCGATGACACGATGCGGCCACTTTTCGGTCAGCACGTGGTGCTGTCCAATCCTGGTCTGCAGCAACTATTTCTCGAAATCGGCAGTGGCCCGGAGTGGGTCTGTTACTTCCCCCACCCACAGCGCGTGGTGTGCGGCGGCATCAGCATCCCCGGCCGCTGGGACACCACCCCCGATCCCGAGGTGACGGACCGGATCCTGCAGCGCTGCCGCCAAATCGAGCCGCGCCTCGCCGAAGCGGAGGTGGTCGAGACGATTACCGGGCTGCGTCCTGATCGTCCGTCGGTGCGAGTGCAGGCCGAGCCGCTCGGGCGGGCCCGCTGCATCCACAACTACGGCCACGGCGGCAACGGGGTAACCCTGTCCTGGGGTTGCGCGCGTGACGTAGTGCGACTGGTCAGCGGTGATCGGTAGCCGTCGGTAAGAGCGCGGTCTCGACCGTCGTGTACGTCGGCAGCAGTGGACGCAGTCCGCATGCGGCGATGGTGTGCGCCACGATCGGCTGGCTGACGACCAGCCGAAGATTGATGCCACGACTGCGGCATTCGACCGCCTCATGCGCCAGGGCCGCATAGCCGCGCGACCCCATGAAATCGAGGTCGCGAACGTCGATTACGAACGAACCCAGCGTGACGGCCTGGGCCGCACTCTGGCTCAATAAGCGCTGCCACGTGCGCTCGTTGCTGACGTCAATATCACCGCCGACACGAAGGACCACCGCGGAGCCCGTGCTCTCGGTGACCGCGCGCAGACTGCTTTGCATATCGGCAGCCCGGTCGGCCGCCGGCGCGGATTTTCCAACCGCGGCAGGATGCATCATTGCGGGATCCCGTCGTTTTGATCTGTTAGGGCGACGCCGCCCTCGTCCCGAGGAGGTGGCAGGCGTCGCCGTCAAACCGAATGCTGATCGGTTTCCACGGCGGTGCTCAGCATATGTGCAACGAGGATTTGACGACGCGAAACGTCACAAATTCATCGGTCGAGTTGTTCAGCCGGAGATTTCCTGCCCGATTGAGTCGGGGACGAACGTAACTGAAAGCCTTACTATTCAGCAATCATTACCACAATTACTGAAATGGCGGGACGTCCGTGAGCATCGACTACACGCTGAACGGCCACGTCGCCACAATCACGATCAATCGTCCCGAGACCCGCAACTCGCTGGACATGGAACACTTCCGCGATTTGGCGCATGCGTGGGCCGCCTTCCGCGACGACGCCAGTGCCTGGGTCGCCGTGGTCACCGGTGTCGAGCGCGATTTCTGTACCGGGGCCGACCTCAAAAAATTCATTCCGGAACTGACCGGCGATCTTCCCAAGCCCGACGGGTGGGACGCGTTCGACGCAATCCACGCTGTGCTGCACCGGTTTCCGGTATACAAGCCGATCGTTGCCGCGGTGAACGGCACCTGTGTCGCGGGCGGTTTTGAGATGTTGACGTGCACCGACATTCGACTGGCCGTGCCCGAAGCGCGATTCGCGGTTATAGAGCCCAAGCGCGGTCTGTTCGCCGGGGGCGGCAGCACGGTTCGGCTACCACGCCAGATCCCCTATGCGCTGGCGATGGAGCTGCTGCTGACCGCCGACATGGTGGACGCGCAGCGCGCTTTGGCTATGGGGCTGCTCAATCAAGTGGTCCCGGCGGATCAGCTGCTGGCGACCGCTTATGACTACGCCGAGCGGATCGCGGCCAACGCGCCGCTGGCCGTATTTGCGACGAAACAGTCGGCGGTCGAAGGGCTCACGCTCGATCTGAACTCGGCGTATGACAACGAGACTCGGCATAGTGACCGTGTTTTCGCGACGGAGGACGCCAAGGAGGGGCCACGCGCGTTCGCCGAGAAGCGCGCGCCGCGATGGCAGGGCCGCTGACGTCTACCGATTGGTCGCGCGTCGGAGGTCGCGGCTTGCCAGCGACAGCAGCCAACTGACGATCGACAGCACGATCGCGGCCCAGATCGCGGTCCACCAGAAGTGATCGATCTGCAGTCCCCAGTGAGTGGTGTGTTCGGTGATTCGGGCGGTGATCCACAGCATTAAGGCGTTGACGACGACGTGGAAAAGACCAAGCGTCACGATGTAGAGCGGGATCGATAAGAACTGCACTATCGGCTTGATAATCGCGTTGACCAGGCCGAAGATCATGGCCACCACGAAGATGATGCCGACCCTCTGCAAGGTCGTGTCGCCGCCGACGAAGGTCAGGCCGTGGACGAACTTGGTGACGACCCACAACGCCAAGCCGGTCAACGCGGCGCGAATCAGAAATGGGCCCATGTCGAAAGATCCTGCCACCGAACGTCGCCGGACGTAGCGATCCAGCCGAATTGGTTGCAGGGCAGCCGTATTCGATCTAGTTCAGAGCATAGAAGCGCTGCGCGTTCAACCCGCCAATTTTTTCGCGCGCCTCCTCGCTGATATCCCCGCGGGTGCGCAGGTGCTTGGTGCTTTCCGGCCATTCGCCATCCCAATGCGGGTAGTCGCTGGCGAACATGATGAAGTCCGCGCCGAGCACGTCGATCACGCCGGGCAGGATCGGTTCTTCGGGCTCGCAGGTCACCCAGATGTTGCCGGCGGAGAGGTATTCGTGCGGGTCGCGGCGCCAGCCACGTTCGACCCAATCACCTCGTTTCTCGTAATGCTCGTGCAGTCGATCGATGAAGAACGGGACCCAGCCCGCACCGGCCTCCAGGAACGCGACCCGCAATTGCGGATGCCGCTCGAAAACGCCGCCGGAGACCAGCGCGGTCATCGCCGTCATCTGGTCAAAAGGAAAGCTGATGCAATGCACCTGGATGTAATTGGTGAACCGATCCACGCCGATCTTCGGCAGATGAATGCCGGGCGCTCCGTGAATTCCGAGCGGCATCGCAAGCTCCACGGCGGCGGCGTAAAACGGGTCGAGGTCGGGGTGGTCCAGATTGCGGGTCTTCAGCGCCGGCGGAACGAGAGTCGCCACCAGACCGAGGTCTTTGGCCTCCCTCATGACGTCGATGGCCAACTGCCCGTGCTCGATCGGGACCACCGCCACGCCGCGTAACCGGCCGCCCGACGAGGCGCAGTAATCCGCGATCCATTGGTTGTAGAGCCGCGCGAATCCCGCGGCGAATTCGGGGTCTTCGAGGCTGGGCGCGCACAGCCCGAGGCTCGGGTACAGCACCATCGTGTCGATGTGATCGCGGTCGGCGTCACCCAGCACGCCTTCCGGCGACGAACAGTTGATGTTGGGAGACTTGCTGATCCCGTGCTCGGGCGGGCAACCGGCGCCGGGGCCCCGATCCTCCGGGTAGTTGCGGCCTTCGATCATCAACCGCAGCCGCCGGTCCGTGCTCGGCTTTACGTGATCCGGCCAGCGTTTGATCGCTTCGATCGCCAGCGAGGAGTTCTCCGCAACGTGTCCATCGGCATCGATGATTCGCATATCTGCGGAACTTACTCTCACCGATTGCATGGTGAAACGGCTCGCGTCGGCGCGCTCGGTGCGCCACGATGCTCACGTGACAACACAACAGATCACCGCCGATCAACGCAACTCGTTCATCGCGGCGATGTTGGGCTGGACGATGGATGCCTTCGATTACTTCATCGTGGTGTTCGTCTATGCCGATATCGCAAAGACTTTCCACATCAGCAAGGCCGAGGTCGCCTTCGTCACGACCGCCACCCTGGTCATGCGCCCGGTGGGCGCGTTGATTTTCGGGCTCTGGGCCGACCGGGTCGGTCGGCGGCTCCCGCTGATGGTGGACGTGATCTTCTATTCCATCGTCGGCTTCCTGTGCGCATTCGCGCCCAACTTCACCGTGCTGATGATTCTGCGGCTGCTGTACGGCCTCGGCATGGGCGGCGAGTGGGGGCTGGGCGCCGCGCTCGCCATGGAGAAGGTCCCCGTCGAGCGCCGCGGCTTTTTCTCCGGGCTACTGCAGGAGGGCTACGCACTCGGCTATCTGCTGGCAAGTGTGGGATCGCTGGTGGTGATGGACTGGCTGGGATTGTCGTGGCGGTGGTTGTTCGGCCTGTCCATTGTCCCGGCCCTGATCAGCCTGATCATCCGCTATCGGGTACAGGAATCCGAGGTATGGGAAGCCGCCCAGGACCAGATGAAGGTCACCAACACCAAAATCCGCGACGTGCTGCGCAGCGGCGCCGTCGTCCGCAGGTTCTTCTACCTGGTGGCGCTGATGACCGCCTTCAACTGGATGAGCCACGGCACCCAGGATGTCTACCCGACGTTCCTGGGCGCGACGACCAACCACGGTGCCGGACTGTCCAGCGTGACCGTCAAATGGATTGTGATCGTCTACAACGTCGGCGCCATCATCGGCGGTCTGTTCTTCGGCACGCTGTCCCAACGGTTCAGTCGCCGCTACACCGTCGTTTTCTGTGCGGTGCTAGGCCTGCCGATCGTCCCGCTCTTCGCCTACTCGCGCACTGCCGCCATGTTGTGCCTCGGCTCGTTCCTGATGCAGCTCTGCGTGCAGGGCGCCTGGGGTGTGATCCCTGCACATCTGACCGAGATGTCGCCCGATGCCATCCGCGGCCTCTACCCGGGGGTGACCTACCAGCTCGGCAATCTGCTGGCCGCGTTCAACCTGCCCATTCAGGAGCGCCTGGCCGAGACCCACGGCTACCCCTTCGCGCTGACCGTGACGATCGTGCCGGTATTACTCCTCGTGGCGATACTGACGCTGATGGGCAAGGATGCGACGGGCATCCGTTTTGGCACCGCCGAAACCGCTTTTATCCCAACGAAAGTGACGTGACCTAGCCGCCTTCGGAGCTCAGCGCGCGATGCAGCAGATGCATGGCGACCGTCGTCGAGCGTTCGCGGATGTCGGACCGGTTGCCGGGCAGCTGCAGGGTGCGGGTATCCGTCGAGCCTTCGGCAAGTTTGACGGTGAAACAGACTGTGCCAACTGGCTTTTCCGCTGTTCCCCCACCCGGGCCGGCGATCCCGGTGATCGCCACCGCGGTATCGGCACCGAAGCGCTCCAATGCGCCCGCTGCCATGGCCTCGGCCACCGGTTCGGACACCGCGCCGTGCATTTCGATCAGCGCTGGGTCGACGCCGAGCAGCTGCGCCTTCGCGTCGTTGGAATAACTGACGACGCCGCCCATCACGTAGTCGGATGAACCCGGGCGGTCGGTCAGCCGGGCCGCCAGCAGCCCGGCGGTGCACGATTCCGCGGTCGCTATCCGACGTCCGGAGAGCAACTGCGCGACGAGATCGTCGATGTGCGAACCGTCTTCGGAGTAGATCTGCTGGCCGTGCTGGTCGCGCAGCAGCTGCGTCAACTGGGTGTACACCTGTGCCGCGTCCGGCTCGTAGCGGGTGACCATCTCAATTTCGCCGCGCCGCAAGCAGGTGGTGATCTCTAGCGAGTCGAATCCGGGGATGGAGGTCTGCGCTCCGCGCAGTGTCTCCGCGAGCCCGGACTCCGGTAGCCCGAACATCCGAATGGTCTCCTGCCGGTAAATCGTCCGGCCAGCGATCGCGTGGCGCGCTGCGGGAGTTTCAACGGCCTTGTGCCACAAGGGCTTAAGCTCGCGGGGCGGTCCCGGTAGCACGATCACAGTCGGCTTCCCGGGCACCACAACACCGGGGGCAGTGCCCACCGGATCGAGTGCCTGAGCTCCGACGGGAATCATGGCCTGTTTGCGGTTGGCGGCTCGCACCGCGTCGAAGTTATCTGGATTGAAGTGCGCCATAAGCTTTTTGAGGATGTTGGCGATCTTGTTTTCCATTTCCGCATCGAGCGCCAGCTCGACACCGCAGAAACGCGCCACTACCTCGACGGTCATATCGTCAGCTGTGGGTCCCAGTCCGCCGCTGGTGACGATCAGGTCCACACCCTGGTCGGCCATGAAGCGCAGTTGGGCTTCGATGTCGGCCGGGCGGTCACCGCAGATCGTGATGTGCGCTAATTCCACGCCCAATTCCAGGAGCCGGTCGGCGATCCACGGGCCGTTTCGGTCTTGGACGCGGCCGGTGAGGACTTCGGTGCCGGTGACGACGATGCCTGCGCGTGCGCTCACCGGCATGAGCCTACGCACCCGTAGCGGGCCGTCTGCCGGCCGGATCACTCGGGCTAGTCGCCGGAAAGGTAATGCTCGACGGTAGCGACCTTCTCGGTCATCGCGTCGCTGACGCCCGCTCGCGAGTCCACCTTGATCACCGTGCTCACCCGGGGCGCACGAGCAGCCACGGCCTCGACGGCTCGCTGCACGACCGCCATGACTTCCTCCCAGGTGTCGCCCTCGATCACCGTGAACATCGAATCCGTCTTATTGGGCAGGCCGGAATCGCGAACCACCCGAACCGCTTCGGCGACGATTTCGCCGACGCCCTCGCCCACACCGAGCGGGGTGACAGAGAAGGCGACCAGTACCGACATCCGACGAGCGTATCCGACCTATGGCCTGGCCTGGCAGCATCGAGTCCATGCGGGTTCTGGTGCAACGAGTCTCGTCGGCCGCGGTCTCGGTCGACGGCCACGTGGTGGGTGCCATCCAACCGGATGGACAGGGCCTGCTGGCATTCGTCGGTGTCACCCATAGCGATGACCGCGACAAGGCCCTGCGGCTGGCCGAAAAGCTCTGGAATCTCCGCATTCTCGCCGACCAGCGATCCGCGGCAGACGTACACGCGCCGATCTTGGTGGTCAGCCAGTTCACGCTGTATGCCGACACCGCCAAAGGGCGCCGGCCGTCGTGGAACGCCGCCGCTCCCGGCCCGGTCGCCGAGCCGCTGGTAGCGGCTTTCGCCGAGGCTTTGCTAGGGCTGGGCGCCGAGGTGCGGACCGGCGTGTTCGGTGCGAACATGCAGGTGGAGTTGATAAACGACGGTCCGGTGACGGTGTTGCTCGAGCTGTAAAGCCGCCGTTGCGGGTATTTTGGCTATGGCGGCTACGTAATCGCGAAGTTGGGACGGAGGGCCAAATTTTGCGCAACGCGCGTTTGCCTGTGGATGTGGTCGGCCGTTTATGAGTACGACACCTGAATTTGGGTCGCTCCGTTCCGAAGACGACCACTGGGACATCGTCAGCAGTGTCGGCTACACCGCTCTCCTGGTCGCCGGCTGGCGTGCGTTGCACGCGCTGAGCCCGCAGCCATTGGTCCGCGACGACTACGCGAAACTTTTCATCAGCGCTTCACAGGACCCGTACCTCGCGGGTGTGCTGGCCAACCCGGGAACCACCGACGACGAGACGGCCTTTCCGCGCCTTTACGGTGTGCAGACCCGGTTCTTCGACGACTTCTTCGTCTCCGCGACAGAAGCAGGCATACGGCAGGCGGTAATTGTCGCCGCAGGATTGGATTCCCGGGCGTATCGCCTTGACTGGCCGGACGGGACAACGGTTTACGAAATCGATCTACCGAAAATCCTGGAATTCAAAGCGTGGGTACTCGGGGAGCAGGGCGCCACGCCCAAAGCCCTCAGGACCGAAGTCGCCGCCGATTTGCGCACCGGGTGGTCCAGGGAGCTGGAAGCGGCCGGCTTCGACAGCGAAAGCCCCAGCGCCTGGTCGGTGGAAGGGATCCTGCCGTACCTGACCGACGAAGCCCAGAACACGCTCTTCACCCGGATCAGTGGACTCAGCGCGACGGGTAGCCGAGTTGCTGTCGGAGCGTTGGGATCCCGCCTCGATCGCGAGCAGCTCGACGCCCTGGAAACCAATCATCCCGGGGTCAACATGTCGGGTGACGTCGACTTCTCCGCGCTGACCTACGAACCGAAATCTGACCCCGCGGATTGGCTGGCCGCGCACGGGTGGGTTGTCGAACCGGTCCGCAACACCCTGGAATTGCAGGCCCGGTACGGCCTGACGCCACCGGAAGTGGACGTCAAAATCGACAACTTCATGCACTCGCAATACATCACGGCAACTCGGTAAGCAAAGGGTCGACATGGTGACTATGACGATGCTCTCCCCCGCCGAGGCCATTGCCGAGATCGCTGCCAGTTCACCGGGGCCCCGGGTGGGTGCGTTCTTCGATCTCGACGGCACCCTGGTCGACGGCTTCACGGCTGCGGTTCATGTCGGTGACCGGATCCGGCGTCGGCAAGCCGGGATCGGTGAGCTGCTGGGAGTGCTCGAAGCCGCGCTGCGGTATCGATTCGGCCGCTTGGAATTTGAGCACCTCATCAACCGGGCCGCCGGATACCTGCGCGGCGAATCGCTTGCCGAACTCGACGAACTGGGCGAGCGACTCTTTATCGAACGCGTCGCCTCCCGGGTGTACTCCCACATGCACGAGATCGTGCAAGCGCATCAGGAACGCGGGCATACTGTGGTGCTGAGTTCGTCGGCGCTGTCCATTCAAGCCCTGCCGGTGGCCCGCTTTCTCGGCATCTCCAACGTGCAGTGCAATCGTTTCGAACTCGACGAGCACGGACACCTCACCGGTGGAATCCTCAAGCCGATCGTGTGGGGGGCGACGAAAGCTTTGGTGGTCCAACAGTTCTGTACCGACAATGACGTTGCGGTGCAGGGCAGTTACTTCTACGCCGACGGTGATGAGGATGCGGCGTCGATGTCGGTCGTCGGCTTTCCACGGCCGGTGAACCCACGCTCCGGGCTTGCCGCGGAGGCTGCGGCCCACGGATGGCCGGTCATGTGCCTCGCCTCAGGACGGCGCCGCCCGATGCGGACGCTGCGCTATCTGGCGAACCACGTGCGCCGCGACCGACCAGAAGCCTAGGGCGTCAGCAGGATTTTCACGTCGTCGCCGGACCGTGACTCAGCGGTCGCATAGGCTTTCGCGGCCTCGTCCAATGGCAGCGTTGTGGTGAAGATGCCGTCGACGTCGAGCCGGCCCGATTGCAACAGCGGGATCAACTCCGGCCAGGTGCGCTGCACCGGCGCGGTGGTCATCCGCAGCGTGATGCTGCGAATCAGGCAGCCCAAGGCGTTGAGCGGGAACGGATTCATATCGTGCACACCGACGACCGAGACGGTGCCGCCGGGCCGCACCGCATTGATCGCCTCGGTCAGCGAAGCGTCGGTGGCGACGGCATCGATCACCGCGTCGACCCCGCGTCCGCCGGTGGCGGCCAGGATAGCCTCGAGTGCCGGCGCCTTGACTGGTATAGCCCCCCACTGCGCCGCTCGGTCAAGGCGACCGTCGACCATATCGACCGCGAAAACCTTTGCTGCACCTTGGAATAGCGCGCTGCGCAGCGCGCACAAGCCGACCGCCCCGAGGCCGATCACGGCCACGGTGCCGCCGTACGGAATGTCGGCGCGCTGCGCCGCCGCCCAGCCGGTGGCCAGGTTGTCGGTGAGCAGCAGCGCCTGCTCGGTGCTGATCCCTTCGGGCATCTTGAGCAGCTGAAAATCGGCAGCGGGAACCGCGAGCAGGTCGGCCTGCGCCCCGCCGAGCACGCCACCGCCGAAGATCTGAAAGCCGGAGTGGCACATGACCGGATCGCGGGTGGCACACCCCGCGCAGCTGCCGCAGCCGGTTACCGAAGACACCAAGACCTGGTCGCCGACCTTGACCGAGCGCACCTCGGGCCCGACTTCCACGACCGTGCCCACCGCCTCGTGGCCCAGCGCAATCGGATCGGGCATCGGAAAGTCAGCCTCGTAGAAATGCAGGTCGGATCCGCAGATTCCGGCCGCGCTGACTTCGACAATCGCCGCATCGGGTCCGGGAAGGCCCGGATCGGGGCGGGTGTCGACCTGGATGCTGCGGGGACCGTCGACCACTACCGTGCGCATATTAGTGTGTTCACTTTCTGTGTCGGTCTACGAATTGCGATGTCGCACCACGAATTGTGACCAATCGGGCTCTCGGATGGCTGCCCAATATTCGTTGAGTCGCCACGGGCTGACGGTGTGGATCTCACCATCGGCGTTCTTGAAGTATGAATGTTTGACCGCGGGGTGTGACCACACCATCTTTTGGATTTGGGTCTGGGTGCGCTGGTGCCAATCGGTGGCCGCCTCGGGACGCGGTTCCACCGAATGCACGTCGGTCTCCGCCATCCGCTGCAGGCACTGATCGACGTAGCGCATCTGAAGCTCGGACTGGAAGATCAGGCTCCCGCCGTGTGCGAGGTGAGTTCCGGGTCCGTAGACGATGAAGAAGTTGGGAAAGTCCGGGACCGTGATGCCCAGGTAGGCATACGGGCGGGTTCCCCACATCTCATGCAGATCGATTCCGTTGCGGCCCGTCACTTTCAGCGGCCACAGCACATCGGTGTGCCGGAACCCGGTGGCGTAGACGATGACGTCGGCGTCATAGGTCGCACCGTCGTCGGTGACGACACCGTGCGCGGTGATCTTTTGGATCGGGGTGCGCACCAGTTCGACGTTGTCGCGTTGCAGCGTTTGCAACCAGCTTCCGTTGTCCTGCAAGGTCCGTTTGCCGCAGGCGGGATAGTCGGGCATGACCTTGGCGAGTAGCTCTTGGGAGTCCGGGCCGTCGCCGACCTGGCTGGTGATCCACTGCGCGAACATCATCTGGGCGGCGGCGTTGATGTCGCTGACCGCGTGGTCCTGGTCGGCGTAGTTCGGGTCGCCTTCGGCGGCGTCGAGACCCTTGTCGGATCCGGGCCACAGCACCAGGAATCGGTACCACCTGCCATAGAACGGCAAATGGCGCATCGCCCAGCGGACGCCGTCGCCAACCTCGTCGTGGTACATCGCATTCGGGAACATCCACTGCGCGGTGCGCTGGAATACGGTGAGGTGTTCGACGTCCTTGGCGATCGCGGGTGCGATCTGGAAGCCGCTGGCGCCGGCCCCGATGAGGGCGACCCGCTTGCCGGTCAGGTCGACCGAGTGGTCCCAGGCGGCAGAGTGAAACGATGGGCCCTCGAATTCGGCCGCGCCCTCGAATTCGGGAATGTTCGGTCGGTTGAGCTGTCCGACCGCGGTGATGATGGCCCGTGCGTGCAGCGTTTCGGTCTGACCGTCGGCGCCGCGCAGCGACACACTCCAGATGCCGTCGTCGTCGTTCCATTCGGCCGCCAGGACTTCGGTGTTCCACCGAATCTGCTCGCTCAGGTCGTGCTTCTGGATGACCTTGGTGAAGTAGTCCTGCAGCTCGTACTGCTCGGCGAAGAAGTGAGTCCAGTCGTTGTTGGGTTCGAAGCTGTAGCAATAGAAGTGGTTCGCCACGTCCACGCGTGCACCGGGATACTTGTTCTCCCACCATGTTCCGCCGGGTCCGGCGTTCTTCTCCACGATGGTGAATACGATGTTGGCTTGTTTGAGGCGGATGCCGGCCAGAATGCCGGATTCACCGCACCCGATGACCACGACTGGGAGGTCGTCCGTGCGCTCGGCCGGTAGCGCGGCCGGGCGGCGGGGGTCGACGCCATCGAGGTCAAGCTCTTCGGAAACCAGCGCCAGGTAGTCGTCGGGAACGTGCTCGCAAGCGGCCCAGTCCAACATCTCCCTGATGAGCTCGGGGCTCAGGGGGGCCGGCTCGGGGCAACCGCGGTCTCGGTATTCGGTGATCACCGATAGCGCCTCGGCGCGGGCGCGGGCCTTGTCCTCTTCGGACATGAACCCCTGCACCTCGTTGAGGAAGATGCCCATTTGTTTGAAGTCGCGGATGAATCTGGGGTCACCGGTGATATGCACGAGCGAAAGCAGCAGGGTGGGAATGCTGACATCCTCGAGCGCAGCGGCGATCTCGGATGTGGATGTGCTGAACGGATCGCCAGCATAACGGCTGCGCATCGGGTCGATCCTTTCAGTGGGCAAGGAGCCAAATTACGCTACTAGCCGTTTCGTAATTGGCAGACCTACGCTACCCTTTGGCGCCGGAGCGGATCAAGGGCTGCCGACACCTCGGACCCACCGGCGGCCAAGGGTCGTCTTCGTTGTCCTCGGATAGCAAGTTTTCGGGGGCGTGAACCTTGTTAATATTTGATTCGTGGCTGCCAGAGATGGCTGGTTAGTGCGCCGCGCCAAGCGCGGCGGCAATCCCGTTTTATCCCGACAGTTAGGAACGGAGTTGAAGCGCAACCGATTTGGCGCCACGCTGAGTGTTTTGGCTAGCGGTGCACTGATTTTATCGGGGTGCGGCGCCGACAAGAATGCCGAGGGGAATTCGACGTCGGCCACATTGTCGGTGACGGTGAATTGCGGCGGGAGGGCCACGCTGAAGGCGAGCGGGTCGACGGCCCAGGCCAACGCGATGGCCCGATTCGTCAAGGCGTTCGAACAAGCCTGCCCCGGTCAGACCCTGTACTACACGGCGGACGGTTCGGGCGCCGGGATCAGCGAATTCACGAGCAACCAAACCGATTTCGGTGGCTCGGACTCGCCGTTGGCCCAGAGTGAGTACGCCGCGGCCCATCAGCGGTGTGGCTCGCCAGCGTGGGACCTGCCGGTGGTGTTCGGGCCGATCGCGATCACCTACAACGTCAAAGGCATGAGTTCGCTGAATCTCGATGCTCCGACTGCGGCGAAGATCTTCACAGGAGCCGTTACCAGCTGGAACGATCCTACGATCCAAGCGCTGAATGCCGGCGTTACGCTGCCCGCCGAGCCGATTCGCGTGGTGTTTCGCAGCGACCTGTCTGGTACCACGGATAACTTCCAGAAGTACCTTGATGCAGCGTCCAGGGGCGCGTGGGGTAAGGGCACCGGCAAGGCGTTCAACGGCGGTGTCGGTGAGGGTGCCAAGGGCAACGACGGCACCTCGTCGGCCGTGAAGACCATCGAAGGGGCGATCACCTACAACGAATGGTCGTTCGCCGAGGCGAAGAACTTGAGCATGGCCAAGATCATCACGCCGGCCGGTCGAGATGCAGTGACGATCAGCACCGACTCGGTCGGTAAGACGATCGCCGGCGCCGCCGTCACCGGGCGGGACAACGACATGGTGCTTGACACCGTGTCGTTCTACAACCCAACGCAGCCCGGCGCCTACCCGATTGTGATGGCGACTTATGAAATTGTCTGCTCGAAGTACGCGGATCCACAGGTCGGCGCGGCCGTGCGGGCATTCCTGGAGAGCGCCCTCGGCGCCGGGCAGGATAGCTTGGCGGACAACGGATATATACCGATTCCCAACGCGTGGAAGTCATGGTTGCTGAATTCGGTCAACGCCATCACGTGAATCAGGGCTGGCCTAGGTAACCGCTTGCGGATTTTCCGCAGCTGCAGCCCTGTGACAATCCGGCGGGCTGGGAAACAATAAAACGACCTGCCGTCCGGGTGCGGCCACGTCGATACCACGCTGGCCGACGATGCCGAGGGCAGACCGGAGGTGAATGCCGTGGCCCCGTTGCTCACCGCGTGCAGTGGATTTCTGTTCGCCGTCTTATGGATGGATCTGATGTTCGACGTCCAAGTTTTCGGGCACCGATCCGCCGGTGAAGAACTTCCCGAGCCGGTACTCGCCTCCGTCGCGGGCTATTACCACCGCGCGACCACCACCTCGCGACCGATGAGCCGGCTGATTGCTCTCGTCATGTTGATTTT
>Ga0182030_10015823_pt1 | contig 14755 bp, 13 predicted proteins | sample 812S3MmetaG_FD_121299 | JGI IMG/M metagenome (GOLD analysis project Ga0182030, IMG submission 121299) | Permafrost microbial communities from Stordalen Mire, Sweden - 812S3M metaG (Illumina Assembly) | ecosystem: Environmental > Terrestrial > Soil > Wetlands > Permafrost | place: Sweden... | reverse complement strand
GAGCGCACGGTCCTGGCCACCAAGCTCTACGGCGACATGGGCGACTGGCCCAACGAGGGACGTCTCTCGGCCCTCAATATCCGGCGGGCCTGCGATGCGTCCCTCCAGCGGCTCCAGACCGACTACATCGACCTCTACCAGATGCACCACATCGACCGGGGCTCGCCATGGGACGAGATCTGGGAGGCCATGGAGGTCCTGCGCAACCAGGGCAAGATCCTCTACGTCGGTTCCTCGAACTTCGCCGGCTGGCACATCGCCAAGGCGCAGGCGGTGGCCGCCGAGCGCCACTTCCTGGGCCTGGTCAGCGAGCAGTCGATCTACAACCTGCTGGCCCGCAAGGTCGAACTGGAGGTCCTGCCCGCCGCGGTCGACTACGGCCTCGGCGTCATCCCGTGGTCGCCGCTCCAAGGGGGGCTCCTCGGGGGTGTGGTGCGCAAGGAGCGCGACGGCAGTCGCCGCTACGCCGGCCCGGCGGCGGCGGCTCTGGAGCGGCACCGCCCGCAGCTCGAGCAGTACGAGGACTTCTGTGCCGAAATAGGGCACGAGCCCGGCACGGTCGCTCTGGCCTGGTTGCTCACGCGGCCCGCGGTGACGGCCCCGATCATCGGGCCTCGCACCGCCGACCAGTTCGACGGGGCCCTCGAGGCGACCGAGCTCACCTTGGGGGACGACGTGCTGACCCGGCTGAATGAGATCTTCCCGGGCTACAAGACCGCCCCGGAGGACTACGCCTGGTAAAGCCCGTCCCGCCTGTGCGGGTCGTCTAGACGAGCTGCGGGTCCGGATCGGCCGCCGTCGCTGTCGTCGCCGCGGGGAGAGCGGCCAGGTCGTCGGCCTCCACCGACAGGTGCGGCAGCATCCGGTCCAGCCTCTTGGGGAACCACCAGTTGGCTTTGCCCAAGAGCATCATGATCGAGGGGACCACGGCCATCCGGATGAAGACGGCGTCGACCAGGATCCCGCCGGCGAGGCCGATGCCGAACTCCTTGATGACGACCACCCCGCCCAGAATGAACGAGCCGAACACGAGGATCATGATCAGCGCCGCCGCTGTGATGGTCTTCCCGGTGGCGGCGAGCCCGTTGCGCACCGCGATCCGGTTGTCGCCGCCCGACTTGAGGTACTCCTCGTGCATGCGGGTCACCAGGAACACCTGGTAGTCCATGGAGAGCCCGAAGAGGATGGCGAAGAGCATCACCGGGAGGAACGATTCGACCGGGCCGGTTCGGTTGATCCCGAATAAGGGGTCGGCATAGCCCCATTGGACGACCGCCACGAGCACGCCGAAGGCGGCCCCGATGGAGAGCAGGTTCATGCCGGCGCCGACCAATGGGATCACGAAGCTGCGGAACACGATCGACAGCAGCAGGAACGACAGCACGACCACCAGGGCGATGAACAGCGGGAGCTTGGCCGAGAGCACGTGGGCGAAGTCGACGAAAATGGCGGTGTCGCCTCCGACGAGCACCTTCACCCCACTCGTGCCCACGGCAGCGGGAATGGTCACGTCCCGTAGGTGGTAGATGAGATTCGTGGTGGCGGCGGCCTGGGGCGACGTCGTCGGGTAGGCGATGATGAAGGCGACTTCTGAGTTGGCCCCGGTCTGGCTCGGGAAATAGATCGGCACGATCGGCTTGTGCACCACGCCGGGCGTCGCCTCCACGGCCCCGGCGACCTTGGCGATCACGTCCTTCTCGGCTTGTGAATGCACGACCGCCACCAGTTCCAGGGGCCCGTTGAAGCCAGGCCCGAACCCCTTGGCCAAAAGGTCGTAGGCCGTGCGGGTGGTCGTCCCGACGGAATCGCTGCCCTGGTCCGACGAGCCGAGCCGCAGCGAGAAGAAGGGGAGCGCCAGCACGACAATGACGACGAGCGCCATCAGGGCGGACACCGCGGGCCGGCGCTGGACCCGGTCGGCCCACCGGGGCCAGAAGCCCTGGCTGTCGGCCCCGATGATGCGCGGGCCGTTCTGGGCCAGGTTCCGTTTTTGCTTCGGGCTCATGACCTTGGGGCCGATGAAGCCGAGCATGGCGGGCAGGAGCGTCAGCGCAGAAATCATGGTCAAGAGCACGCCGATAGCGGCCGCCACCGCCAGCCCGTACAGGAAGCTCACGCCGAGCGCGAACATGCCGAGCAGGGCAATACAGACGATGATCCCGGCGAACAGCACGGCCCGGCCCGATGTGTTCACCGCGTTGACGATCGAGTTGTCGATCGGTTGCCCGGCCACCAGCCCCTGTCTATGGCGCGTGACGATGAAGAGGGCGTAGTCGACCCCCACGCCCAGGCCGATGAGCAGGACCAGCTCGGGGGAGAACTGCGGCATCTTGAGCACGTGGCTGAGCAGGCCGATGACACCGATGGCCGTCCCCAGTGCGAACAGCGCCGAGACGATCGGAAGGATCGCCGCGAAGAAGGACCCGAAGATCAGCCCGAGCACAATGAACGCCAGGATCACTCCGGGTCCGGTGCCGCCGATGGATTGCCTGTCGGCCAACTCCGCCAGCTGGCCGGCGACCGCTACCTGGAGATGCGGACCCGCGGCCGACGTCGCCGTGTCCACGAACTTCTTGGCCTCGGCCTGCGTCAGATTCTGAGGCTGCTGGCTCAGGGTCACCGAAATGAACGCGATGGTCTTGTCCGGATTGATGTCGTTGGCGGCCGCCGCCATGTACGGGCTGGTCACCGGGGCCACATGGGGGAGCGCCTCGATCTTGGAGATCATCGCCGTGATGCGCGATTCCACGGCGGGGTCGGTGACCTTCACCCCGTGGGATGTGGCGTAGACGATCTGCTCGGTGTCGCCCGAGACCTTGGGCGCGGCGGCCTGCAGCAGGGCGATGGCGTCCGATGACTGGGTGTGCGGGAAGGAGAACGAGTTCGAGTAGTCCGACCCGATGCTCTTGACCAGGCCGAGCGACAGGATCAGGACGATGGCCCAAATGAGGAGGACGAGTCGGCGATGGCGGACACACCACCCGGCAAGGGTGCGCATGAAGAAGACACTCCTGAAGGGACTGGACAAGGCGGCGGGGGTACCTGCCTTGGGCTAAACGCTAACCGGCCGCGCTACCCCACCCGGGTCACTCAGTTAGAAGGGGGGTTGCACCCTTGGCGGGGTCGTCGACGCGCGCCCCCGCTCACCGGTGATCGTGGTGATGGTGATGGCGTCGCCCGACCCGGCTCCACACGAAGAACCCGACGACCAAGAGCAACAGCCATGGCACACGCATCACGTGCCAGATGGAGATGGTCGACCCGGCGGCCAGCAGCAGGAAGGCCACCATGACCATCAGGGGGACCAGTCTCCGGCGCCGCGCCGGCGGCCGGGGCGGTTCGGTCTCCAACGGGGGCAGGTCGTCGAACAGGCCGGCCAGGTCACCCTGCGTCTTGGCCGACATGGCAGCATCGAGGCGTTCCTTGAACTCGCTCTCGTCGAGCCGTCCGTCGGCGTAGTGGCGGGAGAGCTTTTCGGCTACCGCGTTGCGCTCGGCGTCCGAGACGCGCAAGGTGGAGGTGGAGGGTGAGCCCACCCAGCGGGCGGCCTCGGGGCGCAAGCGCATTCTGTGTCCTCTCGGGTCATCGTGTCCTCTCGGACCGAAGGTGAAGCGGTTCAGCAGGTACTCGATGTCGATGTCGATCGACCGGCGTGGGGGTTCAGCGGACTCGTTCACGAGCTATCAACTCCTCTGCGATCGAGAGCTCGGCGCCCTCTTCGGGAATCAGCAGCCAACCGGCCAGGTAGAGGGGGACGGCGAGTCCGCCCAGGAACGACAGGACGACGAATCCGACCCGGACCAGGGTCGCGTCGATGTCGAAGTAGTCGGCGAGCCCGACGGCCACCCCGGCCAGCATCCGGCCCGGGCCGCCGCGTCGCAGGGTGTCCCGGTCTCGGCCGTGGTACTCGGCCGCTCCTGTCGGTTCGTGGCGCTCCGTCTGCTCGGATTGCTCGGTCTGCTCGCTCTCTGGGGGATTCGGGCTGTCAGTCGTCGTGGTGGTCATGCCATAAGCCTGACGGTGCCACCGGCCGGGCGAAATCCGGCATGACCCTGGTCGTACCCTGAGCCCGGACAGGTCCACTCAGGGTTTTCCCTGATGGTGGGCGGGACACGGGGCGCGCGATCATCGGGGTATCCCTGAACCCACCGATCCCGATCCCGATCCCGCCACGCGCCAGTCACCACCCCCGGGCGCCGCCACGCGCCAGTTCCCGTCCCACGGCCACCGGGCCTTCTGGCGCCCCGAACCCCAATCACCGCACCAGTCCCAACTCGGGCCCGGGATTAGGGCTAGCTGGTCGCACGGAGGTCACCCCCGTCGCCCCTATGGCCGCCGCGACCACGGTCGGATGCACCATCACTTCCGCGACATGCGCCGCTCGTCTGACGGTCGTGTCCTGGCAGGCACCTGCGCCGGCATCTCCCAGAGGACCGGTATCGACGTCACGCTCCTGCGGATCGGCTTCGCCCTCATCGGCCTCTTCGCCGGCTTCCCCGTGCTGATCTACGCCCTGGCGTGGCTGATCGTGCCCCTCGACACCGAGACCTCGAACATATTCTCGAGGGCCATCGGCGACCGTCGGGGCATCCGGCTGGTCATCGCGGTCATCCCGCTGGTGATCGTCACCCAGGTGGTCATCTCGCTTCTCCACGTCAGCTTCGTCGGGATCTTCAGCTGGCCGGTGTTCCTCGCCGCCGGGTTGGCGATCCTGATCTGGCGTAACGCCAGTGAGTCCGAGCGGGTGTGGATGCAGGACGACCTCGTCCCCATGCTCAGCGTCGAGAGCGAGGGCCCCGGGCGCTGGAAGCTGATCCTGCGCATCACATTCGGCGCCGCCCTCGCGGCCGGGGGCATCGTCGTGCTCATCCTGGGCCACCCCAGCACCGCCGCCCTGCGCCCGCTCGGCGGCGCCCTGCTGGTCATCGCCGCCATTGTGGTCGTCTTCGGACCTTGGTGGCTCAGCCTGGTGCGCGATCTGATGGCCGAACGCCAGGCGAGGGCTTTGGCCGAGGAACGGAGCCAGATGGCCGCGCACGTGCACGATTCGGTGCTGCAGACCCTCGCCCTCATACAGCGCTCGGCCGAGGATCCCCAGAACGTGGTGCGCCTGGCCCGCGCCCAGGAACGCGAACTGAGGGCCTGGCTGTTCGAGGGCCGGGCGCCCGGCTCCATCGGCGACGAAGTGACCAACCTCGCCGAAGGGGTCGGGCTCCTCCAAAGGCTCGTCGAGGCTGATCACGGGATCACCGTCCAGGTCGTGATGGTGGGGGACTGCCCCCTCACCGAGGGCTTGCGCGCCCTCCTCGATGCGGCCCGGGAGGCCACGGTCAACTCCGCCAAGTGGTCCGGGGCCCCGCAGGTCTCGCTCTACGCCGAGGTCGAGCCCGGCGCCGTCATGCTGTTCGTGCGCGACCGGGGACAGGGATTCGACCCCGCCGCCGTCCCGGCCGACCGCCAGGGAATCGCCCAATCGATCTGGGCCCGCATGGCTCGCTACGGTGGCACGGTGGTGATCCGGTCCGCTCCGGGCGAGGGCACCGAGGTCGAGTTGAAGATGCCCGTACCCACCACGACCGCCCCGTCCCCGTCCTCGTCCCCGTCCCCGTCCCCGACCAAATGACCGAGACTCGCCGCCCTCGGATTTTCCTGGTCGAGGACCACGCCGTCTTCCGGGCCGGTGTCCGGGCCGAGCTCGGCGACGCCGTGGAGGTCGTCGGCGAGGCGGACGAGGTCGACGCCGCCATCGAGCTCATCAACGAGCGCATCCCCGATGTGGTCCTGCTCGACGTCCATCTCCCCGGCGGCGGCGGGCACGCCGTGCTCAACGGGGTCCTCCCGCACCATCCCGAGGTGCGGTTCCTCGCCCTCTCCGTATCCGATGCGCCGGAGGACGTGATCGCCGTTATCCGTGCCGGAGCCCGCGGCTATATCACCAAGACCATTTCCGGCGGCGAACTGTTGCAGGCGGTGTACCGCGTCGCTGCCGGCGATGCCGTGTTCTCTCCTCGCCTGGCCGGCTTCGTCCTCGATGCCTTCTCCCACGGCGCCGCAGCCGACCAGTCCGGCACCGTCACTACCGGTCTCGACCCCGAGCTGGACCAGATCTCGCCCCGCGAGCGCGAGGTGCTGCGGCTGATCGCCCGCGGGTACACGTACAAGGAGGTAGCCCGGGACCTGACCATTTCGGCCAAGACGGTCGAATCGCACGTCTCGTCGGTCCTGCGCAAGCTCCAGCTCTCCACCCGACACGAGCTGACCCGCTGGGCCACCGACCGTCGACTCATCTAGACGACCCAGTCCCGCGCCGCCCCGCCGCCCCGCCGCCGCCCCGCCGGCCCCGTCCCGCTCGTGGTTCCGGCTAGACATGGGCGCCGTGGCCGCCGTCGAACAACAGGATCTGACCGCCGAGCACCGGGACGCGGCCACACTGGCCACCATGGCCGGACAGGCCCTCCTGGAGCTGAGAGCAGGCCGTTCCGTCGGCAGGGAACTCGGAGCGGCCGGTGACCGGATGGCCCATCATCTCCTGGTCAAGGAGCTGAATCGCCTCTATCCCGAGGATGACGTCCGCTCCGAGGAGGGCCTCGAGCACGTGTCGGGGAACGGTCGCCTCTGGATCATCGACCCGCTCGACGGCACCCGCGAGTTCCGCGAACCCGGCCGGCCCGACTGGGCCGTCCACGTGGCTATGGCGATCGGAGGGCTCCCCATCGTCGGTGCCGTTGCCCTCCCGGCTATCGACGTCACCCTGTCGACTGCCGCCCCGCGCCAGCTGGACCCGTTCGACACCTCTGTCCCGCCGCGGGTGGTGGTGAGCCGGAGCCGGCCACCCGAAGTGGCCTATGAAGTGGCCGAGGCTCTCGATGGCGTCATGATCCCCATGGGCTCGGCCGGCGCGAAAATCGGAGCCGTCATCATGGAGCTGGCAGACGTCTACATCCATGCCGGCGGGCAGTACGAGTGGGATTCGTGCGCCCCCGTGGCGGTAGCCGAGGCGAGCGGCCTGCACACCTCACGGTTGAACGGCGACCCGTTGCGCTACGGCGCCCCCGATGCCTGGCTACCCGATCTCATGGTGTGCCGCCGTGAGTTGGCCGACGCCGTGCTGGCCGTGACCACGCAGGACTACCGCCCGTACTACTGACCCGCCCCGCCGCCCCGCCGCCCCGGGCCGCCGCCTCCGCCGTCCCGAACCGGTCCCACAACGAGACAGAGCCCCCGCTCACGAGGAGAGAGGGCCCTGTCTGGTTGTCCTGTGGCCGACCTCGGTCGGCTCGTCGGGATCAGATGGCGCGCACGTTCGCGGCCTGCAGCCCCTTGGGGCCTTGGTTGGTCTCGAACTCAACCTTCTGTCCTTCTTCGAGGTTGCGGTACCCCGTACCGGAGATCGCGCTGAAGTGCACGAATACGTCGGGGCCGCCACCGTCCTGAGTGATGAAGCCGAAGCCCTTCTCACCGTTAAACCACTTCACGGAACCAGTTGCCATTGAAAATCCACTCCTTCCCTGGCCAGATTTGACCCCTTAGTGGGGGTCATGGCCGGTGACTCTTTCGAGCCAGAGGGATTTCCAAATCTGTAATGGTGGTGCCCTCACCCACCACAATAGCGCGCTGCGCTGCGCAAACGGGGTTCGCCGCGGAATTTCCTCTTCAGGCAGGCCGCGGACGGCTCCGTCCGTGCCTGGGCCGGGCCTCTCCAGGCAGCAAGTCCTCAGGCCTGCCGGCTGCTCTCCCACTGGGCCACGAGCCGCTTGGGCGCCGTCATTGCGTAGCTCTCGAAAATGATCTCGGCCACCTCTTCCCAGTCGGGCGGCGGGCCCGGATCGAGCCGGATCCCGACCCACCCCTTGCTGCCCACGTACTTGGGGACGAAGAACCGCTCGGGATCTGCGTTGATGAGGATGGCCTGGACGCCCCTGGGCGCCTTGACGGTCATCGCGGTCCCGTCCTCACTGATGACGGCGAACATCTTGTCCCGCACACGGAATGCAGGGGAGGTGTGGCCGCCGAAAGGCTTTTCGACCGCCTCGGGCAGATCGAGGCAGATGGCCCGGATGCGAGCGACGGTCTGGGGGCGGGCGGGCGGCATTGTCCGGGACGGACGTCAGTTTTCCGCCGAGGCTGAGGCCGCCCCCGCCCCCGCCCCGGCCGCCCCCGCCCCCGCCCCCGCCCCCGCCCCGGCCGCGTCCGCCCCCGCCGTCGCCGTCGCCGTCGCAGCCATCGCCCGGTCCTCGGCGACCGCGTCGTAGGTCTCGTAGTCCGACCCGGTGTCGTCCGAGAATTCGAACTCGAGCAACCCCGCCTCGCCCCACTTCTGGCGCAGGTAGCCGTCGTTGGCCTCGAGCAGCCCCAGTTTGCGCACGTTCGGGACCAGCTTGGCGAAGAATCCCCGTGCGAACCCGCCCGCGGGATTGATCTTGGCCTGCCCGGCCGCCTCCACGATGAAGGGCAGCACCGCCTCCACGGAGACGCCCATCCGCTCCCACACTTCGGGCGTCGTCGCCCGGGCACGCCCCCGCAGCGTGTTGTCGAGCAGGAACTCCTGGCGCTCCCGCAACTCGGCCGACCCGAGCGACGAGTAGAACTCGCTCAGCGTCAACACCCCGAAGGCCACGTGGCGGGCCTCGTCGGACATGACATAGCGCAACAGCTTGCGAAGCAGCGGCTCCTGGGTCCGCCGCAACATGTCCCCGAATGCCGCCAACGCCAGCGACTCGATCACGATCTGCATCCCCAAGTACGCGATGTCCCACCGCGAGTCCTCGAGCAGCGACCAGATCTGCCCCTTCAAGTAGGGGCTCATGGGGTAGGCCTCGCCCAACTTGGTCGACAGATAGCGGGCGAAGACCTCGGTGTGGCGGGCCTCGTCCATGGTCTGCGTCGAGGCGTAGTACTTTGCATCGATCCACGGGACGGTCTCGACGATCTTGGCCGCCGTCATCATGGCCCCCTGCTCGCCGTGCATGAACTGGCTCAGGCTGGCCTTGAAGAACTCGATCCCGAGCTGGGAGTACTCCTTCTCGCTCCAGGTGGCCAGCGGCGAGCCCGGCAGCCGCCCGGCCAGCCGGGTCACCGCCAGCAGCGGGCTGTCCTGCTCCGCCACCAGCCGCTCGGGATCCACGTCGATCGACCAGTCCAGGTCGGTCACGCTGCTCCACTGCGAGGCCATCGCCTTGTTGTAGAGGGTGACGAGCTGCCCCCGCTCCCGTTCGTAGTCCCAGAGGAACAGCCGATCGGCGTGGTCCTCGATGACATGGATGGCCTCGTCCATGTCACCTCGACCCGGAAGCGGAGGCCTCTCACCCATGCAGATCAGTCCCTCTTTCCCCCCATGTTGGCGTTCGGGGCCGCCTTGGCCACGAGGTCCGGGATGACCTTGCCCAGCTCGGCCGGGTCCCAGCGGTCGTGCTTGTCGGCGCCTGGACCGGCCACCCAGCCCTCGGCCACGCTGATCTCGCCGCCGAGCACGTTGAAGACGCGCCCGGTGATGTCGGCCGATTCGGAGCTCCCCAGCCAGACGACGAGCGGGGCGATGTTGCCGGGGTCGAGCGGGTCGAACTCCTCGGGCTTCTTCGCCGCGGACTGGGCGCCCATGCTCAGGTTCTCGGTCATGCGGGTGAGGGCCGCCGGCGCGATCGCGTTCACGGTGACGCCGTAACGGCCCAGCTCCATGGCGGCGATCACGGTGAAAGAGGCGATGCCCGCCTTGGCGGCGCCGTAGTTGGTCTGCCCCACGTTGCCGTAAATCCCCGAGGGCGACGTCGTGTTGATGACACGGGCGTCGTTGGTCTCGCCGGCCTTCGAGCGGTTGCGCCAGTACTCGACCGCATGGCGGGTGGGGGCGAAGGTGCCCCGCAGGTGGACACGGATGACGGCGTCCCATTCGTCGATGGTCATGTTTACCAGCATGCGGTCCCGCAGGATCCCGGCATTGTTGACGAGGACGTCGAGTCCGCCGAAGGTGTCGATGGCGGTCTGGATCAGCCGGCCCGCCCCGTCGTAGTCGGACACGTCATCGCCGTTGGCGACCGCCTCGCCCCCCATGCCACGGATCTCGTCGACGACCTCGCCGGCCGGACCGGCCGAGCTGCCGGAGCCGTCGATCTCCGCCCCGAGGTCGTTGACGACGATTTTGGCGCCCTGACTGGCGAACTCGAGCGCATGCTGGCGTCCGATGCCCCGACCCGCTCCGGTGATGACGACGATGCGCCCGTCACAAATACCCATGTCTGTGTTCTCTCCTTATTGTGGTCGTGTCACGGCTGCCGCACGATACTGCTCGCGCAAGACCCGTTTGTAGATCTTCCCCGTATCCTCGCGCGGCAGCTGAGGGGTGAAGTCAATCGAGCGCGGGCACTTGAAATGGGCCAGCCGGTCTCGACAGAAGGCCAGCAGCTCGGAGGCCAACTCTGCGCTCGGCTCGATCCCGTCGGCCAGCTGCACCACGGCCTTGACCGACTCGCCCCACTCCTCGTCCGGAACCCCTATGGTCGCCACATCACCCACGGCCGGGTGCTGGAGGAGGATGGCGTCGATCTCGGCCGGGTAGATGTTGACCCCGCCCGAGATGATGAGGTTGGCGGAGCGGTCGGTCAGGTAGAGGTAGCCCTCGGAATCCATGTAGCCCATGTCGCCGAGGGTGAAGTAGTCCCCCCGGTAGACATCGGTGGTCTTGTCGGCGTCGCCGTAGTAGTCGAACCTGGTCGCGGCCTGGGTCCGGAGGAAGACCAGCCCGACCTCGCCGGCCGGGAGCGCCACGCCGTTCTCGTCGGCCACCTTGACCAGTTCGGGCAGCATGGGGCGCCCGACCGTGCCGGGGTGCGCCAGCCACGTGGGGGAGTCGACCATGGTGCCGACGCCCTCGGTGGCGGCGTAGTACTCGACCACGATCGGGCCCAGCCACTCGATGAGCCGCTGCTTGACCGTGACGGGGCACGGAGCTGCGCCATGGATCACGAAGCGCAGCGACGACACGTCGTACTTCGTCCGTACGTCATCGGGGAGGGCGAGGAGGCGATGGAACATGGTCGGGACCATGTGGGTATGCGTGACGCCGTGCTGTTCGACCAGTCGCAGCGTCTCGGCGGGGTCCCAGTGCTCCATGATCACGATGGGCACCCCGTAGAGCAGTGGCAGTGCGACCGAGAAGACCAGGGGCGCCGCGTGGTACAGCGGTCCGGCGCACAGGTGGGCGTCGACACTGTGGGCGACGTCTTCGTCGTAGCCGCAAAGGTTGACCGCAGCCAGTGCGCTCGGGGCAGCACCGCTCGACCGGTGCACGCCCTTCGGGCGGCCGGTGGTCCCCGATGTGTAGAGCATCTGGGTGCCCAGGACCGGGTCGTCTATGTCTGACCCTTCGGAGGCGGCGATGACCACGTCGTACGACTCGAACCCCGGGAGACTGCCCCCCACGGCCAACCTGACCAGCCCACTCACGCCTGCCGAGGCCGCGACCACCGCCTTGTCCCCGAGCGAGGCGGCTGCGACGAATGCCTTCGCCTCGCAGTTGTCCACGATGTAGCCCGCTTCTTCACCCGTGAGATGCCAGTTGATCGGTGTCAGGCGCAGACCGACTCTCTGGGCCGCCAGAAGGACCTCGACGAACTCGGGTCGATTGGTGCACATGAGGGCGACGCTGTCGCCGACCTCGAGCCCGCGGGCACGGAGGGCCCGGCCCAACCGGTTGATGTTCGCGTTGAGCTCGGCGAACGTGCGGTCCCCGTTGCCGGTGATGAGCGCCGGCCGGTCCGGAATCCGCGCCGCCCACCACGAAATCAACAAACCCTGCGAGTTGGCGACGGATTTATCCATGCCGACCACGTCCCCGCCGGTCACGGCCGAGCTTCCCGCCCCGCCCGTCCCGGCGACGTTCCCCGCCCCGCCGGTCGACCGCTCACGGAGCGCCATCGGCGATCACGCGTTCTTGGGAAGCTGAGAGAACGGCGTCACTCGGTCGTTGTTGGGTTCTTTGGGCAGTCCGAGGACACGTTCGCCGATGATGTTCTTTTGGATCTGGTCGGTACCGCCGTAAATCGACGGGGCTTGGGCGAAGAGCGCCATCTCGGTGATCCCGCCGGCAAAGGGGTCGCCGGTCGCCTGGGCCAGGCTGGCTTTGTCGTCTGCGTCGTAGGCGTGCAGCATGCCGGACGGACCGATGATCTGTAGCCCCAGGTCACGGGTCAGCCGAACGATCTGGCTCATGGCGAGCTTGGACACGTTCGCCAAGCCGGGGATGTCGCCACCCTGCTCCTTGACCGCCTTGAGCCGTAGCGCGTTGAACCGGCCCAACTCGGACAAGGTGTAAAGGCGGACCAGGTCCTGTCGCACGCCGGCATCCTTGCTGGCCCCGTTCTTCTGGGCCAGGCGGATGAGGAGGCCCGGGCCGCCCCTCATGATGCTGAACACGCCACTGGCACCACTGCTGCCGCCGCTCTCCCCGTCCCCGTCCCCCGTCCCGCTCCGGCGGCCTCCCGAGACCGACCCGCCTTCGACGAAGTCGCCCGCCCGCCGTGTCAGCGCGCCCAGGACGGTGCCGGGTGGCGCCGAGTCGCCTCCCGCCGCGTTCCCCCCGCCCGAGCCCAGTCCGGCGCGCTCGTTCATCAGCGTCGTGTTGGCTGCGGCCCATCCGTTGTTCACGCCCCCGATCAACGCGGAGTTCGCCACGCGCGCCTCGGTCAGGAAGACCTCGTTGAAGAGCGCGTGACCGGTCATCTCACGGAGCGGTCGCACATCGACGCCCTCCTGGCGCATCTCGAAGGCGAAGTAGGAGATGCCGGCGTGCTTGGGTACGTTCGGGTCCGTCCGGGCCAGCAACATGCCCAGATCGGCGTACTGACCACCCGATGTCCAGACCTTCTGACCGTTGATGACCCACTCGTCCCCGTCGCGCACCGCCCTCGTCTGCAATCCGGCCAGGTCCGATCCGGCCTGGGGCTCGCTGAACAACTGGCACCAGGCCTTCCGGCCGGTGACGATGTCGCGCACGTAGTGATCGATCTGTTCCTGCGTGCCGTGGGCGGCGATGGTCGGGGCGGCAAGGAGCAGGCCCAGTCCGGCCGGCGCGCCCAACGCTCCGAACTTGGAGATCTCTTGGGCCACCAGCACGGTATCGGCCCTCGCCATGCTCTTGCCGTAGACGTTCTCGGGTAGCCCGGGCGAGGACCAACCGGCGAGGCCGAGGCGCTCCCACCATTCGCCGACCGTCAGGTCGGGATCCCAGTTGATGCCCAGCCACGCCCGCAGGTCGCTCAGGATCTCAGCGGCTCCCGTATCCTGGGTCGGATCGAAGCTGCCCTCTGTCCTTTCGGAGTGGTCTGCGGTCTTCGTAGCCGTCGTGGAGTCGGTCATTTCGGTCCTCCCAGGTCGTGCTGCGAAACTATCGGGTACGACCCGCTCAGGCGACTCGACCCGAACCCGGGCGCGACCAATGCGGCGAGACCCGATCACTTGGGGCACAACCGTGCCGCAGGCGTCGTCGCCCGATGACATCGGGGCCACCGTCAGGTGGCGAATGATCGAGGAGGATGATGCAGTGACCCTCACCATCGACGAGATCGAACGTCTCCTGGCGTCGGGTGCCGATTGTCCCGTCGAGGTCGCGAACACGGACACGAACACGTACAGGGATCCCACCGACCCCAGGCCGTCGGGCGAAATGCCGTTCACCCATTTAGACCATGCCCTGCAGACAGCGGCGGTGTTGCGCCAGGAGTTCCCCGATGACATCGAGCTGGCCGTGGCCGGCCTGGTGCACGATATCGGGCACTTGCTACCCGGGGTCGGGGACGCCGAGCACGCCGAAGTCGGTGCCGAATCGGTGCGTGTTGCGCTGGGGGAGCGGGTGGCCGGGCCCGTGGGACTGCACGTCGAGGCCAAGCGGTATCTCGTGGCCCGCCACGAGGCCTACGCGCAGGAATTGGCCTCCGACAGCGTGGCGTCCCTGGCGCTCCAGGGTGGACCGATGTCCGCAGAGGAGCAGCAGACCTTCGAACGACTACCCCACGCCCGACGCGCCCTTGACCTCCGCCGCGCCGATGAGCGCGGCAAGGTCGACGGGTTGGAGGTGGCGGGACTGGGGGAGTGGATGGAACTCGTCCGGGCGCTTTACGCGGCGCACTCCCCCTGAAAGAGGAGGCGACAGCGGGAGCGGATCAGTCCCGGCGTCTCGTCCACAGCGGCGAGGGCCGCGACGTCATGGGACGTCCGCTCGGACCGACGAATCGCAAGATGCCGTTTGCATTGCCCGTCATCTCCCACTTGCCCTCGTGCACACGATGATGGTGATGGTCACACAGCGTCACCAGATTGGGTAAGTCCGTCGTCCCCTGGTCGATCCAGTGCACGACGTGATGCACGTCGGTGAAGATGTTGTTGGGGCAGCCGGGGAAGCGGCATCGCCGATCGCGCCGTTGGATCTCCCGGCGTTGCGCGTCCGAGGCAAATCCCCTGGCCCGTCCCTCGAACATGGTGTGCCCGAAGGCATCATCGAGAGCGAGCGCCACTGTCGCACTGCAACTGATCCGTCGGATCGCCTCGCGGCTCAAGAGGCCCAGCCCTTCGATCTCCGCCCCACCCGAACCACCACGCAGGAACGAGAGATCGGTATGGGCCACGATGAAGAAGTTCGAACGCCCCCGCGCTCCCGCCCCCGCCCCCGACCCCGACCCCGCACCGGTACCGCCATCGCCATCGCCATCGCCATCGCCATCGCCATCGCCATCGCCACTACTACCCCCGCCCCCCGCACCGTCCT
>Ga0182030_10015822_pt1 | contig 14755 bp, 13 predicted proteins | sample 812S3MmetaG_FD_121299 | JGI IMG/M metagenome (GOLD analysis project Ga0182030, IMG submission 121299) | Permafrost microbial communities from Stordalen Mire, Sweden - 812S3M metaG (Illumina Assembly) | ecosystem: Environmental > Terrestrial > Soil > Wetlands > Permafrost | place: Sweden... | reverse complement strand
AGGGGGGGTTCATTGGCGGGACGGCTCGGAGGTTCACGCGGTGTTTCTGATCGCGGTCCCGTCGGCTGAAGCGCAACTGTATCTGGCTATCGTGTCGGCGCTCGCCAGGCAATCACGGTTGGGCGGATGGTTGACCGCCCTGATGGCGTGCAACCAACCGGAAGAACTACTGGGAGTCCTAAGTCAAGTGAACGTGGGCGGCGCGGGAAACACTGGAACTGGTCAGGGGACGGACAAACGCCGTCAGGACAACTCGCCAACTCCGCTAGGAAAGAACTTTCGGTAGAACACCCGACTAAAAGGGCAGACATCGGGTCAGGTCGCGTATTATTCCGCACGAATGAGTGATTTTTGAGCAAGGGAACTTTTTGTTTAAAAGGACAGGAAACACCAACCATGGAATTGCATGTTCGCGAAGCGGCAAAGCTGTTCGCCGTCGCTAGAAAGTCGCTGATGATCAACGCCGAGTTGACGGTACGCTTCTCACTGCACCGTGAGGCTTCTCGATGAACAAACCTTTGGTCGCGCACTGACATGACTGACATGATTGAACTTCTGCTCACGATCTCCGGAGCGGGAATGCTTGCGAGCGTCCTCGCTGGAGTGCGTGGGCCAAAATTGTGGCTGGCTGGCGTTCTCGTGGGCACGGCAGGAGGGCTGGGCGCGGCGGTGGTGGCGCTGGTCACGGGCGTGGTTTGGGATTGGCAAAGCGCACTGACAATTGGCGGCGAGCTCGTGCACCTACGGCTCGATGCGGTGAGTGCGCTATTCCTCGCGTTGCTCGGTCTGATCGGCGGGTCGGGTGCGGTTTATGGGCGGGAGTATTGGACTGACCGCGCTCACCCGCGCTCAGCTCGGTTAGGGCGTGTCTGGTGGAGCCTGTTGGTGTTGTGCCTTGGGTTCGTGCTCCTCACAACCAACGGCCTGCATTTCCTCATCGTGTGGGAACTGTTCACCATCAGTGCGTATTTTCTCGTGACGCTGGACCGCCAGCGTCGCGAAGTGCGCGAAGCGGGGTGGCTCTATCTCGCGGCTTCGCATGTGGCCGCGCTCTGCCTATTCGCTTTCTTCACAATCCTCGCGGCTCACACGGGAAGTTGGAAACTCGGGCCCATGCGCGACCGGCCTGAACTCGCACCGCTGTTCTGGCTCGCGCTCGTTGGCTTTGGCCTGAAAGCCGGATTATTCCCGCTGCACATCTGGCTGCCCTCGGCACACGCAAACGCACCCAGTCATGTCTCAGCCATCCTGTCGGGGGTGACCATCAAGATGGGCATTTATGGACTCGTCCGCTTCAGCGCCTGGTTGCCCGTGCCTCCGGAGGCTGGGTGGGTGGTGGCGTTTCTCGGTGTGACCAGCGCCGTCCTGGGTGTTGCTTTTGCACTCGCTCAACACGACCTGAAACGCCTGTTGGCTTATCATAGCGTCGAGAACATCGGCATCATTCTCATCGGACTGGGCTTTGCGCTCGTGGCAGCGGGTCAGGGAAACGCGCTGTGGGGTCGGCTGGCACTGGCGGGCGCGCTTCTCCATGTGTGGAATCATGGGCTGTTCAAATCCCTGCTATTCTTTGGCGCCGGCTCGGTGGCGCACGCCACGGGCACCCGCGAGATGAGCCGACTCGGCGGGCTATGGCGGATGATGCCGTGGACGGCGTCGCTCTTCGCGCTTGGCGCGGTGGCGATTTCGGGTCTACCACCACTGAACGGCTTTGTCAGCGAATGGCTCGTTTATCTCGGCTTGTTCGACGCCACGATGGCGCGTGGCCCATCGGCTTGGGCGGCGATCCCGGCAGCAATTCTTCTGGGCATAACCGGAGCGCTTGCGCTCGCCTGTTTTGTAAAGGTTTGTGGCGTGGTGTTTTTGGGCGCTCCGCGTTCTCGTGCGGCAACCCGTGCGCACGAAAGCGGACCGGCAATGCGCAGTGCAATGCTCGTGCTGGGCGCGGCATGCGTGGCGATTGGCCTCGCGCCGGTGGTCTTCTGGCCAGCGGTCGTGCGGGCAGTGGACGTCTGGAATCCGGTTTGGGTCGGAGCGGAGACGCCCGTCGCGCTATCGACGCTCGGCATGTTCCATGTGGCGCTGGCAGTCCTCGCGTTGGGGGGGGCTGTCTGGCTTTGGCGGCGCGCGCAACATGGCAGCTTGACGCGCGCGGTGACCTGGGATTGTGGTTACGTTGCTCCGACCCCTCGGATGCAATACACAGCGGGCTCGTTTGCCGGCATCATCACCGAATGGTTCGCGTGGATTCTGCGGCCCGTGCGGCACGATCATCGGCCCGAAGGTTCTTTCCCAGTCAACGCGGGTTTTACCGAGCACACTCCGGAGACGGTGCTCGAACAAATCGTCGCGCCCGTAGGCGGCGTGGTCATGCGCATATCCACGGCGGCACGCAGCCTTCAACATGGACGGGTGCAATCCTACCTGTTGTATTTGCTGATTGGTCTGGCGGCGCTCGCGATGTTGGTCCTGTTCGGAGGCGGTCAATGAACGTGCAACTTCACCAACCATGTATCTGAACCTTATCCAGATTGCGGAATCGTTCGGAGTCTCGGAAAGAGTCGTGGAAGGCTGGATTCGTGACGAAGGATTGCCGAACACCCCGGACCGAGGGCGGCTGTTGTTTGATCGCGCCCAAGTAGCGGATTGGGCAGCCAAGCGTGGCCTCGCAGCCCAGGCTGGCTTCCTAGCACCGGAGACGTCCGCACTCGGAAGCAGTTTGCGGCTCGGGCCGTTGCTGCACGCTGGTGGTATCTGGCGCGACGTGCCGGCGGCGGAAGTGCCGGCGGTTTTCGAGCGCATCGTGAACGATTTACCCGGGGCGACACCGCCCGTCCGTCAACTGCTCGGGCAGCGGCTCCGCGCGAAAGGCGGCGTGACAATGGCACCGGTCGGCGGTGGTTTCGCTCTGCCACATCCAAGAGCCCGCATCACGCTGGGCCGCGAGTCCGGCACGGTGGCGTTGTTGCTCCTGCGCGATTCGCTGCCGCCGTACGAAACGATCCCCGATGACGTACCAGTCACTCGCCTGCTTTTCTTCATCGCTCCGTCACCACGCGTCCATCTCGATTTGCTGGGTCGGCTGAGTCGCTTGCTCGCGCGCGGTCTACTGCGCGACCTGCTGACGAAAGACGCGAAGGACAAGGAGATTCTTGCTGCCGTTGCTGCGGCTGACACGTTGACGACGAACGGCTCCAATCCGGAGATGAAAGCATGACTCCGGGCGCGTTGCTATCGCTCGCCGCCGTGAGTTTGGTTGCGGGTATCGCGTTGGGGCCGTGGTTCGCAAGAACATGGCTGGCGTTCACACTGGCAGGCACGATTGCGGGTCTGACCGCGGCGCTCTCGGTGCTGCTCGGGGCAGCGGATTGGGAATGGCGAAGCGCATTTTCATTGGGCGGTGAACTCATTCATCTGCGGCTCGATGGAGTGAGCGCGCTGTTCCTCGTGTTGATGTGTGTGGTGGGAGGAGCCGGGGCCGTGTATGCGCGCGAGTATTGGTCGGAACATCATTACCCGGCTTCCGCACCGCGCGGTCGTGCGTGGTGGAGCGTGCTACTATTGAGCATGGGGCTGGTGTTGCTTTGCTCCAATGGCCTGCATTTTCTAATCGCATGGGAATTGTTTGCGGTTAGTGCATTCTTCCTGGTCACGCTGGATCGGCAGCGTCCCGAGGTACGCGCCGCCGGCTGGTTGTATCTGGTGGCCTCGCACGCCGGCACGGTTTGTCTCTTCGCATTCTTCAGCACTCTCGCGGCGCGCACGGGAAGCTGGGATCTTGGGCCGATGCGCGAACAGGCCGGGTTGGCTCCATTGTTTTGGCTCGCGTTGGCCGGCTTCGGGGTGAAAGCGGGCTTCTTCCCGCTGCATTTCTGGCTGCCTTCCGCACACGCCAATGCGCCGAGCCACGTTTCGGCCATCATGTCGGGTGTTGCAATCAAGATGGGCATCTATGGAATTGTGCGCTTCAGCGGGTGGTTGCCCGTTCCGCCAGCAGCGGGTTGGGTGGTGATCGGTCTGGGTGCGATAAGCGCGTTGCTCGGAATCGCGTTTGCGTTTGCTCAAAACGACTTCAAACGGTTGCTCGCATATTGTTCGGTGGAAAATATCGGCGTCATTTTGATCGGCGTCGGCGGCGCGTTGCTGGCGGTGACGCATGGGGACGCACCGTGGGGGCGGTTGGCGCTCGCGGGAGCGTTGCTGCATGTGTGGAATCACGGCGCATTCAAATCCCTGTTGTTCTTCGGTGCCGGTTCGGTGCTGCACGCCACGGGCACGCGTGAGATGAGCCGGTTGGGCGGATTGTGGCGCACGATGCCCTGGACGGCCGGGTTATTCGTGCTTGGTTCCCTCGCCGTCTCGGGGTTGCCACCACTCAACGGGTTTGTCAGCGAATGGCTGGTATATCTCGGACTCTTCAACGCGGCCACGAGCAAGGGGCCATCGGCGTGGGCCGCCATGCCGGCGGCAATCATGCTGGCAATGGCCGGGGCCATGGCGATGGCGAGTTTCGCGAAGGCGGCCTCAATGGTTTTCCTTGGTGCGCCTCGCACGCAAGCCGCAGCACACGCGCATGAATGCGGAATGGGAATGCGCGGGCCGATGCTGGCACTGGCGGGTGTGTGCGTGATGATTGGCTTGGCACCGATATTATTTTGGCCGGCGGTATCCCGCGCAGTGGGAAGCTGGCGTCCGGTGTGGACGGCGGTGGAAACGCCAGCGCCGCTGGTCACGCTGGGTTCGGTTCATGGGGCGCTGGCCATCCTGATTTTCGCCGCGGCGGCGGGATTGTGGTGGAAGGCGCACGCCAACAGCCTGCGTCGCGGCCTGACGTGGGACTGCGGCTACGCGACGCCGTCCACGCGGATGCAATACACCAGCGCGTCGTTTGCGGGAATCGCTTCGGGCTGGTTTCGTTGGATTCTGCAACCGGAGCGGAAAATGCGTCGACCTCGCGGCCACTTTCCCACAGCAGCCATCCACTTGGAACGGGTTCCCGAAACAGTATTGGAGTGCATCATTGCGCCGGTGAGTGTGGTCATCATGAAAGTGTCCACTGCGGTGCGCCGCTTGCAGCATGGACGTTTGCAGTTCTACATCCTCTATGTGGTCGCCGGGCTGATCGCCTTGGGAGCTCTCGTCGTGCTGGGAGGTGCGCAATGACCCTGGTTGTCGACCTCGCGCTCCGACTTGCGGTGTGGATGCTGCTCGCGCCATTGCTACCGGGCATTATCAACAAAGTGAAAGCTTGGGTGGCCGGTCGCCAGGGTCCGCCGGTGTTTCAACTTTACTACGATCTCGCGAAACTTTGGCAAAAAGGCGTGGTGTTGAGCACTCTGGCGTCACCGGGTTTCGTAGCCGGTCCGGCGGTGGCGTGGGTGGCACTGATGGGAGCGGCAATGCTGATGCCACTGGGTCCGGCAGGCAGTGCGCTGAGTTTTCGCGGCGACGTGCTGTTGCTGATTTACCTGCTGGCGCTGGCGCTGTTTTGCACGGCCTGGGCCGCGATGGAAACCGGCTCGGCCTTCGAGGGAATGGGCGCAGCGCGCGAAGTCAGTTATGCGGTCCTTGTAGAAGCCGCCATCATTGCGGCGGTGCTATCGCTGAGCGTCCAGACGGGGAGCGTTTCACTGGTTACGATGCTTTCGCCATCGGCGGGTGCTGGCGCGGTGTTGCTGGCGGCGGGCTTGTTCACCGTGCTGTTGGCGGAGAACTGTCGCGTGCCATTCGATGATCCCAACACGCATCTGGAGTTGACGATGATTCACGAAGCCATGATTCTCGACCACAGCGGTCCGCCGCTCGCCGCAATTTTACATGGCGCGTCCGTCAAGCTCCTGCTGTTTGCGGTGCTACTGATCCAGGCAGTGCTGCCGATGGGGGATTTGTCGCCTCTTGCCGCCGCCGGTGCATTGGCGGCGGGCCTCCTCGTGGTAACGGTCGGGGTGGGTTTGGTTGAATCACTCTTGGCCCGGTTTGCGTTCCGTCGCGTTCCGTTGCTGCTCACGACGGCGTTTCTGCTCTGTCTGTTTGCTTTGCTGGTGGCGTGGAAAGGCGGGGCAAAATGAGCGGAACGTTGAATCTCCTGATCGGTCTGGCGATGGGATTGAACCTGCTCGCGCTGGGCAGCAGCCGGTTGCCGTCACTAATCCGCGCCATGTCGCTGCAAGGCGTGGTGCTGGGAGTGATGCCGCTGTTGATAGAGCACGAAGCACTCAACTGGCGCGTGATCGCAGTCGCTCTGGCCACGATGGTGGGCAAGGGCGTGGTGATTCCCGTTCTCCTACGACGGGCGATGCGCGCGGCCAACATCGAACGGGAAATCGAACCGTTCATTGGCTTTGTGCCATCGCTACTGCTCGGGGCCGGTGGTACCATCGCGGCGGTGGCACTGGCGCGCGCGTTGCCGCTGTTGCCGGAGCACACCGGAACGCTCCTGGTGCCGGGCGCGATTGCTTCGGTGTTAACCGGTTTCATTCTGCTCATTGGCCGGGCCAAGGCGATTTCGCAGGTCTGCGGCTATCTGATTTTGGAAAATGGCATTTATCTGTTCGGCCTTTTGCTCATCCACTCCATGCCGTTGCTGGTGGAGTCAGGCATTCTGCTGGATGTCACCGTGGGCGTGTTCGTCATCGGCATCATCATCGATCGCATCCAGCGTGCCTTCGATTCGCTCGACACCCGCAAACTTACGACGCTCCGAGAATGAAACCCCTCCTCCTCATTATCGTACCCCTGATGGGAGCGGCCCTGGCGGCCCTCTGGCCGAGCAACCGTACCCGGCCCTGGTTGCTGCCGGTCATTGGTCTCGTGCATGTCGTGCTGGTGTTTTGGCTGTTCGTGAATCCGCCGCTGGTCGGGCCGGGCGATTGGCTCGGCTTTGATCCGCTGGCGCGGGCGGTGTTGCCGGTGGTGTCGTTGTTGTTCCTCGTCTGCGCCGCTTACGGAGTGCCTTATCTCAAGGTGCGCTCGGAGCGGCCCAACCGCGTTTTTGTCGCGCTGCTGCTGGCGATTCTCGGTTTGCTCAGCGCCGGACATCAGTCCCGCCATTTGGGTTTGTTGTGGATTGCGACCGAGGCCGTCACGCTCGCGGCAGTGCCACTGCTGCACTTCAACGACACACCCCGCGCCTTCGAAGCGACTTGGAAATATCTACTCGTCGGCGGCACGGGCATTGCGCTGTCGCTGCTCGGGTCTTTCTGTCTGGGCTACGCCTCGCTGCATGGCGGGGGCATTGGCGATTTAACCTTCACCGCGTTGACCGCTCAAGGCGCGGGTTTGTCGCGTCCGTGGGTGTTGACCGCGTGGGTGTTGTTGCTCGTCGGTTACGGCACGAAGATGGGCCTCGCTCCAATGCACACCTGGAAGCCCGACGCCTACGGTGAGGCTCCCGGCATAGTGGGCGCGATCCTGGCAGGCGGCGTAACCACGGTGGCGTTTACCGCGATCCTGCGCGTGCACGCTGTTATCGGCGCCGCTGGTGCGGGCGCGATTGCGGACCGCACGTTGCTGGTCATCGGATTGTTTTCGATGCTGGTGGCGGCCTTATTCCTGTTGGGCACGCGTGATTTCAAACGGATGCTCGCCTATTCGAGCGTGGAACACATGGGCATCCTGAGCATTGGTGCGGCACTCGGTGGCGCAGGCGTAGCGGCAGCTCTGTTTCATGTGTGGAGCAACGGCCTGACCAAAGGCGCGTTGTTTCTGAGTGCGGGCAATATCCGCCGTGCGGCTGGTTCGGCTTCGATGGGTGACGTGCGCGGCATGTCGGTGCTGACGCCGCGCTCGGCGGCGATTTTTGTTACCGGGATGTTCGCGGTCACGGCCTTGCCACCCTTCGGTCCGTTTTTCAGCGAACTGCAAGTGGTGCGTGCCGCGCTCGCCTCCGGGCACGGAGTCGCCACCGCGATGTTTCTTGGTTGCCTGCTGCTGGCATTCTTCGGCCTGACGCGGGTGGTCTTTGGCATCGTGGACGGACGCCCGCGCCCAGCGACGAAGGCGAACGGCAAACGCTTTGTCGAAACGGCCGGCGTGATTGCACCGCCGCTCGTGCTGCTGGGCCTGTCCCTCTGGCTCGGACTCTTCACCCCGACGATATTACGCGAAGCCTGGACGGCGGCGGTCGCGCAACTGTTTCCAACCCCATGAGCGCTTCCACTCTATTTGCCCTCCTAGCCAACGCCACCAGCATTCCTTGGGCGGACGTGCCCGCCTGGCCGGCGGCGGAGTTCGTTCGCGCCACGGCGACTGAGTTGAAACGCGGTGCCCGCCTGTGCGCATGGTTCGGCGTGCCGGAGAGTTCGGACACATGCCTCGTCGCCGTGCTGGCCTTCGACGCCGATAACACCCTCGCCGTCGGGCGCAGCACGCCGTTCACCGGCAGCTATCCCGCTCTAACGGCAACCCACCCGCAAGCGCACCTGTTCGAGCGTGAAGTCTGGGAGCAACACGGCCTCACGCCGGCAGGTCATCCTTGGTTGAAACCCGTGCGGCGCACGGCTGGCAACGCGCCCGCGAACGGCGAGTTTTTCCGCGTGGATGGCCGCGAGGTTCACGAAGTCGCGGTCGGCCCCGTGCATGCCGGCATCATTGAACCGGGGCACTTCCGCTTCCAATGCGCGGGCGAAGAGGTGCTGCACTTGGAAATCGCACTCGGCTATCAGCATCGAGGTGTTGAGGAAGCGCTGACCGGCGGTCCGCATCGCGCGACGATGAGCCAGATGGAAACGGTGGCGGGCGACACCACGATCGCTCACGCCACCGTACACGCGACCATCATGGAAGCTCTGGCCGGAACTGAGGCTCCGTTGCGCGCGCAATGGTTGCGCGCGATTGCACTCGAACTCGAACGGCTGGCCAATCACACCGGCGACATGGGAGCGCTGGCCAACGATGTTGCGTTTCTGCCCACTTCGTCAGCGTGCGGCAAGATCCGTGGCGACTTCCTCAACCTCACGGCGCTGATTTGCGGCAATCGTTTCGGGCGCGGTCTCGTGCGACCCGGCGGCTGCCGTCACGATCTCGAACCCGAACGCGCGGCCCAGTTGATCGAACGCCTGAAGACCGCGCTTGCCGACACCGAACAGGCGGTCGCGTGGTTCTGGGATGCCGCGTCCGTCCGCGCGCGTTTTGAAAACGTCGGCACCGTTTTCCCTGCGCAAGCCAGCGAGATTGGACTGGTCGGCCCGGCAGCACGCGCGTGCGGTCTGGTGCGCGACGTGCGTTACGATCATCCAGCGGGCTGGCACCGCTTCGCTCAGGCCCCGGTGACCGTGTGGCCCGGTGGCGACGTTTTTGCTCGCGCCCGCGTGCGATCACTGGAAATCCAACGCTCGGGGGAATACCTCCGCGAACAACTTGCCACGCCGCCCGATGGCGACATCCGCAGCGAACTCACGCCTCCCGCGCCGGAGACACTCGCCGTGGCGCTCGCCGAAGGCTGGCGCGGCGAAGTCTGCCACGTGGCATTGACCGATGCCGCCGGACGCTTCCGCCGGTACAAGATCATCGACCCTTCGTTCCACAACTGGACTGGGCTGGCGCTGGCCTTGCGGGGCACCGCCATCTCGGATTTTCCCATCTGCAACAAGAGCTTCAACCTTTCCTACTGCGGGTTTGACTTATGATGCCGCCCCAAAGTTATGTTTATCATTGATACGATTGCCCATCGACTGAAGCGCGGTTGCGAAACGATGCCCTATCCCAAAGGCCCGGCACCCGCCCTGCCTGACCGCCACGGCGGTGCGCTCAAAGTGGATGCGGGCAAGTGCGACGACGACTGCAACGCCTGCGAGCCGGTGTGTCCAACCCAAGCCATTACTCGCGCGCCTGGCGAACCGGTCTCGCTCGATCTCGGTCGCTGTATCTTCTGTGCTGCCTGTGTGGAGGTCTGCCCGCAGCATGCCATCACTCAAACCGGTGACCATCGCATGGCCGCGCGCCGTCGCGAAGACCTTGTGATGGGAGAACCCGGCCACGAACAGGTTCGCCTCGCCGCCGCGCTCGACGAGAAACTTCGCAAACTTTTTGGGCGTTCGCTGCGCCTGCGTCAGGTAAGTGCCGGCGGTTGCAGCGCTTGTGAGGCCGACACCAATGTGCTGGGAACAATTGGCTGGGACCTCGGCCGTTTCGGCATCCAATTTGTTGCGTCGCCGCGGCATGCTGACGGGTTACTCATTACTGGCCCCGTGACGAAGGGAATGGAACTGGCCCTGAAAAAAACCTGGGACGCAGTGCCCGAGCCGAAACTTGTCATCGCCGTCGGGGCCTGCGCGATTGCGGGTGGCCCTTTCGTCGGCCATCCGGAAGTGAACAACGGCGCGGCCTCGGTCGTACCGGTTGACCTCTACATCCCCGGCTGCCCGCCGCACCCGCTCACGATCCTCGACGGCCTGCTGCGGTTGCTGGGCCGACTAGAAGATGATCGCTACGCAGCCAAGACATATGATCACGCTGATCCTTGGTGACGGGATCGGTCCTGAAATCGCCGACGCGGTCAAGCAGGTCTTTGCCGCAGGAGGCGCACCCATTGATTGGGATGAGTAACCGCTCAACGAATCGATTCTGAAGGAAACTCGTGGCGAACCGCCGGCAGCCGTGCTCGAATCGATCCACCGCAATCGCGTCGCGCTGAAAGGCCCGTTGACCACGCCCGTGGGCAAGGGCTACACCAGCCTGAATCTGGTGCTGCGCAAGAAGTTTGATCTCTACGCCAACGTGCGCCCGGCGCGCACGCTGCCGGGCATCAAAGCCCGCTACGAGAAAGTGGACCTCATAATCGTGCGCGAAAACATCGAGAGCGAGTACTCGGGGTTGGAGCACGAGGTTGTGCCCGGCGTACAATCTTTCCATGCGCTGCAGTAGCGCATTCCCCGCAATAGTCTGTTCCCGTTTGGGGAATGGCGATTAGATAAGGCCCAAGACTTTTTTGCCCAGGCGTTTGCGTCGAGGGGGATTGGGCAGAGTGCCGAAGATGACCGTTCGGCTGAGGATCTGCATCCGCTGGAGGATTTGCTGTGTTTCTCGCCAGTTTTCAATGGCTTGTTTCAGAGCTTGGTATTGTTGGGGCGAAAGCGCCACCGAGACGGTCTTGGCCCGTACTTTGCGGGTCCATTGGTAACAGGGGCCGCCCGCTCCCGGACCCCGGTCTTGGACGTAGCCGTGACTGATCCAGCCGAGCCGGGCCAGTCGACGCGCAACCGGGCATATTCGATTTCGATGGGAGCACGGGGAACGTTCATCCGGGGAAAAGTCTACCATACCTGTCAAATAAGGCGGTATATATACCGCTCTATGCATACGCCTTACTTTCGCGCCTTCCGCTGCCGCTTCGCCGCCCAGACTCGCCGCAGCTTTCATCACCTGCGCCACGCCTCCTTGGCCCAACTGGAGTAGTGGTTGGAAACCTATCTGCCCGCCCACTGGCTGGCTGCCGAGGAGCGAGGAGCCAACAGTCGGGAACGCATTTACAGCCTGCGTCTGACCTTCCAGTGCTTTCTCTGGCAACTCCTCACGCCCCAGACCGCCTGTCGGGAAGTCGTGCGTCAGGTGTGCAGACCCGAACGTTCACACCTTCTTCTTCCCATTGGAGATTAGTGTATTTCGCCTAAATCAATCCTTCGGCCTCCGGGAAAGTTTCGCCCGACTCTCCACCACGACATAGACCCAATCGCAGGAATAGCAACCGATAGTTTCGTGGCAGTCTTGGCTGGGGAACTGGCGGCGGGATGTGGGCGGCGGGCAAACTAAATGCTTTTTAGAAGCATGGCAGTGTAGCGAGGGACATGCCCTCTGCTCTTCAAAAGCCGCTCTCGAAGTTCCTTCGGAGAATAGAAATGTCGGGAAGCTGGACTGCCAGTTTTGTAGGCGGTTGCCCCGGTGGCAGCCTGTTGGACTTGAGCTGCGGCTGTTCGGGCCGAGGTGGCGTAAACGAACAGGGCCGCCAGTGATTGGCAGCCCTGTTAATAAAGTCAACTTCGGGTATGCCTTCGGCTACCGCTTCTTACGCCGAGCAACCGCCAGCAACCCAGCCAACCCGGCCAAGAGCAGGCCGCACGTTGAAGGCTCGGGAACTGCCGTGTAATTGTAAACCACATTAAGGTTCGCACCAGCCATGCAATACGCCCCAACAAATATCTCACCCGGGCCAGTCACTACCGGGTCCCAATTCCCGGCAGCCGTATCACCAAGCGAGTAATTGCCGATCCCCTCGAAAGGAGCCACAGATGCTCCTGTCAGGGTTACAGGCGATCCCGGACCAGGGGCGGAAAGTCTCGACAGCACATACGTATCATCGGAGACGGAACCAGCGAGGGCAAATTGTTGAGTATAAGTGCCAGTCAACCAGCTGCCCGATAAACCGGCGATAGAGGCAATTGACACAGTCCCCGAGTAACCGCCGACACCATCATCTAAATATCCAGCCGTGACCAAGGTACCCGCAGGATCGTTAAGATTGTAGATTTCAACCCCGGAGCCCGTCAGATCAGGGGTAAGAGTCGATTGTACACTGTTCAGCGTGCCGAAGCCGTATTGAATTGGGGAACGCTGAAGGCTGGCAAGGTCTGCGGAGTGTTGGAGTTAGTGAGCAGTTGAGGAGCAACAGCAATATTGTTAGTAATTTGGGCTTGGGATGTCAGCACCAAGCCAACGAGCGGAATCATGATCGTGAAAGTTTTCAGAATGGTTCTACTCCAAAGAACGGTACATGCGATAAAATTATCGGCCGGGCCTTCGGGATTTGCTGTCAGGTGCCTTAGATTCATAATTCTTCTTCGTTCGTTCATTTCGTTTTCGGAAGGCGTTATTGCCGTCCATGTAGACAGGCGCTACTCGTGATTTGGTTTTGCTACTGCGTTGTAGCTCTGTTGGCTCATGGCTTCTACACCGCCCGTCGCTGCCTCCAGCGCCACTCGACCAACCACAACATCAGGCCCCATAAAGTCCGTGCAGAAGATCTCGCCGTGTCCATCTGGAAATACCTCGTAAACTTCAGTCCGGATGTCGGTGATCCGGTTGCCTTTTGACAATTTCACAAAGAGGAATCTCCACCAAGCATGAGGACAGTGACAATCGTGGTCGCTGGTGTCGTCGATCAAGTACATCCACACGCTGTTGCCATGGGCCACTCCGAAGTGGGCACTTGCAGATCCCCGGTTCCACCAACCCGCCACGCGAGCCAATCGTGTGTCAAACTTCTGGCCGATAAACGGCACTGCCCAGTCAGACACTAATGGTGTCTGTTCGACCGGCTTCGCAATCTGTTTGGGGCGTTGTTGCCACTTCGACAAACGGTGATTCTTCAAACCGAGGAAGGTCGTGATCCAGAACGGGACGCGACCGAGACCGCACTCCTGCAATTCCGCAATTTCATCAATTTGCGGACACTCGACGACCGTCAGCACGCTACGCTCGAGAGAATCGAGTTCCGCCGTGATGATGTCGTCGTCTCGGTATTTCTCCCAATGCGCTGCCCGGTAGGCCTTCTCGAAGGATCTCATGTCCCAATCTCCATAGAACAGCAGCTCGCCGTTGGTGACAATCTCGCTATCAGTCCACAGGAACCGAACGCAGGCACACAGCTTATAATCCTGTTCGGCCGTGTTCTTCCATTGGCTCCCACAGAGAGGGCAAAAGACAGCGTAGTCGCCGTTGGTCTGTTCTTTCCATTCAATGGCCGTGACCTTCATGACAGGCTGCCTTCGGCTGCAAACGCCGCGAGCAGTTCATCGAAAGTCAAACGACTGAGCCGCTGACGGCAGATTCGATAGTTGGCGTTCATTGTCTTCGGTTTCTTTGTGTCGTTGAGTTCTCGATCATTCAAATGCCCAACCGTCAGGCACAGTTCGGTCGGACATTGCGGCGGCGGACGACAAGCAGCATGCCCATCAGGCCCGTGCCCACAAGCAGCACTGTTGACGGCTCGGGAACAACCTCAAAGTTATAGGTGGTGCTGGTCTCGCCAAAACCGACCGTGATATCTTGCACAGCACCTTGAAAGGTGCCATCCCATCCCGAACCGACGCCAGCGCTAATTCCATACACTATGAGATCGGGATAAACGGACTGCCACCCCTGGAGCGTCACGGCGGAGCCGTAGTTGACACCTTCGTTTGGGAGCGTAGAGCCAGAGGACCAGAGGGTATCGTTTTCCGTGACTATGTTGTCCGTCTCCCACGTATTGACTGGAACCGCAATGTTACCATCATTGTACACGGGTTCGAAAACAAGGTACCCAGACTCGGAGCCGTTGGAGGTGCCCACATAGAGGCGCAGACAGGGTGCCAGATATGCGTCTGCCGTTCCACCAGAGGCGCGGTACCAATTGTAGCTGAACGAAGTCAAATCGCCGAGCGTTCCCAGAGGTTGCGGCACGCCCCCGACGATGTTGTAGTACTCGATGTCGGCTTTCGAGCTGCTGCTGCCGCCCTGCGTGGCGTTGAACGCTACCGAGCCGTTACCGTCGTAGGGGTAGGTCGTCTGAATTCCGACGTGCCCGTTGTTACGAACGTTGTTGTAGTCCCAACCACTGGCGCCCAAAGCCGCGCCAGGCGTCGAGAGAGTGGTGTTGATAGCGCCCGGGTTGGTAAAATCGTCCCCCGGGGAGTTATTGTTTGAGTATACGGTGACAGTTTGCGCACTGGCGCTCATTGCGGCGGCCAAACTGATCGCGAACACTATTGCTATTGGTTGCACTACTTTCATGATTCCTCACCTTTCATTCATTTCGTTTTCGGATGGCGTTATTGCCCTCCGT
>Ga0182030_10015821_pt1 | contig 14755 bp, 10 predicted proteins | sample 812S3MmetaG_FD_121299 | JGI IMG/M metagenome (GOLD analysis project Ga0182030, IMG submission 121299) | Permafrost microbial communities from Stordalen Mire, Sweden - 812S3M metaG (Illumina Assembly) | ecosystem: Environmental > Terrestrial > Soil > Wetlands > Permafrost | place: Sweden... | reverse complement strand
TTCGAGCGTCGCTACGCGACGCGCCCCGGTTTTGCGCCCGCCACCGTGGGCCGAGGCCCACGGCTACCATCGATCATCGCTACGCGATGGCGGACTTTCACCACACCGCCACCGGCGAGCGATCCGCCGCGGTCGCGGCGATGCGAGTTCGGTCCACCGCGTAGCGGTGATCCGAGGGTAGCCGTGGACCTCGGTCCACGGTTGGGTGCCGCGACACGCCCCGCGCCGCGTAGCGACGCTCGAACCGTTATGCGACTCGTGTGCTGTCCATATATCATGCGATTAGGATGGACTAACCGCCGACACCGAAGATGTGGGTAAAGACAAGCTTTTCCAAGACGCCGCTACGCCATGACTATTCCGGGAGGGACAGGCCGGCGGGGAGGACGAGGTCGGCTTGGCGCCCCTTGGGGGTGACGCTGAGGGCGGTGAGCTTCCCGCCGTGGTAGCCGCCCTCGATGACCGTGCGGCCCGGGGCGTGGAGCTTGAAATCGGCGTCCCAGTTCTTCGGCCAGGCGGGGAGCAGGAAGATCTTGGCGCCGTCGGTTTGCAGGAGCATGGCTTGGAAGGCCTTCATGAGCACGCCGCCGTGATCCTGATCGGGGGTCCAGTCGTAGTTCGGGCCGAAGAAGGCGGGGAAGCGCTCCCGATTGTCATGGCTGGCGGCCCGGCTCAGGACGCCCGCGGCGGCGTCTTGGGAGAGGCCGAGGTAGGCCATGAAGATGTCATCCTGGCGCCAGCCGGAATGGCCGCGGTCCCAGCGGTTTTCCAGGGCGGCCACGGCCCAGTCGGCGTGGGGGCGATTGAAGGCGAAGAGTCGGAAGGGGAAAACGGAATAAAGTTCCGGGTTTTCGATGTTGGATTTGTTGGCGAAGGTGGCGGCCGGGGCGAGGGCTTCGCGGCCGTTGATCGAGCGCAACGGGATGGCGGGCAGCCGGGAGTGCAGGCGCGTGGCCAGGATCCGGTCCTCCGGCGGCAGGCTTTCGCCCGGCAGGGCGAGCAGGCGCTCCGTGACCGCCAGGCAGCCGGCGAGTTCCGGAGCGGCGTTGGTGCAGCGCCACCAGGTTTCCAGCGCCTGCGAGGGGTGCATCACCAGCTTGCCGTCGGCGCCCACTGGGTAGTGTTGATCGAAGAAGGTGAGGATTTCCCGCGTGAACGGAAGCGCGGTGCGGGCCAGGAACGCGTGGTCGAGGGTGTGGTCGTAGTAATCGAGCATCATCCAGCAAAGCTCGAGGCCGCCGACCCACTCCCACTTGTGCCAGCCGCTCTCCTGGAGCTTGTCCGCTCGGTCGGCGAACGGGGTCCAGCCGTAGGTCTCACTGAAGACCGCGCCCCAGAACATGATGCACTCGGGGTAGTAGGCGCCGTCGTGGCCGAGGTAGAGTTTGGTGCGGTGGCGGGCGAGCGGGAGAAGCTGCTCCGCGTACATGCGGAATAGCGGGCGCTGGAGGTCGTAGTCGCCCGAGGCGTTGAGGCTGATGTAGGGGAGACGGGTGTTTTGCCACCAATAACCCGGGCCCCAGCGCCGGTAGTCGGGGTCGCTCTCATCCGGCCCGGGCGGGACGGTGAAGAGCGAGCCGTTGAATTTGATCGGGTAGGCACCCCGCCCGGCGCAGGCCGTGACATAGCGCTGGAGTTGGTACATCTGGCTGACTTGGGCGGGATCTTCCGGGGCACCCCCGGCGGGAGCTTCGGCGGCGAGCCGACCGTTCACGTACAGGCGGCAGACCCGCGTGGCGGGATCGGCCACCGCGGCGACATGGGTCCACTGATCCGGGGCGAGGGCGTGCGGCACTGAGAGGGTGGTCGCGCCGCAGATGAACCGGAGGCTGTCGCCGGGGTGGGTGTCGAGCAGGAAGCCGTCGCTGCCGCCCGGGGTGATCTTGTCGACCAACCGGCCGCCCCCGGCGCCGGAATGCGAGGGCCGGACCCACACTTCGAGGGTGAAGCCGGAGGAAGGGTTCCAGCCCTCGGAACCGGGCAACGTGTACGGCGCGGGATTGGTGAGGCTGGGACGGCGGGCGGCCGCGGGGGCCGCGGCAAGGCTGGCGATATGCGCCTCGGAAAGTGCGTTGCTGAAGAGGATGAAGCGGCCGATCTCCCCGGTGAACCGGGTCCCGCCGCTCTGGTCGGCACCGAGGTGAATGGGGTGTTGGTTGGGGGGGGCGAGGGGGTTGGTGGTGGATGAGGGGCGGTTGGCGGCGGCCCGGATCCAACTGCGCTCCCAGAATTCGCGCCACCAGGCCTCGTGGGCGGCGCGGCGGGTCTCGAACGGGATCGCCTCGATCCCCCGCATGGCCGTGTCCATCGAGGCCAGCCACCGCTCGGGAGTCGCGGGGTGCACTGTCAGAACGGTGATGCTGAACTGGTGAGAGGTGCCGCGCGGGGAGCGCAGGTGGGTGTCGTCCAGGCGCTGCCCGCCGCGGGCGGTGATCATTCCGCCGAAGGTGCGGCCGAGCAGCGGGTCCTCTTGGGTGAACCCGGTCAACCCCTGGACCGCGGCCAACATGGCGGGCCCGACCGACTTCGTGTTCTGGTGGTACCAGCCGATGCGGCCGGTTTGCCCGGTCAGGAGCGTGTCCGGTTCGAGGATCGTTGGGGCGTGCTTGGAGGCCGGCTTGCCGGGTTCGTTCATCACGTCGCTGCACTGGACCTCCACCAACTCCTGGCGGTTGGTGCGCCAGAGTTCGATGGAGGCGGTGGCCTCGAACGGCAGCGAGCCGTCGGCGGTCACGTGGATGACCGGGTGGTTTGCGTCCACCCACAAGCGCAGGGTGGTCAGGGGCGCGGCGGCGGGTCCGGGGCTGTCCGCTACGGTGATTTCGACGCAGCTGTGGGCGAGCTTTAGTTCCTGGCGGAAGACGCGGCCGGGCGAGATCGGGTTGGGGCTCAGGTGCACGCGCAGCATGCCCACCTTGACCAGCCGCGCGTTGTCGTCCCAGGCGTCGGTCTTGGCGATGTAAAACTGGAGGTCGCCCTGGCTGGTCATCCAGGCGTTCAGGGCGATGTCGCCGTTGCCGAGCGGCATCGAGCCGTGGTGATCGGCGCTCGGAGAGGCCCAGACGACGTTGTATTGGTCGACCGGGGAGATGGCATCGGCGGCGGTGGCTGGGGAGCGGAGGGATGTGGCGAGTGTGAGGGCGAGGAAGGCGAGGCAGGGAAGGAGTTTCATGGCCGTCACACATATTTGCCGAGGAAGCGGGCGGGGGGAAGCGAAAAGGAGAAAGGACCTGCGCAGGCCGCGAGCCGCACGGCCATTGACCAGTCCTGCGCCAAAGCGGCGGAATGCGCCGCAGTCCAAACGCTTCGCGACGCCGGACCCGTGTCCCTCCCTCGCGAAGCGCCTGGAGTGCGCGGCATTCCCGCGCTTTTCGTCCCGACCGCGGCGGTCAAAACGAGTTTGTCCACCCTCCACCGCTTGACGCCGGTCCGGGCCGGATTAGGGTGGAGGGGAAAAGCAACCAAGGTTCCGACCATGGCGGTTTCCGATAGTTATCGTGAGTTTGTGCTGGAGCAACTGGGGCGGGTGGCGCCCGTGACTGCCAAGCCGATGTTTGGCGGTCTCGGGATCTACTCGCAGGGGTTGTTTTTCGCCTTGGTTGCCGGGAACCGGCTCTACTTAAAGGTGGATGACACCAACCGGCCGGATTATGAGCGGCTCGGGCGGGAGCCCTTCTGCCCGTTTGAGGAGGGCAAGGCGATGGGCTACTACGAGGTGCCCGAGGATGCCCTCGAGAATGCGGGCCGGCTGGCCCCGTGGATGACCAAGGCAATCGAGGTCGCCGCGCGGGCCAAGAAACCGGCGAAGAAACGGAAATGAAATGAAGTGACCGGCGGCGGGCCGGAACTTTCGTGAGGCGCGGCCGGGCGGGGCATGCTATCCTCTCAGAGCCTGTTTGAAAAACACTCCAAGAAGTAACGCGGCGGGGCTGGCCGGGCCATTAACAAAGTCTGCGCCAAAGCGGCGGGATGCGCCGCACTCCAAGCGCTTCGCGACGCCGGACGCGCGTCCCTCCCTCGCGCAGCGCTTGGAGTGCGCGGCATCCCCGCGCTTTCTGTCCCGTTCCCGGCCATTAGGAATCCAATGACTGCCAAATCCATTATCGAGGAGCTCAAGCCGCTGGGCCGGGAGAGCTATAAAAAGGTGATCCTGAAACATGGGGCGAAGGAGCCGTGTTTCGGGGTGAGCGTCGAGGACCTGAAGAAGATCCAGAAGCGGATCAAGATGGATTACCGCCTCGCGCTCGATCTCTTTGCCACCGGGGTGTACGACGCCCAGTACCTCGCCGGTTTGATCGCCGACGACGCGAAGATGACCCGGGAGGACCTCCAGCGCTGGGCGGAGTCCGCCTGCGAGCCTCTGATCGGGTCGGCGGTGGCGTGGGTCGCGGCGGGGAGCAAGCAGGTGCCCGCCCTGGCCCTCGAGTGGATGGATTCGAAGAAGGAACTGGTGGCGGCGGCGGGTTGGGCAACCATGAGCAGTCTCGTGGCGATCCGCGACGACGCGGAACTGGATCTCCCGGGGTTGAAGCGGCTCCTCCAGCGCGTCCAGGCGGAGATCCACCAAGCCCCTGAGGAGGTGCGGTACAAGATGAACGGGTTTGTGATCGCGGTGGGCTGCTACGTCCAGCCGTTGACCGCCTTCGCCCTCGGCATCGGGGAGAAGATCGGGCCGGTGACGGTCGATATGGGGGAAACGGCCTGCCAGGTGCCGTCGGCTCCGGAGGCGATCCGGAAGGTGGAGAAGCGCGGGGCGATCGGGAAGAAACGGAAATCGGCGAAGTGTTGAGGAAAGCGGGCGGGGGGTGGAATGCGCCCGGGGGTGGTGTTCGGTCCCGGACGGTGTTAGACTGATGTGATGCATCGCCACGCCAAACCCCCGCGCGCGGGCCGGGCCCGCCCGGTCCGGCTGGGCCTGTTTTTCCTCTTGGGGGTTTCGTGCTCTTCCGCGCCCGCCGCCGCGCCCCCGGCGTCGGCGAAGGCCGACTTCAACCGCGACATCCGGCCGATTTTCTCCGAGCACTGCTACACCTGCCACGGTCCGGACGAGCGGAAGCGCAAGGCGGGGTTGCGGCTGGACTCGCAGGACGGGGCCTTTAAGGAGCTGAAATCGGGCGACCACGCCCTCGTGGCGGGCGAGCCGGGCAAAGGCACGTTGCTCGGGAGGATCACCTCGCCTGACCCGGAGCAGATGATGCCGCCGCCGGACCATGGCCACCCGCTCAAGCCGGAGGAGATCGCGCTCCTCAAGCAATGGGTCGCGGAAGGCGCCGAATGGAAGCCGCACTGGTCGTTCATTCCGCCGGTCCGGCCGGAACTGCCCGCCGTGAGCGACGGCAAATGGCCGCGGAACCCCATCGATCGCTTCATCCTGGCGCGCCTCGAGAAGGCGAAGCTGGCGCCGAACCCCGAGGCCGGCAAGGCGGCGATCCTCCGGCGGGTGACCCTCGACCTCACCGGGCTGCCGCCCACCATCCCCGAGGTGGACGCCTTCCTGGCCGACGAGTCGCCCCTGGCCTACGAGAAGGTGGTGGACCGCCTCCTGGCTTCGCCGCATTACGGCGAGCGGATGGCGCAAAACTGGCTCGATCTCGCCCGCTACGCGGACACCAGCGGCTACCACTTCGACGGCGTCCGCTTCCTCTGGCTCTGGCGGGACTGGGTGATCCGGGCCTTCAACGAGAACAAGCCGTACGACGAGTTCACCATCGAGCAGCTCGCCGGCGATCTGCTGCCGAACGCGACCCAGTCTCAGCGCGTGGCCACCGGGTTCGTCCGGAACAACATGACCAACGACGAGGGGGGCGCCGATCCCGATGAGTACCTGAACAAGTACGTCGTGGACCGGGTGAATACCTTCGGCGCGACATGGCTCGGCCTCACGGTCGGCTGCACCGAGTGCCACGACCATAAGTACGACCCGCTGAAGACGAAGGAATTTTACCAGCTCTACGCCTTTTTCCACAACGTGCCGGAAAAGGGCCTGGACCGCATCCGCACGGACAACCCGCCGCCGCGCCTGCCGGTGCCGACGGCGGCGCAGGCGGTGAAGTTCGTCGAGCTGGATTTTGCGGTGCGGGATGCCGAGAAGACCTTGGCGGACCGCGCCAACGAGCTCGGGGAGACGCAGGAGAAGTGGGAGCGCGAGACCGGCTCCGGGCCGCCGCTGAAGCTCGACGAGGAGGGACTGGTGGCGGTGGTGCCGCTGGATGATTCGCTGGCGGCCGTGCCGCCCCCCGGCACGAACGCGGCCCCCAAATGGGTAAACGGTGACAAGGCGGAGTTCGGCCCGGGGCGGATCGGCCAGGCGCTGAAGTTGGACGGCAAAGGCTACGCCGAGCTGGGGCCTGTGGTCGCCTTCGAGCGGACCAACCACTTCAGCTATGGCGCGTGGGTAAACCTGGAGGGAGACGGGGCGGTGCTGAGCAAGATGGAGAAGGGGCCGGGCTATCGCGGCTTGGATCTGTTGTACTCCGGCGAGCAGTTCCAGGCGCACATCCTGCACGCGTGGCCGGACGACGCCCTGAAGGTGCGCAGCGCGGACAAGTTCCCACGGAACCAATGGCAGCACGTGCTGGTGACGTACGACGGCTCGGGCAAGGCGGAGGGGGTGAAGCTCTACGTGAACGGCCGCGCCCGCGGGTTGGTGGTCGAGAAGGACAGCCTCCAGCACACGATCCAAAACAACGAGCCGGTCCGGCTCGGCGCGCGGAGCGGGGAGGCGGTGGCCAAGGGGCGGATCGATGATGTCCGCTTTTACCAGCGTGCCCTCTCCGCCGAGGACGCGCGGCTGCTGACGCTCAACGGGTATCTGGGGCTGATCAACAAGTCGCGCGGCCAGCGCACCGAGGAGGAGCGCGCCGAACTCCAGCGGTTTTACCGCGAGAACTACGCAGCCGATTACCTGCGGTCCGAGGCGGCGCTGGCCGAGGCGCGCAAGCGGAAGGAGGAGTTTTACGCGCAGGTGCCCACCACGCTGGTCATGGAGGAGATGAACCCGCCGCGGGACACCTTCGTGCTGGTGCGCGGTGATTTCCGGACGAAGGGGGAAAGGGTCACGGCGGCGACGCCGGCGATCCTGCCGCCGCTGCCGCCGGGGCCGGCGAACCGGCTGGCGCTCGCGCGGTGGCTGGTGGCGAAGGATCATCCGCTGATGGCCCGGGTGACGGTGAACCGCTATTGGTCGCTGTTCTTCGGGAACGGGCTGGTCCGGACGCAGAATGACTTCGGCTCGCAGGGCGAGTGGCCGAGCCATCCGGAGATGCTCGACTGGCTGGCGGTGCAGTTCCGCGACGGCGGCGGGCCGGGCGCGCCGGCGTGGGACGTGAAGGGGCTCGTCCGCCTGATGGTGACCAGCGCCGCCTACCGGCAGTCCGCCGCGGTCTCCCCCGAGAAACTCGAACGCGACCCCTACAACCGTCTGCTCACCCGCGGGCCACGCCTGCGGCTGGAGGCTGAGTTCGTCCGTGACAACGCACTGGCGGTCAGTGGCCTGCTCAACGACAAGATCGGCGGCCCGAGCGTGAAACCGTACCAGCCGCCGGGGATCTGGGACGGCGTGGATGCCAGCTACGAACAGGACAGGGGCGAGGCGCTCTACCGGCGGGGCATCTACGTTTTCTGGCGCCGCTCGGCGCACTACCCGTCCTTCGCCACGTTTGACGCCCCGAGCCGCGAGGTCTGTACCTTTCTGCGCCAGCGGACCCAGACGCCACTGCAATCGCTCGTGTTGATGAATGATCCGGTGTTCGTCGAGGCGGCGCGCGGGCTGGCCCAGCGGGTGCTGCGCGAGGAGCCGGGGGAGCCGGACAAGCGGCTGCGCCTCGCCTTCCGCCACACCCTGGGGCGGGCTCCCGAGGCGGACGAGTTCTCCGTGCTGCGGAAGACCTACGACGAACAGCTCGCCGGTTTCCGGAAGGACCCCGAGTCGGCCAAGGCGCTGCTCAAGGTGGGCGAAAGCGCCGCCCCCGCGCAGGTCGAGCCCGCCGAGCTGGCGGCCCTGACCGCGGTGGCGAACGTGCTCCTGAACTTGAACGAGACCATCAGCAACTGACCGCCATGCTCCTCCCCGACGAACTCCAGCGGGCGCTCAGCCGCCGCGCCTTTCTCACCCGCAGCGCCACCGGCCTCGGCACGCTCGCCCTGTCGTCGCTGCTGAACCCCGCGCTCTTCGGCGCGGACAAGGCGGGCGCCCCCGCCTCCAAGGGGGCGCTGAAGACACTCCATTTTCCCGCCAAGGCCAAGCGGGTGATTTACCTCTTCCAGTCCGGCGCGCCATCCCATCTGGATTTGTTCGACTCGAAGCCGAAACTGAAGGAGATGACGGGTGTCGAGCTGCCGCCCAGCGTGCGGATGGGCCAGCGCATCACCGGCATGACCGCGGGGCAGTCGGTGCTGCGGTGTGTGGGATCCCCCTACGATTTCACCCGCTACGGAAAGTCGGGCGTGGAGATGAGCACGCTGTTGCCAAACATCGGTGGCATCGCGGATGACATCACGCTCATCCGCTCGATGTTCACGGATGCCATCAACCACGATCCGGCCGTGACCTTCATGGGCACGGGCAACCAGCAGCCGGGCCGGCCGACGATGGGGGCATGGATCGCCTATGGGCTGGGGAGCGAGAACGACGACCTGCCGGCCTACGTGGTGCTCACCAGCGGCAGCGGCGGCCAGGCGTTGCAGGGGCATTACTGGGGCAACGGGTTCCTCTCCGCCAACTACCAAGGGGTGCAGTTCCGCAACCAGGGGGACCCGGTGGTCTATGTGTCGAACCCGTCCGGGCTGAGCCGCCCAGCGCGCCGGCAGTTGATCGATGCGATGCAGGAGCTGAACCGCAAGCAGCTCGGGATCCTGGGGGACCCCGCCATCGCCACGCACATTGACAATTACGAGCTCGCCTTCCGGATGCAGACCAGCGTCCCGGAACTGGTGGATCTGTCCAAGGAGCCGAAATCCGTGCTCGAGATGTACGGCGCGGAGCCCGGCAAGCCGTCGTATGCCAACAACTGCCTGCTGGCGCGGCGTCTGGCCGAGCGGGGCGTCCGGTTCATCCAGCTCTGCCACCGGGACTGGGACCACCACGGCGGCCTGCCCGCCGGCTTGAAGGCGCAGGCGAAGAACACCGACCAGGCGAGCGCGGCGCTGATCAAGGACCTCAAGCAGCGCGGGCTGCTGGAGGACACGCTGGTGATCTGGGGCGGCGAGTTCGGGCGCACGGCCTACTCGCAGGGTGAGATCCGCAAGGATGATTTCGGCCGCGACCACCATCCGCGCTGTTTCACTCTCTGGGTGGCGGGCGGCGGCACCAAGCCGGGCCTGGTCTATGGGAAGACGGATGATTTCGGCTACAACATCCTGGAGCATCCGGTGAGCGTGCATGACTTCCACGCCACGCTGCTCCGCTGCCTCGGCATCGATCACCTGCGGATGACTTACCGCTTTGAGGGGCGCGATTTCCGGCTGACGGACGTGAGCGGCGAGGTGGTGGAGGATCTGCTGGCGTAATCCTCCCGCCACGGCGCTCTATTCCATCCCCAACAGCCCCCGGACCCGCTCCCGCAGCACCGGCACTAACTCCGCCTCGAACCGCGGGTTCCTTTTCAGCCAGAGGTTGTTGCGGGGGCTGGGATGCGGCAGGGGGACGAGGGCCGGCAGGTATTCGCGCCAGGCCCGCACCGTCCCGGTGAGGTTGCCCTTGGCCCGCGGGCCGAGGTGCCAGGCGATGGCGTACTGCCCGATCGCCAGGGTCAGCGCCACGCCGCCGAGTTGACCAAGGAGGCGCGCGCGCCACGTCTCCGCGCATTCGGGACGCGGGGGCAGGTCGCCGGATGTGCCGGTGCCGGGATAGCAAAAGCCCATCGGCAGCAGGGCCACCCGGGCGGGGTCGTAGAACGTCTGGGAGTCGATCCCGAGCCAGTGGCGGAGGCGGACACCGCTGGGGTCGTTGAAGGGAATGCCGGTCTCATGCACCCGCCGCCCGGGCGCCTGGCCGACGATGAGCAGGCGGGCGGTGGTGGAGGCTTGGAAGACGGGCCGGGGTCCGAGCGGGAGGTGGGGCGCGCAGAGGCGGCAGGCGCGCACCTCGCGGGCGAGCGGGTTGAGGTCCTCCGCGCTCACGGGCTCGCCTGGAGAATCATCCCCTTCGCGGCGGGTTGGGCGTCCAGGGTCCGGCGCGCGTGGTGGAGGAGCTGGCAGACGGAGTTCCACCACCCACCGGAGTCGTCCTCCGCGCGCGGTGCTGGGACCCAATCAACCGTGTTCGCAACCATGGAAGGAACGCTATCCCACTCCGGCGGGAAACCCAAACGCTTCGCGACGGCGCACCCGTGTCCCTCCCTCGCGAAGCGCTTGGAGTGCGCGGCATTCCCGCGCTTTCCGTGGTGTGCCCGGGGGCTGAGAAACCGTTGGGATGCGCAGCCTTCCAAACGCTTCGCGACGCGGGACGCGGCGGAGGTGCGCGGGCCGCGGTTGAGCAGGCCTGCGCAAAAGCGGCGGAATGCGCGGCATTCCCGCGCTTTCGGCCGCGTCCGCCGGCGCGAAAAGGTGCAATCCGGGCGGGGACGTGCTATAACTTCCTCATGAACGAACCGAAAAGTGCCCAATTGAGACCGTATGTCCTGTCGGCCCACCCGGGGACATTCTTCTGGTGCTCCTGCGGGCAGTCCCAAGGCCAGCCTTTCTGTGATGGCTCCCACAAGGGCTCGGGATTCTCGCCGTTGAAGGTGGACCTCACCGAAGCGAAGGCCGTCGCCTGGTGCGGCTGCAAGCACTCCAAGACCGGGGCGTTCTGCGACGGCAGTCACGCGAAGTTGGGGGCCTGACGGCCGGCCGTTGGGAGGGTGGCGCCCTCCTCCATCAAGGCCACGAGGACAGGTCCTCGCGCCTCGCCATCCAGGGCGCGCTCGCGATCCGCGCCTTGGACCGTTCTTACATGCTCTGAGAGGAGTCCCCGATGAAAGCCTGCGCGATACTTCTGCTGCTCTCCATACTGGCCGTCAGCGCCTTGGCGCAGGGAGACGTCAGCCGTCTCGAAGGAACTGGCGGGCACAACAAATATCTCACCCCGAACAACCTCGACCGCTGGCTCTTTGACGGGGAAAAAGGGGAGACGATCATCGCCTCGGTCACCACGCGCGAGTTTGATCCCGTCCTCGACCTGACGCTGAAGACCGCCACGGAGCCGGACCAGGTCGTCGTGCCGGAGGTTAATGACGAGGGCATTGAGAGCCGCTTTGCCATCCGGCTGCCGGAGAAGGGGCAATACTCGATTCGGATTCACGCCTTCAAGTTCAAGGGCGGCGGGAATTACGGCCTCGACGTGCAACGTTTCAGGGCCCAACCGCTGGCCATCGGCAAACCGGCCACCGGCGCCTTCGATGCCGCGGGGAAGGCCTGGTTTTTCTTCCCGGGCGTGAAGGATCAATTCGTCCTGCCGGAAGCCAAGGGGACATCCACGGCCTGGCAAATCCTCGATCTCAAAGGACGCGGGTCGAGTTCCTGGAGCGGGGCGGTGCGGATCGAGGAGGCCGGCGAGCACACCCTGCTGCTCTCCGGCCCGGCCGGCAACCGCTTCGAACTCCTGCTGCGCGAGGCCCTGCATCATGAGCTCAGCGCCGGCCCGGCGGGGACGGGCGGCAAGCTCCAACAGGGGGAGATGGATGTCTGGAACTTCCCGGGCAAGCCGGGGGACTTCCGGCTCATCGAGATCGAGAAGAAAGGCCAGCTCTTGTCACGGGTGGTCTCCGCGCCCTCGGAGAAGAAGACGGAGACGCGCCTGGCCTCGCCGGGCGAGCGGCCCGAACTCCAGTTCCTGCCGGTGGCCAGCGGTGCCGGGCACCAGCGCTTTGCGGTCCTCCTGGGCCGCGAAGGGCGCTACCAACTCCACGTCGTGGCCAGCAGCCCCGGCGCTTACCACCTGACCATGACCGATCCCACGCTGCCGCTCGAACGGGACAAGGAGGCCCAGGGCACCCTGGCCGTCGGCGGTGCCGCTTTCTACAGCTTCCAAGCCGCGCCCGGTCAACTCCTCCACGCCAGCCTGACCTCCCAGAAGTTCGTGCCCCTGCTGCGCGTCTTTGACCCGGCCGGCCGCGCCCTCGTAGCGGGCGCCGAGCCCGACGATCTCGCCAGCCGCCTCACCCACATGGCGTTGCAGGGGCGCCTCTATCGTGTCCAGGTCGCCTCGCTCGGCGATGGCGGCGGCGGCGAGTTCCGCCTGGCGCTGCAGGAGGAGACGCTGAAGAGCATCGAAGTGGGTGGCCGCGAAAAGGGATCGCTCCAACCCGACCGCACCTATTTCTGGTCCTTCGCGGGTCAGGAAGGGAAGACCGTTTTCATCAGCGTCCGCTCCCCGACCTGCGCCCCGACGCTCAGCGTCCGGAACCCGGACGGGGTCATTTTGGCCACGGACGAAAACTCCGGTCAGCACACGGACAGCCTCCTGCTGGTCAAGCTCCCGGCGACGGGCCGCTACACGCTCTGGATCTCCTCCCGCCGCGGTGCCGGCGAATACACCCTGAGGCTGATCGACGGGGATTAAATGTCCGTGGGATCGCCCTTTGGGCCGTCTCAGCGCCGATCCTCCGCCGAACCCCCCGCTTCCGTCAGCCTTCGACCCGTGTCAGCCTGCGGCAGCGGCGCGGTCCAGAACGCCATCATGATCTTGGTCAGGATCTGCTCGCCGTATTCATTGGCGTGGACCACGTCGCGGTAGAACCGGTGCGGATGCACTTGGGACGAACGGATATACTCCGCCCAGGGGGTGGTCATGTCCAAGTAAGCGCAATGCTCCGCACTGGCCAGTTCCTTGAGCGCCTGCCCGTAAGCCCCCGTCCCGGAGTGCGGCGCGGCGGCCAGCGCCGCTGCATCGCGCGGATCGGCCGTGCCAAACGTGCCGGTGGCCAGCAGGATTTCCACCTCCGGCAACCCGGCCCTCAACTGGTGGACGACCTCGCGGATGCTGCCGATGTCCCTCTGGCTGATCCCGCCGATATAAACCAGATCGGGCTTGTGTGGCAGGATGTAACGGGCCACGCGCCCCTCCTCCCGGTAATGCTGGCATCCGCCGCCCCCGCGCACATAGACCCACGCGTCTAATTTTGCCTTGGGACAGGCCTCCTGGAGCTTCGCCACCCAGCCCGAGCGCATGGTGTCATTCACGATGCTGTCGCCCACGGCCATGAGCCGCAGTTCGCCGCCGCCGGTCAGGATCCGCCGCGTGCGGGCCAGCGCCCCCCAGTCCGCGGGTGGCGCGGTGAACGCGCCCTTGGGCATCTGGGCTTGGATGGCGTTGATCTGCGCCACGGACCGACAGGGTGTGCCGGACAGGAAATAGTCCTTTTCCACCGGCTCCTGCGGCGTCGCCACATCTGGGGGAAACCTCGCCGGCAGCGCACCCTCCTTGGGGAACGAGACCGGCGAATCGGCCAGCATGCCCCCGGGCCGCGCCGCGGTGTTGACGCCGTTGCGATCGGCTGGAGCGGCGCTCTGAGCCCCGGCATTCTGCCAGAGCAGCGCCGCGAGGATGAGGGTCTGTCTCGCGCGAAGGGTGGTGTTCAAAATGGAGGTGGGGGATTTCTTTTTCGCGATTGTCGGCCCGCTCCCGAGGTTTTCAAGCAATTTTGATCGTTGGATGCTCTCCTTCAGCCGTCCCTCCGGGACGGAGCCAGCTATTAAACGGCAACCCAAGGCTGAAGCCTTGGGCTTTGTTTCGGATGTCCCTCCGGGACAATCGGTTGCCACCCACCGTCGCATCTGCCTCCCCAATGGTCAACCATGACGACACGCCTGCTGATCACCGGGGTCCTGGGGCTCCCCCGCCTGCGGATCCCTGGCCCAGGACCATATGCACCAATAGTTTCCGGCCGGAGACCGGTGCCTGCTGGACAAAACCGCCGGGCGGGGCGTAGGCTGCCAGCAGAGGAAACTCTTCTGGTGGTTGTTGAGAGGACTAATATGCAGGCTGATCAACCGGATCCCGCGGGTTCAGGGCAGTTCGACAACACCGATTGGTTTATGGTCGCCCGGGCCGGGGACGGCCAGGCGCCGAATTCGAGCGAAGCCTTGGAGAAACTGTGCGGCCTCTACTGGCATCCCCTGTATGTTTACGCGCGCTGCCGCGGCCGGGACCCCGAGGAAGCGCAGGACCTGACCCAGGAGTTTTTCGCGCGGTTGGTCCAAAAGCAATGGCTGCGCACCGCGGACCAGCACCGGGGCCGCTTTCGCACGTTCCTCCTGGCCGCCATGGCCCATCTGCTCGCCAACGTCTGGGATCACGGGCGGGCGGAGAAGCGCGGCGGCGGCCAAGCCCCGATGGCGCTGGATGCCTTGTCGGCTGAAGAGCGTTCGCCCCTCGAACCGCGCGACCCCAGCAATCCCGCCGCCCAATGCGACCGCCGTTGGGCGATCACGCTGATCGTTCGCGCGGAGGACCGCCTCAAAGCGGAAATGGAGGCGGCGGGTGAAGGAGCGCGCTTCGCGGCGCTGGAGCCGTCGCTGGCCGGGGAACGGCAGGCGTTGGGCTATCGGGATTTGGCCGCCCGGTTCAGCGTGACCGAAAACACCATCAAATCGTGGGTGCTGCGGCTGCGCCGCCGCCTGCGGGCTCTGGTGTTGGACGAAGCGGCCCGTGCCCTCGGGCCGGGCCATGATCCCGAGGCAGAACTTCATGACCTGCTCGCGGCGCTGGCGGCATAAAGCACAACTCCCCGCCTCGCCCCCGCAGCCGCCCGGGATCGTCCGTTAAGCCGGCGCT
>Ga0182030_10015820_pt1 | contig 14755 bp, 8 predicted proteins | sample 812S3MmetaG_FD_121299 | JGI IMG/M metagenome (GOLD analysis project Ga0182030, IMG submission 121299) | Permafrost microbial communities from Stordalen Mire, Sweden - 812S3M metaG (Illumina Assembly) | ecosystem: Environmental > Terrestrial > Soil > Wetlands > Permafrost | place: Sweden... | reverse complement strand
TCTCTTTTTTTTTTTTTTCTTTTTCTTCTCTATTACATTTTCTAATATATTATACTTTTTCTTATTTTTTCTATTATATTTTCTACTTTCTTTTCTATATTAATTGTTATCTTTGTTTTCTTATTCTGCAGATTAAGTTGATATATATTATTGCTAATCAATATTAAGCTCTTTTTTTTTTGACAGTAATAGATCAGATATTAAAAGCTGCTTTGATATAGAAAATAGGTATAATAATACTGATACTAAGGCAATAGATACTAATACTAATATTAAAGTAGGCAACTATAATAAGACAGATCTAGTGTAGATTACTAAAGAAAATAATGTCTATTTGCCAAAGTACTATTTTAATTAAAAAAATAACTTTAACAAATCTAAAAATAAAAATAAAGACTATAAAAATAGTACTATTAATCTTTTTAATATAATCAAGAACCAATTCTATTAATATATATTCTATTTTCTTTTTGTCTGTTATCTTCTACTATTGAATTATTGATCTAACTTTTTCTAAAGGTATTACAAATATATACAAAAGAATTCTGTTTAGATAATGTAGATTATCTTTTACCATACTTTTAAGATCTTCTTTAAATAGATATTAAATTAATATTAGAGGAAGGGTAGAAGAAGACTTATAGAAATCAAGTTGGTCAGTATACTTAGGATATACTGAAAGGTCTTTTGGCTTATATATAAATAGATAACTAAGGAAAAGATTAAGAGAAAAATAAACTATAATATACATCAAATAAGTAGTACTTTTTATTTGCCTACTTAATCTAGTTCAGATTTTTATAGCTAAAAGGCTAATAGATATCTTTGTTGTAGATTCTTAGAAAGCTGGTAAAGAAGTATTGACTAATGATAAAGAAGTGTGATAATATAGTAATATATATTAAGAATCTTGTAGGTATTTTGCAGACTAACTTAATAATAATAAAGCTGAGGTATATATATAGCCGGTATTATATTGAAATAAACTTTTATAGTTAACTAGGTATATTCTTTGGAAACTGATCTTTAGTACTCTTAAAACTCTGTTACAGTAATATTGTAGTAATTCTGCTCTGGGACCTTAGTGGTAGGCCTTATTAAATCTTAATTAAGTTTATGTATAAGTTTATGAAAAAGTATTTTGGTACAAAAGATATGTAAGTTTTACTTTAGATCTTTTTTTATTTTTTTGATTTCTTTTTTCCTGTTATTCTAGTAAGATATACGGCTTATATAAAAGCTAGGAATACATTTCCATTTTCTGAGATTATCTTTGATCTGTTTCTGATTCTTAGTCTATATATTGCTCTTTTAGGCCTTATCTTTACTAATAATGTGTTCTTAGCTCTAAGTCTTATATTAGCCAAGAGAATTAGTAAGCTAAATATTTTGACTAACTATAAGCAGCTGTTTTTATATCTAAAGCTGGAAATGGCTAATATTCCTGTCTTTTGTAAGTCTATTAAGATATTCTATAGATAGTAGATCTTGTCTGATTAGTTATTGCCATATACAACTCTCTTAAAGTAATGAAAGCGGATTGGTGTGCTCACTAGACTCTTGGATGTATGTCTATATTATTTCCGATATAATATAGACAATGCCTTTAACCAGAGTGGTTTGTATTCCCCTTTCTTATAACTCTGCAGTGTGACATACTAACTATAGATGGACAGATGAGATAACTAACACACTCCAGAATATAATTATACAATACACTAAGATTAAAATCTTTATTAAGTATTATCTTTAATAAAAGATTATTACTAATACTCAAGCTATTATTTCTAACTACAAATCCTAGTGTAATCTGATATAAACGATTTGTTAAATAACTTAGTAAATTAATTCTAATCAATTACAAGAACTTATATTTAAGTAATTTTTGTTAGTTAATCAAGATCTTAATATTTGCTACCTTTTTGTATAGTGAGAAAAGTAGAAGAAGTGCTTTCAAAGCATAGTAATATAGTAGTCTAAGTACTAAATCCTTGGCTACAAGATCTTTAATATAAGAAAGCGACTGAGAATTGTACTTCTTAAGCACTTTTAAGACAAGTAGGATCTAGAATATTCAATTAACAAGATTGAATAATAGCTTTCTAGGCTTAAGCTTAGTTAGAATATAAAGACTATCTTAAATAAGAACAATAAGATACCTTTAATCTAAAAGTACTTAGCTAAGATAATAATAATACTTCCAGAAACAATCTTAGAGAAAAAGATTTGTTAACACAATACTACTATTGATATAGTTGCTATCTACTACTACTTTTAAAAGAAAAAAGCTATTGCCCAATTATATATAAGGCTATTTATACAAAGAATAAGTCTAATACTGTTAAAGAAGATTAACCTATAGCTAATAATCACTAAGACCAAAAAGTAAGTATTAAGTAATACTATATTATTAGTATTTACAAAAAAAAAAACTATCATCTGTTTTCTTTGCTTAAAAGAACAGAGTTTACTATTCAAAAAATATATCTATAAGTTTGCTAGTCTAAAAGACTTAATAAAGTACTTTAAGCGAAAATATTTAGTTTATATTAAAAAAGAAAATCGGCTTAAGTACAAGATCTGTTAAATAGAACTATAGTATAAGTAGTATCTTCAGAATTATATACTAAGTATTTACAAAATCGTTTTCTAATAATTTGATAATCTATTAAGAGTATATGACTATGTAGGTACCAGTAGAGTAGTCTTTTATTTGTTACTATCCTGTCTGTAAGGCTTAGGGATTGGCTCTTAATAATGTAATGCACTTTAAGAATCATGTGGTGAGAGTCCACAAGATCAACCTCCGACCCAGAGTTTTCTCTTATTTTTTCATCTTACGACCTCCTTCTTTGGGTATATACTATTGGGAGTTATTAAGATCTTAATCCAGTTGCATTTGTGGCGTTTGGTTGGCTAGGGATTAGAGTCACGTAAGCACGTGATATATAGATTATTTGGCATTTTCACTTGTTTATATAGTAAATACCCACCAGATAGTAAGTATTTATTTAATAATAAATATTTACTAGATAGTGAATAGTTATCTTCTAGTAACTACTCACTAAATAGTGAATATTTACCATAGAGTGACTACTTACTGAATAGTAAATATTTACTATAAAATAAACAGTTATTTTCTAGTAAGAAGTCACAAAATACTAAATACTTACTATAAAGTAAATAGTTATTGTTTACTAAGTACTTACTAAAAAGTGAATAGTTACCAAACAGTGTATATTCACCATTATTTTAATCTTTTTAGACTTTTCTTTCATTTCTGGCACGTTAAAGTTGATTTAGTTCGTTTCTAATTTATTTTATACACAAATTCATCCTTTTAAGCGATCGCCAATTATGTTGAGACCCAGAAAGTCACGAAAGGCAAGGAATAGCTGTGGCTCTATAGATATAATTGTGCACGAAGATCCACAGAGTTCGTCTGGCTCTTTGGATGAGACCTCAGACGTCGAAACGCTAAGCAAGCCAAGGGCTCGTACACGCCAGTCTGGTACTGGACAGACGCGCTTGCGACTTTGTTCTTTGGGTAACGTTTGGTTTGGCTGGGAACTAGAGTCTAGCCATAAGGTTCTCACCACTAATTATTTGGTAGTAGGAATATAATTGCATTTATAAAAATTATTTCTCGTGCAAGCCCTAATTCCTGTACTTGCCTTGATTCTTGTACCAATCCCAATTCTTTGTAAGATTACTAGTCCTGTGTCTTATGCCAGCCCCAATACTCGTACCAACCCCAATTTCGTGGCAATTCAAGCCCCACGTCTACCCGCCTCGCAGGTTGTAGCTAGCAAAGACCATCTACTCTCCGGTTCTAATCTCCTGCTGTTGTGGACTCACTAGTCTCTGCTTCAGTGGTTACATCAGTTCCAAGACTGAGAACCTGGATTAGGTTCGCAGAGAGGCCTGGGATATAGTACGGAGCACAATCATAGATGAAGTTAAATCAGTGATACCAAAAATCCGGCACCAGTGAATATGCGAGCACTTAAGACTGGTGGGCATGCGAAAAATCAAGTTCGTAGGGTCCCTCCAGCACGCGACCACATCACAGCTACCTTCAATAGAGTAACAATACCTTCAGAGTTCGAGAAAAAGTCCAAACCAGAGATTTGAGAGTCTCTCGGCCACATATCTGTGCATCGCATACAAACCGTAGTTTCTAAAAAAATATATATAAGGTACCTTCTTCCCAAATACCTTCGCTTTTCTCAAACAACCATGTCTCTGAGACGAAATCGCAAGGGAGAGAACGCTCGAAGACGGAAACGCACTCTACTTAAAAAGGCTTATGAATATGGAGAGCTAAGCGGCGCTGATATTGCATTCTTTATTTACCAGTCTGGGCGTTGGTTTACGTACAGATCTACTGACCGACAGTCATTCCCTCCATCATGGGAGCAGATCGTAAGTGTTATAACGAAATATATACATAATACTAATGAGAGAATAGCAAGGGTCATATCCACTCCCGGTCAATCTGCTACGACAGGATTTCCGGCGTTGAGGGCAGGACTTTTTGCTGTTGTCACATGCGGTACCATGTTTTAAGTTCGGGAACGGCACGGGCCGCAACCCTCTTTTAACCCTGCCGCTGATCAATGAAGAATGGGCGCTAAACCTACAAATCTGCACAGATACCAAGAGTCTGAATACGCTGCGAGGGAGATCAGTGCTTTTCGGCTGGAATTCGTTGGTTTCCTTACTGGTCTGATAAGACCACCGTCGTGTGGAACGTATATTTCGGTATTAAATCACTATCCAAGCTCAGAATAGTCCATGTCTCGACGTTTTTCTACTTGCTTAACTGATGTGACTTTCTATATTCTAAGTGCTATTTCTACGTTTCGAAGTTGCAAGGACAATTGTGCTGGGGACAAGGTTGGGACAGTTGCTCTAGCTCAGCGATCGTGCCCGCACAATTGGGCTGGCTCACATTTTGTCCTGGCCCAATTGTGCTGGGACAGATGGTGTCCCGGCACGTGGACAAGGTTGGGACAGTTGCTCTAGCTCAGGGATCGTGCCCGCACAATTGGGCTGGTCCACCCAATGCGCCAGCACAAATGGGCGAGATCTGTGTATGGACCCGCCTAGTTCTGGCTCAAATGCTGTCTCCTCAGAAGCCGCTAGCCTTGCGGCGAAGAACTTCCTCAAGCGGAACTAACATGTTTTTTTTATTTATCCGGGGATGAGCTTTCAGATTGATAAGCGTATGTTGCAAGGCTGAGAACAACTAGATTATAGCCGTACAACCGCAGATCCAGCTATTGTAGGCCAGCTAGAGGAGTAGGAACGATAGTCAGGTGGAAGTATACGGGCTCGTGCGAGATTTTGAACTTCTACGAGTTCACATGCTAGCACGAGAATCAATGCTGGTACAAGTTCGTATTCAACTACTAAGTCATCTTGCCTGTGATCAGTCCTTTTTTTTTGGCTTGGGTGTGTGGATTCTAGGAACCCATATGCTCCCAAGAGTAGCAGGCTTCCTAGGAGAAAGGCTTCCAGGAACGTATTGGCTTCCAGGAGCTTTACTCCTGGGAGTCTGTGGGCTCTTGGAATCGTTATGACTCCCAGAAGAAAAGATTCCGGGAGTAATCTAGCTCTCGGGATAACCATAGTTGAAATACGATTGCTTCATAGGCTGTCCCAGCCGCCCTTGGAGTTGGATCCCAGCAAGCTGTCCCGCCAGACTGCTTCCCCTTCTGCTTCGACGCAGTTGCACCTCTACTCATAGCCCTAATAACTGTCCTGTATCTGTGACTTGTCAGGCCTTTCCTGGCCCTCCTCGACTTCTGTGTGTCTAAAATGCATCCTCAAATGATTCAAAAAGCTGTTCTGCATATGCGAATACTTGTCAGGCCATTCCTAGCCCTTCTCTGGTTCTGTGTGTCTGTGTATATTCGAAGTGCCGATGTGACCGTAATTAACGCGACAGAAGTGTAGCTATAAACTTCCCAGGCATGTGTACTATGCTTGTTGATGTGTTCTGGACCGTTGTCTACTTGAGTGAACCTGCAAGCGGACTGTGTTGTTCGATGTGGTGTGTTATTGAAGATATGTTCGAAGCTGTTGGTGGTGTTATTGTTTTGACCTGTCCTTCCTATCTATCCCGATTCTTAATTGTGTATTTCTCAACCTCTGATACTGTAAACTGTTATTGGGCAAGAAAACAAAGTATCCAAGTCTATCTTTTATCATAGATGCATATAAAAGGGAATATCACTTTCTTTCGTATACTGTGGCTATAATGTTTGGTGTTTCGTAAGGTTCGAAGGTTGGTTTTCGACGCAATAATACGTTATTAACAGAAGAATAATTGTATTGCTAAGCCTCTAGAACTTAGAAACAGCTGAACTGTTTTTTTGAGAGTTTCTAGCAGATACTACGTAAAGATAAGAGCTTGTTGTCTACTATTCTAGTTACTTTAATTTGGTAGTTAGAAGCGATCTCTTTTTTTTCTTTGTTTTAACAGCATAGGTAACTGTATTGTAGTAAATATCTTGTTGCTTTTCACGTTTTTTGGTGATAGTTTCTTAGCGGTGTTAGTACTTGTACTAGAAATCAAGCAACTTGTATTGCTCCTGTTATTTCTGTTGACCTTGACAATCTCTTAGTCTCCTCTAACAACTTTCAGCCTAAGTGGGCGCCATGGGAACAGTCTCTTCTTATATGTTTTCGTCTTCAAATATTTGCAGTCCACCCTTTTCAGCCTGTGGCTGTATGGTCGTTAAGATTGGATACGCTGAGCAACCAAACATTGTGCAGAGTTATAGTATCTCCACCAGGACCGTCTTCAAAAAAGGCTGCCAGAATTCTCAGATCATTAAACTCAAAAGCTTCGCCAATTCTGAGCTTGACCGGCGCAGTTGCTCTGCCTATCATCGAAGTTGAGTAAGGGGTGATCGTGGAAGATTGAACGGAAAATCCGTGATACTGGTGCAATCGGGTGGTATGTGCTATACATCGTAATGCGGTGGCGGCCGAGCGTCCGCAACGACATAATTCAAGATCTGTGTAGTGATCTCAGCAGGTAAAACAGTCGTGTGTTGCTGCGGAATGTATGGAAGATTCGAACGGTAGTCATGACGAAGGTTGGAGGTAGAACTAGCACTAAGGAATGGGGATGAGGGAAAATGCAAGGAGATAGTGTTCGCGGAAAAAGAAATGCGACTTACCTGTTCATAGGTTCACAGGCTTTTGAGATTTGGTAAGGTGAGGCTGAGGCTGCGGTGCTGTGGCTAGAACGGCTCATTGGGGAACTCGGCCGAGACTTTTTTTTCGAACGTTCAATGTCCATATCAGACTGGGTGATTGAGTTAAGACCTTTCCTATAAACAGCAATTTCAAAATTGAGAAAGGTTTTGGCGTTGTAGGGCCTACGTCATGTTACATAATAGATACTGGGCAAGCCACCCACATGCGAAAAAGTCGAGTTCGCAAGCCCCTGCCCACCTGCGAAAAGTAAAGTTCGCAGGTCCCCTAAGGTTACGACCCATAAATCTGACACCTCCGCCCCCGTCCTCCATCTTTATCATCTAACAATCGCATCTTCAAGCCATAATGAAGATCCCCCCCTATCTGCAAGAAAGAACTAATAATCTACTTCTAGAGCTCAAATCCAAGCTAGGTAAAGATACCGCGAATTAGTTCATTTTAATATGCTCTACAATATATTATAGAGACAATAACCTTCCTGGTATTGATCCCTAAGTAGTCATGGGTCCTGGTAGCCCTAATGAAGATGATTCTTGGAAGCACACCTTTATGTAGAATAGTGACTATAGCCTAGGAAATGTATCGATATAGTTGAACCATAATCTGGATAAGATCTTAGATCTGTTGCTGGACTCAACAGGGAGCATTAGTTACGGGTCTAGCCCTCCTTTAGATAACCAGGGTTTCTACTTTGAAGCTGATCCGAATATTCTCATGTACCAGCACTGTAACTGCAAAAAGTGTAAGAAGCTCTAGGAGTATGCTACACGAAAGAGAGACAAGCGTGCTTCCTTAGAGATAGTTACTAGCCTGTTTCCCCGGCCAAATCTTATTAATATTCTTGACAAGTATTAGAAGATATTAAAAGTCTATGGCCTTTTTGTAGATTAATTGTGCAAGCCTTTTTAGTAGTCTAACGCAATTAATAGCCTAGTCTATGTTCAGCGTTGCAAGTATCATTTGATCTTGCGAAAGTTGGAAACGGATGATGACCTCCAGTAGTGGCGTCGGTTTGTAGCAGAATACCGAACCCTCGAAGGCTATAATGAGTTTCACCGTCAAGCAACCAAGCAGAGGATCAACGGCACACAGGCTTGCGGAAGTGGTAAGAATGATAATAACAAAGCCCACAAAGAATACGTGAAACACATGTTTTCAAATAGTCATTCAGAGACTCTGTTAGCAGCCCCGGCAGTGCTCAAAAAGAACCTCCAGTTTGCCCGGCAATGGACAATCTGGGTAGAAAGTTACAACAAAAAGAAAGATGGTTTAGTACCTGGTCTAGGTATTAGAGTTGATTTGCTTATTAGGCCAAAAATCAAAAAGAAAATATGCGGATGGATCTAATAGGGGATCATTAAATGATTGCTTATGCTGATATGTAATCTAGTTACTCGACTGCCGATTACAACTATGCGTATCTTAAGTTACTTTTTAAGTACATTTACGAAGTGTATTCGAATATTGTTATCATGTGCTGGATATTGGAATTAGCTGCTTAGAGCCTGGTCAGACATCATTAACTCAGCAGTTATGATGATTGGGATACTATTTTGAAAGAACTTGGACAGTATTTTTAGCCACTTGCTCGATACATTGTATAGGGTCTTTTCTTTTTTGGAAATAATATTTAATAAATCTTTATATGTTGAACACAAAACATTTCCATAATAGAATTTAACTAAACTGTTAACTTAACTGTGAATCTTTCAAATTTTCTTCCTTGCTTGTAACAAGTAACAATAGGATCAATCCACGGAGGGACGAGAGGGCTGCCGACGGTTCAAGAGTGGACCGAATACTGATCATGATCGACATTGCCATAATCATGTGTAAGAATGGCCGGTACGATACTTACAGGTCTATGGATCAAGAATCTTGGCCACCAACCATGAAGCAGATTGTAAGTCAATACTCCTGCTTGGACATTCTACAGCTTACTCAGATTCATGTAGCAAGCTTCATACCCTCTCCCTAAGAACCTGCTTCCGCGTGACATGGAGGATCAGTCACGGCCAGCTTCGGTGTGCAAATAATAAAGGGTCCACCTCTTCGTGTCCATCCAGCACCGCCAAATGCAAAGGAGTCCTGCCGTAGTAGTCTTGCTTTGAAGCTCCTTGACCTTTATTATATCTCCCGCTGAAGCGGCTCCGGCAAGGACCTGCGCATCGTCTAATGAAGCAAGCCAGATTCCGCAGGTGGGACAACGGCCGTCGAGAACGGACTTGGAGACGCAGTCTTCGTGGAGCCAGTGATTGCAACACCGCAGTCGAACCATGCCGTCCCCAATCTGCCAATCCTCGAAGCAGAAGTAACAGTGCTCCTCAGTAGTATCCGCTTCCGCAGTCTTTCTAATGACGTATGTGTCGGACAGCCGGTTGGAAGCACGACCGGGCGGGTTTGGCACATCTTGATCAGCGGCGTTGGTGTTCGACTGCATATTGGGATCGTGGTTCAAAGAACACAATTGCAATTCTGTAGGACGTCAGTCAAATTACATCCTTTAGTAGCTAGTGACTTTGCTATACGCTTTGGAGCCGCGCTTCTGGGTACGTATTTGGTGGAGGCATCTCGGAAAGACCTTGGTATGTTCAAGAAGCCAGGACGTTGCAGCCTGAGGAATAAATCCAGTCAACCAGGCACAGACATGTCCCAAACGATTACTAAGCCTTCAGGGCGAGCCGGAAGTGGGACACAGCGAGCAACGTGCCGAGAAAAATAACATGTACTTTGACTTCAAACATGTCAAACTCTCTATACATATTAATGTCTTCCAAACTTTTGTATAGGTTGTGTTCTATAGCCACCCCTAAACATTCTAAGCCGACGATAACCCACGGCGATATGGCAATAGAAATGATGGCAATCAGTTGATGGAATCAGTTGTTGGTTGGATCAGTGAACCTTCTACCTTGTCCTGGATTTCAGCCACATCATGACACCAGCCACGGTTTTTGAGCCGCGCCGCACAAGTTATCTGAAACTTGAGACTGTCCCCTTCTACGAGTTCAACCCTCTCTACATCGGACCATCAGCCCTCTTTGAAACTGCTCTGCTAGCTGGCTAATCGTGCACTGTCTCATGTAGTTGCACGCTCGCCACCTCGGATTTACGTACTGACGAATTCATAGGCTACTCCTGAAGTAACCGGTATCGCCATGGATCAGAGTCTGGATCCTTTCGAAGGACGATACGGCCAGCTGCTCGAGGTTAAAGACATTGGGAGTAAAGAGTATATCACAACCGAGTATAGCTTTACCAAGCGCCAGCCTCTTCGTGTCGTTCAAGGTGGTGCAACTGGCTGGAGATGGGGTCCCCAACGTCTCCACAATGAGGCCCGCGCACTGCAGCTCATTGTCGAAAATACAACTATCCCAGTACCCAAGCTGCTCGAATTTGGCAAAGATAGTAACGGCCGCTACTACGTTACGATGGAGCGCATCTACGGCGTCTGTCTCTCTGAGATCGGTAAGGAGTGTCGACGGCCGTTCGGTGTTGAGCACGTTAGGTTGGGGGAATGCTCTACATGCCAGCAAATTGCTCAGCAAAATGCCGACCGTTTCATCACTGAGGAGGTAATTCCCAAGCTTCAATCGCTCACGTCTAAGGAGACAGGGCTTGAAGGATTTGTGCTCCCGCCAACACGAATCATCGAAATGCGCGATCAGGACAGCTGGCCAGTCAAAAGATCGAAATCAAACGACTATTCCTTCATTCATGGAGACTTTGCACGCCACAATATCATGATGAACCCAATTACGCTACAGATCGAGAAGGTCTTTGACTGGGAGCACGCTGGAGGAGTTGGCGATGGTACATACACTGTATTACTGATACCAAGAGAGGAGGCCAAGATTAATAAATTACTAATCGCTTCTAGAATAGGATCTGTTGCAAAAAATGAAGTCTAATCTGCAATATCTAAGCCAAAAAAAAGAAAAATTATAAAGAAATGGCTTACTTATTTTGTAATATAAATACGAACTTATATCAGCATTGATTTTTGTGTTAGTCTTGATTTTTATACTAGTATATAAGCTTGTAGAAGCTTAAAATCTCGCACAAGCCTGTATGCCTCTACTAGTCTGTATACTTTTATCAGCCTTGATTCTCATACTAGCCTGGATTCTCGTACTATCTATGATTCTTATACGAGTACATGAGCTTGTACTAGTCTGTATATCCATTGGGAAATATTATCAGTTCTCAAAACCAAACCGGGTCACGACGACCAAGGAGGCCACAACGACCAGGCGGGGCCATAATGACCAGATGATCATGCTATACCCGCTATAAAGACCCAGTCATTCACCACTTGCCCACAACCGCGAGCAAGCCCGTCACCAGGAATCGATATCCAGAAGATATACACCACAGCGCCGAAGTCAGTCAGTGACTCAACTGGCAGAGGCCCATGTTGCGCAAGCCCATAACCTCGCTCTGTCAAATGAAGTTTTGCGGCTCAATTCTGTTTCTGAGGCACTTCAGGCAGTAATCAGAGAACAGGCTTCAATGTAGAAGTCGTTCTGTATATCTTAAGCTGTTTATCCTTTGAATCTTGACTGAGGAACTGGAGAAGATAAAGAGGTTTTTCCATGCGTGTCTTTCTTTATCGATTGCGAGCTATAGAGAGTAATATCAGAATGCATTTATATTTATAATCAAAATGTGTAATTTTGCCTTGTGATGCCAAAACGCCTTTACTTTTAGTTCGAACCAGGACATTCCAAAGGGTACCTTCAGTAAAGGGGGCACCATTGGCAAAGGGTGCCGTTGTTCTGAGAGGTGCCCATGTTAAGAAAGGCACCAAACTGCAACGGTATAGTTTCTCTTGAGGGTACCTATTATTGTAATGGTACCTTTTAGGAAGGTGCTGCTTTATTTCGCGGTAACGTTAATTGGGCGCTGGAAAGCAGGTTGCTGGAATTTATACAATTCTTTCATTAATCTCAATTAAGGGTTGCGTGATCGCTGGGCTATATCTGCTAGAGATAGAACGAGTCACGAATGATAATTGGCCCTGTGCAGCCGCAAGATTGACAGAGGATTCTCAATAATTCACATTTGAGAATCTAGTACAAGTAACATTGGACCTTGAAGTTTACCACTACAATCTGAGTATCACTTCGCTCTCTCTTTTTGAACCCACAGTGAACCATCTTGAAGTTCCGATGGCTTCTGCTATGACGCGAGTGGGGAAAGTCTCCTCCTTATTTAAGTTGTCTTTCCCGCTAAGGGGCCGGAAAAGCGTGGCCGTGCACTTTCCAAGGCCACCTGAAGCCGGAAAGTGTGGCCAATAAGAACTGGGTTTTGCACATCGTTAAAATATATGTGGCTTAATGTCAAGCTTTCACTCCCCTGTCCCTGTCATCTAAATATAATTATGTTATGCAAAGGTCCCACTTGCGATAAGCAGATACTCTGTAGATTAGGGCTTAGTTTATACCTAAGAAAAGAAGTTTACTATCTCCTCTTTTTGTTTTTTTCTAAATCTATAAGAAATAATTGTCTTTGTTAATACTCTTGTTACAGCTAATTTCTTTCCAATTATTAATATTAATTCTGCTTTTAGATACATACTAATTTGTAAAATGAATTTAGATACTAACTTAGATAAAGTACTTGAAAGTAATGTACTATTTGCTCTAAACTTTGAAAAGGTCTGGAATCTACTTTATTATCCATCTCAACTTCTAAATTACTGTACAGACTATTTAAAATATTTTTTACTAATTACGCAAAAAACAAATTATATTTAACTAATACTTGGATAATTATTCTTTTGTCTACAATACTATTATCACAATCTTTTAAGACATTATCTACACCATCCCTCTGCCTAGTCCTGCTACAATCTCTTATATCGATGATCATTATAAACAAGACACAACATTACTAGCAAGCATTTCTGAACAAATACTGCAACACAAACAGCTAGGTAACACAAAAAGAACTGGATTACAAGAATCTTTTGTTTCACCAGAAGACCTCTTAATAGATAAAGTAGAAAGAGATAATAGGCTAGACTATAGTTTGTATATACAGTATAAAACACCAAAAAGATTATATATACCAAAGTTATTAGACTAAGGAACTTCTTTCTCAACAGATTTCTCCTATGATTCGAACCTTGAGCACAATTCTATTAATCTTAATAATAAGTAGATCTACTATTATCCAGAGTCTCTATATTAAATAAAGATGGAAATTGAAAATGATACTAAAGACGACCAGATAGGTCACAATCTTAGCCAAGAAGAACCTAGTTAATCGATTATACTACCACCTGTGTCCTCTAACATATTCAAAAAGCTTAAGCCTCCATCTCCTACGAAGCCTTAGACATTAAAGCACAAGCAAAAGTCAAGTAACTGAAAAGGCTAGTACAACAAACAAGACAAGAACCTTGATTAAGATAGCCTGTATTCAGATCCGCTCCTTCTGTCTATAACTCAAAGAGTCCTAGGTATCGCAAGCTTCGAGATTATTATCTTCCTTAGGGACCGACTTCAATTACTGAGTGACTCGGCTTCTGGCCTTGACCAGAGTCTTATCTATGATCATCAAAGCTGGCGCGAAGCATCTATGCCGACTTTGCCTCGACGGCAACGCTTAGAGATGCTATGGTCACGGATCAGCGACAACGCGAGCAACGAGAGGTGGGCCAGGGTCTTGCGGAGAATATGCCAAGCGGAGTTCTTTGGGCAATATCTTGAAGAGAGGGCAAGGTTCGACAGTTGGAGAGAAGATCGGAAGGCGCAGAAAGCAGGGCGAGCGAAGCGTTGCCGAACGGCACGTAAAGGGAAGGAGATAGATGCCTCGCCTCTGTCACATCCGCTTGAGGAGTATATCAACCTCTGCTTCCTTGAAACGATCCTGCAAAAAGGCGATGACCTGTCTAAGGAGGCAATGTTAGCGCGGAGCAAGGCGAAGAAGAAATTTGACAATTTGCTTGGGAAAAATGAGCCGTGGGTTAGGTTGAATCGGCGCTATGGGAAGGGCCTTGTCGCGGTCGTTCCTAATGATCTACGGGATGAACAGTAGGTCCTCTCAACTTTGCTATACCATGACCCGGTTTTATTGCTGATCTCGGGTCGAATAGCCTTCGAAAGTTGAACAAGAACCAACTTGACCCTCTCCTCGATCTTATTAATACTTCAAATCCATGCTTGAGGGAAGACCTCGGAAGCCTGACCGAGCTCCTTTCGGTTTTAATCAAACACGATCGACTTCCGCCGTATAAGCTGCAGCTCCAAATGTTATCTAGTGATCAATTGGAGTCAATGCGGTCCAAGGAATGGTCGTTAAAAGAGCTGCTGGAACCCTGCCCGCAATATGAGGGAGAGGCTCTCGATCCAGGCACATTATCCAACGAATGCCCAACAGTCAATGATTACGAGAAAGAGGCTCCCGATCCAGGCACATCCAACGAATGCCCCATGAATGATGATTCCCTAAGTCAAGAGGACTTGTTCAGATATGTAGACTTACCACCGGACTTGGATTTATCGGCGCAGTCTGC
>Ga0182030_10015819_pt1 | contig 14756 bp, 19 predicted proteins | sample 812S3MmetaG_FD_121299 | JGI IMG/M metagenome (GOLD analysis project Ga0182030, IMG submission 121299) | Permafrost microbial communities from Stordalen Mire, Sweden - 812S3M metaG (Illumina Assembly) | ecosystem: Environmental > Terrestrial > Soil > Wetlands > Permafrost | place: Sweden... | reverse complement strand
TCGGGCCCAGCAGCAGAGCCGCCAGCAGAATCGACGCCAACGCCACCGCGCGCACCCTCCGCCGCCCGGCCTTCTGCTCCTGCATCACACCCTGCGAGGCGATCACCACCCGCCGGGTGCGATAGGCCACGGCGCACTCCCGGTTGGCCTGATGCCCGCTCAGGGCCGAAATCAGATTGTCGTGGGTTTGCTCTGTTCCAGAATCCGCCGCACCGCGGGCGCTTTTGTCCCCCACACTGGAGGGGTTTTGGTCTGTCGCACCGCAGGTGCTCACACCGTCTCCAGCAGGCGCGGACTGGTCTGCGCCATCTTCGGCTTGATCGCGGCCAGGCCCCGGTAAAGCCTTGACTTCACAGTGGAAAGCGGCGCCCGCGTGACCTTTGAAATCTCTTCCAGGGACAGCTCCTCGTGGAACCTCAGCACCAGCACTTCGCGGTACAGCGTGTCCAGCTCCATCAGCGCCCCGGCAATCCGCTCCCGGTCCTCGAGGCTCGAAAAACGGTCAAACGGGGTGGGCTCGTCGTCGGCGATCTCGAAGCTCATCGGCCGATCGTCTTCGCTCTTGCCCTCGAACAGCTCGTCCAGGCTGGACATGGTTTTCTTCCGCCGCTGGTCGATGACCAGATTGCGCGCAATGGTAAACAACCAGGTGTCGAAGCGCGCCTGCCCGTTGAACTGCGCTCCCCGCACCAGAACCCGCATCCAGACCTCCTGGAACAGATCCTCGGCCATCTCCCGATTGCTGGTCAAATAAAGCAGATAGCGCAGCAGCCGGTGCTGGTAGCGCACGATCAGCTCGTCCAGCAGGCCTGCATCCTGGCGCTTCAGGCCCGCCGAAACAGCCAGGCTCTCCTGCCGCACCTGTTCGTCAACGGCTGTGGCCAAACCCGGTCGGAAAAAAGTGCGAACAGTCGCGGAGTCGCTCATCTAGTTCAATTAGACGCCGAAACTCCACCCTTGGTCTCCGGAAAATGGTTTTACCTCAACAATTTGTTCCCTCGGCCGCAATCCCCCGCCCGGTTTTCCGCGCCGCCAGCCTTACCGCCTCCTCGACGGCCCTGGCCGCCCGCGGCTCCCTGGCCTCCGGCGTCTCGCAGTAAAAAACCGACAGCAATTGCCTGCGCCGCTGCGTCGGCGTCATCGCCTCCCAGCCCACCCTGGCCAGCGGCTGACGCCGGAAGGCCGCCTCCAGAATCGGCGGGGTCTCCAGCTCTCCCTCCAAGGTGAGCAGCAGCCGCACGGCCATCTGCTCGGCGCGTTTCCTTCGGCTTTCCGCGCTCTTCGGCTGGGTGACCCAATCGCCCATCTCCTTGCGGCAGGAGTAGGTCAGCGCCTCAAACCACTTGGTCAGCCGCCGGTCGCCCTTGAGCGCGCGCGCCAGCTCCGGCGGCGTCACAGCCGCCCGCTCTTCCAGATCCGGCTCCAGCCGAATCCGCACGGTTTGTCCTGGTTTGGCCTTCGCCCCGGCCAGCATCTTCTTGTTCACCAGCAGGACGCGGCCCGCCCCGCGCGGATCGGGAAACAGCGAAGTACGAAACCCGAATCCCTCGATCTCCCCGCGCACCCGCATCCCCCGCCGCTCCGGCCACGCCTCGGCCGCGTCGAACGGAACCCGCGCTATCACCCACATCAGCCGCGTCCCATCCGGCTCCAGCACCGCCGTGAACGTCCTGGCCGCAGATTTGCTCATCCGCCCTCCGGATGGGCCCAGTATGCAACCAGTCCGGCGGTTCATCAAGAGGGAATTTGGCCAGCCGCTCCCGCTGTCCATGCCATTGCCCCGGAGACGCGCGCGCTCTCTATTTCACGATCACCACGTTCATGCTCCAGGGATCGAGGGTAAGAGCCAGCGGGAACGTCTGGGCGCCCAGGCCGAGGTTCGTGGGATCGGCCCAGACATTCGCCTTCGACTGGTCATAGATGGCCTTGCTGTACGTCTCGACCGTGACGCTTGAGGACTCGCTTTGCTTGGAGAGCTCGATCGCAACCGGCTCGCTCGCGGTCTGGTTCAGGTTGAAGATCACCAGCGCGGCGCCGGTGCCGCCGTTGGTGGTTGCCGCATATACCCGCACGTCCGTCGTATCGCCCGACACCTTCGCGGTCAGCACGTGCTCCCCGTCCACGGCCACAGTGCTGAATAGTTGAAACGCGCGCGCCGTGGGCAGCAGCGTTCCCGCCGGCACAGTGGGGATGTCCGCGCCCGCGCAGTCCGTCTCCGGCAGTCCGTCGGAAAACACCATGTAGCCCCCGAAGTTCTGCCAGCCATAAAGCGAACTGGAAAAATTATTGGCCGCCGGATCGCTGTCGCAGCCGCCGAATGCCAGCCACCAGGCCGCGCGCGATACCCCGTCGTTCATCATCTCGCCCAGCACCTGGCCGGCGAACAAGGCCTGCGTAATCGACGTGGACTGCTTGCCCGGATTGTTGTAGACCGAGCCGATCTCGCCGAAGAAAATGGGCGTGTCCGGCTTGCCGGCAGTCGCCAGCTCCGCCTTGATCGCGTTGACGTCCGTGGTCACCTGCTGCGCCGCCTGCTGCACCAGGTATGTGTCGTCTTCCGCGAACGGCCCACCGGCATAATAGTGGTATTCGACAAAATCGTACTTCGCCAGCGACAGCACAATCGGATCCCACGCGGGCGAGTTCCAGGGGTTCACGCCGACGCCCACCAGCACCTTGGGATTCACCGCCTTGATCTGCGGATAGTATCCCGTTGCGGTCGCGTTGGCATAGGTGGTCGGGTCGTGCGAAAGGGCGTGCAGATCTGTCTCCCAGAATCCCCAATTCTCGTTGCCCACCGTAACATGGGTCACGGAATTGCCGTTGTCCAGCGCGTTCTGCACCCAGGCCGCAGCTTCGGCCGGGTCGCCCGGGCCGGTGCAGGCCGCGTCCGTGCTGTAATTCGCCGTGAGCGCCACATCGAGGTTGGCCGGCTGAATCACGTCGGCAACGAAGATGTCGAAAGCCGCGGCAGGAGCCGTATAAGCGCCGCTGCACAGGGTGTTGGTGGCCCAGTGGTAGTCGTTTGCTCCCGACCCTCCCGGCCAGCGAACTCCCCGGATGCCTGCCTGCTGGAAGGCCGGCACGATTGCCGGAGTCGATGGATCGTACCAGTAGGCCATGTTCATGCCCAGGAGCTGGCTGCTGACAGCCGGGCCCAGGCTCGATTGGTCCACCGTGATCGTGGTCGCCACCACCACCGTTACCGCCGAAGATGTGCCCGCGGCTGCGCTGTAGATCGAAGCACTCGCCGAGTCCGGCGCGTAGCTGGCCGCGAGCGTGTCGGTGCCCATCGCCAGCGACCCGGCCGGAAGGTCGATCGTCGCGTTGCCGCCGCCAAGAGTGACCGGCCCTGAACGATAACTGCCGCCGGTCAGCGTCACCGTTCCGGTGGGCGTTCCGCTCCCGCTGCTATCGCTGACGGCAACCGCCACGGTCATGGCCTGCGCCGTCGAGATGGTCAACAGAGACGGGGTCACGGTCACCGACGGCGTAATGATTGCCGGAACGCTGATGGTCACTACGGCGGCGCCCGATGCGGTCCCGTACACCGGGGCGCTCGCCGTGTCGGGAGTAAAAGCTGCTTGCAGCGTATCGCTGCCCGCGCTGAGCGCGCCGGCTGGAATATTGAACTGCGCGCTGCCGCCGCTGAGCGTTGTGACTGCGGAGGAATAGCCGCCGCCCGCGAGCGTCACCGTCCCGGTGGGCGGGTCGCCGCCGGCAGATCCGGCGACCGCTACACTCACCGAGAGCGCCTGCCTGGTCGTGATGCTCGACGACGAGGGCGTCACCGTCACTGTCGGCGTGATGATTGCCGGAACACTGACTGCCACCACGGCGGCTCCCGCGGCGGCGCCGTACACCGCGGCGCTCGCCGAGTCGGGAGCATAAACCGCCTGCAGCGTATCGCTGCCCACGCTGAGCGCGCCGGCTGGAATATTGAACTGCGCACTGCCGCGGCTGAGCGTCGTCACTGCGGAAGAGTAGCCTCCGCCCGAGAGCGTCACCGTCCCGGATGGTGTGACGCCGCCGGCAAGTCCCGCTACGGCCACCGTCACCGGGAGCGGTTGCCGGATGGTGATGCTCGAAGAAGAGGGAGTTACCGTAACCGCCGGCGTGCTCATGGCTGGGGTCAGGTAGTTCGCGGTCACCGTCGTATCGGCATTCAACGTCAGCGCGCAGGTGACCGTGGTGGCCGATGCGCATCCCGACCACGACGAGAAGATGTTGGCGCCCACCAGGGCGGGTGCGGACAGGGCGAACGAGGAGCCCGCAATGTAGGTGCGCGAAAACCCCGTCGTCCCGTGGGTGGTGCTGTTGTTCCCGGCCGTGGTCACGCCAATTTCGACGCCCGTGGCAGGGTTGGAAGAGTTCACCGTGAGAACATAGGCGGTTCCGATTCTGCCGCCCCCACCGCCGCACGCGGAGATCAGAAGACTGGCTCCGGCGGCCAGCGCCAACGCCAGTTGCCGCCTCACGCTCCGCACTTCAAGGTCCGATTCTGCTGCATGACGCCACCCTTCCCGCCAGATTTCCTCTGGTCCGGGGAGTCCACGCGAATTTCCATGAATACCTACCATTCTAATTGAGGCGATCTACAGATGGTCCGCCGCCCTGGAACAGGTCAGTGCCTGAACGGCGTGTGGCCCAGGCCCCAATGATCGAAACAGGGCTCGAAAATGGGCTTCCCTATGTCCCGGCGCTTGAAACTCGCCTTTGAGACCAGGGAAACCACGAACCCACTGCTCAAATTCTGCTGGCCCCCAGCCCGTTTGCAGATGAATACCATCCGGCAGCGCATAATCGCCATATGCCCAGCCTCAGCCAGTTCGGCCCGCCGCCGTGTCCCCGTTTCAATCTGTCAGGGATGTGCCCGGTCCGTACCTCGGCGTCCACCCCACCCCCCTCCCCTGTGAAGGCCCCTTTTTCGCGTCCCGACTCGCGCATAAATGGCGCACAATGAACAAGTTGCAAATATTACATATTAACTTTCCGGTAACTGCAAATGCCCGTTTTTGCTCCCTTTTTGCCTGGAAAACCGGCCTTTTTGCGGCCCGCGACCGCATCGAGGCTTCTCACTCCGCTCTTTGCCCCTCTTCAACTCCGCCTCATTTCGGGTAGGCTGACAGCATGAGCGTATTCGACGAAAACCGGGCGGAGTTGGAGCGGCACGAGTTCATGATGGGCGTGGAGCGGGGCCGTCTGGCGGTGGCGCTGGACCTGCTGACCGACTCGCTGATTATGGTGGGCCAGCACGGGGTTTACTGCGCCTCCAGCCGCAACCCCAACCAGCCGGCGCTGGACCTGCAAGCCGTCCTGAGCGGCATGGAGGGCGCCAAGGCCCTGATCCAGTCGGTGATGGAAGAGCTGCGCGGCAAGCGCGAAGCCGAGCGGCAGCGCGAAGCTGAGCGGCAAGAAGACGCGGAGACCGGCTCAAAGTAGCCCGCCGACGGCTTCGCGCCGGAAAAACCGCAAAGTGCGGTATGCTGGTAATGCGCGCCCGTAGCTCAGCTGGATAGAGCGAACGCCTCCGGAGCGTTAGGTCGGGAGTTCGAATCTCTCCGGGCGCACCATACAACCTCTTTATCTACAGTATTTACAGAGTTCTGTTCACTCTCGTCGCCGACGCTCTTTTTCTCACTGTGCCCAATTCTGTGCCCACCCATGAAGGAAAAGGCTTTTTCCATTGCTGCTTCTGACGGGTGAACGTACCGGGAACCAATGGAAATGTTGCTGTGTCCAGCGATTTTGGCAAGCGTCCATACATCACAGCCGGATTCGCCCAAGCGGGTAAGGAAGGTGTGCCGCAGGTTGTACGGAATAAACCGCCGGACATGAACAGGCTTCTGAACCTGACTGCCCTTATCCCGCTTGGCTTCTTTCTCTGCCTGCTCGCACCGCTGTAAATTTTTCTCCAGCCGCTTTTTGATAGTGGACTGTTCGAAGTGCCCACTCTTCGTTGCTGCGGGCCATACCCACCCCTCACAGGGCGAGCCTGCAAGCTCCCAGCGGCATTCGAGCACAAACCGGACACTCGGAGACAGGAAGATAGTCCTACGCGCCGCAGCGGTCTTCCCATGGGGAACGAAAAGGCTTCCGTGATTTCCGTTTATCCAGTTGATATTCTCCCAGCGCATCGCATAGAACTCTTCGGGCCGAAGTCCGGTATCGACCAGACAAAGAACAACATGCCCGATCTCTGGATCATGTTTTTCGGCGATTGCAAGGAATTGCCGTTGCTCTTCTGGAGTGACGACATGATCCCGGCGATTCTCTCCTGAAAGCTGCTTGATTGGGTGAACAGAATCCAGCATGTCCCATTCGACGGCAAGGTGTAGGGCGCGCCGAATCACACGGATAGTGCTGTTTACATAGGAAATCTGCTTTCCCTGCTCAAGCCGCCTTGCCGAGAATTGCGATAGTGCCTCGTTGTTGACCTCATTCAGTAGAAGGGCAGATAACGGCTTGTCTTCGCAAATCACCTTTACGCCGGTCCGAAACCAAAACCATGTGTTCGGCGTGCTCGTTTCAAACGTAGACTTCGCCCACGGTTCCAGCCTGTTCTTGCAGAATGCGCCCAATGTGGGAATCTTCTTCTTTTCACGTATCCCGACTTCCCCTTTCGCAAGGGAGGTCCGATGTGCTGCTTCCATCTGGCGGGCAACCTTGTCATTGCCCTGTCTGGTGGACTTGCGGATTGACTGCGCATCCCAAGTGAATTTGTACCAGTAGACTTTCCCGCGTTTGTAGATCATTTCGCTTTTCCTTCCAGTTTCCCCTTCGAGGCTTTGGACTCGTTCTCTCGCCACCATCTAAGCGCATAGTTCCTTTGCGCCCATGCAACGCATTCGCCAGCTTCGCAAATCTTCTGGGTCTTTCGTGATTTCAGGAAATATGGGGCAGGACATTCTGGATTAGCGCAGACCGCAGTTTTTCCAGCAGCGTGGTCCCGTAGAAACAACATGCAAATCAGGGTCCAAGCATTCGCTACATTGAGCACAACCGCACCCGTAGCAATGTCCACTTGAGCTTGAAGCTCCTGTGCGGTGTACCTGCCAATCTCATCACGCACCCGCTTGTCCCCAGTCTTCCACGCAAACCTCAACAGCGCCTGAGACTTCATCCGGATCAATTCACCGAATTCTTCTGGGCCGAAGCCTTCAATTGTGCTGGAAATGTAGCCTAGACTCGCCGTGCTTTGGACCTGTAGAACCCATCTGTCGTTGACGGTATTGTGTTCAAGCAGCCCATAGCGTTTGGAAAACCCAAGCATGGCTTTCGGTTCAACAATCTCCAGTCCCAATTCAGGGGTTGTACTCGCAGGCAGATTGACAAAGACTCGATGTGGCGTGGCCTTCCAGCGCGCAGGATCAGCAGTGATGTCTCCGGGCTTCGCAAAAATCGTGTAGCTGCTCAGACCGCCAGCGAGGTTTTGCTGCACGTGAGAACCCAATTCAAGCTCAGTCGGCAATTGCCAGCGCAGCCTAGTGACGCTGCGAAAGCTGTAGGCTCCCCCCAACCCCGCTCTCACCGTACTTGAGGTCTCCGCAAGATTCTTCTGCTTAACCATAAACTTTATGCCATCCTTCCAGCAACAGCTAAAGAATATATGATACTATGTCTTTATGTCAACTAGATTCATTAGCCTAAAGGTGAGGTGAGGATGCAAAACCAGAATTTGCTAACCGTGTCCGAAGCCAGTGACGTGCTCCGGCTCAAACCCTCAACTGTGCGGTCTTGGCTGCTCAAGCGCCGCGTGCCGTTCGTCAAGCTGGGCAGCCGGGTCTTCCTGCGCATGGAAGACTGTCTGGCACTCATTGAAGCTGGGCTGAGGCCAGCAACCCCTGCGGGAGGTGCGGCATGAGCGGCGGGGTTGCAGTTGCCGAGACCTTGACACATGTCCAGAGTCCCGCCAAACCTGTGTCAACCAGCTATCAGAAAGAGCGACTGAATATTTTTCTCAACCCAGCGCTCAAGCATCAAATCGATGTTTTGTCCGCTGAATGGGCCGTGCCGTTGGTCGAAGTTGTTCGCCGCATCCTGAGCAGAGGGTTGCAAGGCATCATGCTCCCCGTACCCCCTACCTGCAACGGTGAAAGGAGAGAAGCGAATGAGCGATAGTCTCTTGCCCGATTTGACCGCTAGCGGCAGTCCGAATAATGGACACAGGTCCACCAACGACGGGCTGCAAAAGGATGACGTTGAATCGCACCACGGCGGATTCTTCAGAATTGACTGCCGTCTATGGCGGAAGGTGCCAGATTGGGGGATAAACTCAGCAGCCGCGTACTTGGTATTGGCTAGTGGGACTGGGCACAGCAACAGAGGAACAAGCTGGTCTACCCAGTCGGTGATGACTTACGCTGGGATGGGTTGGGAGCGAGCGAAAGAGTCGATTGAATGCCTAATCAGGGATGGTTTCATTCAGCCTGCGGCTTCGCACACTAAGGGCAAGCCCAGATATGAAATTGCCAGTTTTGATGAGTATCTGACTAAAGACAATCCTTCGTTCAAGCCTGGCCGCTACGATTTGGCACTACTGTCTGAGATTCAGTCTGGGAAGCAGCCCATCGGAAAACGCAAATCTAGCCGTGCTGAATCGTTAGAAGACGAGGGTTGGTTGTGGAGAGACTTGAATCGGGAATTTAGGCTTCCTGCCGACATTCCTCAAGACTCAACCTGTTACTACATCTGGCTCCCAAACACCATCGTTACCGGGACTTCAAGGGGCGAGGAGTCACCACTGCATCGTCTTCGCGCCACAGGAAGGTGGGAGCTATTGAGCCTGTTTGTTGACCTTTATGCCGCACAGAATCTGAGGGATGACGGTGGCATAAGCCCGCAAGTGATGGCGCAACCTTTTGAAAGGCGGGAGCTGGGGAGGCAACGGGGATATACCGTTTGGGGCTTCAAGCCCACCGAGATTCTTTGCAGGTGGGGAGCCCCGTTTGAAGCCGCTATCTGGCATTTGGGAACAAAGGCGGAGAGGTCTCAACGGTTTCATAATTCCATCGATCTGCTTAAACGATTAGGGCTGCTCTCCTTTGTGCCGCACATCTTCGAGAATCGCGGATATGCGGCAGAGCCAATTCACCCATTCGGAGTAGGTGGAATCGGGGAAGTGCCGATAGAAGATGAAATCGGAGATGCAGCCTTCGATGCAGCCTGTTCTCTAACCTCTCTCCGAGATCGTAAAGAGGCAGAATTGGCGGGCTTCAAGTACTTTTGTCCGATTTCAAACACAAAGCCGTTTGCTCAGATGCTTGGAATCGCTCGCCTAACCTATAGACCACACACTAGGCGCACTGGTGCGTGGATGGCCAAACTGCAAGAGTCAGGTCCGGCCCTAATTGAGTCCTTTAATGAACTTGTCTCAAAGGCGCAGGCAACAGCCATAGACAAGCGGCTGGGCCTGCTCAAGACTGCATAAATTGCGAAGAGACATCAAAGAGGGTCAATGAGAGTCAAGTGGTTTCAACGGGCATCAAAGACCTTCAAGAAAAACATATAGCGTAGAAGCAAGACTCTGTTGCATGACAAATTGAAAGACTCAGACAAGCAAAGGTATAAGCCGAATGTCCCGGTCATTCGGTGCGGCCTTTGTGCTCTCCTCCACAAAGCTCTTGAGGATTCGGAACTTTGACTTCAGGGATTCTGTGCTAGTAGCCGCCGTACTTGTATGGCGCTCCATTCGCCACCGCGTGCGCTGGGCACACCACGTTGATTGAGTGCTGCGGCGATTCCCCGAAGTGAGTGGTTGCCGACAGACCGGATTGATTCAATCATCGGTAGCAGGTCTACCGCGCGCCGTGCGGCTTTCTCCCGACGAACCTGGAGGCTCGCCACGCACCCTTTGGAATGAATTCTGCTGCTGTTCCGTCTATGTCCGCCCAACTTCGTGCCGCGCGCTTTTGCGGCAGCTAATGCAGCTTTCGTCCGGGCCGAGATCATCGCGGCTTCGTGCTCTGCCATCGCCGCCATAATGTGAACGGTCAGTTTGTTGGCTTGCGGCAAATCGACGGCCTCGAAGTCCACGCCAGACTCCATCAGCGTGGAAATGAAGGCCACATTGCGGGCCAACCTGTCCAGTTTGGCGACTAGCAGCCGCGCGCCGTGAATACGGCACAGAGACAGAGCACGCGCCAATTGGGGCCGGTCGTTGCGCTTGCCTGACTCGACTTCTAGAACCTCTTCGACCAAGGACCAGCTTCCGCCGTTCAAATAGGCGCTGACGGCTTCCCGCTGCGCCTCTAGGCCCAGCCCGCTCTTGCCTTGACGTTGTGTTGAGACTCTGAGGTAACTGACGAACTTGGCGCTTGCCATAGCCGTTTCTGCCCTTCCAACGACCCGTAACGTTTCAAGCATCGGTCGTTGCAGCAAACGTAACGGTATTGTGACGGCCTGTCAAGCGCAAATTCTCGGCGAAAGCAATATTTCGTTATCTCAACCTTGTGCGATGGAGTGGACATTGGCGCAATTCCACATATTTCATTAGGCTCTGGGAAGTCCTCGCCGCTCTCGATTCGAGCCTGATTTTCGGGGGGTTACCACGCACATCGGCGCTATTTTCAGCGAAAACGCACTTGTGCGGCAGGGGACCCTATGTCTCTCTGCACGCCACCCCCGCCTAACCCCCTTGGTATGTGCTTATTACGGCCCTATTGCCTAGTAATCCCGATGTGCTTTATTGAGACATATTCCTAACCTGATAACACACGCTAAACGCATCCCCAAAGCATCCCGTAAGCCGCCCTAAGGCCTCGCGCTGTTTCCTGTCTGGGGGCTGGTTATTACCCACCCCGCCGCTCTACAAGTCCTTCATAATCTCGGACATGGTGGTGTCTAAACCACGGGCAATGACCTGAAGCGTAATCAAACCTGCTTCCCGTTTGCCCTGCTCTATGTCGGAGATGTGACCGCGATTCAGGTCAAGGCAGACCGCCATGTCCGTCTGAGTCCACTTCTTGGCTGTTCTCAGAGCGCGAATCCGTTTTCCGACCGCCACCAATAATGCGTGCTTTTCACTGGACACCTTCCCATACTGGCCCTACAATGGTCGTGTCAGTGTCTGGCATACCAGACAATACGCAATGTCGGTCTTGTATCTACCGTGAAGAGTGAAAGGAAAATGAATGGACGAACAAGAAGAAAGAGAAGAGAGAAACTCAAACGGTAAACCAAGACTGTCTCAAAGTGAACTGGAACGATTTATGACTATCCAAGCCCAAGGCTTCGATCCCATTACGCTTGAAAGAAGCCCATCAGACGCTGAAATCGCAAAACAAAAGGGACAACAATCGAAACATGAGTTCAGAAAGTTCTGGGTTCTCTGGGCTCCTGCCGGATTTGTGCTTGCATTCTTCATCACTTTGGCAACGAACATGGGGACCGCCGGATTCTTCTTTGCTTGGTTGGGTTGCACGGTGGTGATTTGGGGGATCGGTGACACTGTCTTGGGCAACAAAGGGCCGTCCGAATAATGGACTTTGAATTTACACGGTGAACTAGAGCATTCAGCTTTGACATGGAAAGGGTGGAGATGAAGCCAGCATTATTTGTGTTTGCCCTTCTGCTCTCTGTACTGCCTGCGGTGTCCGCTTCTGCGAGTTCTCTGCACCACCCCTATGCGTCACGAGCGAGCAGTGGCTACAGGAGTGCAACAAGATCGTCGCACGCGCCGCGTTCGGCGGTTAGCAGGCCGCACTACGGTGGAGGACAGCACACGACTTCCCACGGTGGCAGCTACCCCGGCGAAACAAATGTACATCACAAGAACGGCCATTACCAGAATTGGAAAGATGCAAATCGTTATGGTGTTCACAAGTGATGGGGACTTTGAGAACCAGCCATTTTGGCCTACTAGCCGTGGTCCTGCTTGCGATGGAAGCGCCCTTGTTCGGTCAGGATTTGTCGGCGACGGCATCCCGGAATTCTCAGGAGGGGCCGACCCTTCAGGAAACCATTGCGTTCATGAACAAGTCGGTTGCGCCAGAAAGAGGCTATGTCACCAGTGCAAACGGCTGCGAACTGTACCTAACTAGGAATAGTCGCTATTTGTTTGGTCTTGTGACGAGTGTCTATATCAAAAGCAAAGATGAGTCTGGCATTGAGCATTACGGCTTCAGATGGTCTATTTACGAGGAAACCCCTCGTGTCGCAAGATTCAAGTTGGGGGCCATTGACCCAGATTCAATTGTGTCAAAGGCCGTACCGAGCCCCGCGTTCATTAAAGAACATGATGTTGATGAACATCCAGATGAACTGAAGGAATCTGATTTGGTGGTCGTGAATTTCTCGACGGCGAATTCTGAAAAGAGTATTGAAATAGGTACTTTCAAGAATTTAGAAGTTGGCAAGCCTGTTTCCCCTGTATTCGATCAGGAAAAGGCCTTGGACTTTATAGTGTTTGAGTCGAAGGACAGAGCTGAGAGATTCGTGACCGCGTTTGTCCATGCTGTCAAAATGTGTGGAGGGAAGAGCAGTGCGTTTCCGCCAACACCGAGCACCCCCTGAACTCCCACCCGATTCAGGCTATCGGTATAGGGAACACGCAGGCCATTTACAGAGGCACGTCCCTCCCAGCCTGTGCCCAATTTTGTGCCTACCGCCTACCCTGACTGGTTGCGACGGGGTACGATGGTTCTGAAATGCGATGCGCACCACATCAGCACACATCGCAATTCATCACTTTTCGTCGCACTTGCTGTAAGTTGTTGATTCTTCGTCAGGTAAGTCCTCCGGAGCGTTAGGTCGGGAGTTCGAATCTCTCCGGGCGCACCATATCTTCTTGCAATCGGCGACTTTATTTGGATATTCTTCCCCTCGATCCGCTTTCGTTCTCAATTCCCCAAGCGAAACGAGGGACCATGGCAGACTGGAACACAGCCTACAACTGGATGATGGACAACGAGGATGCGCCCCGCTCCTGCGCCTGCGCTCCGGATGCGCCGCCGGGGGCATTTGCCATCAGCGGCGTCAACAGCGCGGCCTGGCCGGCGGAGTATGCGGCCATCGCAGCGGTTCCCCAGGCCGAGCGCGCTCCCCTGGTTCAGCAGTTTTATGAGAACCATTTCTGGAACGACTGGTTTGCGCAGTTGAACTCCGACGATGTCGGCAAGCGGGTGTTCGACTTTGCGGTGAACGGCGGCAGCGGGGTTGCGGTGCGCATCCTGCAGCGGGCGGTCAACAGCCTGCTGGCTCCGGGCGGAGCGCCCATCGGCGAAGACGGTGGCTGGGGCCCGGTCACGCTGGGCGCGGTGAATGCCGCCGATCCCGCGGCGCTGGTGGCGGCCTTCATCGCGCAAAGGGTCGCGTTTTACCAGGGCCTGGCGGCCGCAGATCCCAACAAGGAAATCTATCTGAAAGGCTGGACGGCACGCGCGGAGAAGTAGCCGCGACGCCCAGACCCCGAGAACAGGCCCCGCAATCCGGTCGCGTGATTCGGCTCCGCAATCCGGCTCCGTGACCCTGTGATGGCGTCCGGCCGCGCCCGGTTCCCGGCCGGCGCGCCTCGGTTTAAGATAGCCGCCGCGCCGGCTGCATCCTGGCGTGTCCTGGGCACGCCCGCGTGGGATGCGTCCGGGCAGAGGCGGTTAAACTGGGAAAGGGCCGGCGGAGCTTTCCACCCGCTGTCCGGACAAGGCATAAATGCATCCAAATTTTGTTTTTACCGCGCGCCAGATTCTCTGGACGCTGACCTTTGCTGCGCAACTGGTTTTGCTGGTGGTTCTGTTGGGGCGGGATCGCGCGCGGCGCTATCCGTGGTTCACGGTCAGCATTGTGCTGTTTGCCCTGCGCCTGCTGGCTGAGGTTCTGCTGGCCGGCCGCATGGCGCCGCTGCCCTTGCAGGCGATTCTCATCGGCATCGCCGACCTGGCGGTGCTGACCGGCCTGCTGGTGGCCGTGGAGATGGCGCGGCGAGCCTTTGCCGGAGCCCGGCCGCTGGCCTGGATCATCGGCGCCGTGGCGGTGGTGGCCGTGGCCGTCACGGTAGCGTGGGTGTGGGGTCCGTGGCCGGAGTGGAAGCAGCTTGGCTGGGATACGATCCTGGGTAAACTCCGGGTGATGCAACTGGGAGCGCAGAAGGGCCAAACTCTGGCGGACGTGCTGACGGTGGAGCTGGGGTTGCTGGTGGTGCTGTTTGGCCGCTGCTTCAAGGCCGGCTGGCGGAGCCACACGCAGCAAATCGTCATTGGGCTCTCCACGGCTTCGATCTCCTGGTTGGCCGTGCAGGGAACGTGGCAGATCGTCGCCCACACGGTGCGTCCCACCACGCAGCAGGAGTACGAGCGCGTGCTGGCCCTGGGCACCAAGCTGGTGAACGCCAACAAGGCGGTGTACGTGGCCGTGCTGGTGTGGTGGATTGTGTGGTTGTGGCTGGACGAGCCAGGGACGGCAAAGGCGGAAACCTTGCCCGCCGATTCGGTTGCAGAGCTTCCCGCCGCGACGGATTAGAGAAGCAAGGGGTTAGGGATTGGCCGGTTGGGTTGAGGCGATGTTAAGCACCAGCGGCTGACTCGGAGGTCCTAACCCCTAACCCCTGATCCCTGTTCCCTTAAATGTGGCAGCTTCCCTGCCCGCGTTTTTCCAGGTACCTCTGGTGGTAGTCCTCGGCGCGCCAGAAGGTCTGGGCGGGCTCGACCAGGGTGACGATGCGCTTGGGCTTGAAGCGGCCTTCGGTGGTGAGCTGCTCGATTTTTGCGCGGGCCTGGGTTTCCTGCTCGGGAGAGTGGAAGAAGATGGCGGAGCGGTACTGC
>Ga0182030_10015818_pt1 | contig 14757 bp, 10 predicted proteins | sample 812S3MmetaG_FD_121299 | JGI IMG/M metagenome (GOLD analysis project Ga0182030, IMG submission 121299) | Permafrost microbial communities from Stordalen Mire, Sweden - 812S3M metaG (Illumina Assembly) | ecosystem: Environmental > Terrestrial > Soil > Wetlands > Permafrost | place: Sweden... | reverse complement strand
GCCGCGATCCTCTTGATGTTCGGCGAAAAGCAGCGCGGCGTGCACAAGATCGTCAACGGCGTGTTCATCTGGGACAACCTCATCCTGCCGTGGGACCGCATCCTGGTCGCCGGACTTGCGGTGCTGTTCATCGTCGCCTTCATCCTGATGATGCAGTTCACCAAGCCCGGGCGCGCGATGCGGGCGATGGCGCAGGATCGCGTGGCGGCGCAGCTCATGGGCGTGCCCGTCGCCTTTTACGGACTCGTCGGCTTTGCGCTCGGCGCGATGCTTGCGGGCCTCGTCGGCGGCCTTCTGGATTTCCGCATCGGAAAGAAAAGGCGCACGCTGATCGGCCGGCGGAGCGTTCTTGGGGAGGTCTGCGGAACACCACCAGTTATCGCGGAAGTCATCGATCTTGTCGACCTCCTTGGTATTGCGGCCATAGCCCGGTTGCAGGTAGAGCTGCATACCCGGCGAGTGTAGCAGAGTGAAAATCTGGTCGAACGATGGGGCGTCGGACAGCAGCAATGTGCGCACGAAAATCACGCGCCCCAGCTCCTGCCGGACGTGATCGGGCAGCAGAGTGCTCGCCTGCGCCTGCTTCCAATATGCCAGCGGCAGATTAAAATTGAAGATTCCCGCGGCGTCCGCATCGAAGTCGTCTTCCGATTTTTCGGGGGGCTGCACCTCATCGGTCATCACCGCCACAGGGCGGCGCGGGGCGAATCGCAGGAACTCGTTGAAGTCGCGCGCCAGGCCCATGCGCTCAGCGCGAATCTGATTTTGCGATGCCGTGGACAGATTGCCCGACAGCAACCGGTCGGCGAGTGTGCGAGCCTGGTCCGGCGGCATGAGGCGAATGCGATGGTAGCTGACCGTCAGGTAGCCGGGCGAATCGGCCTTCACCGCGGCGGCCGCGGCTAACAGTTCCGGCGTCGCGGTATCCTTCGGGCCGGCGGATTGCAACGCGCCGACCAGCCAGGGAAGCGTGCGACTCGCGCGCCACTTCTCCAGCGCTCCTTGTCCGCCGGACTGGAAACTCAAAATCCAGTCGGTGAGATCGTCGCCCTGACCCGGCTTGACGTCCTTGTCGAACAACATGCGGTAGTCGATGAGATCCTGCCCGATGGTGGCCTGCGAATTGGGCTTCACCAGCGCGAGCGCCAGTTCGTGCATCCTCTCCGGCGGATGCAGACGACTGCTCACATAGCCCAACAGAGCTGTGGCGGGCGCATGCCAGCGCGGACGCGCGGGATCCGCGGCGACGCGTCGCAGTTCCATGCCGGCCTGGTCGAGCTTCCCGGCGCGGATGCTGCAGCGTGCCGCCAGGTACGGTCCGATATCGTGCCAGGGAGACGACGCGTCGCCGCCGATCGCCTGGAAATCCTGGTGCGCGGCGTCGTACTGCTCGGAGTAGAATTTGGCGGACGCGATCTGGTACGCGCGGTCGGGGCGCAACTGCGGATTGGTTGCGGGCTGCGGAATATCTGCGCCTTTAGAGCAATCCGCGAAGACCATGTCCTGCGCGGCGACCCAGTCGGCGGCGAAGGGCTTGGACTTGATGCGGTCCAGCGTGGAGGCGGCAGTGCGAAACGCATCGTCGTTGCAGTTGAGGTAGGTGTCGAAGTAGCCCTCCTTCTTTACCTGACGGAAAGCGTCGATCTCCATGATCGATGTCGCCGCCACCTGATTGCGCGCCGTCAGCCAGGGGTTCGGCTTTTCGTCCGATCCCGACGGGGTCACTGACTCCTTGGGTGCGGACGAAATTGCCTTCGCCTCGGCATCGCCGAGCCCCACTCCGGAAAGGTAGCGATACGCGACCACCTGGTACAGGCGTTCGTACGTCGGTTGGATGACTCCCAGTTTCCCGCGCGCGAAATCCTCCGGCGCTTCCGGAGTGACTTTCAACTGAAACAAAGCCTCCGGCAAGAACGGCCCGCACCCCGGCAACTCCAGCGGGACGGCCAGTATCAGCAACGCGATCAGAATTCTCAATGCCATTTACGCACCTCGCGCAGCGCGGCCCGGTACGTCGACTCCGTCCAGGGCCGCGGATTGAATATATAAAGACGCGCGGCCGAAGGCGGCTCGCGCAAAGGTTCATCTACCGAGACTCCGGCGCTCGATTGGCACAACGCCGGCCGAAATGTGCGCGCGGCCCGTTCCCCCGGCCCCATGCGAAACAGCATCGGGACCGCCTCCACCACCGGCAGCCCGGCGATCCACCCGTCCGACTCGCACCACGACGTGAGCGCCGTCATCGATATCGGCATCGACGCCGGCACGCGGCGGCGCAGGTCCGCGAGTAGCTCGCGATAATACCCGCGCTGCGAGAGCGTGGCGTCGAAATCCACTTGTAACGCGCGCACTCCCGGGATAGCCGCCGCCTCAGCGATCGCGGTCGACACGGCATCCACCGGCGGTAAGTTGGAATCTTGCGGCTCCACGCGGACCACCGCCATCAATACTGCGCCCTTGGCGTATCGCAGGGGCTGTAAGCGCGGGCGAACCGACACACCGCCGCCGCGCAGACACACCGTGCGGGCCAGAAAGGCTACCCCGGTGGCGTGCGGGTCGAGGAATTCCAGGTTCTCGGGCCGTTCCCACGCCCATAAGAAAACATGGGGGAACCCCGGCAATGGATCGGCCGGCCGTGGCCAGAGAAGGGCGATTGCCACCACCGCGCCAATGACGAAGAACGGCTTCACGCAGGTCCTTTTATAGCACGGCTGGTGCCATCGAAGCGGACCCGCGCCGGGCCACGTAAGTGCACATATGGATTTCTTGCGCGACGTTCGGTATGGAGTGCGCATGCTGGCGCGTAGTCCGGGCTTTAGTGCGGTGGCGGTGCTCACCCTGGCCCTGGGAATCGGATCGAATGCGGCAATTTTCAGTATTGTTCGGGCCGTGCTGCTGCGCGATCTGCCGTACGCCGATCCGCGCGGACTCACCGTGATTGACACGCGCAACACCAAGACTGGGACGGTGGAACCGATCGCTTACCTGCGCGACTGGGCAGACTGGCGCGACGGAAATCGCACACTCCAGAGCCTGGCGTTCTACCGCTTTGCCCTGATGTCCGCGTCGGATCGCGATCGGCCCGAGGCGCTTTACGGAGTTGCGACATCGGCCGGTCTGCTGCCTATGCTGGGCGTGGCCCCGCTGTTTGGGCGGTACTTCACACCAGAAGAGGATATGCCCGGCAATGAGCACGCGGTTCTGCTCAGTTACGATTTGTGGCGGCAGCGCTACGGCGCCGATCGGGCGATCGTTGGGAAGACGATTGAGCTGGTGGGCCGGGGCGAGACTCAATGGCGGGTGGTGGGTGTGATGCCGCAGGGCTTCAACTTCCCGTTGACCATCCCAACCGCCGTCAATCCGCCGACCCGCCAAATGGCTTTCTGGATTCCGGCAGGGTTGGATGCGCTGGCGCAGAAGCGCACCGGCATGACTTGCTTTGCCATCGCACGCCTGCGTCCGGCCGATACATTGCTGCAGGCGCGCGCCGATCTCGATGGAATCGCCGCGCGGCTTGCCGGCGAATTTCCGCGGACCAACGCCGATCGGGGGGTGCAGATCACCTCGCTAGCGGAGGATCTTCAGGGCAGCGCGCGGCCGACCCTGTCGATCATTCTGCTGGCCACCGGGATGGTAGTGCTGATCGCGTGCGCCAACGTGGCCAGTATGCTATTGGCGAGGTCCACGGCGCGCGCCCGCGAGACTGCCGTGCGACTGGCGCTGGGCGCGAGCCGTATGCGCCTGGTGCGGCAGTGGACCACTGAAACTCTGCTTCTCGCCCTGCTGGGCGGAGCGTTGGGACTGGAATTGGCCAACCTGTCGCGGGCGTTTCTGGTGTCGCTGGCGCCGCCCGACCTGCCGGGGATCGATCATGTGCGCATCGACTTCGCGGTGCTGGCGTTCACGGCGAGCGTGTCGCTGGTGGCGGGCCTGATTTTCGGTGTGGCGCCCGGATGGCACGCTTCGCGGACCGATCCTCAGGCCGCATTGCGCGGCGGCCGCGGCAGTGTGGGCCCGGTACGCGGTCGCGGACGCGATCTCCTGGTGGTCGCCGAAGTCGCGCTGGCTGTGCTGCTCACCGTAAGCGCCGGGCTGATGCTCAAGAGCTTCGCCAAACTGATGGCGGTCGGCCAAGGCTATCGCCCGGATCGCGTGCTGACCGCCATCATCGTGCAACCTGTCGGCAATCCCACACGGGCAGGCAGAGTGGATTTCTATCGACGGCTGCTTGACGACCTGGGGCACATGCCCGGAGTGGAATCGGCTGGAGCGGTGACGGGCGTGCCGCTCTCGGGCAACATACCATCGCTGCCCTTGCACGCGGAGGGCGTTGACGAGGCGAAAGCGCAACAGTCAGGGATTCTCCCCGCGAGCACGGACTACTTCGCGGCCCTCAGCATCCCCGTGCTGCGCGGCCGTACATGGACGCGTTCGGAGGCCGATCGCCATGCGGATGCCGATTTCCTGGGTGCGCCGGGCCACCGAGTACGACACCACGCCGTAAATTCCCACCGCCGCCAGCAGCAGTGCCAGCACGCTGCGGGCGCTGCAAAATAACTCGTCGTCGGAGCGGCGATTCAGCGTGATCACGCTGGGCGCTAGGCGACTACACGCTCATGTGAGTGGCGACTCCTGTAACAGCGTTTCTTAGCTGCGCTGCAAACCCCCGTCGAACGGATCATCTGGGAACAGTTCTCCGACCGATTTCTTCCCCTGCCTGAACATCACGATCCATTTAAACGGGATGTTCGTTTGGCTCATGATGGCGTAGATTTGTCGTCTCAACTCGGAAATCTGCCCGTGCGAAGCGGTGGGATGGACCTCAATCGTAATTCCCAATTCATCGAAATAGCCGGCAAAGTGGTCCGTGACGAATAACACGAGCGGCGCTTTCGCTGCCTGCCGCAGTTTCGCCATCAACGGTGAAATCGCTTTTCCGTCGTACATTTGAGCCCCAACTCGGCCACGACCGGCCATCATAGCATCCCCGCATGACCGGGGACCGTTGTCACGAAGCTGGCAACATGCCGTAACACTCCGACGCTGATATTTGGCGGATATGGCTGCCCCTGACGTTGACGTTTTACTTGTCCAACTGGCGTCTGAGGACGATTCTCGCCAGCGTTAACTGTTTATCGGTCGCTCGTATTGATCACGAGGACCTATCCAAAACCAGTAGAAGACATAGCCTTCGCGCAACGCTGATCGCGGCGGATTTAGGGAGACACCGGAGAACTCGTATCTACATCGTAGACGGCGACCGTAATCCCACCAGTTGGTCGAAAACCGTCGGTTCGTTCCTTTGCCGGCCCCGGATTGGCGCGGCCCGCAAAGGTAACCTGGACGAACCAACTGCTCTCCTTGGGCGGCGTCTTACCGGAGTGATCGGTGAGGTGGCCGCGCCCCGAAGCCTGCCCCCATTTGATACGCCGTTAGGGATCATTGTTGTCCCACGGCGGAACGCCAGGACTGTAGCAGTTCATCGACTCTCTGTAGTAAGAGCATGGCAAGCCTCAGGTGCGGGAGGCTGGCATAAATGTTGGCGCCAGCGTGACTCCAGCGGGTACATCAGAATATCTTTGCAGGTACCTTGGGCGGTGTGGGTACGATCCATGCGGCCGCGGCCTTGGGTCTGGCCCACCGCAATCCAGTTGGCCGCACGGTAGCAGGTCCCGGTATGAGGCCGGTCCACCAGGGTCTCCAACAGCAGAGGCTTCACGCCGTAGGCGGCCAGCCAATCGGCGGGGAGCCGGCGCGCGGCCAAGGACAGGATGTGGCTGGCCAGATGCGGCACTTCCACCCACGGCAGAATCAGAAAGCGCGCGTTATTCACCACGCGGGAAAGGTTGGCGAGGCGCGTCTGGTCATTCCATCCGATCCAGGCGTCGCGCGGTGCCATCTTCCAGGCGGCACTGGTAAACAGCAGGCAAGCCAGCACATCCTGGGACGAAGCGCGTACCAGGTAGCGCAGTTGAGCGCCATAGGGAACCCGATACCCCAGCGGATGATAGCGCTGCACGTATTGCTGAAACAGGCGGCGCCCGGCGAGATCTGCAATCAACTGCAAACGCAGCGGCTGGTAGTCGGCCAATCTTCCACGTAAGGGTGGTTGGGGATCGCACTGCGGATCGTCAGCCAGCAGGCGATGAGCGCCCTGGGGTTTGGTGACTCGCAACTCCGGCAAACTGGGAAGGGTTTGCTGCTGCCACTTTTGCAGCCACTCGACACACTCGGGCTGTTTCAGCTTCCCGTTGGGCCGGCGCCACTCCAACAACTCGCAGATGGTATAGGCCAGCTCAGCCTGACTGAGTCGAGGAAAATCGGCAATGGTCTGACGCACCAGACTCAGTTCGCCGGCGGTAAGCACGTGCCCGCAGAAAGAAACGGTCTCTTCCAAATGTTCCACCCTCCAACGGCGGCGGCGCGATTCGGGCGCCGCCAGAAGTAGGGTAGAGCATTTTGGGGGGGAAAGTTCAGCGAAATTTGCGGAGGCCGCTTTATGCTGCAAAGGGCTAATCTAATCTCCAGAGGCGGCCTGCAACCACGAGTGGCAACCACGATTGGCTGCTACACGACGAGTTTTCGGCCAAGGCCCAGTGGGGACATCCATGTCTCAGCGATTTTGACCAACTCTCTTGTTTTCAGTGAGCCGTTCTGATCTTCGAGACATCATGTCCCGAATCGGAATGCCGAGCGCCACTTCTGCCACCACGGCAGGTGAGGCTGGAAGCCCGTGAGCAGCCACAAATCGGCGGTGGGGTGATTGATCGACGTGAGGAAGCTCTTCTCATCGTGCGCCAGGCTGTAGCACGACAGCGCGGAGTATGGCGGCAACTGCAGTTGCCCGATAATCTTCTCCACCCCCTTGGCGACATCGATGGAAGCCAGCACGGTCTGCCGGTCGATCCGCTTCACGCCATAAATTTTCGTGCCGGCGAAGTCCCACCCGTAGACCAGCCACGACTTGTCGCCGACCACCTTGGAGTCCCCACCATCCGGCGCGATGATCGTCAGGCCATCTTCAGTCATGCAGGCGATCCAGTTTCCGGCTCTCGACCACTTGGGATGGGACCGCAAACAGCCTTTGCGCAGCACCACCGGGTCTTGCGATCCGCCGGGCTGCGCCTTCTTCAGCGTCCAGCGTCCGCCGGTGCTTTCCAGGAACGCGATCCAGTTTCCTTCCGGTCCCCAGCTTGGCGACCGCTGATCGGTTTGCCCTTGGGTCAGCCGTTGCGGAGAGCCGCCCTGCACGCTCGACACCCAAACGGCGTGGCCATTGTCGCCACCCACCGCGTAAGCGATGCGCTGCCCGTCCCACGAGAAGGAGGTTTCGTTGATGGATGTGATCCACGCCATCCCGAAATCCTTCTCGGTCACCAGCGGACGCTCCCAGTCGCCTGCGCGGCTCCGCAGCCAGATTTGTGCGCTGCCGGTGCGGTCCGTGGTGTAGGCATACTGGTCGGCGACGGGCGACCATGAGGGGTCCTCTTCGTTGCGCGAAGTGGCCAGCACCTTGGTGGCGGGCGAGCCATCGAGCGGCACCTGCAGCAGATCGAAATCGTCCATGGCCGCGGTGAAAGCCAACTGGTTGCCATCGGGCGAGACCGCGGGGTCGAGCAGATCCTTCGGGGTGACGGTGACGCGGCGCACCCGGCCAGTCACGGTATCGGCAACCTGCAGGTCGGGGCCGGGCGTTCCCGGGGCGGGCGCGCCGAATACGATATGCCGGCCATCTGGCATCCAGTCGAACTCGTGGGCGAAGTTCGGCAGCTCCATGAGTTTTTTCGGCTCGCCCGCGGGAATCGGCAAGGTCCACAGTTCCGAGTGGCCGCCCCAGCGCGCCAACCAGAGGCCCAGCTGCGAGCCGTCGCGCGAATAGGCCAGATGGCCGTCGCCGTAATTGCCGCTGGCCAGTGGGGCGAAGGTGCGCTGCACGGGGGCGCTGCGCGGTGGCGATGCCGTCCAAAGTGTGAGCGGCTCTTTGCCGGTGGTATCGGCGCGCAGGAAGGCCAGCGTGTTTCCCGAGCTCATGGCCGCGGCTGAGGCGTTGTGCTGCACCACTTCGGCGAGCCCGCCGGCCGCGCTGGAGGACCACAAATCGCCATTCATCCGGTAATAGACCGTGGCGCCATCGGGCGACCAGATAGGAGTTTCGCAATCGGCCGGAGCTTTGGTGATTTGCGCGCGCGTGGGCGAATTCAACCCGCGGACGAAGATCTGCAGCACGCCATCGACGTCGGCGCTGTAGGCGATGTCTTTCCCGTTGGGCGCCCACGCGGGCGTGGCCTTGAATCCTTCTTCGGTGGCCAACGGCATCATACTGTAAGACGAGAGGTCGGGTGTCGCGGGGGGCGGCGCCAGCATGCCGCTGAGGAGTCCGGCCACCAGCGCCGCGAGAGACAGCCCGATCGTTCGGAAGGACCGGCGTTTGGCGGGCGCTGCCGCGGCGACGGAGCTGGAGGTTCGTTCGGCGGTGATCTCCGAAAGGTGCTCGAGGATGTGTTTTAGTTCAAAGCTCAGGTCGGCAGTGGAGGCGTAGCGATTCTCGCGGTCTTTGGCGAGGCAGCGTTGCACGGCCCAACGTACCGGCGCTGGAATGGTGGGGCTGATCGGTGGGAGCTCGTCTTCGATGATTGCCGCCATGGTGCCCGCGCTGCTGCTGCGCTCGAAGGCCGCTTGGCCGGTGAGCATACGGTAGAACACCAGGCCGAGGGAGAATTGATCGGAGCGCAGATCCAACGCCTCGCCGCGGGCCTGTTCGGGACTCATGTAGTTCGCCGTGCCGACGACCATCCCCGGGCTGGTCTCATGGGCAGGCGCTATCGACTGGCCTTGCGTCATCTTGGCAATGCCGAAGTCCAGGATTTTCACGCAGCCGTCGCGCCGGATCATGATGTTGTTGGGCTTGATGTCGCGGTGGACGATTCCCGCGGTGTGGGCGGCCGCCAGCCCAGCCGCGCATTGCACGGCGATCTCGAGAAACTTGCGCACCGGCATGGCGCCGCGCGCCATCAGGGCGGCGAGCGATTCGCCATCGATCAGTTCGGTCACGATATACGGCCAGCCGGAGGCGATACCGATATCGTGGACGGTCAAAATGTTGGGGTGGTTCAAGGCGCTGACGGCGCGCGCTTCCTGGGCGAATCGGCGCTGGCATTCCGGGTCGCTGACCGCCCCGGCGAGCAGGACCTTGATGGCGACGTCGCGATTCAATCGCTCGTCGCGGGCGCGATAGACCTGTCCCATCCCGCCCTCGCCCAGGCTTTGGACGATCTTGTAGGGGCCTAGGAGGGCGCCAGTCTCAAAACTCATAATTTCGATAGTAGGGCAGGGGTGGAGCTTATCACAGATCATTTTCGATAGCAGGAGTTGACTGCCGGGAGCTATCCAGGGAATCCAGGCAGGCTCTGGATCGTGGGGCAGGCTTCAGCCTGCGGCGGACTTTAGTCCGCCTGCCGCAGCGTTCACGTCGTTCGCGGCAGGGAGGGCTGAAGCCCTCCGCAGACTGAAGTCTGCCCCACTTATCGCACTATGAACAAATCGCCGGTAATTCCCCGATCCCCAATGGGCGTATCGATGGGGCCGGCGGTCCCGCTGGCATTGTAGGAGACGTCCGGCCCGCCCATGCGAGTGTACAGGAAGTAAAATCCCAGCAGCCCGGGCTTTTTGGCGTTGGCGTGCGCTTCCCAATTCATGCCGACAGCCCCTACCGTGTAGGTGTAATTGGGGTCCGTCGTCTTGGGGTCGAACTTCAAACGGCCAAGATGCGAGCCATCGCTGCCGGTCGGACCCGCCAGCATCTGCTCCAAGGTGCACGCGCTCTTCCGGCGGTCCTGGCATTCCGCCTCGATTTGCTGGATGGAGGTCAGGAACATGAGCGCAATCTCCTCCTCGCGCTTCAGCTTGATGGGGCCATTCGCGCCGTTGACCTCAACCTTGGCAGTGGACGCGAACGGACCCGTGCCGGTGGGCGCGCCGGCCGATCCCGTGGAAGATGCCGCGGCATAGATCGCAGCGACGTCCTTGGCCGTCAGGGCGTGATTCCAGAGCGCCACTTCGGCGATCCCGCCTTTGAAATAGCGGCCGGAAAAAACCGTGCTCGCCCCCATCGAAAGCGGAGCCGTCTTATTCGCCCGGCCGCCGCCGCGATCCGCCGCAACCTGTTTGCCGTCCCAAAAGATAACTCTGGACTGCGCCGACGCGTCCATGGTCACGACAATCATGTGCCAGCGGTTGACCAGCGTGGCCGCGGGGGGCGCGTACGACACACTCCCCCCCGACGCGGTAAAGAACCTGAGGACGTTATCGGGCTCGAATTGTATGTCCAAGTCGTTGCCGTTCTCTGACTCGCCCGCCACATAAAAGATTCGGTGTTCCACCGACGGCAAGGATTCCAGATTGACCCATGCCATAATGCTCGCCGCCAGTCCCACGCCGCCCGCTTGCGTAGTCTTGACCCAGCCATCGCGCCCGTTTAGTTTGACGAAATGGTTGTTGGCCATTCCCACCGGCGGTCCCGGCTGTTCGCTGCCGGCGCCGCCCTGCGTCTGGTAGGTCGCCGCGCCGGTTTCACTTTTCCCGGAGGCCGAGTCCAACCGGAAATAGGCGATCGGATGAGTGGAGGTTACCGCGGTAGCGAAATCGTCGGCAAAAAGAGCGCCACTCAGCAAAACCAAGACTGCAGTTCCGTATCGAATCGACATCGCTCTACCCTCCACAATAGTAAGTCGTGGTCCCGGTAGAGTATATCAGATCGAGTTCGGAATGCTGAGTGGCGCTCTTTAACTGAAGCGCGCGCAGCTACCTTTTTACAACGTGACCGTGGCCATCCCGCATTTCATTCCCACGGAAGTGCCCGGCGTCCACACGCCTTCCTTCTTCCGCCTTCTCGCCGGCGTGCGGCATGGGTCCTTTATAACCGTGCTCCGGATGGAAACGGTTATTGACGTAGCCATGGAACTGCTCCGGCCCATGGAACCAGGGACCGGCGCCGATGAAAACGCCTCCGGTAAACCATTCCGGACCATAGTATCCGGCCGGAGCACAGGCATAAGGAGGCACGTCATAGTAACCGTACGGGCAATCGGGGGCTACTCCTACCTCGACGCCGACTTGGGCGGCTGCTGCCGGGGCACTGGCCATCGGAGTAGGCGAAAACACGGGCCTTCCGGCCTCCACCAGCGCGGTAGACCGGCAGCCCGGCCTGCTTCTCCCATCGCTCGGCGGATCGGGCTGTCACCCCCAGACAGTTCGCGATCTCCTTCCAGGTCCGGAGGAGCTTGCGCTTGGAAATTTCTTTAAGTTCTGCCAAGGCAGCACCGCATAAAAGGACACCTACGTCTCTTTTATAGTACGCTGCCTCAGGAAAGCAATGTGGGGCCGATTGGCAATCGGCGGCCGGATGCCATCCGGCCTGTGCGGGGGGGTGGTGCCCGACGCGATGCACCGCGCGGGAGCAGTCGTCCTGGAGCGACTTCATCGCTTTCGGCGTCGAGAAGCAAGGTTGGGCCGGATGCCATCCGGCCGCCGATTGGCAATCGGCCCCACACGGTACGTTAAGATAGGGTTACGCCAACAATGAGACAAAGAATACGGTCCACCACGGTAATTTGTGTCCGCAGAGACGGCAAAGTGGTGTTGGCCGGCGATGGACAAGTCACTCTCGGTTCGGAGGTCCTCAAGGGCACGGCCAGGAAAGTGCGGCGTATCTATAACGACAAGATCATCGCCGGATTCGCCGGCTCCACGGCTGACGCTTTTGCCCTCTTTTCGCGCTTCGAGACAAAATTGGAGCAGTTTAACGGCAACCTCCCGCGCTCCGTCGTCGAGCTGGCCAAGGACTGGCGCACCGATCGCGCTCTGCGCCATCTGGAGGCGCTGCTACTGGTGGCCGACGCCACCAATACCTACCTGGTGAGCGGAAACGGCGACGTCATCGAACCCGACGAGGGCGTTTCGGCCATCGGCTCCGGCGGTCCCTTCGCCATGTCGGCGGCGCTCGCGCTGCTGCGCAATACCAAGTTCTCAGCCCGCCATATCGCCGAGCAAGCCATGGCTATCGCGGGCAAAATCTGCATCTATACCAATGACAACGTGACTTACGAGGAGCTGGAATAGCCATGGTGATTTATCTCCCCGGCCAATCCGTGGACGAAGAACCGATCCTGGATGAGTTGACTCCTCGCGAGATCGTCCGCGAACTGGACAAGCACGTCATCGGCCAAGCCGATGCCAAGCGCGCCGTGGCCATCGCCTTGCGCAATCGCATCCGCCGGCAAAAGTTGCCGCCCGAAATGGCCGAAGAGGTGATGCCCAAGAACATCCTCATGATCGGCCCCACGGGAGTCGGCAAGACCGAGCTCGCGCGCCGCCTGGCGCGGCTCTCCAACTCGCCCTTCATGAAAGTGGAGGCGAGCAAGTTCACCGAAGTGGGCTATGTGGGCCGCGACGTGGAATCGATGATCCGCGACCTGGTGGACATCGCCATCGACATGGTGCGCGAAGAACGGCTCGACGAGGTTTCCGACCGCGCCGAGTTGAACGCCGAAGACCGCCTGCTCGATCTGCTGATGCCGCCCCAACCCGAACCGAGCGAAAGCATCGAACGCACGCGGGAAAAGCTGCGCGAACGCCTGCGCGAAGGCAAGCTCGACGAGCGGCTGGTGGAACTGGAAGTGAAGGACCGGCCGCCCAGTTTCGAAGTCACCACCAACATGGGCATGGAGGAGATGGGCATCAACCTCAAGGACATGCTGCCCAATCTCTTCGGCCAGAAGACCCGCAATCGCAAGATGCGCGTGGCTGAAGCTCTCGACTATCTGGTGCAGGAAGAGGAGCAGAAGCTCATCGACATGGACCAGGTGACGCGCGTCGCCCTTGAACGCGTGGAATCGAGCGGCATCATCTTCCTCGACGAGATCGACAAGATCGCCGGCCGCGAATCCGGCCACGGACCCGACGTCAGCCGCGAAGGCGTGCAGCGCGACATCCTGCCCATTGTGGAAGGCACCACCGTCAACACGCGCTACGGCTTCGTGCGTACCGATCACATCCTGTTCATCGCCGCCGGCGCATTCCACGTCTCCAAGCCTGCCGATCTGATTCCCGAACTGCAGGGCCGCTTCCCGATTCGTGTGGAGCTGAAATCGCTCACCGTGGAAGATTTCGTCCGCATACTCAAAGAGCCGAAGAATGCGCTGTCGAAGCAATATACCGCGCTGCTCGAGACCGAAGGCATCAAACTGATATTGACCGACGACGCGTTGGAAGAAGTGGCGCGCTTCGCCGCGCAAGTGAACGAAAGCTCCGAAAATATCGGAGCGCGGCGTCTGCACACTATCATGGAAAAGATGCTGGAGGACGTTTCGTTCGCCGGCCCTGACTTGAAGAAGAAAACCGTGAAGGTGGATGCCGCCTATGTGCGCAAGCAACTCGCGGACATCGTCAAGGATCAGGATTTAAGCCGCTACATTCTGTAGACTGGAACCGTGCTGTAGACTGGAATCGTGCGGCGGAGATCGTTCCTGTTCGCGGCTGGTGCGGCTTTGGCGATGCGCGGCGCTGAGCCCGGGCTCGGCACCATCGCGTATATCCAGAAGGACGGTCTGTGGACGCGCGATTTGCCGTTCGGTACTCCGCGGCGTTTGGTGGAAGGCGCGAACCTGCAAGCGCCGCGCTTCTCTCCTTCCGGCAAGTGGATCTCGTATTTCGGGAACGAGACCCTTCAGACAATCTCGCACGCGGGCGGAGCACCATCCAAGCTTTGTAGGGCATCGCAAGCGCAGTGGGTGCCCGGCCGCGACGATCTGCTGGCGCAGTACGAAGAGGGCCTGAAGCTCTTCACCGCTTCCGCCGGATTTCGCGCGCCCACCCGCGAAATCCCGCGCGGCGAGCTTCCGGCGATTTTCAGCGCCAACGGAAGCGAGATGGTATACGGAGACACAGTTCCGGGCAGCGATACGTCGCTCGGCATGCCCGATCGTACTGGGCGCCTCTGCAGTCTGGCGTTGAGTTCGGAGACGGGAAGCGCAAAGCCGCTCTTCTCGAAGCACCTCTCCGGGGCAGTACCGGCCGCATGGATCGATGACGGCCAGATTCTTTTCTGGGAGGACCCCTATTTCTCCGGGTCCCTGGCGGAGGACGGGCTGGCGCTATTTCAAACTTCCGGCGCAGGAAGTAGTCCGAAGTCGATGGATTTAACGTCACTGATATACGGCGACTGGCTCACCCTCTCGCCGGCTCGCGATCGGCTCGCCATCGTCACCGGCGGAGGGCGTTACTCCTGGGCGCAGAAGCGCATCGCCGTTATCGACCTGAAGAGCGGGCAGATTTCGTACGCCACGGGCGAGGAGACAGCCGCCGTTTTTCCCTCGTGGTCACCTAGAGGCGACCGTATCGCGTACTCCGCAGCCCCCGGCCCACCTGGCAGCGAGCAAATAGGAGGCGGCGACGAGGCGAAGTCCCTCCTCGCCGCGCGGCGAATCTGGGTAGGATCGCGCCAGTTGACGCACGACAGCCGGTATCGCGACGAGAAGCCCATGTGGTCGGACGATGGCCGCCACACTCTGTTCGGCCGTATCGACAGTGCCGATCGTCTGACGCTGTGGCTGACCGCGATGGACAGCGCTAGTCCGGTGCAGGTCGCCGGGCCGTTGGGTGCCGGCGGCCCGGACGCGTCGTTCGGAAACTACGGCTACATCGATTGGCGGGCGCTGATGGACTGGCGCCGGTAAACGCCTACGGCGCGTCTTCGATCAG
>Ga0182030_10015817_pt1 | contig 14757 bp, 15 predicted proteins | sample 812S3MmetaG_FD_121299 | JGI IMG/M metagenome (GOLD analysis project Ga0182030, IMG submission 121299) | Permafrost microbial communities from Stordalen Mire, Sweden - 812S3M metaG (Illumina Assembly) | ecosystem: Environmental > Terrestrial > Soil > Wetlands > Permafrost | place: Sweden... | reverse complement strand
GCCGGAGTAGCCCAACTGGGAGCCTAACTGGCAGCCAACCGCCACCGTCGTCCAGCCACGCCCAGCCACACCGGGCCTGGTAATACCTGGTCAGACGGCACATTCAGCCCCGTCTGCCATCACACAGCCACCCAGTAAACTCGACTGATACTCGAACAGGTCGCAGTGGCCGACGCCAAATGGTCGTAGTACACGAGAAACAGCGGCTCAGGTCCCGAGAAGTTATTGATCGATATTAATTTCATTCCTTCGAACAGCGGTATCGCTAGGTGGATCCGGGGAGCCAAGTGGGGAGCCACCGCAGACAGGTTTCAGGCGACTCCGAGCCATTGCCAGCCACCATCGACGCAGCTAGACGCCACGTCAGGCGACGCCAGGCCACCTCCAGGCAGCCACCGGAGCTGCCTTCTAAGCAGCGGGTCGCTGGTTCGAATCCTGCCGGGCGCGCTGAGTGACTGACTGGCTGACCTGCGGCTTTACCTGCTAGGCGCCGCTTGCGCTGGCGGGCTGCTCAATAGGCAGGCGGTTGCCGAGGTAGACCGCGGCAGCGCCCGGGATCGGTCATGCTAGCTGCACAGACGGGGAATGGTGTTCCCTTGCGGCGATAGCTATAGCGCTCGGACAGCAGATAATTTCAGCGCCCAAAGGCTGCCGGACTTCACCGTTGACAGGTCAAGGCGGCTCGGCCGAACCGTGGTGTTGGCCAGTGATCCCTTATTTCCATGTATCACATCTGATACACTAAGGATTGATCGGAGGAGGACTCAGGGATGACCGGATCGGAATCTGACGCTCCTGGGCTTGCCCGGCCCGAGTTGGTACGCGTGCTCGAATCAGCGGCACGGCTCCAAGAGGTCGTTCCCGATGCCGTCTTGGTTGGCGGCTCCGCCGCGGCGCTATGGGCCAATCACCGCTTCTCCTATGACCACGACCATGTGCTGCAGGATCTCAGTGATCGCTTCGACGCCGTACTTGAAGCGATCGAAGCAACGGACGGATGGGTGACGAACCGAGTGACCCCGGGAAAGATCATCCTCGGCGAACTGGACGATATCGAGTCTGGAGTCCGCCAGCTAATCCGGAACAGGCCCTTGGAGGTCACGGAAGTGGAGCTTCCGTCCGGACAGGTACTCCGGGTACCGACGCCAGACGAGACGCTGCGGATCAAGGGTTACCTCATTGTCCGGCGTAACCAAGTACGGGACTACCTTGACGTGGCGGCTCTTTCTGACCGGTATGGGATCGCTCACGCTGCAGATGTACTCCGGCACATTGATACCTACTACTCCGATCAGCACGGCCCCGAATCGGAGGCTGTTGCCACCCAGCTCGCCCGGCAACTTGCAGGCCCTAGGCCAGCTGACGCTCGTACGATCGGCCAGCTTGGCCGGTACAAGGGCCTGGATGCACGCTGGACGGACTGGGGGAACGTTATCGACGTCTGCCGCTCGCTAGCTGTGGAAATGGTGCAATGACCACCGCTCTGAGGTTCCGCAATATTGACGCGTCTCCGGATGACCCGGTGGAGACCTGGCCCTTCGAAGGCATCCTCGCGGCAGTTGAACGGGGCACCCTCCCGGATTGGCGCCGGCTCGCGAGCGCGATCCGGGCCGATCCCTGGGGTCCAGTAGCCCATCAGGTCCTCGAAGCCGTTCACCTGTCCCACCCCTACGGCACCGCCGAGCTGCTGGAGGGGGTAGTAGCCCGCGCCCGCCAGCTAGCCGCCGACTCAGAACGGGCGGACGTCGCATCCGAGGTGCAGGGCCTCGTCGCCAGATCCGGGCTGTCCAAGCAGGATTTCGCGGAGAGAATAGGAACCTCGCGGTCTCGCCTGTCGACCTACATGTCTGGCAAGGTCGTACCCTCAGCAACCTTGATGGTACGGATGCGGCGGGTCGCGCTTCACGCCTCTGAGATGACTACTCAAGCTGCGAGCTAGGCATAGCTGGGATGGCTCCCCGCTCCGCGATCTCATCTCACCACGTGAGCGCATGTAATTTTTCCTGACGCTTCCAGATGACATGATCAATATGACTCCTGCGACACAATTTGCTAACTCGGTAACTGCTCGCCGTCGTCAGCCAAACGAACTCACGAGCGGATGTTCAGCCCGCAGCAGTTGCCCAAGGTTGATGCCAAAAAAACATGTCGCCGACTTCCGCCCAGGGGATCCGATGCCGTGGGAACCTGGCGGGAAACTCCGCCTGGCGAGGTCCGGCAAGGTCTGGCGCCATGTGGTGTTCGGCGGTGTCTACGATCTCAGCAAGATCCGCGACGTCCTGGTGAGCAAGTACGGCCAGGATGACCCGGAGGCGCCAACGCGTGGCCAGTCGGCCCTGTTCGCGGCGTCGGCGTGCTCGCTGGGCGATACGGATCGCCGGTTACCAAGTCGCGCTAGGCAAGATGTCCGACGGCTCGAGGCGCATCAGGTCGTCTTTACTCCAGTGGCGCTCCGGATCGGTGGCGAGACGATACGCGTGCCGAAGCCGGGCACTTTCCAGCTCGTTCCGGACGCTGCGGGCGTTGGCGAACCGGGGCTGCCTCATCTGCAGCGACAGATGGTCGCGAAATGCCGTCTCCGCTTCGTGCGACAAGTAGTAGGACGACCGGCCCAGCATCAGCCGTCCGATCGCGAGCAGCTCGTCGACCTCGTACTCGGCGAAGTCCAGGTGATGCGCAATGCGTGAGCTCATACCAGGGTTTGATTCGAAAAAATGATCCATACGATCCTTGTATCCGGCGAGAATCACCACGAGCTTGGCCCGTTCGTTCTCCATCACCTGCATGAGGATGTCGATGCACTCTTGGCCGTAGTCTTTCGAGTCCTGGGCGCGGTACAAGGTGTAGGCCTCGTCGATGAACAGCACGCCGCCCATCGCGCGCTCGAGAACCTGCTTGGTCTTCGGCGCGGTCTGCCCGATGTACTCACCCACAAGGTCATCGCGCATGGCATGCACGAGATGACCCTTCTGCAGGTAGCCAAGCCGGCGGAGCAGATCGGCCATCGTCAGCGCAACGGTGGTCTTCCCAGTTCCCGGCGCCCCGGTGAAGCACATGTGCAGGTTTGGGCGGGACGCGGAGAGCCCGAACCGCTGTCGCGCCCGGTCGACCAGCAGCAGCGAACCGATTTCCTCCACCTTCTTCTTCACCGGGACGAGCCCGACCAGTTCGAGGTCCAGCTCGACAAACAGGTCATCGATGTGTGCTGCCCGCCGCTCATCAGCGAGGGTGATAGTGGCATCCGGCTGCATCGTTTCGTTCCGTCGGCTAGTCCGGCCGCTTCGGCCGGGCTTTGTCCTGGCCGCCGAACGGGCTGCCGGGCGCCGGGTGGGGTTACCGGAAATCCGCCGGGATACAGCGGCCGGAATCATGGGCGCCCACTCCCGGCGCAGGCCCGGATCCATCACGTTCAGGCCCGAGTCCGGCCTGAAACCGCGTGAGCTGAGGCTCTCCGGACTCGTCTGGCGCCATCCGTCCCGGGCGACCAGGAGCACCGTCACGACGAGGACAATGAAACCGACGACGACCGCGAACAACACATGGCTCAACCGCCAGGCCATCAACAGGGCAGCTGTGACGCCTAGCAGGAGTATGCCGAGTACGGAATATCGCAGTCTGGCGGCCCACATAACAGGAGCGAGGCTAGCCGGGCGGCTAACCGCAGGTCAATCGCGGGCCGCTCACCATCTTCCCCACAGAGCGGGTAGGAGTCAGGCACCTTGCGGTAAGGCGGCTGACACTCGCATGATCCAGCACTTCAGCCAGCACAAAGGCCTGAAGGGCCGCGGAGAAGGCGTTCTGTGCGCTGGGGCCGGTCGCGGAAGCGTTCATCACCGGCGCAGCCACGGCCGGGCACCCGGCAACCGAGACACCTGCGGCAACGAGCAGTACTTCAATGTCCTGGCTGCCCGCATCCCCGGCGGGCACCCAGCCCCCGATATCGGCTGATCTCCGCAGCAATCACCTCTCTGCCGGGCTGCCGATGACCGCGGACTGACCTGATGGCCTTCGGTGAAGATGCGCGACTACCTTGGTTTACCGGTGTTACACGCCGATTGCGCTTACCCCGGGGAGGTCACCGAAGCGCGCCTTAGCATCGCGGCTCAGGATCATCCGCCCAGTCTCCGCTGCGTGAGCGGCAATGATCAGGTCGTGTGCCCCGCGCGGGGACCCGGACCGACGGACATGGGCGAGCAGGCGCCCATGATGGGCCGCTGTCGCCTGCGTGTAATCGAGGACGTCGACGGCGGAAGTTATCGCGACCAGCGCCCGAGCCCGTTCGGCTGCCCGGATGGCCACATCAGCCAGTTCGATCCCGACGCGGTACTCGGCAACCGACACCGAGGCTATGGCAAGTTCGTCGTCATCTAGCGACGAACGGTCTATGTTCCCGCGTTCGTAAGCGATCAGGATGTTGGTATCGAGGATCAGGCGTCGGCCCACGGGTCGCCCACCTCCGAGTTAAGCAGGGCGATGGCTTCTGCTATATCCCGGCTGAACGCATCATCTGGCGGAGACACATCGGCGAGCGCAGCGCGCAGGTCGGCACCGGCGCGCCGATGAGCAGGGCCTATCTCCGCGATCGGCCGGCTGCCACGGACGATGGTGATCGTCTCACCACGCTCGACGGCATCTAGCAGATCCGAGAAGTGCCGGGATGCCTCGGTTGCAGTCATGGTCTTCACAGGCACCATTGTATCTGATAATCAGATTTCCTGGACGGCGAACCTCCCTTGCGGAAGCATGACTGCGGGTCGCGGGTTCGAATCCTGCCGGGCGCGCTGGTCAGCTGACCTGCGGAAATGCTTAACCATGGAGGCTGGAAGGTCCACTACAGCGCTCCTGCGGCAGGATCCGACGCCTGGGTGGCGCGAAGGCCGGCCGACTGTCGGCCTCTGAGATGCGCGAGGCGATCGCCTTTCACATCGAAGGCCTGCGGCTTGCTGGCGAACCGGTACCGCCAGCCACAAGCCATGTCGCGACCGTCACTGTTGCTGCATAGCTCTTAGCTCCTCCAACGGACGCCGAGCCCTGAGTTCCCCGCGGCAGGAACCTGGCTGTTGGCTCGTGCCATGGTCCGTTCGGCCCGATAAATCGTCACCGGCGTAGGACGCGAGCACGTCGTCGGACAGCCGGGGCCACGCCTGCTTGGCCCAGTCGCCGAAGTCGCGGTCGGCGAGGGAGGCGCAGGCGATCCGGGCCTGCGGGTCCACCCAGATGAAGCTGCCTGAGCGCCCGAAATGACCGAATGTCCGGGCCGAGTTCGCCGATCCGGTCCAGTGCGGCTCCTTGCTGCCCCTGATCTCGAACCCAAGGCCCCAGTCGCAGAGCGGCTGCAGGCCGAAGCCCGGCAATACGCCGGGCAGGCCAGGAAAGGCAGTCTGGGTCGCCTCCGCCAGCAGGTCCTCGCGGACAAGCTCCGGACTGACCAGTTCGATCGCCAGTGTCATGAGGTCGCGAAGCGGCCCGACCGCGCCCCAGGCCGGGGAGCCCTCCAGCCGGGTGCCCGCCATCCCGAGCGGCAGGCAGATCTCGTCGGCCAGCAGTCGCTCGAAGGGCTGGCCGGACCGGGCGGCGAGGTTGTCCGCGACGATCTCGATACCGCGGTTGGAGTAGATCCGCTGACGGCCCGGACGGCTGAGGATCGCGTCGCCGTCGAGCCCGAGCCCGGACACGTGCGACAGCAGGTGCCGGATCGTCGATCCTGGCGGTCCGGCCGGCTCGTCCAGATCGAGCAGGCCGCGCTGCACGGCGTCGAGCGCGGCCAGCGCGACGAGCAGTTTGGTCACCGACGCCCACCGATAAGGCCGCTCGGCAGGCCCGGCCGATTCCAGCAGGCCCGCCGCCGACGCGACGCCGGCCGCGGCGGTGGCCGGCCACGACGCCACCTGATCGAGCGGATTCGCCACTGCTTTTGTTTTCCCTTCCGGCACGTAGTTCCCTTGCCTGGAGTATCGCCTGGGAGGGATGCTGGGCAAAGACGCGGGTCACTCCATCGCCGCCGCGATCTGACCGTCGCCAGGACTCGTGATGAGAGGACGCTGATGCTGGAAGATCTTGACCCGGCCGAGACCCGTGAATGGCGAGAGGCCCTCGATTCGGTTCTGGCCTACGAGGGTGCGGACCGTGCGTTCTTCCTGCTGGACGAGGTGGTCGCGGAGGCCCGCCGCAAGGGGGCGCCCGTCCCTTACAGCGCCACGACGCCGTACCTCAACACGATCCCGCCCGAGAAGGAAGACCGGCTGAGCCCGCGGGAGCTGACGATCGACCACCGCATCAGGTCGCTGATCCGGTGGAACGCCCTGGCCATCGTGCTGCGGGCGAACGCGGAATCCTCCGAGCTCGGCGGCCATATCGCCAGTTTCCAGTCCGCGGCGACCCTCTACGACGTGGGCTTCCAGCATTTCTTCCGGGCCGCGACCGGCCAGCACGGCGGTGACCTGTTGTTCATCCAGGGCCATTCGTCGCCAGGCATCTACGCCCGCTCGTTCGTGGAGGGGCGGCTCACCGAGGACCAGCTGAGGAAGTTCCGGATGGAGGTCGACGGCGGCGGCCTTTCCTCCTATCCGCACCCGTGGCTGATGCCGGAGTACTGGCAGATGCCGACGGTGTCGATGGGCCTGGGCCCGATCATGGCGATCTACCAGGCCCGCTTCCTGAAGTACCTGGCCTGCCGCGGGCTGGCGGACACCTCGGACCGGAAGGTCTGGGCGTTCCTCGGCGACGGGGAAACCGACGAGCCGGAGTCTCTGGGCGCCATCGCGATGGCCAGCCGGGAGAAGCTCGACAACCTCATCTTCGTCGTCAACTGCAACCTGCAGCGGCTAGACGGCCCGGTCCGCGGCAACGGCAAGATCGTCCAGGAGCTTGAGGGCATCTTCCGCGGCGCGGGCTGGAACGTGATCAAGCTGATCTGGGGCAGCAACTGGGACCCGCTCATCGCCCGCGATTCCACCGGCCTGCTGCTCAAGCGGATGGAGGAATGCGTCGACGGCGAGTACCAGGACTTCAAGTCCAAAGACGGCGCGTACGTCCGGGAGAAGTTCTTCGGCAAGTACCCGGAACTGGCCGAAATGGTCGCGGGCATGACCGACGACGAGATCTGGGCGCTGAACCGCGGCGGCCATGATCCGGTCAAGGTCTACGCCGCCTACTCGGCCGCGGTGCGGACGACCGGCCAGCCCACCGTCATCCTGGCCAAGACCATCAAGGGCTACGGGATGGGGGAATCGGGCGAGGGCCAGAACATCACCCACCAGCAGAAGCACATGGCCGACGTGGCCCTGGCCAGGTTCCGGGACCGGTTCAGCCTGCCGCTGTCGGATGAGCAGCTGGCCGAGCTGCCGTTCCTGCGCTTCGAGGACGGCAGCGAGGAGATGGCTTACCTGCGGGAGCGGCGGGCCGCACTCGGCGGGTACCTGCCCGCCCGCCGACGGCGGTCGAGCCAGACGCTGGCGGTGCCCGAGCTGTCCGCGTTCGGCGGCCAGCTGGCCGGGACGCCGGGCCGGGAGATCTCTACCACCATGGCGTTCGTGCGGATCCTGAACACGTTGCTGCGGGACAAGGCCGTCGGCAAGCGCGTGGTGCCGATCGTGGCGGACGAGTCCCGGACGTTCGGGATGGAAGGCATGTTCCGCCAGTTCGGCATCTTCAGCCAGGTCGGCCAGCTCTACCAGCCCGAGGACGCGAACCAGCTGATGTACTACCGCGAGGCTCCGGACGGCCAGATGCTGCAGGAGGGCATCAACGAGGCCGGCGCGATGGCGTCGTGGATCGCCGCGGCGACGGCCTACAGCAGCAGCGACATACCGATGATCCCGTTCTACATCTTCTACTCGATGTTCGGCTTCCAGCGGGTCATGGACCTGATCTGGGCGGCCGGGGACTCGCGGGCCCGCGGTTTCCTGCTCGGCGGGACGGCTGGCCGCACCACGCTCAACGGCGAGGGGCTGCAGCACGAGGACGGCCACAGCCACGTGCTGGCCTCGGTCGTGCCCAGCTGCGTGTGCTACGACCCGACGTATTCCTACGAGGTCGCGGTCATCATCGCCGACGGGCTGCGGCGGATGGTCGCCGAGCAGGAAGACGTGTTCTTCTACATCACGTTGATGAACGAGAACTACGAGCATCCCGCGCTGCCCGAGGGCGCCGAGGCCGGGATCCTGCGCGGGATGTACCTGTTCCGCGAGGCTTCCGGGACGGCCCGGGGCCCCTCGGTGCAGCTACTCGGCAGCGGCACCATCTTGCGGGAGGTGCTGGCCGGCGCCGACCTGCTGGCCGCGGACTACGGCGTCGCCGCCGACGTATGGAGCGCGACGAGCTTCACCGAACTGCGGCGCGACGGGCTCGCCGCCGAGCGGTGGAACATGCTGCATCCCACCGAGCCGCCCCGGCGCAGCTACGTCGAGGACTGTCTGGCCGGACGGCGCGGCCCGGTCATCGCCGCGACCGACTACATCAAGAGCTTCGCCGACCAGATCCGCGCCTTCGTGCCTGGGCATTACCGGGTGCTGGGGACAGATGGCTACGGCCGTTCTGATTATCGCCGCAACCTGCGCCGATTCTTCGAGGTCGACCGGCACTACGTCGCCGTGGCCGCGCTGGCGTCGCTCGCGCGGGACGGGACGATCCCGGCGGCCACGGTCGCCGACGCGATCTCGCGCTACGGCATCGATCCCGGCAAACCGGACCCGGCGCGGGCATGATGTGCCCGCGCCATCGCCTCCACCACTGACGGGAAGCAGCCATGCCCGCTGTCACTGAAGTCAGCGTTCCAGACCTCGGCGACTTCGCCGAGGTGCCGGTCATCGAGATCCACGTCGCGGCCGGTGAGGTGGTCAGCGCCGAGGATCCGCTGATCACCCTGGAATCGGACAAGGCCACCATGGACATCCCCTCGCCCGCCGCGGGCACGGTCCGCGAGCTGCGGGTCAAGGTCGGTGACCTGGTCAGCCGCGGGTCACCGATCCTGCTGCTCGACACCGAGAGCGCGCTCACCGAGCCGCCGCCGCTGACCGACCAGCAGGAGCCGCCCTTCCAGGAGGCGGCTGACCCGCTGGCGGCAGCGCGGGAGCCTGCGCGCCGTTCGGCCGAGGCGGCGCTGGCCGCCGGTACGGGGACGCCGGCCATGGCCGGCGGGACGCCGGGCCCCGGTACGCCCGTGACCGCGGTCGAGGCCGGGCCGCCTGCCGACTTCGACGGCGTGCACGCCGGGCCGGGCGTGCGCCGGCTGGCCCGCGAGCTCGGCATTGATCTCACCGCGCTTACCGGTACCGGGCCGAAGGGGCGGATCACGAAGGATGACGTGATCACTGTCGTCCGGGGAACCGCAGTCGCTCCGGCGGCCGCGACCCCGGCACTGGGCGGCGGCATCCCTGAAATCCCCGTCCAGGACTTCTCCAAATTCGGCCCGGTTGAGATCCGGCCGCTGTCGCGCATCCAGCGGCTGTCCGGGCCTGCGCTACACCGGTCGTGGCTCAACGTCCCCCATGTCACCCACAACGACGAGGCCGACATCACCGATCTGGACGCCTACCGCCGGGAACTCGATACTGTCGCCAAGGCGGAAGGCTACCGGGTCACGCTGCTGGCTTTCCTGATGAAGGCCAGCGTCTCGGCGCTGCGGGAGTTCCCCCGGTTCAACAGCTCGCTGACCCCGGAGAAGGACGCGCTGATCTACAAGAGCTACTACCACCTCGGCGTGGCCGTGGACACGCCCGAGGGCCTGGTGGTGCCGGTGATCCGCGATGTGGACCGCAAGGGCATCCGGGAAATCAGCCAGGAGCTCGGTGCCGTCTCGGCCAAAGCCCGAGACGGCAAGCTCGGCATGGCCGACCTGCAGGGTGCCTGTTTCACGATCTCCAGCCTGGGCGGCATCGGCGGTACCGCCTTCACGCCCATCGTCAACGCCCCCGAGGTGGCGATCCTCGGGGTCGTCCGGGCCCGGACCGCGCCGGTCTGGGACGGTACGGCGTTCATCCCGCGGCTGATGCTGCCGATCTCGCTGTCCTACGACCACCGGGTCATCGACGGGGCGCTGGCCGCGCGGTTCGCCCGGCACCTATGCCAGCTGCTGGAAGACATACGCGGCCTCCTGCTCTGACCGCTGCCCAGGCCATTGCGACGCATCCTCTTTTTCTTGGAGCCTGACATGGATATCACAGTTCCCGACATCGGCCACTTCATCGACGTGCCGGTCATAGAGGTACATGTGACCGCCGGTGACGTGGTGGCCACCGAGGATCCGGTCATCACGCTGGAGTCCGACAAGGCCACGCTGGACGTTCCCGCGTCAGCGGCGGGAACCGTCAGCGAAGTCGCCATCCGGGTCGGCGACCGGGTATCGGCCGGGGACCTCATCCTCCGGCTCGACGCCGAGCCGGCCTCCGACGGCCCGGCCGCCGCTCCGGTAAGGGAGCGGGTCACCGAAGACGCGGCCATGGCGCCCGCCGAGCCACCCGGCTACGGTTCGCCGAGCGGGATTTACGAGGTGATCGAGGTCATCGTCCCCGATATCGGCCATTTCATCGACGTGCCGGTAATCGAGGTGCATGTGGCCGCCGGTGGCATAGTCGCGCGCGAGGACCCGCTGATCACCCTGGAGTCCGACAAGGCCACGCTGGACATTCCGGCGCCTGTAGCCGGGACCATCACCGCAGTCCGGGTCGCCGTCGGCGACCACGTCTCCGCCGGCCATGTCATTGCCGGCCTGCGCACCGGTGGAGACGGCCGTGCCTGAGCCAGCCGCGGAGGTGCTCGTCCTCGGCGCCGGGCCGGGCGGGTACACGGCCGCGTTCCGAGCAGCCGACCTGGGCAAGAAGGTCGTGCTTGTCGACCGCGGGCCGACGCTCGGCGGAGTATGCCTCAACGTCGGCTGCATCCCGTCCAAGGCCCTGCTGCACGCCGCGAGGGTCATCGCGGAAACCAAGGAGATGAGCGAGCACGGCATCATGTTCGGCGCTCCGGCGATCGACCTCGGCAAGCTGCGGGCGTGGAAGGACGGCGTGGTCGGACGGCTCACCGGCGGCCTGGCCGGGCTGGCCAAGCAGCGCAAGGTCACCACCATCCGCGGCTACGGCCGCTTCACCTCCCCGCACCAGCTGCGGGTAGAACTCGCCGAAGGCGGCGTGACCACGGTCGACTTCGAGCAGGCGATCATCGCGGCCGGCTCCGAACCGCTGACGCTGCCATTCATCCCGTCATCGGACCCGCGGATCATCGACTCTACCGGCGCGCTGGAACTCGGTGAGATGCCGCAGCGGCTGCTCATCCTGGGCGGCGGGATCATCGGCCTGGAGATGGCCACCGTCTACCACGAGCTCGGCGCGAAGGTCACCATCGCCGAGCTGATGGATCAGCTCATCCCCGGGGCGGACAGGGACCTGATCATCCCGCTGGCCAAGCGCGTCACCAGGCAGTACGAGAACATCTATGTCAAGACCAAGGTGACCAACGTCGAAGCCAGGCCCGAGGGCCTCGTGGTGTCGTTCGACGGCCCGAAGGCGCCGGCGACTGACACCTTCGACCGGATGCTCGTCGCCGTGGGCCGCAGCCCCAACGGCAAGCTCATCGGAGCCGAGGCGGCTGGCGTCACAACTGACGGCCATGGCTTCATTCCCGTGGACAAGCAGCTGCGGACCAACGTGGCGCATATATTCGCGATCGGCGACGTCGTCGGCCAGCCGATGCTGGCGCACAAGGCGATGCACGAGGGGAAGGTGGCAGCCGAGGTGACGGCGGGGAAGAACAGTTTCTTCGATGCCCGCGTCATCCCGTCGGTCGCTTACACCGATCCCGAGGTGGCCTGGGCCGGGGTCACCGAGAACGAGGCCAGGGCCGCGGGAGTCACGTACGGCAAGGGGGTCTTCCCCTGGGCCGCCAGCGGCCGCTCGCTCACCCTGGGCCGCTCCGAAGGGCTGACGAAGGTGCTGTTCGACGAGGGGAGCGGCCGCACCATCGGCTGCGGCATCGTCGGGCCGAACGCGGGCGACCTCATCGCCGAGGCGGCGCTAGCCATCGAGATGGGCGCCGACGCAGCCGACATCGGCCTGACCATCCACCCGCACCCCACGCTGTCCGAGACCGTCGCCCTGGCCGCTGAGGCGTTCGAGGGCACGATCACCGACCTGTACCTGCCCAGACGAGGAAAGGATTAAGGCATAACTGGAATCGGCATACGTGATCGGGGAACGGCACGCGCTGTATCTCCGGGCCGGTGAGGCAGGATCACAATGTGCGGCGGCAGTTCCGGGTGATCACGGAGGCGGCCGGGCTGGCTGGGCACAACCAGACGGCGACGACGGAACTTGTGTACCGGCATCAGATCGTGCCTGCGCTGACGCGGGGCGCCGAGGTCATGGATCAGATTTTCGGCTAGCGCATGGGCGATCTGGCCGTTGCCAGGCGGCTGTACGAACATCTGCGGGCGAATTAACAGAGTGTGAACAGCGCGCCGGTGATTGCCGCGCGCGTAGCCGCCGTAGCCCATTTTGGCCGGTACCGCTTGCTGTCCACGGCGCACCGAAGAATTGATATGGGGCACAGGCGCGGCGCTTCTCATTCATCTCGCCCGCCTGCTGCCATCCGGGTCGCCGTACCCGAGCCCGGTCTATGCCCTTAACCCGCCACCGGTAATCTGCCGGAAACGGCGGATTGAAGTATCCAGCTTTGGGTATCGGTACGTGCACACGATCAGCCGCGTACCAGTGCCTGGGAGGGCCGATGCGTATCAGCGACGTACTTCGCGTCAAGGGCACCCAGGTCATCACCGTCGCCCCGGACACCAAGGTGCGGCACCTTCTGGCGGTCCTGGCCGAGCACCGGATCGGCGCTGTCGTCGTCTCGCACGACGGCACCACGGTCGACGGAATCGCCAGCGAGCGGGACATCGTCCAGGCGCTGGCCCGGCGGGGCGCTGCGGTGATGTCTGAGCCGGTCACGGCCATCTACACAGCCGAGGTGCACACGGTCACGTCGCAGACCCCGATCGAGGAGGTCATGCGCATGATGACCGAGCGCAAGGTGCGGCATGTGCCAGTCGTGGTTGATGGCAGCTTGCAAGGGATCGTGAGCATCGGCGACGTGGTGAAGATCCGTCTCGGCGAACTCGAAACCGAGCGAACCGCATTGACGGACTACATCACCGGTACTTACTAACGCGCCTTTGTGCTGGTTATCGACGATCTGGACGGGGCCACCGTCGAGCGCGCCGGTGCGCTGGCAGCTCGCGAGCATGCCGCTGCCCGCCAGGTGCGACCGGAGTTGCCGGCCGGCTTCGACAGTGCCGAGGTCTGCGCGGCCGCGCTGCAGCGCCTATGCGACCGGGAAGTAGCCCGGCACAGCTGGAGATTCGGAAAAGCACCGCTAGTGCGCGTCCTGATGAGCCTCCGGGATGAACTGCTCGAGAACAGTTGATGGTCACAGTCCGTGGTGGCGCAGGGTTCTGGACACGTCGGCCGACGCGGATTCCGGCGCGCTAAGGAAACCGCCTGTTAATGCCCGGCCGGGTGGAGCAGGAAGTGGCGGTGAGCAGTGTGACTCAGGGCAATTACCCCGCTTGTTGAGCGGCTGCCGGTGCGACGTAGGGGCCAGCGAGAATCCCGGCTCTTTCCCACCGTGCCACGAGTCCCCAGCCATCGATCCCATCACCCTTGTCGACGCCGCTCGATAGGACGCGATCTTCATAGACGGCTTGGTAGTGCCGTGTAATACCCGCGAAATTGCTGCTGCCGTACGCCTTTTCGAGCGCGGTCCTCGTTCTGGCGCTGGGCCAGAGCGAACCTTCGCCCTTGTCGAGGTCCTCCGTGAAGAGCACCCCCGTGTAGGCCGTCAGCGCTCCCAAGAGGACCTTGCTGATCTCCATGGTCTCTTCGGTCGGTTTCCCGGACGTCAGCCAATTCGGAAGTTCAAGCCCCAGCCACAAGAACAGTGCGACGAATCCGGCACCGATGCCGATAATCGTGATGATCCACAGCGACATCAGCAGTACCGCCGGATGTGGATGGCGGCCGATGAGCCTGGCCCCAGCGAACAGGCAGACACAGCCGATCACGATTGCAATGCCGAGCGCGATGAGCACATCGACGATCCTGTGATCCTTGGCGGCAACGTAAGCTGCAACCCCACCGAAAGCCGCCAGCAAAAGCGGCGAGTGCGGTGACCGCTTTGCTCTTCATGGGCACGTCATGCTGGTGCCGGTGTATGTCCAGCAATGGGGTGGGTCGTGCCGGCAACGCAGGATCAGGTCGTTATTCGGTCCGTCAGGACGGCTTTCGATCGCCACTGCCCCGGCTGCGAGATTGCACCTAGCCTCGACTGCACCTGCCGAACTGGTACCGGCGAGCGCCATGGCAACATAGAAGTTAGCCATCCTGAGGCAGGGATGGCAGCCGCGAAAGCGTCATCACCATCCAGGTTCGGCTTGGCACCGAGGTCTGCTTCCTCGCCCGCATTGCTGTCCACGACGGCACCATATCCCGGGGCCGCCGGTCTTTATGAAAATTGTGTGCCGACACGCATTCAACCTGCGCGGTCAAGATCAAGTCACGGGTACCCGCCACCAACTGCCCGCGTTCGCGTCGCCTGAGCCGCGGGCAGGCCAGGCCTGTCAAGGGACCGAGTCTAAGAAAATCTGCGACATAAGTGGCTGATCTGTGCACGTTACGCACCTGAGGAGCTATCTCCGGACGGGTCGGCTACGTCGGCCGGGTGCCGGTCCCCGGCCGGCGTGCGGGCCGACTGGGCGCAGTTCGGGCCGCG
>Ga0182030_10015815_pt1 | contig 14758 bp, 9 predicted proteins | sample 812S3MmetaG_FD_121299 | JGI IMG/M metagenome (GOLD analysis project Ga0182030, IMG submission 121299) | Permafrost microbial communities from Stordalen Mire, Sweden - 812S3M metaG (Illumina Assembly) | ecosystem: Environmental > Terrestrial > Soil > Wetlands > Permafrost | place: Sweden... | reverse complement strand
TTCGGGTTCAGCTTCAACGTCGCGCTCAACTCCTCATAACTCAAGTCGCCGAAATAGCGCAGTTCCACGATTTCGCGGCACGGCTCGCCGAGCCGGTCCAGCGAGGCGCGCACGAGCGCCGCCTGCTCGGTGTTCATCAAATTCTCGTCCGGCGCGGGCAAATCCGCCGGCGGGTCAAGCGCCAGTCCGCTTTCCGGGTCTTCGGCCTGGAGCGAAATATCCGCCCGCCCGCCGCCGCGCTTGGCGGCGTTGCGCCGCTCGCGGTAATCGCGCGCCTTGTTGGCGGCGATGCGGAAAATCCACGTCTGCAACTGGCTTTCGCCGTGGAAGGAATCGAGGTTTTTGATGACGGACAGAAAAACTTCCTGGCAGATTTCCTCGGCGTCCTCCACGGTGAAATCGGAGGCGAGCTGGAAAATGAAGCGCCCCGCCGCCGCGTAGTGCGCGTCGAACAAATCGTCCCAGGCCGTCGCGTCGCCGCGACGGCACCGCGCCAGCAGTTGCGCTTCCAGGCCCATGACGCTTCGACTTTATTTCAACCCGCCGCGTTTGAACAGATTTTATGCGGGAGCATTTTTCCCGGCGTTCCGTCTCACCAGATATGAAAACGCTGATTCTCGCCTTGTCCGCCGGCCTGCTTGGCTTTGCCGCCGCCGGCAAATCCACCGTCGTCGTGCCCGCCGCCACGCTGGCCGTGCGCGAAATTCATTACGCCGCCAAGCTCGCCGACGACGAGGCGCGGTTCACGCTGGACATCGAGGCCGAGGCCGCCGGCGCGGGCGAAAGCTCGCTCAAACTGCTGGAAGGCGACGTGGCCGTGCTGCCGCCGCAACTGCCGGACGCGCTGAAAATTATCCGCGAGCAGAATCGTTATTTGCTCGTCGCGCCGCACGCCGGCCATTTCAAATTCAGCCTCGCGGTCGTCGCCAAAATTTCGCACGACGAGCCGTGGAACCAGATTTCCTTCACCGGCCCGGCGGCGACCATCGCGTCCGTCACCGCGCAGGCGGCGGGCACGAACACGGAAGTTCAACTGCTCAACGGCACGCTGCTGGAAACTTTCAAGGCCGGCGGCGTTTCCGGTGTGAAAGGTTTTCTCGGCGCGGACCAGACGGTGGCATTGCGCTGGCAGGGCAAGGTGGCCGAGGTCGCGCGCAAGGCGCTGCTCACGGCGGATTCCACCATCACCGCGCTCATCACACCGACGGTCATCAAATACACCGGCAAGTTTCATTACGACATCGTGCAGGGCAACGCGGCGCAACTCACGCTCACGCTGCCGGCGGCGCAGGCGCTGACCAAGCTCACCGGCGAGCAGATCCGCGACTGGCACGCGACCGCCGAGGGTGACCAGCAGAAGCTCGTCATCGAATTCATCAAGCCTGTGGAAAATTCCTACGACCTGACGATTTTTTCCGAGCAGCCGGTGGAAGGCGCGGCGGAAAATTCCGCGCTGAATCCGCCGCAGCCGCTGGGCGTGGAGCGCGAGTCCGGTTCGCTCACCGTTTCCGCCGAGGACACGCTGGTGGAAGTCGCCGCGCTCACCGGCCTGCGCCAGGTCAACGCGCCGGACAACGCCGTCGTCGCGTATCGTTTCAACGCCCGGCCGTTCACGCTGGCGCTGAAATTGAAACACATCGAGCCGGTCATCGCCGTGACCGACCGAGTGAACACACGGCTCGAAGAAACGCGGTTCGTGGTCGCGCACAGCCTGACGCTCAATGTCGAGAAGGCCGGCATTTACGCGCTGGAACTGACGCCGCAACCGGGCTTCGCCGTGGCCGACGTGCGCGGCGACGGCATTGAAGACTGGAAGATGAACGGCAGCAAGCTGGCGGTAAATTTTTCGCAACGCGTGCTTGGTGTGCGCCAGCTTGACGTGCAACTGGAGCAGGCGCTGAAAACTTTTCCCGAACAAATCGCCGTCACGCCACTGCGCGTGACCGGCGCGGCGAAGGAAAGTTCGCAGATCGGCGCGGCGGCCGTTCCGGGCATCCGGCTGAAGACCGCGTCCATCGCCGGGCTGCGTGAAATTCCGGTCAGCCATTTGCCGAACCGCACGGATGAAATTCTCGCCTACACCGCCGAGTCGCCGGACTGGCAGCTCGCCATTGGCACGGAAAAACTCGCGGCGCGCGTGGTGGCGGATGTGTTTAATCTCGTCACCATCGGCGACGGCCTCGTCGGCGGCAGCGCGACGATTCGTTACGGATTGGTGAGCCAGGGCGTGCAGGAATTCAAAGTGCGCGTGCCGGCGAATTGCAAAAACGTCGAATTCACCGGCCCGAACATCCGGCGCAAGGAGGTAGTGGCACAGGCGTCTCGCCTGTCAGTTCCCGGCGACGGCTCTTCGTCTCAAAAGCAAACTCACGGGCAAGATGCCCGTGCCACGAACGACATCATTTGGACAATTCAATTGCAGGACAAGGTTTGGGGCGGCTACACGCTCGTCGTCACTTACGATTATCAGTTCGACGCGAAAGGCGCGACGCTGCCGGTCGGCGGTATTCACGCGGTGGATGTGGAGCGCGAGACTGGTTCCATTGCCGTCACGACGGCGGCGAGTTTGCAGCTCAACGCGCAGTCCGTCAGCGACACGTTGCGGCGCGTGGACGAGACGGAGCTTTCCGCCACCGACCGTTCGCTGGTGACGCGCGCGGTGATTCTCGCCTGGCAATACAGCGGCGACCAATACGATTTGAGCGTGGCCGTAAAACATTTTGCCGAGGAACCCGTGCTGGAAGCCGTCGCCGACCGCACGCAAATCACGTCCGTGCTCACCGAGGCCGGCGAGATGCTGACGCAGGCGTCGTTCATGGTGAAGAATAACGAAAAACAGTTTCAGCGGTTCCAGCTTCCAGCGGACGCGCGGCTTTGGGGCTGCTACGTCAACGGCCAGCCCGCGAAGCCGGAGCGCGACGGCGAATGGGTGCTGGTCTCGCTGCCGCGCGATGTGAACCGCGACCAGACGTTCGCCGTGGACATCATGTATGCGCAGACCAATGGCGCGCTGAAATCCACGTTCGGCAAAACGCTCAATCTTGCCGCGCCGCGCACCGACGTGCCGAACACTTACGCGGAATGGCAGGTGTTCGTGCCGCCGACGCTGCGGGTTTCGGATTTCGGCGGCAGCATGAACATCACGCAGGGCACGACTTACGACTGGCTCGACGCGTGGGAAAAATTTCTCGCGTTTTACGGCCAGGTTTTGCGCGAGGCGGGCGGCACGATTTTGATCATCGGTTTTCTGGCGCTGCTCGTCATCGTGCTGGTGATTTCGGCGGCGCAGCGCGGCTGGAGCGGCATCATCACTTTGCTCGCGGTCGTCGCGATTTTAGCCGTGTTGGGCGCGATGTTGTTGCCTGCGCTCGCCAGCGCCAAGCGCAACGCGCAAAGCATCAGCTCCGTCAACAACCTGAAACAGATCGGCCTGGCCGCGCGGATTTTTTCCGGCGACAACGGCGACCGGCTGCCGACTTCGTTTGACGAAATGAAAAACGAGCTGGGCACGGATAAAATCACTTTCGATCCCGCGACCGGCCAGCGTTACACCTATCTCGGCGGTGGAATGTCGTTGAACAGCCTCAAGCCTGATTCCGTCATCGCCTATAGCGCGCTGGATGAAAAAGGCCAGTGCTCGGTGCTCTTCGCCGACGGCAGCGTGGAGACGGCCAGTTCGCAGCGGTTCGCCGAGCTTTCCCAGCGTGGACTGGTCCAACTTGCCGGCCAGCAGGAACTCGCGGAGAAACAGCGCGAAGTTTTGGCGCAAAGTCAGCTTCAACCGGCCAACAAACCGGCTCCGGCCGCCGGAACATTAACGGATGACATGGGAAGTTTTGACCGCCCCGGTCACAGCTTCGGTGGTGGCGGTGGCGGCGGCTTCGCTGCCAACACGGCGACCGTGAGCGGTGGCACGCTGGCTCTCGGAGTCGGCGGTGAACGCAATGGCGTTGTCACCGCTCCCACTGCCGGAATGCCCGCCGCGCCGCCGACCGCAGTCGCCGGCATCCGGTCCATCCGCATCGAACTGCCGCAGACCGGACAGCCGTTCATGTTCACCAAAGTCCTGAACGTCCACGGCGAACCGCTTTCGATCCGCGCCCGGTTTATTTCGCTCCGCGCGTTCCAGACGTTTCAAATGGTGTGGCAGTCGGTGGCGTTTTTGTTCGGCCTCGTCGTGTGGTGGACGCAATGGCATCGCGCGAACCGCAGCTCGTTCATCCTCACCGTCGCGCTGGCGCTGATTCTCGGCTCGGTGTGCAGCCTGCTCATCCAGTGGCGCGCGTTGCACGACGTGCTCATCATTGGCTTTCCGGTGGCGGCAGTTGCCGTCATCGCACTGTTGGTTTGGAAATACTGGCCGCGCGGCAGCAAAACTATAAACGAAGAACCCGTCGAGCCGCCGCACATTGACCCGCCGACAACCGACAGCGGCCTGCCGCCGGTGTTGGCGACCATCGCCATCGCCATTTTAGTCGCGGCGAATTCTGCAACCGCCGCCGAATCACGAATTACGAGTCACGAATCACAGGCCTCCATCGTTTCCGCCGTTTATTCCGGCACGGTGAACGACCGCGTGGCGCTGCTGGACGCGACGCTGGATTTTTCCGCCGCGAAAGCCGGCGAAACCGTCGCGCTCTTCGGCGACGACGTGGCGGTGCAGCAATTCTCCGTCAAAAGCGGCCGCGCCGCGCTCGTCCGCGACGGCGGCAGCATCGCCGTGCATTTCGACCGCGACGGCGGCGCGACGCTGCAAATCAAAATGCTCGTGAAAATTTCCGGCGACGTGACGAAACGGCGGCTGGCGTTCGCGATTCCGCCGGCGCTGACCAGCCAGGTTTCGCTCGCGCTGGACCAGGCGGAGGCGGACGTGGATTTTCCGGCGGCCGTCTCGCTCAAGCGGATTTTGAGCAAGGACAAAACGCGCGTTGAAGCCGTGATGGGTTCCGCCGACCGCGTCGAGCTGCTCTGGACGCCGCGCGTGAAGCGCGTGGACGAAGTCGCCGCCACGGTGTTCTGCCGCAACGCCGCGCTCGTCACCTTCGGCGGCGGCGTGGTGAACTGCCGCGCGACGCTGGATTATCAAATCACGCAGGGCGAACTGCGCCAGGCGCGCGTCCAACTGCCCGCCGGGCAAAAATTGCTGCGCGTCGAAGGCAAGGACATTCGCACTTGGGAAATCAAGGATGCCGGTGGCGCGCAAATCCTCGTTGTGGATTTGATGAAAGGCATTCCGCTCGGCTGGCGCCTCACCATCGAAACAGAAAAAATTCTCGACGCGCTGCCGACGACTGCGCCGGTGGAATTGCCGCACGCGTTGGACGTGAAGCGCGAGAACGGCCTCGTCGCCTTGCGCGGCGCGGAGGAACTGGGTTTGTCTGTCGAAGCCGCCACCAGCCTGGAGCGTGTGGACGCGGAGGAATTTGGCCGCGCGGTCGCGGAAAATATCGGAGCGCTGGCGAGCGTGTTCCGTTTTGCCGGGCCGGAATTTTCGCTGCGCGTCCGGGCCGAGGCCATCCAGCCGCAAATCGAAGCGGTCGTGCGGAATAATTTCCGCGTGAGCGCCGAACAGGTTGCGCTGTCGGCGGCGGTGGATTACACGGTCAAACGCGCCGGCGTGTTCACCTTGAAAATTTTGCTGCCGGACGATTACCGCATCGAGCGCGTGAACGGAAGCAACATCCAGCAGCAAGCGGAACGCAGCGAGGGCGGCGCGCGCATTTTGGAAGTGACGTTGAAAGATCGGACGAGCGGCAGCTACTCGCTCGGCATTGAGCTGGCGCGGAGTTTCAAGGAGCTGCCGAAATCGCTCGCCATCGCCGGCGTGCATCCGCTCGGCACGGCCAAGCTCACCGGCTTCGTCGCGGTTTCCGCCGAGCCGGGCGTGGCGGTGAAAACGGAAATGTTCGACGGCCTGACGGAAATTCCGGCGGTGTCGCTGGCAAATTATTCCGCCGTGGTGAACGCAGGCAACATGCTGGCGTATAAATTTATTTCCGCCGAGCCGAAGTCCGCGCCGGAATGGAAATTGTCCGTGGCGACCGAAACCGTCGCCGCCTGGGTGCGCGCGGAAATCGTCAATAATTTCACGCTCACCGAAACGCTTGTCAGCGGCCGCGCGCTGGTGCGCTACGACATCGGCAACGCGCCTGTGAAAGAACTGCGCGTGAGTGTGCCGGCGGACTTCCGCAACGTCGAGATTAGCGGTGTGAACATCCGCACTCGTGAGCAGAACGGCAATGTCTGGCGCGTGGAGCTGCAAAGCCCGGTGCGCGGAAATTATCTGCTCACCGTGACGTGGGACCAGCCGCGTTCGGCCAAAACCAACGCGCTGGCGCTCGCCGGCGTGGCCGCCGAAAACGTGGAACGCGAGACCGGTTATCTCGCGATCTCGGCCAAGGCACCGTTGCAGGTGAGCGAGACCAGCGCGGCGGATTTGCAGCGCGTGGACACCGGTGATTTTCCAGACTGGGCGGGCGTGGCCGGTGGCAGCACGGCGCTGGCGTATCGCTACGTCCGGCCCGGCTACACACTCGCGCTCGACGTGCGGCGGTTTGACGACGCGGCGGTTTTGGAGGCGCTCGTGGACAGCGCGCAGTTCACCAGCGTGGTGGCCGACGACGGCCAGATGATGACCGAGATGTCGCTGTCCGTGCGCAACAACGGCCGGCAATTTCTCGAAGTCGAATTGCCGGCGGACGCGAAAGTCTGGTCGGCGTTTGTCGCGGGCCAGCCGGTGCGGCCCAGCCAGCGCGAGGGAAAATTGCTGCTGCCCATCGAATCGTCTGGCGCGGACGACGGCGCGATGTCCGTGGAACTCACTTACGTCGGCACGAATGTTTTTCCGAAAACGCGCGGTGACGTCGGCTTTGCCTCGCCGAAATTTGACGTGCCGCTGAAGAACGCGCGCTGGGAGATTTATCTGCCGCCGGATTACAGTTACAAGGATTTAGAAAAAGGCACGATGACACGCGAGATCGCGCCGGTGGCGGTGCCGCTGTCGTCGAGTTTTTCCATTCTGGATTATTCGCGCATGGAGCAGGCCAGCAAGGAATCGGCGAAAGTGGAAATGAAGCGCGACGTGAGCGACGCGCGGCGGCAGCTCGCCGGCGGCCAGATGCGCGAGGCCACGGCCAACTTCAACCGGGCCAGGCAGAAATTTTCCGCCGACAAGGATTCGCTGGACGAGGTGAAAAAACTGGAGGGCGACCTCAAGTCCGCGCAGGCGAGCAACCTCATCAACGCGCAGAATGAATTTTATTTCCGCAACAGCGGCCAGGTGGCGGCGGATGGCGAGACGCCGGTGCAGAGCCGGCAAAATTTCGGTTTGCTCAACGACAACGCCGCCGCCGGCGAGCAATGGGTGAAGCTGCAGCAGGCGCAGGAAATCGTGACCGCCAAGGTGCAGCCGCTGCGCGTGAACCTGCCGGTGCGTGGCCAGCGGCTCGCCTTCACGCAGGTGTTGCAGACCGAAGGCGGCAAGCCGATGACCTTCCGGCTCTCCGCCGCGAACACGCGGACCGTCCACTGGCCGGCGCGGCTGGGCCTAGCGCTGGCGGCGTTCGTGGTGCTGTGGGGAATGGTCGCAGTGCTATCGCGCGTGACCCGGCGGACGCTGCCTGCTTAAACAAAACAAAAATGGAATGGTGCGTCTGGCGCGAATCGAACGCGCGACAACCTGCTTAGAAGGCAGGTGCTCTATCCAACTGAGCTACAGACGCACACCAATAAAATCAATGTATTTATAACTTTTGAAAATCATGAATTGCATTTTCTATACTGTTTTTATATACTGTTTGCGTGAAACATGACATTGCTGAACAGTCGGCTGCCAAGCCCGGCAATGCGTGGCAGAAAACACCGTATGCAAACCTGATTCGCTATGTTCCATCAGGGGGATATTACGCCCGCTTGCGTGTAAATGGCAAGCTCATCTGGCGGAGTCTCAAGACCGATGTGCTGTCCGTGGCCAAGCTGAGGTTGTCGGATTTCGAGAAACAGGAACGTCGGCGGGATGCTGCGGAAAGTGCCGTGGGTGCCGGCAAAATGACGGCGGGCGACGCCATTAAAATCCACCAGGAACGGCTGGCCGGCAACGGGTCGCTCAAACCGCGCACGCGGGCGTATCATGCTGAACGGATTGCCGCCCTGCTGAAAAGCTGGCCGGGGCTGGATAAGAAGGAAATCCGGTCACTGGCCAAAGCGGACTGCTTGAATTGGGCGGCAAAGTTTGGCGTGGATCGGAGCGCAACCGCATTTAATCACACCTTGGGGATTTTACGGGTGCTGTTTGAAATTGGGATTGAAACCGGTGCTCGCTATGACAATCCCGCCAGCACCATCAAGCGCGCCAGCGAGCGCTCGAAAATGTTAACGCTGCCGGAGTCGGAGCAGTTTGAGCGGTTCGTGCGCGAGATTGAAACCAGCGGCAGCGGCCACAGCCGGCCCTGCGCCGAACTGGTCAGGTTTCTTGCATTTGGTGGTTTCCGCAAGAGCGAGGCGGCGAACATCACCTGGGCGGATTGCGATTTAGAAAAAGGCGAGATCATCGTCCGGGGCGATCCTGAAACCGGCACCAAAAACTGGACCATCCGGCGCGTGCCGATGATACCTGAAATGCGGAAGCTGTTGGAACGGTTGAAAGTGGCACATCCTGACGCACTGCCAACCCAGCCGGTCATGGGTGTGCGTGAGTGTCAGAGGGCGATGAACCGGGCGGCTAAAATCGTCGGAATGGCGCGAATCACGCATCACGACCTGCGGCATTTATTTGCGACACTTTGCATTGAGTCCGGTGTTGACATTCCAACGGTGAGCCGCTGGCTGGGACATAAAGACGGCGGCGCGCTGGCGATGAAAGTTTATGGTCACCTGCGCGACCAGCATTCGGTGGCGATGGCGCAACGGGTGACGTTTGCCTGCCCATGAACCCGCGATTAAAAAACGAACGTGAATTTTTACGGCCCAACCGTCGGCCCGCAACATACCTTGGTGGGCAGAATCGCGCCCATGTGCGAGGCGTTACAACTGGCGATTAACCGTGCCGCCGCCAAGCCGCCGATCCAGCCACGCTACGCCCATTCGTTTCCCGAATGGGGACACAACATCGCCAACGAATTGACCAAGACCATATTCAAGGGGATTGTGCGCATGGCCCCAAAGGACAATGAAACCCAGGAAAGCCTCGCCTTCAAGGTTGGTCAATTGACTGGTTTTACCATTCGTGCGGCGGTTTTTTATTGGCAGGAAGCTCCCGCGCAGATTGAGCGGGAAGGCTTGAACAAACTGACGAAGGAACAGGCCGACAAGCTGGACAAGCTGGCCGGCTGAGAACTGCTGGAGCCACACGCCAGCGCGTTGGCCGGTCGCCCGGTCACTGGAAAAGGCGAACTCATCAAATTCTATCGGCGGCGCTTTTTACATTTCGCCATGCACCTCATCCGCAACAACCTGACTTTGATAAAATCCATCTGGCACCGACCGGTGGCAGAAATTTTCCAGTTTTTGAGCGGCCTTCCCAAGGGATTCAAGAGCTTTTTGAATACCGATGGCGAATTTGCCGGAAGAGGCAAACGCACGGAGATATTTTTCGTGCTGCTGATGTATTGGCCGGAAATTGAAGAAATGCGCCAGTCACAGCCGCCAAAAACGCGCAAACACCTTTTGGAATGGCTGGAAAAAGAAGAAGGCAAACAACTGGTTGAAGATCCCAAGGTCTTTTATGCCATTTGTGATGACATCAGTTTAGACCTGACGATTCCGGGCCATCCCTTCAAATTGCTCAAAGTTTAATTACCGAATCCGTTTTTTGGCCGGTCGGTTTTTGCCCCTGAAGGAATTGGAAAAGATGAAACATGATCAAAAATCATGTTTCCCCCGGGCCGGTTCCAAAACTGGCGCTAACCAGAATCGAGGCCGCCAAAGCCATCGGGGTGAGTCCGGCCACCCTTGACCGGTTGACCGCGCGCGGCCTGCTGCGTCCCTGCCGTGTCACTTACCGTCCGATTTATTGGGTCGGCGAACTGGAGCGGTTCCTCAAGGAAAACTCCCAACCCTCGGAGTGGAGCGTATGAACCCGCACCGCGCCATTGGGGAACCATGCGAAGAAACGGTGAGCCAAGGAGGTGGGGCTTTGCCGTCGCTTTCCGGTGGGGACGAGCGGAGCGAGCCGGAAAGCCCAATTGAAATACTTCCCTTTGCCAGCCAGTCACACGAGCACATGGAGGGGCCGGCGGCGGGCGCACCCGGCGGAGCCGGGTGCCCCGCTGCTGGCCTTCCTTGTCTATTTGTAACAACTGCATCAGAGCAGGAGAATCAAAAGGAAAATCCGCCTTTGCCCGGTCCCCGGAAAAAACAGGCGGACGCCCTAACTGAAAACATCAAATGGCTGGCCGCCAGCTTCGGCAAGGAACGCATTGCATTTTTCACCCTGACCGTGGGCGATATGGATGCCGGCGGCAGATACCGTAACCTGCGGGATCGGAAAGAGGCGCAACGGCGTTTCCATTCGTTGCTGACCAATGTGATCGCCAAGCGTTATCAGTGCGGCGTAACGGTCATTGAACGACATGAAAACAAGGGCATCCATTTTCACCTGGTTGTTGTGTGCGCCAGCGACATTCGTGGGGCAATTGACTTCGCCGCCTGCTTTCCGCCGAAAGACGCCAGCGGCAGGCCGAGGTATAAACCGGATTATTCAACGGCCAATGATGCCATCAAACGGGAATGGGCGTGCTGGCGTCGCACCGCCAAGCTTTACGGCTTCGGGCGGCATCAACTCCAGCCGATGCGGGAAAACGGTGAAGCCCTTGGGCGTTATCTGGGCGAGTATTTGAGCAAAGATTGGAACCATCGTCTGCCGGAAGACAAGGGCGCGCGGTGCGTGCGGTATTTCGGCCACTGGTTAAAAAGTGCCAAGACGGCAACGGAACGTCGAAAATCACCGCCTTACGACAGCCGCTTCGGTTGGATGACACCGCGGGCGCGGGCGTGGCGCGAACTGGTCAAGCAAGTGGTGATAGTCCTGAAATACAAAGGCGCAAAAATCACCGAAGAAAACATCAAGGACATCTTGGGACCGAAATGGGCTTGGAAAATGGGCCGGCTGTTTGAAGCCGTCCGGTTTGAAATCGGAGACTGGCAGGTTGAAACGGTGCGCGCGGCCATCGCGGAACACAATTTGAAAATCCAAGTGCGCTGGCTGTCCGGTGGCGGTGATCCGGCCCGGTCCTGCTGGTGGCATATCACCGAGATCACACTGGATCATTTGCGCCCGTCACCGGCATGGAAAAAGCAGATGGCCGATCTGCATCTGGCCAAAGAGTGCGAAGCCGAAATCAAAAAGCGCCTCAAGGCGCGCCAGAAAAAGAACTCCGGCAAGCCGGGTGTGCCGGCAAAGCAACTTCGGTCTTCCAAAACCAAAAAGTCTTGGGTCTCGTGGATCGAACGCACTACCAAGGATGATTAACCTGTCATGTCCACCAAATTGTGTAAGCCCACTCTATGCAGACCTAGTTGTATGAGACCATTCAGCCATTCCTCCCGCCGGCGACGGGTGGATTTGACAAAACGCCAATAGTTGGTAACTATTAAACCATGAGTGCAGCATTGACCAATTATTGGCAGGACTTTATCAACCAGATGATTTTGTCGGGGCGATACAACAACCGCTCCGAAGTGATCCGGGCGGGACTCCGCTCCCTGGAAGAGCGGGAACTGGCGAAAGAAGTCCGCGAATTCGACCAAATCTTTGCCGGTGGTCGTGCCGGCGAGCCGGACGGCAAAACCCTTGGCCGGCTGGTTGGCCGCCAAAAGGCGTATCGTAAGGTGCGGCGATGATCCGGGCGGTCTATGACTGCAATGTGATTATGTCCGGCATCGGCTGGAACGGCGCCGCGCGCAATTGTCTCAAGCTGGTGGCCTGTCGGCAGGTCTTTCTCTACGTTACCGACGAAATTCTGGCGGAATACGAGGCGGTGATTCCCGAAACCCTGGCGGAAGAAACGCCGAAAATTGATCCCCTGCCCAAGCTGGCATGGATTAAAAACAAGGCCCGGCTGGTTGAACCGGCCCCGCTGGGCAAGCGGCGTAGCCGTGATGTCAAAGATGATATTTATCTTGCGGCGGCAATAGCGGCTTCCGCCACTTGGATTGTCACCTATGACAAAGATTTGCTGGCGCTGGAAAAGCCATTTGGGATTGCCATCATTCGTCCTCCTGAATTTCTTCGTAGAATAGCAGAATAATTTGTTTCATTACTTGGCATCTGGAGAAATTAAAGCCTGCGGCCAAAGTCGTTGCCGAATTTGTTTGATTCTGATTTCTGTCGGGGCGTTAAAATAATCCAGCCGTCTGCAACGACTTTGGCCGCAGGCTTTAGTCCCGCCTCAAGATTTCTGGAATCGCGCCGTGGTCGCCCGGCATGGCTCCGCAACTATGACCTACAAAAACTTCCGCCTCAAGATTTCTGGAATCGCGCCGTGGTCGCCCCGATCATGGCTAACGAGGTTAAAACCACCGCCACCGCCTCAAGATTTCTGGAATCGCGCCGTGGTCGCCGCTTGCGCGAGAGCAAAAGATGATTGAGAAGCTCGCCGCCTCAAGATTTCTGGAATCGCGCCGTGGTCGCCCTCCGGCTTTGGCACGGATGAAGTGCCGTTCAAACCGCCTCAAGATTTCTGGAATCGCGCCGTGGTCGCCGGGTCGCTGTCCATCATCAGGTCGAACAGGTCACACCCGCCTCAAGATTTCTGGAATCGCGCCGTGGTCGCCATGAATTGCCCGAAGTGCGGCGTGCCGCAGAAGATGCCGCCTCAAGATTTCTGGAATCGCGCCGTGGTCGCCGGCCTGCAAATCATGCTCTGGAGAAGGAGCCACACCCGCCTCAAGATTTCTGGAATCGCGCCGTGGTCGCCTTGCGGCGCCTTTTACCGCCGCGCCCGCAATGTAAGCCGCCTCAAGATTTCTGGAATCGCGCCGTGGTCGCCTAATCGCGCCGCAACCAGAGCCAACGAAGGGGTTTCCGCCTCAAGATTTCTGGAATCGCGCCGTGGTCGCCTTCCGGATCCAGCCAATCACGGCCAGGACCGCAATCCGCCTCAAGATTTCTGGAATCGCGCCGTGGTCGCCAGGACGTGACGCAACGGCTAATCCGGCTGCACAACCGCCTCAAGATTTCTGGAATCGCGCCGTGGTCGCCAGCCGGTGATACGCGTAGAACAACACCCCGACGATCCGCCTCAAGATTTCTGGAATCGCGCCGTGGTCGCCGACATTTGGCGAGCGCGCCCATGCTCTTGCCCTTGACCGCCTCAAGATTTCTGGAATCGCGCCGTGGTCGCCAACACCGCCACCGTGCCGGCTATTACAAACCAGCACCGCCTCAAGATTTCTGGAATCGCGCCGTGGTCGCCTTCAATGATTAGACGCAAGTGGGCCACCATTCCACCGCCTCAAGATTTCTGGAATCGCGCCGTGGTCGCCAGTTCGAGGATCGACAGCGCCGCCATGTCATCAATATCCGCCTCAAGATTTCTGGAATCGCGCCGTGGTCGCCTTCCTGCGCTTCACGTTTTTCTGCTAAAAGTCACGCCGCCTCAAGATTTCTGGAATCGCGCCGTGGTCGCCTCCCTCACTATAACCAGTTAAATATCAGCGGTTGATTCGCCAGCTTGCGAGCGCAACCGCATTCCAACGGGATTTCAACTTCAATTGTCTTGAAGACAGTCATAGTTACCTGATTATTAGAGCGATTTCTATTTGCGAGCGTCCGTGGGGGCGAGCGCCAGAACTGCCGCGCTCGCTCCGCCTCGCCGCATACAGGCGCAGTCGTCGCGATTTCAAAAAACTTGTCAATCCAATGGCGGAAGATTGATGGTCGGTGGCCAGTGGCCGGAGTCAATTCAACGCCTTTCGGGAAAAGTTGCAAGCCTGAAAATCAAATAATTGTCACCCGCGAACGCACTTCGTAGGGCAAGCCCATTGCCTCAATTATCAAGCTGGCGTCTTTTGAAGTCGCGCCAAGGGAGACAAACAACACCTGGTCCTCGTCGTGATTGAGCAAGTCCTGAAGCTCGGCCTTCAATTTCGCCAGCCGCAAATCATCCAGCGGACATTCAAAAACCGAGTATTGCAGCCGCACGCCAAAACCCTCCAGCGAGCGCGCCACTTTCCGCAACCGTTTCGGGTCGCTGATGTCATAGCTGACCAGATAGCGAAGGCGGCTCATCGCGTGGTGAATCCGTGATAGGTCAATGCCTCGCCGCGCACGAACCGCCACAACTGTCGCGCCTGCACCTCCAGCATCCGGCGATACGCCATTTTGTAGCTGAATTCCGGGTGGCTCACTTCCGCGTCCAGCCGGCGAAACCACGCTTCCCAAAATGGCCGGCGTCCCCGGTCGTTCAAAAAAGTTCCGTTCGCGCTGCGGATGAAATCTTCCGGGCCAAGCTCACCGCGATTGATGAGGCTGATCGCCACGCTGTCGGCCACCAGCGGGCGAAATTCCTCCATCAAATCCAGCGCCAAGGCAGGGCGGCCATAGCGCGGCTGGTGCATGAAACCAAGAAACGGATCAAGCCCGACGGAATGACAGACGCCCGTGAGTTCCTTCGCCAGCATCGAATAGCCAAGTGACAGCAGCGCGTTCACCGGGTCGCGCGGCGGACGGCGATTGCGCCCGCGCCAGTCGAATTTCCAGTCGTCGCGCTGCTTCAACATGGACTCGAACTGCTCGAAATAAAGCGCCGCCGCGCTGCCT
>Ga0182030_10015812_pt1 | contig 14760 bp, 15 predicted proteins | sample 812S3MmetaG_FD_121299 | JGI IMG/M metagenome (GOLD analysis project Ga0182030, IMG submission 121299) | Permafrost microbial communities from Stordalen Mire, Sweden - 812S3M metaG (Illumina Assembly) | ecosystem: Environmental > Terrestrial > Soil > Wetlands > Permafrost | place: Sweden... | reverse complement strand
GGGGGGCTTCGCCCTGGGTCAAGCCCTGGCATGACGGATGGTGGGCACTTAATCGGCCAGATCAGGCCAATGCCCGGCTAATGGCGACCCGCGCACCACCGCGCGCACGGCGTTCTGATCCGCGGGCGTCATCGTTGTCCGCCATCGCTCCGCCGCCGCGATGGAGTTGCGCAGCACGGCGTAATACCCGGCCGTGCCGGCGTGGTGGGTGCTGCGACGGAGAAACATTTCGGTCTGGGCGTCCCAGGGCAGGCCGGTGAAGCCCAGGATCGCGCGGGCTTCCTCCAGCGGGCGGGCGCACAAATCCTCGTAGATGATCACGCGCGCGTTGCTCAGGCCGGCGATCGTGGCATGCGCGGTTTCGTTGAATTCGCGCCAGCTCCAGGCGTATTTCGCGGCGTCCGGCAGGCGCTGGAACGTGGGTTCATCCACGCCAAAACGCGTGGCGAAGGCGATCGCGGACGCCTCGTCGAATGGCATGTCGGTGCCGGTTTCCGCGAGGTCGAAACGTCCGTCCCTGGTACCCCGCATGACCGAGGCGACCTGGCCACACGGGTGACGCAGAATGAGCACGGCTCGGCCCTTGGGGAACGCGCGGGCGAAGTCGCCGATACCGGTGCTCATTCGAACCGATTTGATGACGGCCCGCGCGCGGGCGATGGAGCCGAGATCCGGGATGGCGTATTCCGGCAGTCCGGCGCGCCCAGCGGCGGCTCCGGCGTAGGCCAGGGCGGTGCGCAACAGGCGGGCCGGCGCGGATTGCCAGGATTTCGGGAAAAACGGGCGTTTGCCGGCGGTGCGCGGATCGTGTTGCCGAACCCAAAGCGCCATGCTCGCCTGGATCGAGTCGCGCGCCGGAACGATTTCGTCCGGTTCGTGCCGATAGACCGTGCCGGGATGGCTGTCGAAGATCTTCGCCAGCCATGTCGTTCCCGAGCGCGGGGCTCCCACGATCAGGATGGCGTTGGCCGCGAGGGCTTCGACGCTGGAACCGGCTGACATTGCTCACGCGGCGTAGGACATCGGCGGCGGCCTGTCATCCCGCGCCGCGTGTGTGTCATCCGATTGACGCCCCATTCGCCGCGTGGGACGTTGATCGCAACGCCGCGAAACGGCAGCAGGGGGGAGGGAAACGGCGCATGGCGCAGACCATCGAGGGCTTTGTCGGCACGTCCATGGACAATGCCAGACTAAGTCCCATTCATTATCGCGTCTTCGCCCTGATCGCCGCCGGCTATTTCTTCGACGTGTGCGACTACGTGATCCTGGGTTCGCTGATCCCCGATATGACACGCAGCGGCTTCGCGACCGCGGCGCAAGCCGGCATCGTGGCCAGCGCGACCCTCTTCGGGTTGTTTCTTGGCACCGTCGCGCAGGGCGAGTTCACCGATCGCTTCGGACGCAAGACAGTCTATCAGTTCAACCTTCTGTTATACGGCATCGCGACGATCGCCGCGGCCTTTTCGCCCGACTACGTCTGGCTGGCGGTGCTGCGGTTCGTCGCGGGGATCGGACTGGGAGCGGAACAACCACTCTGCTTCGCGTACGCCGGCGAGTACGCGCCAAAAAACATCCGCGGCAGGTTCATTGCTGGTGTGCAACTCATCGGCGGTGCCTGTTCCTGGCCGTTGACGACGTTGTTCGCTCTCGCGTTCCGAGACTCATTGGGCTGGCGCGGCTGTTGGATCGTCATCGGCATCTGCGCCCTGATTGTATTCGTGTTCCGGTTTTCGCTGCCGGAATCCCCACGTTGGCTGGCGACGCATGGTCACGGCGACCGCGCGCTCGATCTGCTGGAACGAATGGGAATGAAGCGGCCGCCGGCGGACGAGACCCTGATCACCGACGCGGCCAGCGACAGCCACAGTGACCCCATCGCCGTGGTGTTCCGGCATTACCGACGCCGTGTGCTCGCCGGAATGGTCTGTTTCGTCGCGTTCTTCGGCGTCGCCCTGGGCCTCGGTGCCTGGCTCCCGAGCATGATGGCCGATCGCGGCATGACCATCACAAAATCGCTGACCTACACTCTGGGCATGCAACTCGCGTTTCCCTGCGCCAGCATTTTCATGATGTTCGCGCTGGAGCGATTCGGGCGGAAAATCACCTCGATCTCGGCGTTCATCCTGGCGGGCATCTTCGCGATCGGATTCGTCAACGCGGGCACCGATACCATCCTGATCGCGGTGGGATTCTGCATGATCTTCTTCATCCAGTTGGCCGGCAATTCGATGCAGATCTTCTGCTCCGAGGTGTTTCCGACCAACGCTCGGGCCTCCGGGTTCGGTCTGGCGCAAGGGGTGGGGCGACTGGGCGCGGCGTTCATCATTCCGTCGATCCTGTGGATTCAGAATGGCTATGGAATTTCCACGGTGTTCGCATGCGTCGCGATCTCCCTGGTGATCGCCGCCACGGCGGTGCATCTGATCGGACCGGAGACGCGCGGCATGGCGCTGGACGATATCGCGCCGCCGGAGGGATAAAGCGCGTTCGTCACCTCGGGAGGATCGTATGGGCAACGGACATCGGATCGGGTTTCTCGGTCATACCGACCAGGGCGGGCGGCCGGACGGCGTGCAGGTGATGGTGGCTGCCCAGCACGCGTATGTCGGGCACATGTTTTCCGACGGCATCACGGTGATCGACATGGCCGATCCGCGGACGCCGAAGCCGGTGCGGTTCATCGCCTGTCCCCCGAATACGCGAGCGAGCCACATCCAGGTGCATGGCGGCCTGATGCTCGCGGTCAACGCCGCCAATGTTTGGGCTTTGCAGCAATACGAGAAAGAGACCGATTATTTCGGCAAGTCCCTGGCCGACAGCTTCAGCAAGCGGGAGCGTGCCTTCGCCGCGGGAATGCGGGTGTTCGATCTGGCCAATCCGGCGGAGCCTCGGGAAATCGGCTTCATGGCGATCGACGGGATTGGCTTGCACCGCATCTGGTGGGTCGGTGGACGTTATGCCTACGCGTCGGCGCATCTGGACGGGTTCATCGATCATATCCTGGTGACGATCGATATGATGGACCCGACGAAGCCGGAGATTGTCGGGCGGTGGTGGTTTCCGGGGATGCATCGGGCCGGCGGCGAGACGCCCAACTGGGGTGAGGGCAAAAGGTGGGCACTCCATCACATGTTGACCGCGGGAGACCTCGGTTTCGCCGCGTGGCGCGACGGCGGCATGACGGTGATGGATCTGAAGGACCCGACGGCACCGAAGTTGGTGTCGCACCGCAACTGGTCGCCGCCCTTCGCCGGTGGCACGCACACGCCGCTGCCGCTTCCCGGGCGCGGTCTCTGCGTGGTGGCGGACGAGTCCACCAGCAACCGGTGCGCCAAGGGGTTGGCGTACACCTGGATTCTGGATGTGCGGGCACCGGAGAACCCGGTGACGATCGCCACGATGCCGACACCGGTGGGTGAGGATTTTTGTAACAAAGGCGGAAAGTTCGGGCCGCATAATCTGCATGAGAACCGGCCGGGATCGTTTCAGAGCGAAGAACTGATCTTCGCCACCTATCATAACGCCGGCGTTCGGGCGTTCGATATCAGCAACGCGCACGAACCGAAGGAAGTCGGGTATTATGTGCCCGACGCGCCGGAGCGGATCGTCGATATTCGCCCAGGAGCGGAGCGTGTGGTGCAATCGACCGATGTGTTCGCGGCGGCGGATGGCAGGCTTTACGTGACGGATACCAACGGTGGATTGAACATTCTGGAATATGAGGGGTGACTGCGCTGGTTCGGCGCGCTTATGGCAGCCGAACCGCGACGGTGCCAGGCTTGCTTGCCGCCAGTTGGTTCGCGACACGAGCAAACGTGCGATCGAATGACACGAAGGAATCGCAGCCGGCGGCGTTTGCCAGATGCAAGGCGTTGGCGAAATCCATTCCCTGTTCCGCCCAATCAAACGCGGCCACCGTTGACGCGGGCGCTTCAATCCGCACCCGCGGGAGGCCGGAGAAGGCGCGCAGCGCGGCGATAATCCGCTGGGATGAGAAATCGTGGATGCTTCGTAAAACCCACTCGGTTTCCAGCAAGACCGTGGTGGAAACGAAGACATCTTCCCGTTCGATGAGGGCCTTGGCCCGCGCGGATTGGATGGGGTGATCGCCGGTCAGGTACCGGACGATGACATTAGTATCGATCGCGAGCATGCCGCCGCCGAACCTCCCTGGCGATAGCGCCTTCCATTTCCTTTAGTGTCTTCGGAGCGGTTTTCCGAGGCAAACACGCGAACACGTCCACGGGCCGGGTGGGCGCGAAAAACGGCGCGGCTTTCAGCAACACACCGTCATTGGTGTTCTCCACGACGAGGCGCGTGCCGGCATTCCAATGCAACTGTTCGCGGATGGATTTTGGCAAGATGACCTGCCCCTTCGTTGACACGGTTGTTGTCTGCTTCACGGGCGGCGGCATGTGTTCACTCTCGAAGAGGTAAGACAAAAGTAAGATAGTGATATGCCGCCGATTGAGCAAGACTTTCAGGTCGGGCCGGCGATGCGCCTGCACCGTTCGCCCTCGGACGTCACCAGGTAGTTTCCGCCCCTGATGGAACAAAGCCTCGCGCACCACGTTCCAGCTTTTGCGTCCGGATTAACGCGACTGGAACGGGCGATGAGATTAACAGGAGGATTTTGTTATGGACAAAGACAGGATCGAAGGCGTCGGCAAGCAGGTCAAGGGCGCCGTCAAGGACGCCGTCGGCAAGGTCACCGGAGACGCGAAACTGCAGGCGGACGGCAAGGCGGATAAGGCCGAGGGCAAGGTCCAGAACGCTGTCGGCGGCGCGAAAGACGCGGTGCGGGACGCGCTGCGGAAGTAACCCCTGAACCTTCCCAAAGCTAACGACGATTCCCAGGAAAGTACGTCATGGGCCTTATTTTACTGATCGTGGTGTTGGTTCTGCTGTTTGGCGGCGGCGGCGGTTACTACGGCTACAGCCGGTACGGCGGCGCGGGACTCGGCGGGGTGCTCGGGACGGTTTTGGTCGTCCTGATCGTTCTGTGGCTGGTCGGCGCGGTGGGTCACACCCACGTTTGACCGGCCTCAGTCAAATATTACGCCGGAGTTGATTTCCCGGCGATTTTGCCGGCGTTATGCCCCCATGGTCCCGTCGCGGACCATGGGGGTTATCGCGCTTTAAACAGGAGGTGTCTCATGGGTCGCTCGGCGCTGAATGGACTGACGATCGTTGGTCTTGTGTTCATCGTCATCGGAGCGCTGGTGTTCGCGACACCAGTCTTCCAGACGCACCAGACGCAGAACGTGGCCCAGATCGGGGATCTGAAGCTACAGGCCGAAAAAACCAACACCTATACGATCCCGCCCTTTTTGGGTGGCGGGGCGCTCATCCTGGGCGCGGCGCTGATCGCGGCGGGAATCCTGCGAAGGCAATGACCTCCCGGGTGCCTGGTGCTTCCTTGACACCTGAGGAACCCCCCGCTACGCCGCCGCTCCACTGAGACGACCGGTCATCCCCGCCGGTCCCCCCTCGTTCGGGACATCAGTTCGGAGCCCAGTACGCATGCCCGTCCACGCCTTTATCTTTCCAGGCCAGGGTAGCCAGGCAGTCGGGATGGGCCGCGACCTCGCCGCCGCGTTTGGCGCCGCACGGGACGTGTTCCAGGAGGTCGATGAAACCCTGAAGCAAAAGCTGTCGAAGCTGATGTTCGAGGGGCCGGGAGAGGAACTGACCCTGACCGAGAACACGCAGCCGGCGCTGATGGCACATTCCCTCGCGGTGCTGCGGGTGCTGGAGGCGGAAGGTGGTTTCGACATCAAATCCCGCGCGATCGTCGCCGCCGGCCATTCTTTGGGTGAGTACAGCGCGTTGTGCGCTGTCGGGGCGTTCTCCATCCCCGGCACGGCGCGGCTGCTGAAGCTGCGCGGCCAGTCCATGCAAAAAGCGGTTCCTCCTGGCGAAGGGGCGATGGCCGCGCTGCTCGGCGCCGATATGGCCCAGGCGGAGGAAATCTGCGCCGAGGCCGCGGTCAATCCGGAAGGCCAGAAAGAGGTCGTGGAGCCGGCGAACGATAACGGCGGCGGGCAGGTCGTGATTTCCGGTCATCGGACCGCGATCGAGCGGGCGATCGAGATCTCGAAGACCAAGGGGATTCGCCGCGCGATGCTGCTGCCGGTCTCGGCCCCGTTTCATTGCGCTCTGATGGCGCCGGCCGCCGACGCGATGGCCGAGGCGTTCGAGCAGACCCCGCCAAAGGCGCCGTTCATGCCGATCGTCGCCAATGTCTCGGCGGCGAAAGAAACCGACCCGGCGCGCATCGCCGAGCTGCTGGTTCGCCAGGTCACCGCCACGGTCCGTTGGCGGGAATGCATCGGCACCATGGTTGGCCTCGGCGCGACCAGTTTCATCGAGCTTGGCGCGGGGAAGGTGCTTTCCGGCCTCGTGAAGCGGATCGCGCCGGATTGCACCAGCGCGGCGGCATCCACTCCGGCGGAGATCGAAGCTCTGCTGAAGACGCTATGACGGGAGGCGTCGATATGTTTCGTCTTGATGACAAGGCCGCCCTGGTGACCGGGGCCTCCGGCGGGATCGGCGCCGCGATCGCTCGCGCGCTGCATGCGCAGGGTGCGAAGGTCGTGCTGAGCGGCACGCGGATGGAGCGGCTGGAGGAACTGGCCAAGGATCTGGGTGAGGGCGCGTTCGTTTGTCCGGCGGATCTGCGCGACGCGGCGGAGCCGATTGCCCTGATCGAGGCGGCCGAGAAGGTCGCCGGTCCGTTGCACATCGTGGTGAACAACGCCGGCATGACGCGCGACATGCTGGCGCTGCGCATGAGCGATCTGGACTGGCAGGCCGTGCTGGACATCGATCTCAGCGCGCCGTTCCGTCTGGCGCGGGCCGCCTTGCGCGGCATGCTGCGGCGCCGGGCGGGGCGCATCATCAATATCTCTTCCATTGTTGGCGCGACGGGCAACGCGGGCCAGGCCAACTACGCCGCCGCGAAGGCCGGCCTGGTCGGCATGAGCAAGTCGCTGGCGCAGGAAGTCGCCTCGCGCGGCATCACCGTGAACGTCGTCGCGCCCGGTTTTGTCGATACCGCCATGACCGAAGCCCTGAACGACGCGCAAAAAACCAAACTCGCGGAGCAGATCCCGTTGGGCCGTATCGGTCAGCCCGAGGATATCGCCGGCGCGGTGGTTTACCTCGCGTCGGACGCCGCCGCATGGGTCACCGGGGCCACGCTGCACGTCAATGGCGGGATGGCGATGCTGTGAGACGTTGTGAGATTGGGGCCGCCCCTGGGGCCGCGCGGCCTTATCTGGAATTTGCCCTCGCACGGAACCATGCTAAGCGCACGGGCGAGTGCGCGACTCGGCCGAAGGTGGCCGGCGTTCGCGTGTCCATCCTGAACGATCACCGATAGCCCCAAATCAGGGAGAGTACATTCCGATGAGCGATGTCGCCGATAAGATCAAACAGATCGTGGTGGAGCACCTGGGTGTCGATGAAGCCAAGGTCACGCCGGAAGCCTCGTTCATCGATGATCTGGGCGCGGACAGCCTGGACACGGTCGAACTGGTGATGGCGTTCGAAGAAGCCTTCAGCGTCGAAATCCCAGAAGACGCGGCGGAGAAAATCGCCACCGTGAAGGACGCGATCGACTACATCGAGAAGCAGAATAAGTAAGCCGGCAATCGGCACGCGGGAAAAGGAAACAGCCATGCGCCGTGTGGTCGTTACCGGCATGGGCATCGCCTGCCCTCTGGGCCTGGGCGTTGAGAATGTCTGGCGACGGCTGATCAATGGCGAGTCGGGCATCAGCGCGATCCAGGCGTTCGACACCAAGGACCTGCCATGCAAGGTCGCCGGCCAGGTACCGCAGGGTACCAAAGCCGACGGCAAACTCGACATCGGCGAGTGGATCCCGGTCAAAGACCAGAAGAAGATGGACCGCTTCGTCCATATGGCCATGGTCGCGGGCACCCAGGCGGTCGAGGATTCCGGCTGGGTGCCGTCCACCGAGGAAGAGCATTGCGCCACCGGCGTCATGATCGGCTCCGGCATTGGCGGGCTGGAAACGATCTACGAAGCATCGTTGCTGGTGCATTCCGGGAAAGCGCGGCGGCTGTCGCCGTTCTTCATTCCCTCGGCGCTGATCAACCTCGCGTCGGGTCACTTGTCGATCAAGTACGGGTTCAAGGGGCCGAATCACGCGGTGGTTACCGCCTGTGCGTCCGGCGTGCATGCCATCGGCGACGCCGCGCGGCTGATCATGTGGGGCGACGCGGACGTGATGGTCGCGGGCGGAGCCGAAGCGACGGTTTGCGAACTCGGCATCGCCGGCTTCTGCGCGTCCCGGGCTTTGTCCACGGGGTTCAACGATCGTCCGACGATGGCTTCGCGGCCGTGGGACAAGGATCGCGACGGGTTCGTGATGGGTGAGGGCTCCGGCGTCGTGGTGCTGGAGGAATACGAACACGCGCTGCGGCGCGGCGCCAAGATCTACGCGGAAATCGGTGGTTACGGCATGTCCGGCGATGCCTTTCATATCACCGCTCCGTCAGAAGGGCATGACGGTGCTTATCGCTCCATGAAAAACGCGATGAAGAACGGCGGCGTGCGGCCCGAGGACATTCAGTATGTGAACGCGCACGGCACTTCGACGCCTCTGGGCGACGATCTGGAACTGGAGGCGGTGGAGCGGTTGTTTGGCGACGCGGCTCGGGGACTGGCGATGTCTTCGACGAAATCCGCGACCGGCCATCTTCTGGGCGCGGCGGGCGCGATCGAAGCGATCTTCTCCATCCTGGCCATTCGCGATAACGTGGCGCCTCCCACGCTCAACCTCGACGAACCGAGTCGGGAGAGCGTGATCGACCGGGTCGCGAACCAGGCGCAGGAGCGGACGATCCGCATGGCCCTCTCGAATAGTTTTGGTTTTGGCGGCACGAACGCCTCCGTCATCTTCCGCTCCGCCGCCTGATCCGCCTGAGGGGCGGGACGAGGAGTGGGACGATGGCCCCTCGTTTCTGGGTGGGCTGCTGCGTGGCCTGATGTGGACCGTGATCTGGTTCGTGCTGCTTGGCGGCCTGGCGGTCGGCACGGGCATTTGGCTGCGCTTCCAGTGGGATAATCCGGGACCGCTGGAACAGGCCAAGGAAGTGGTCGTGCCGCATGGCGGGACCGCCGCCGCCGCCGCCGCCCTGAAGTCCTCCGGCGTCATCGCCAACGCGACCGCGTTTGAAGCGTTGGGTTGGTTGACGTTCTTCGACGGCAATCTGCGCGCGGCCGAGTTCAGCTTTCCTCCGAAAGCCACCATCGCCGATGTCCTGGCGATCCTGCGCACGGCGAAGCCGGTCGAGCACCGGATCACCATCGTCGAAGGGGTGACGGCGAAACAGATCGTCGCCCTGCTGATGGCGTCCGAGGCCGCGTCCGGGCCCGTGGAAACCCCGCCGGAGGGGAGCGCTCTGCCGCAAACCTATGAATTCGAGCGCGGAATGGCGCGGGAGGCGATCCTCAACCGTGCCCGCGCGGCGATGGACAAGGAACTGGCCGCGGCATGGGCGGCTCGCGCGCCCAACCTGCCGTTGGCCTCGCCGCGCGATTTGTTGACCCTGGCCAGCATCGTGGAACGGGAAACGGCAAAGGCCGAGGAACGGCCGCATGTCGCCGCCGTGTATTTGAACCGGCTGCGGATGGGGATGAAGCTGCAGGCCGACCCGACGGTGGCGTATGCTGTCAGCGGCGGGACCGGCGTGCTGGATCACAAGCTGAACCGGGCCGATCTGGACCTGGACAACCCGTTCAACACCTATCAGCGGACGGGTCTGCCTCCTGGCCCGATTTGCTCGCCGGGCGTGGCGAGCCTGCGAGCGGTCAGCCGGCCGCTGAACAGTGAAGACTTGTATTTCGTGGCCGACGGGTCGGGTGGTCATGCGTTCGCCAAAACGGTTGAGGCGCATGCGCGGAACGTCGCGCGGTGGCGGGGAACGCAGGTGCCGGAGGTGCAGGTGCCGGCGAGTACCGGGCGGTAAAGCGACGGCCAACAATAATCGAATCGCCGGGTCCGCCTCTCCACGTCGTCACTGGATCGCGCCCCGGGCCCGACCTTGCGATCTGTCGCCGCACGTGCCGCGCAAGATGGCCGGGTCGGCTGCCCGGGCATCACGCTGAAACGACGTGCCACGGCATCTGGGCCACTATCCAGACGCCCATGCGGTCAAGGCCCGCCTGACCGGATAAATGTTGGCGTAACCTAATACCGACCGGCCAAAGAAATGAGATACCGGCCACCGATCCGTCATGCCAGGGCCTGACCCTGGCATCGCGCGATGCGGACCCCGTGCTCTCGGGCTGGGCTCGAGTTCCGTGCAGGCCGATCCTCGGGTCGAGCCCGAGGATGACGTTCGGGAGCCCGAGGATGACGTTCGGGAGCCCGAGGATGACGTTCGGGAGCCCGGGGATGACGATACAGGGGCGTCACGACCAAGGATCAACGTCAACGCCGGTTGGTATGAGACGAACACGCCGGGCGACCCAGGATCGTTGGCCAGATGTGAGAGACGGTCGCTGCCGTGCGCGGCGCGGGTCGCCCACGCGGAGCCCGGGTGTTGGACGCCGGATTACTCGGGTGCCGGGATGTGATGCCTTTTGACAGCCCAGGGCTGGCGTCTGTTCGGATGACGCCGCCGATCAGGCCACCGGCCATGACGGCCGAGGCATTTGAAGACTGCCGTACCAACGTTCCGTTGACGAACTTTTAACCGCCGGCTCGACGCGCGGAAAAGGTTGAATCAGTCGTTAACGTTTCCTTTTGGGGTTTCTTTTTAACGATGCGCGTGCAGCGTGTCCGTCTCGCATTGCATTTACGAATAGTAAACAAAAATTAACCCACGCGGGTGTTTTCGTTAACGATTTTCTCCTCCTATCGGTGAGGCGGAGAATGAAAGAATAACGATTAATTCACGATAAAATGAACGAAGAACGCTTAGGAAAATATAAATAAAAAACACGATAGAATACCGAAACGAACCACGGTTTTATGTTGAAGTCGGAAGTTCTCCGTGTCTCCATGGAGCGCGAGATGTGCCCATCTCCCGGTGCCCTTCAGGAACTCCCATATGACCGTAATCGTTAATAATGGCCAGACGCTAACCGTAACGAATTCGTCCGGCCTGGCGCTTTCCAGCGATAGTACAGTCGCGGCCGGCGGGCTGCTCGATGGTACCGGCACGATCACCGGGGGCTTCACGCTGCTGAATTTGGGAACGATCGCCGCGGATGTGCCGGGCGGGCTGCTGAGCGTCAACGCGGCGACGCTGACCAACCAAGGGACGATCTTCGCCAACAACGAGCAGCTGACGGTCCCCTCCTCGGTTGTGGTGACCAACCTGTCCGGATCGACATTGACCGGCGGTGTCTGGGAAGCCGCCGGGATCGGCATTCTGTCGGTGCGGAGCGCGGAGATTCTGACTGACAACGCGACCATCACCCTCAGCGGCACGACGTCAGCTCTGACCTCTGGCGGCACGCCGGTCACGATCGACAACAGCCTGACGACAGTCGGCTCCTCCGGTGCGCTGAACCTGTTGAGCGGACGGAACTTTCAGGCGTCCAATTCGCTCGTGGTCAACGGCACCGTGACGCTCGGTGGCGGCACATTGTCCGCGCCGACAAATGGTCTGACGATCGGGGCGACCGGCAACGTCGTTGGCGCCGGAGTGATCGATCCTGGCACGCCGGTGACCGACAACGGAAAAATCGAAGCCAGCGGCGGCACGTTGACGGTGCCGGGGGTGGGCGACGTCAGCGGCGGTGGCACGTTGCAGGTTGACGCGGGCGCTTCTCTCGTGTTGCAGGCGTTCGGGTCGTATGCCGAGACGCTCGTCAACAACGGCACGATCGACGCCGCGTTCGCGGGCCTCACCGGTAATCTTGGCATTGGCGGCGCCTATTCCGGGACCGGAAGTTTCCTGATCCAGGGCGGCTTCGACAGCGCGGACCGGACGATTTTGGAGCTGCCGTCGGGATTATCCGCGAACGTGGCATTCGACACGAATTACGGCGAACTGCTGCTCGACGTCGCCTCCACGTTCACCGGAACCCTTTCGGGGTTCAGCAACACCGATACGATCGTCATGCCGACTGTCGGCAACGCCGCGTTTGCGACACTGGATGGCAACGTTCTCAATCTGACGAACGGCGGCGGCGGTGTCGTGCAGTCGATCACGCTCAACACGAACTCCGAGAATTACCACAGCGCGATTTTCAGCGTCACCGAGAACGCCGGCGATTCGCAGGCAACGGTAAAAGTATCCGAGGTCCAGGCGGCGGCTTGCTATGCCGCGGGTACGCGCATCAGAACCCGGACGGGCGAGGTGGCGGTGGAGCAACTCCTGCCAGGCGATATGGTTCATGCGCATTTCGCTGGAACGACCCCCGTGGTCTGGATTGGTCATCGCCATGTCAATTGCCGCCGCCATCCGGACCCAGCGAAAATCTGGCCCGTGCGCGTGTCGGCCCATGCGTTCGGTCCCAGAATGCCGGCCCGCGATCTGGTGCTGTCACCTGATCACGCGGTGTTCGTCGATGACGTGCTGATCCCCATCAAGCATCTGATCAACGGCAAAACCATCGTGCAGCAAAAGGTCGATACCATTACCTACTACCACGTCGAACTGGGCGAGCACGACATACTGCTGGCCGAGGGCATGCCGGCGGAATCCTACCTGGAAAACGGCGATCGCGCCGCGTTCGACAACGCGGAAGGCCCGGTTTCCCTGCATCCGGACTTCACCAGCCGGCGATGGGAAGCGTTCGGTTGCGCGCGGATGGTCGTGACCGGAGCGAAGCTCGACGCGGTGGTGGCCCGTCTTCGCGGCCGGATGCCGAACCGGCGCGCCACCAGCCCTCAGCGCCGCGTCGCCTGAGCGGCCGCCATCGCTTCAACCGAATGGCCAAAAGGCTCACTTGACGGGAAGGCGCGGCTTTAGGAATACGGTCTGAGCATCCTGGCCGGCCGGAACGATCGGCCGGGACGTTCAAACGCCTCGCGAATCAGCAGACAATTCGCGAGCGGCGGAACAGGACCGGAGACAACGCCATGCGCATCGCGAAGATCGAAGATTTGCACTGCAACGCCGGTTGGCGCGATTTCTCCTTCCTGAAGATCACCACCGATGACGGGTTGGTTGGCTGGTCCGAGTTCATGGAGAATTTCGGCGCCGAGGGCCTTTCCACCGTCATCCAGCGGCTCGGCGAGCGGCTGATCGGCATGGACCCTCGCCCGGTCGAGCGGATCACGGTGTTTCTGCACGGCCTGACACGGCAAACACCCTATGGGATCAACCAGCAGGCCATCGCCGCGATCGAGAACGCCCTGGTCGATATCAAGGCCAAATCCCTCAACATTCCGGTGTACCAGTTGTTGGGCGGACCGATCCGGGATCGCTTGCGGCTCTATTGGTCGCATTGCGGCACCTGGCGGGTGAGTTTCGCCGACCGGATCAAGGAGTGGACCGGCTACGAGCCTATTCGTTCGCTCGCGGACGTGGAGCGGGCGGGCGCCGAGGTCGCGGAACGCGGGTTCAAGGGACTGAAGACGAACATCATGCGCTTCGACGTGGATCCCCCGGTGATCCACATGCCGGGGTTCAACGGGCCCGGCTGGCCGGAGTGCAATATCGACAAGCCGCTGATCGACGCGCTGCGCGCGGAACTGTCGGCGTTTCGTCGCGGCGCGGGACCTGGGGTTGGGCTGCATCTCGATCTCAATTTCAATTTCAAGACGGAGGGATACATCCGGTTGGCCCAGGCGCTGGAGGAATTCGACCTGGTGTGGCTGGAGATCGATAGCTATAATCCAGAGGCATTGGCGACCATTCGGCGGAGTTCGCGCACGCCGGTGGCATCCCTGGAATCGCTGTACGGACGGCGCCAGTTCCGGCCATTTCTCGAGCAACAGGCGGTGGATGTCGCGATCATCGACGTCGCCTGGAACGGTATCCTGGAATCCTACAAGATCGCGGCCATGGCCGACGCTTATGAGGTCAACGTCGCGCCGCATAATTTCAACGGCCATATCGGGTCGCTGATGAGCGCGCATTTGTGCGCCGCCATCCCCAATTTCCGCGTCATGGAAATCGATATCGAGGACGTGCCCTGGAAAGACGACCTCGTGACGGTGGTGCCCGTCATCGAAAACGGGGAATTATTGCTGCCGAGCGGTATTGGCTGGGGAGCGGACGTCAACGAGGACGTCATTCGGGCGCATCCGCCCTCGCGACCGGTCAAGTGGCGTAGCTAACGGCGGTTTTCTGGCGTGACGAGCACGAGCGGCCGGTATCACGCGATCGAGCGCCGGCGATGCACCAGCCGTGACAACCAGGGAAATTCTGTTGCGTTGACGCTATGTAGGCGTTGTGTGAATTCACATACATTTCTCGTAAAAGGATATGAATGAACGATGCCGTGGCGGGTCGGCCGCCGCTGGATTTGACCAATTCACACCAAACGTCGCCAAAAATCGACTCTTCGAAGTGGCTTTGTCATGGCCCGGCTTGCCCGGGCTATCCGCGTCCGCGTGCTCGTCGCGGGAGATGGCCCGGTCGAACCGCATAGGCATCAAGGTAAGGCTGGCGAAGGGAAAACCTCGCCCCGAACGTCATCCTCGGCCCCCCTCATCGTCATCCTCGGGCTCGACCCGAGGATCGGCCAGCCCAGACACCTTGCCCGACTTTTAGCGTCCTTGGCGGGGTCGAGAGATCCTCGGGTCGAGCCCGAGGATGACGGGAAAAG